>ODAK010000946.1_pt1 | contig 32740 bp, 32 predicted proteins | sample 1539591 | NCBI WGS metagenome assembly ODAK01 (sample SAMEA3539303, study PRJEB22396) | soil metagenome | biome: tundra; feature: field; material: soil | place: USA | collected 2010-05 | depth 0.15 m | reverse complement strand
CCGGCCGCGAGCGTGCGGCCTCCATCGGCCCCGGCTCGGTCCAGCAGCGCGCCACCGGCGTCACGGTCGTCGACGAGCGCGGCTCGCAGCCGTCCGTCGAGCGCGGCCGCCAGCGCGAGCTCGTAGCCGGGATCCACGTCGAGCTCGTCGGCGAGCGCCGCGCGGCCACCCGGCGCCCCGCTGTGGTGGCGCAGGAACTGGTTCACCGCGGCCAGCTCACCGCCGACGCGCGCCGCCTCCCGGCGGGCCTGCTCCACCGCCCGCTCGGAGTCGCGCACCGTCGCGCGGGTCTGCTCGACCTCGGCGTCGGCGGCCATGCGTTGCGCCTTGCGCGCTTCGACGATCGCTTCGTGCCGCTGCACCTCCAGCTCGGCGGCCGCCAGCTCACCCTCCAGCGCCTGCAGCTGGCGTGCCAGCTCGCTCTGGCGGTCACGGTCAAGCGCGGACAGGGACTCCTGCAACGCGGCGATCCGCGACTCGGCCTCAGGGTCGGGCTGCTGCGCCTCGGCGGACGCGCGCAAACTGCCGATCAGCTCACCGGCGCGCGCCAGGCGGGCGTCGATCGTGGTCGCCGCGGAGCGGACCGCGTCGGCGCGATAGGAGACGCGCTCGGCGGCGGACCGAGCGGCGAACGCGCGCCGGGAGAGCTCCTCACGCTGCGCGCTGCGGGCGGCCAGCGCCTCCTCGGCCACCTCGCGCCGCGCCGCCACGACCCCCAGCTCGCGCTCCAGCTGCTGGCGCCTGGCGCGCACCGCGGCGGCCGCCTGCTCGGCGTGCGCCAGTGATTGGCCCAGCCGCAGTAGCGCGTCGCGCGACAGCTCCCAGCGGGCCTCGAGCGTCTGTCGCTCCAGCCTGGCGTGCAGCTCGGCCGCCTCGGCCTGACGCTTGAGCGGACGCAGCCGCGAGCGCGCCTCACGCTCGATGTCGAACACGCGGTCGAGGTTGTCCTGAGTCCGGGCGAGCTTGAGCTGTGCGCGGCGCCGGCGCTTGCGGTGCTTGCCCAGGCCGGCGGCCTCCTCGATCAGCAGACGCCGGTCACGCGGCTTGGAGGTCACGATCGACTCGACCCGGCCCTGGGAGATGACGGAGTGCATCTCCTTGCCCAGGCCGGTATCCGACAGCAGCTCGATCACGTCGACCAGCCGGCAGCGCGCGCCGGCGAGCCGGTATTCACCCTCGCCGCTGCGGTCCAGGCGACGGTAGATCGAGATCTCCGGAGCGCCCAGGGCGAGCATCCCCTCGCTGTCGTCGAGCACTAGTTCGACCTCGGCGTGCTTGGCGGCCTGGCGGCCGGGGGCGCCGCCGAAGATCACGTCCTGCATCGATTGGCCGCGGACCGCGACCGGCGACTGCTCGCCGAGCGCCCACAGCACCGCGTCGGTGACGTTGGACTTGCCCGAGCCGTTGGGCCCGACGACCACGCTCACGCCGGGACCGAACTCCAGCCGGGTGCGATCGGGGAAGGACTTGAAGCCCTTGACTGTGATCGATTTCAGATACACGCCGCGGGGTGGCCGGACAAGCCGTCAGTAATTTTGTTGTGGGCCCTCACTTCGTCATCTCGTCCAGCGCCGTCTGGGCGGCCTCTTGCTCGGCGTCCTTCTTGCTGCGGCCGGTCCCGCGGCCGATCTCGACGCCGTCGATCGTGGCGCTGACGCAGAACGTGCGGTTGTGCGGCGGGCCCTGCTCGTCGCTGACCTCGTAGTGCACCAGCTCGCCCCTTCGCGCCAAGCGCTCCTGGAGGGCCGACTTGTAGTCGACAGGATGCTCGAGCGCATGCTCGATCTCCGGCGTGAAGGCGTCGACCACGGCGGTGGCGGTCAGGTCGTAGCCGTGCTGGAGGTAGCAGGCTCCGATCACCGCCTCGATCACCGAGGCCAGCACGCGCTCGGTGGCGATCAGCCCCTCGACACCGGACGCCGACCCGGCCGGCGCGGCCGCACGCAGCCGGTCGGGCACCCCGAGCCGCTCGGCGACCTCCCGGCACGAACGACCCGAGACGGCCTGGGCACGGATCTTGGTCAGCCGGCCAGGGCCGAAGCGCTCGGCCTCCAGCCGCGGGTACAGGTGCGTCGTGACGGCCAGCGCCAGCACGCTGTCGCCCAGAAAGGCCAGGCGCTCGTAGGAGTCCGAGCGCCTTGAGGTCCACGACGAGTGCCGGAACACCGACGCGAGCAGGTCGGCCGGCAGGTCGGCCAGCAGCGCCCGCAACGTCGCCGGCGACGCGGACGCGTACCAGCCGCTGGCCGCCGGACTGTCGACCCGCTCGAGTTTCTCGCTCACTCAGGGTCAGGGCCTTGGCTCGCGGTCGCTGGCTGGTGCTGATCGGTGGCACCACTCGCGAGCACGAACTCAACCGCCTGACCGACGGTGAGTATCTCGGCCGCCTCCTGATCGGAGATCTGCACGCCGTAGGAGTCCTCCAGCTCCTGCACCAGCGTGTAGAGGTCAAGTGAGTCGGCTTCCAGATCTTCTCTGAAGCGCGTCGTCTCCTGGATCGAGTCGGGATCGACCTCGAGCTCATCGGCCAGGTGGGCGCGGATCAGCGAAAAGACCTGCTCGCGGTTCATCGGCCAGACACCGTAGCCGTCGGCTCGGACGAGGCACGGCCGCCGGCGGAATCGCCGCGGGCGTCGCCGTGATCGCCGCCATCGCCGCGGGCGTCGCCGGGATCGCCGCCCCCGTCGCCAGAATCGCCGCCATCGTCGCCAGAATCGCCGCCATCGCCGCCATCGTCGCCAGAATCGCCGCCATCGTCGCCGGACCCCTGCCTGGGTGGGCGCAGCGCGCCCGCCGCCTGCAGCGCCGAGCGCGTGGCGCGGATCACGTCCTCATCGACACCCCGCGCGGCAACCTCGATCGCGCGGGCGAAGCCGCGGCGCGTGAAGCGCCCGTGGGCGACCACGCCCAGCTGCCTCAGTCCCAGCATGTACGCCCCCCCCTGACCTTCGGGGTCGATCTCGTCGCGCAGGCGTCGGACCGCCGGGCCGAGCAGCAGCCCTCCCAGCCTGGCCCGGGGCGAGCTCATCGCCGCGTCGCGGATCGCCCGCAGCGTGCGCCCCGAGACGCCCTCGATCAGCTTCAGCGTGATGTTTCCGGTGAACCCGTCCATCACCACGACGTCGGCGGCGCCGTCGGTCACCTGCGTGCCCTCGACGTTGCCGACGAAATTCAGCCCGGTGCCGCCGCCGGCGGCGAGCTGCTCGTGCACGAACACCAGGTCCGGGGTGCCCTTGGCCGGCTCCTGGCCGTTGGACAGCAGGGCCACGCGAGGCGAGTCGATGCCCATCACCGCCTGGGCGAAGGCCGACCCCATGTGCGCGAACTGGACCAGATGCTCGGGTCGGCAGGTGACGTTGGCGCCGACATCGAGCAGCAGCACGGGAGCCGCGCCGGGCATCGGGACCGGCAGCGCGAGCGCCGGGCGGTAGATGCCCCGGTCACGGCGCATGTTGAACAGGCCGGCGGCCAGCGCCGAGCCGGTGGAGCCACCGGAGACCAGCGCCTGCGCGCGGCCCTGCGCGACGGCCCGGGCCGCCTGGACGATCGAGGCCTCAGGGGTCGATCTGACGGCGAAGGCGGGGTCAGCCGCCTTGGCGATGGAGATCGGGGCGTCAATCACCTCTACTCCGTCGGCCGCCGGGCCCATCTCCCGCGCGGGGCCAAACAGCAGGACGCTGATGCCCTGGCCCGCGGCGCGGGCTGCGCCCGCCGCGACCTCAGCCGGGCCGAGGTCCGCCCCGCCAGCGTCCACGGCGACCGTGACCATGAATCAGGTCGTCAGCCGCTCTGCTCGCCGGTGTCCGCGATGACTTCGCGCCCCTTGTAGCTGCCGCAGGTGGGGCAGACACGGTGCGGAAGCCGGGGGCTGTGGCATTGTGGGCAGGCGTTGTACGTCGGAGCTGTCAGCTTGTGCTGAGCGCGCCGCTGCGCGGTGCGGGCGTGCGACTGTTTCTGCTTGGGGACGGCCATGGTGGCATCAGGCTAGCAAGGACCCGGGGAATTTCGCGGAGCGAAATTCCCTTGGGGCATTCGGCCGGCCGAATGCCCCGGGCGCGGTCTGACTCCGCGGGCGCCGGATGAAGTCAGCCGGATGGTGTCAGGTCCCCACGCGAATCAGCGAGTTAGCCGGCGCCGAAGTCGTCGATCGCCAGGTAGACGCCCGTGGCGCGAAGGTCGGCTATCACCGGCAGGGTGGTGAGCGCGTCGACGGTCCAGGCCGATTCGATCAGCTCGATCCCGAAGTTGCTGGGGACGAGTCCGTGGCGCTCGATCTGGTCGAGGAAGCGCCGGGCAAACGCCGGAGCCCGCAGCTGGTCGGGTGAGACGTTGATGCTGATCGTGGGGTGCAGGCCGGCGTCGTGCCACTCCCGGGCCTGGCGACAGGCCTCCTGAGCGACCCAGTCGGCCAGATCATCGGATACCGCGGTCTGCTCTGCGGCCCTGATGAACGAGCCCGGCAGCAGCAGCCCGCGCTCGGGATGGCGCCAGCGGATCAGGGCCTCCACTCCGGCGATGTGATCGCTGGCCCCCAGCCGCCAGACGGGCTGGTAATGCAGCTCCAGCTCACGCTCGGCGATCGCCCTGCGCAGCTCGGCCGACAGGCTGGCCCGGCGAGAGTGGATCGATCACGAACGGCTCGCGGAGCGCCTCCAGCAGCTTGCCGGTGACCCGCTCGGCCACGGCGACAGATGCGCGGCGGCGGCGACCGGCTGATGCGACCGCGTGTGCTCGCGCAAAAACCCCATCACGAGTTGATCGGCCAAACGCTGTCCTGACTTGACCGACGGCCGCACATCTATGCCTCGCTCCAGCGCGGCGTGACCCGCCGCGGCAAGCGAAGTCAGTCGAAGCGCAGCTCTGAGAGCTTGCCCCAGCGAGGGTCGGGCTCGCGCTCATGGGCGTGCCCGGAATCGGCGGTGTTGAGGTCGATCCCGCAGATCGGGCACAGCCCGGCGCAATCGGCGCGGCACAGGATCTGGGTGGGCAGCGCCAGGGCGAGCGCGTCGCGCGCCCAGGCGCGAAGATCGAGCACTCCGCCCTCCACGTAGGGTGAGTTGAGCTCGTCGGACTCGCCCGGCTGGGACACCTCGCGCGCGTCGACCTCAGACGATGGGGACGCCGGCTCCAGGCACCGCATGCACGGCCCGTCGAGTTGTGCCGTGAAGCACAGCCGCAGCACGTAGCCGTCGGCCGTGGTGCGCGAGATGTCCAGCACGACCGGGACCAGGGGCGGCGCCACGGCGTAGGCCTCGTCGGCCAGGGCGAACCGATCAATCGCCACGCCCAGCTCCAGCCGGCGGCCTTCGCCGGAGTGCAGGCGCAGCCCCCCGAGGTCGAATGTGTCGGTTCGGAGGGACATGATCCGAGCTTAGTGCTCGCAACCGTAATACCTCGCATTCGAGCGGCCTGCTGCGGAACTAGACGAGCTCTCGCTTGAGCACCTTGCCGGTCGCGTTGCGGGGCAGCTCGTCGACGAAGCGGACCTCGCGCGGGACCTTGTAGCGGGCGAGATTGCGCCGCACGTGATCCTGGAGCTCGCGCTCGGTGAGGCTCGCGTCGCGCTCGAGCGCCACGATCGCCCGGAGGCGCTGTCCGAACTCCTGGTCAGGCACGCCGACGACCGCCACCTCACGGATCCCGGGCAGGCGCGCCAGCAGATCCTCGACCTCGGAGGGGAACACATTCTCGCCGCCGGACACGATCATGTCGTCGTCACGTCCGTCCACGAACAGCCGTCCGCAGTCATCGAAATGGCCCACGTCGCCGGTCGACATGAGATCTCCCCACCGGAGCTTGTCACCGCCGCCGGTGTAGCCCTCGAACAGCATCTCGCTGCCGACGAAGATCCGGCCGCTGGACCCGGCCGGGAGCTCACGCCACTCCGGGTCAAGGATCTTCACAACGGTGCCCCGCGGCGGGCGTCCGGCGGTCCCCGGCGCCGCGCGGAGATCCTGCGGTGAGGCCACCGTCGCCCAGGCGACCTCGGTGGAGCCGTAGAGGTTGTAGAGCTTCTCGCCGAAGGCATCCATCACGTCCTGGGCCAGCGGGCCCGGGAGCGCCGAGCCACTGACGGCAATCACCCGCAGCGACGAGAGCTGATGGGCGCTCACCGCCTCGGCGCCGAGCTCAAGCATCCGCGCGAGCATCACCGGGACCACGATCAGCGCGCTGGCGCGGTGATCGGAGATCGACCGCAGCGTGTCGGCTGGATCAAACCGTCGGCGCAGGACCAGCGTGGAGGACAGCGCCGTGCTCAGGAACATGTGCGCAAAGCCCCAGGAATGGAACATCGGCGCCGCGATCACGGTTGTCTCCCGGGCCCGCAGCGGGATCGCCGACAGCAGCGCGGCGGCGGGCCCCAGCGAACCCGCGCCGGCCCGATTTGCGCCCTGGGGCGCGCCGGTCGTGCCCGAGGTCAGGATCACCGTGCGGCCCGGCTGGCTGGGCGGCGCCAGCGCCGCGCCGGTTTGCCCGGAGATCAGCTCCTCCAGCGCCGGATGGTCCGCCCCAGCGGAGTCCTCGCGCCAGGCCAGAAAGCCGCGGCGCCCGGCGAGCGCCGGCGCCAGCTCGGACGCGAACTCCTCGTCGTAGACGACCGCCGCCGGGTTCTCACGACTGATCACGGCTCTGAGCTGAGGGCCGGCGAAGGACGTGTTCAGATACACGGCGTGGGCTCCCAGCTTGGCGCAGGCGACGCTCGCCTCGATGAACCAGCGATGGTTGCGGCACATCATCGCGACGCCGTCGCCCTGACTGATGCCGTGATCGGAGAGGCCTCGGGCGAGCGCGTTGGTCCGGGCCTCGACGTCGGCGAACGTCAGCACCCCGAGCTCATCGGCGATCGCCGCAGCGCCCGGGTACCGGGCCGCGGAGCCCAGGTACCCGGCCGCCAGCGTGGGACCCCAGCGGCGCAGCCCCCACAGCGCGCGCAGGGCACGGTCAGGCCGCGAGGGCTTGCCCACCCCAGCCCGGATCAGCGTGCTGGCGACGTGCAGAGTGTCGGCGATGCGGTCCACGATTGGGCTCGTATCCAATCAGGCAGGGCCCGCATCGGCGTCACGCCGCGCGACGAGCGATCATGTGAGCCGTGTCGAACTGGTTTCGCAGCTACGGATTCGCCGATGTCAACGACAAGCTGCTGATCGGCGCCTACCCACTGGACGCCGGCGACGTCACGACGCTGGAGAATATGGGTGTGCGGCGAATCCTGAACCTGGTGCAGGACAGCGAGTACCGCGCCGGCGAACGCCAGCGGGTGGAGGAGGCCCTCAGAGCAGCGGGGATCGCCGAGCACCGCGTACCGTTGACCGACTACGGCGATCTCCCTCCCGAGACGCTCGAGGCAGCGGTGACCGAGGTGGCCGGATGGCTGAACTCCGGCCTGCGCAGCTATCTGCACTGCCGCGCCGGGTGGCAGCGCTCAGCCGCCGTTGCGGCGGGCGTCCTGGCGGTGACCGATGGGATCGATGTCGACGAGGCACTCGCCTACGTGCAGGCGCGCAAGCCCTCCGCCGACCCCCTCCCCCATCAGCGCGCCGATCTCAAGCGCTGGTGGGACGAGCGCAGCGGGCAACCCGTCTAGGCCGCCGGCTGTCCGCTACTCCGCCGCACGCAGGCGCCTGGCTGTCACCTCGTCGGCGCTGACCTCGGTCTCGAACTCCAGCTCCAGCTCGGCCGCGTGCACGGCACGAGCACTGGTTGTCACATGCTCGAGCTGCGGCAGCTCGCGACCCTCGGCGACGGCTCCGTGGTCAGAGAACCGGCGCGCGCTGGGCAGCACTCGTGCCTCATAGGACCCAACCGTCTCGTTATAGGCGCGCACGGCGCTGTTGAGGCGCGTCCCGAGCGTCGCCAGAAGTCCTGAGAGCTTGACCAGGCGGCCGTGCAGCTCACGTCCGAGATCGGAGATCTCCTGCGCAGACTCGGCGACTCGCTCCTGCTGCCAGCCGTAAGCGACGGCCCGCAGCATCGCCAGCAGAGTCGTCGGCGTGGCGATCAGCACCCGGCGCGCCATCGCATCCTCGATCAGCGCCGGGTCGGCATCGAGTGCCGCGCCATACAGGTGCTCGCCGGGCAGGAACATGACCACGAAGTCCGGCGTGCTGTCCAGCCCGGCCCAGTAGGTCTTCTCGGCCAGCCCCTTGACGTGCTTTCGCAGCAATCGGGCGTGGTCGCGCAGATGGCGCTCGCGCTCGGGCTCGTCGCGCGCTTGGTAGGCGTCGAGCACGCCCTGCAACGGGGCCTTGGCGTCGACGACGACGTGCTTGCCGCCGGGCAGCCGGACGACGAGGTCGGGGCGAAGCGACACGTCGTCGCCCGCCACCGACGACTGCTCGACGAAATCGCAGTGCTTGACCATCCCCGACAACTCGACCACGTTGCGCAGCTGCATCTGGCCCCACTGGCCGCGGGCGTTGGGCTTGCGCAGCGCGGTGACCAGCGCGCCGGTCTCGCTTCGCAGCTTGTCCCCGCTCTCGGTGAGCGTCTTGAGCTGCGCCTCGAGTCGGCCGCGGGACTCGCGCCGCTCCTGATCGAGCCGTGTGAGCTGGCTGTCCACCCGTCCGAGCTGTTCCCTGAGCGGCGCGACGAGCTGCTCGACGGCCTGCTGGCGCTTGTCGAGCTCTCCCTTGGCCTGCGTCTGGGCGGTCTGCATCTGCGCGCGCGCCAGCTCGGCCAACTGGGCCATCGAGGACTGCAGCGCATCCGCGCTGAGTGCCTTGAACGAGTCCGACAGCCGCTGCTGGGCGTCGTTGACCGTCGCCAGACGCTCCTCGGCCCGGGACCGCTCGTGTTCGAGATCCGCGCGGGACCGGACCAGCTCGCGTTCCAGCTCGCCGGCCTGATCGGCCTGGACCGTCAACGCCCGTAGGCGCGGCAGCAGCACGGCGGCGACCAGCGCCGCGCCGACGAGCAGACCGAGCAATAGCCACAGCGCATTCATGGAGCCATCCAGCATCGCGCCTCCGTCGGACAGAACAGCGGCGAACGCCGTCGGCGCTTGCGACAATCGCGGTCGACAGCGCGGCCTGGAACGCCGACCGTGCCGCGAGCCCTAGGAGACTTCGGCCGGCTCGTCCTTACCGGCCAGGCGGTCGCGTCCGCGCTGCACCGCGGCGATGAACTTGCTGAGATTCACCTCGAGCGTGTTGAGGATCTCGTCGGCGTAATCCTCGGCCCCGAGGCGGATCTCGCGCTCGCGGGCGCGGGCGTCCTCGATGATGTCCTCGGCGGCGCGCTCGGCCTGCTTGGTGATCTCCTCGTCTGAGACCAGTTTCTCCTGACGCTCGCGAGCCTCCTTGACGATCCGCTCGGCCTCACGCTTGGCCTCGGCCAGCATCTCCTGGCGCTCCTTGACGATCCACCGGGCCTGCTTGATCTCCTCGGGGATCGTGGCCCGCATCTGGTCCAGGATGTCGTAGATCTCCTCCTTGTCCACGCGAACCTGGTCGGTCAGCGGGACCGGCTTTGCGTTGTGGACGAGATCGTCCAGCTTGTCGATGAGTACCAGGACGTCCATCGCGAACCTCTGTTTCGTCAGCGGCCGAGCCGTTCCTTCAACTGCCGGGCCACCTCATCTGGCACGAGATCGTGGATATCGCCTCCGAATGTGGCGAGTTCCTTGACCCCGCTCGATCTCAGGAAACTGTACTTGGGCGAGGCCATCAGGTAAATCGACTCTATGTCCGGCGCCTGGCGGCGGTTGAGCTGGTTCATCTCCAGCTCGTACTCGAAGTCGGAGATGGCCCGCAGTCCCTTGACGATCGCCTTCGCCCCGCGCGCCCGCGCAAACTCCACCAGCAGCGTGCTGAACGGCTCGATGATGACGTTGGGTAGATCGCTGGTGGCCTTCTCCAGGAAGCTGACGCGCTCCTCCGTCGTGAACACCGTCTTGCCCTTGCGCCACGGGAGGCTGACCACCCCGACGATCACCGAGTCGTACATCGCCGAGGCGCGTCCGATCACGTCGAGATGGCCGTAGGTCACGGGATCGAACGTGCCGGGGCAGATTGCGGTGCGGTTATCGGGGGCCATGGATCCGGATCAGGGTGTCGCCGTAGCGGCGCGCGTCGAGTATCTCCAGGTCGAGCTCGAGCGGGTCTCGCCGGTCGCTCTCGGTCACGACGCGGGCATCCGGGGCGAGCACCGGGGCCAGCGCCGTTGAGAGCTTGCGTTCCAGCGCGCTCACGTGGCGATATGGAGGGTCAAGGAAGACCAGATCGTATTGACGAGCGGCCGCGTGTGCGCCCCCGAGGAAAGCCAGAGCCGTTTGCCGGCGCACCTCGGCCTCAAGTTGGAGACTTGTGAGATTGCGCCGGATCGCCGTCACCGCGGCCGGCGAGGAGTCCACCAGCGTGGCGGTTTGCGCCCCACGTGAGAGGGCCTCGATGGCCAGCGCGCCCGAGCCCGCGAACAGGTCTAGCACCCGCGCGTGCTCGACGGAGACCAGGATCGAGAACAGCGCCTCCCGCACGCGATCGGACGTGGGACGGGTCCGGTCTCCGCGCGGCGTGACCAGCGTGCGACCCCCGTGCACGCCGCCGACCACTCTCACGCCCGTCCCGCCCCCTCAGGCCCGGATCGGGGCCTGCGCCTCGGACCCGAAGGCGCCGGCCAGCGCCTCGGCCAGCAGCGCGTGCTCGGGCAGAGCCAGATCGGGGTCCTCGCCGGCGATCCGCTCGGCGTGCCCGCGCGCTCGTTCCAGCAGCTCGGCGTCGCGAGGCAGCTCGGCGACGCGGAACTGGGCCAGGCCGCTCTGGCGAGTGCCGATCAGCTCGCCTTCGCCGCGCAGCTCCAGGTCGATCTCGGCGAGCTTGAAACCGTCCGATTCACGGGCCAGCGCTCGCAATCGGACTGAGTCCTTGGCGCCGAACAGCAGGCACAGCGACGAGTGTGCGCCGCGGCCGATCCGGCCGCGCAGCTGATGCAGCTGGGAAATCCCGTAACGGTCGGCGTCCTCGACCAGCATCACGCTGGCGTTGGGGACGTCGATCCCCACCTCGATCACCGACGTGGCGACCAGCACGTCGGCGCCTCCGGAGGCGAACGTCGCCATCGCCTCGTGCTTGGCGGCCGGGCGCAGCTGGCCGTGCATCAGCACGACCCGGAAGTCGCGCAGCTCGCCGGCCTTCAGACGCTCGTACTCGACCGTCGCCGCTCGCGCCTGCAGCAGCTCGGAGTCCTCGACCAGCGGGCAGACGACGAACGCCTGGCGGCCGGCGCGGAGCTCCTCGCGGATGCGGTCATAGGCGCGGGCGCGCTCTCGCTCGGTGGAGCAGACGAACGTCTGGATCGGTTGGCGCCCCCGCGGCAGCTCGCGCAGCAGCGTGAAGTCGAGATCGCCGTATCCGGCCAGGGCCAGCGTGCGCGGGATCGGCGTCGCGGTCATGTGCAGCACGTGCGGGCTACCGTCGCCGGCGCGTTTGGCATCGAGCGCCGCCCGCTGGGCCACCCCGAACCGGTGCTGCTCGTCGACGACGACGACACCCAGGCGGGCAAAGCGCACCGAATCCTCGATCAGCGCGTGCGTCCCGACCAGCAGCGAGAGCTCTCCGCTGGCCAGCTTGCCGAGCAGATCGGAGCGCCGGCGCCCGGGCGTTGACCCGGTCAGCAGCCCGGCGCGGACCATCTCGCCGGGCATCAGTGCCTGGATCGTCGCGAAGTGCTGCTCGGCGAGCGGCTCGGTCGGCGCCATCAGAGCGCCCTGGAAACCGTGCTCCACAGCGCGCAGCAGCGCGTACACGGCGACCACGGTCTTGCCCGAGCCGACCTCGCCCATCAGCAGCCGCTGCATCGGGCGGCCCTGCGCGATGTCGGCGTCGATCGCCGCCAGGGCGTGCTGCTGATCGCCGGTCAGCGCGAACGGGAGCATCTGCGACAGCCATCGCGCCGTCAGCTCGCGCCCGGACGCCAGCGCCGGCGCGGTGCTCGTCGCCCGGCGAAACGCCCGCCGGCGCAGCAGCGCGAGCTGCACCAGCAGCAGCTCCTCGAACGCCAGCCGGCGGCGGCCAAGCGCCTGGTCGGTTTCAGCGAGGGGGAAATGCGAGCGCGCCAGCGCGGCCGCGCGATCCGGTAGGCGCTCGCGCGCCCGGAGCTGCGCCGGCAACGGCTCCGGCACTTCGGCGAACGCGTCGGCGTGAGCGCCCACGAGAGCCAGAATCTGGGTCGAGGAGAGGCCCTCGGTGGCGGGATAGTGCGCGACCGCCTCGGCGCCGCTGGCCGCCTCGGCGGTCCGCGCGTGGGCCTGGACGCGAAACCGGTTGCGGGCCTCATACTTGCCGTGCAGCACCAGCCGCGTGCCGGCCGGGTACTTCGCCACCAGCCAAGGCTGGTTGAAGAACGTCGCCCTCATCGGCCCGGTGTCGTCGGCGACGGTCGCCTCGACCAGCGGCCGCATCCCGCGGCGGCGCACCGACCGCGAGGCGATGCTCGTCACCTGCACGACCACGGTCGCGCTCTCGCCGGTCACCAGCTGGGCCACGGCGCGCGCCTCCCGGCGGTCGCGCGGGAGATGCTCCAGCAGGTCGCCGACGGTCGCCAGCCCCAGGGTGGCGGCGGCCTGCTCGGCCTTGGCCCCCTCCAGTCGCAATCGCTGCGCCAGCCGCGAGGGACGCGGGTAATGGACAGGGGCGGCCCTGAGCCGCTCGGGGTCAAGGGGCTCTGCGGTGGCGAAGGCCGTGGCGGTAACGGACATGCGCCCGGGATGATGATGACCGCGGCGGCGGTCAGCGACCGCAGCGCAGGTTCACTCGGCCGACAGCAGCCACCAGTAGCTCGGCTGCCCGCCCTCGGACAGCTCGAACTCGACCTCGCCGACGGCGAGCGCGTGCACGGTCCGGTCGTCGAGGGGCGCGTCAGCGCCCCGCAGGCAGGTGATCAGCTCGGCGTTCTCGGCCAGCTGCTCCAGCACGTCGCGCAGCGTCTCACGCGGGCGCCCCCAGGCAACCAGCTTCTCCTCCACGAAGCCGATCGCGTCGCCCGCCCGGAAACGTCCCTGGGCGTCATCGCGCGCGGCCGGCGCCACCGCGCCGGTGCGCACGTTCTCCAGCGTGCGCACCATCGCGGCCGCGTTCTCGGCCGCATCGCGGTCGGGGTCGAGGCTGACGGCGGCCGCCAGTCCGGCCTGCTGGGAACGCGAGGGGACGACCGTGACGGTCTTGTCCGACAGCTCCGCCGCCCGTTCGGCGGCCATCACCACGTTGGCGCTGTTGGGCAGCACCACCACCTGCTCGGCCGGCAGCGCATGGATCGCCGCCAGCAGATCGTAGGTGGATGGGTTCAGCGTCGGGCCGCCGTCGAGCACGCGCACGCCGAGGCTCTCGAACAGCGAGTGCATGCCGCCGCCGCTGACCACGGCCAGCGCACCGCAGACGGCGGGCCCGGCCGGCACCGAGAGCCGGTCCTCGCGGCGCTGGATCTGCTCGCGCATGTCGGCGACGTCGAGGTGGGAGACCGTGCCCGCCTGCACGAACAGCGCGGTCGCGGCGTCGGGATCGTCGGTGTGCACGTGGACCTTGAGCGTCGTCTGGTCGCCGACCACGAGCACCGAGTCCCCGATCTGCTCCAGCGCTCCGACGAAGCTCCGCTGTTCCAGCCCGCGGCCGGTGACGGCGAAGTTGGTGCAGTAGCGGTAGGTGCTCGAAGCGTGCTGGGGATGGGTCACGCGAGCCGCCTCGTGGTGGTCCAGCGCGGGTGGCTCTGAGCCCCGCAGCGCCCCCACGATCCCGGCCAGCAGCACCGTGAGGCCGTAACCGCCCGCGTCGACGACGCCGGCGTCGCGCAGCACCGGGAGCAGATCGGGGCCCCGCTTGACCGACTCCTGCCCGGCGTCCAGCGCGCTCTCGATCACCTGCGCGATGCGGGCATCCTGCTCGGCGGTGCTGGCGTCCGGGCCCAGCCGGGCGTCGCCCATGTGGGCGAGCTCGGTGGCCACGCGGTGGGCCATCTCTCGGACCACGGTGAGGATCGTCCCCTCGGCCGGCTCGCGCACCGACCCGTAGGCCTGATCGGCGGCTCGGGCCAGCGCCGCGCCGATCAGGACCGGATCGACCAGCTCGCCGGGCCGGCTGGCCAGTTCCTCGGCCGCGCCCCGGATCAGCTGGGAGAGGATAACCCCGGAGTTGCCGCGGGCTCCGAGCAGCGCCGCACGCGCCACCGAGGCGACGATCTCGTCACGGCCGATCTCGTCGATCGTCCGGCCCTCGGAGGCGCCGGCCAGGCGGTCGAGCTCCTGCACGACGGCGCGCAGCGTCAGCACCATGTTGTCGCCCGTGTCGCCGTCGGCGACCGGGAAGACGTTGAGGTCGTTGACCTCCTCCCGGCGCGCTTCCAGCGCCGACAGGCCGGCTTCCACCACGCCGCGAACGCGGAGGATGCTCGGGTCAGAGACCGACGACGGGTCGCGCTGCGGAGCTGCTAACGGACGCCGGTCCGCCGCCGGCTCCTCGTCGGCGGCTCGCTCGGTCGCGGCCACCTAGTGCGCCGTTCTCGAAATTCCTTTGCGCCCTGGCGGCCAGTCCTTCAAAGGACTTCCGGAACGCTGCACTAGCGGGCTTTGGTGATCTTGCCGGCCTTCAGGCAGCGCGTGCAGACGTAGACGCGGCGGGGAGTCCCACCGTCGTCGATGCGGACGCGCTGCAGGTTCGGATCGAAGCGTCGCCTCGTCGCCACCATCGAGTGGCTGCGATTGTTCCCGAATGCAGGGCCCTTGGAACACACGTGACAAACCTTTGACATGACGAGGGTTCAGTATAAACGTCGGAGATGCGAACCGCCGGACGCCCCTGCGCGGGTAGATACGATCCAAGCTGGGGACGTAAGGCTGCCGATGGGCGCTAACAGCAGATCCGAGGATGAGCTCCTGCACGGCCTGAAGCTGCCGGAGCGCTACGAGCTCGGCCGGCACATCGCCACCGGGGGGATGGCGTCGGTGTGGTGCGCCAAGGATCTCGTGCTCGGCCGCACGGTGGCGATCAAGGTGCTCTCGGAGCGCTTCGCGCGCGATCAGACGGCGGTGGCGCGCTTCGAACGGGAGGCGCGCACGGCGGCCCGGGTCTCCGGCCACCCTTACATTGTCACGATCTACGACGTCGGCGAGGCCGAGTGCTCCGCTGCCGATGCCGGTAGCGGCGCGAGCGCATCAGCGATCCCGCGGACGTTCATCGTGATGGAGCACCTGGCAGGCGGAACGGTGGCCGACGCGCTCCGGGTCGGTGAGGTCAGGCTCCAAGAGGCGCTGCGCTGGCTGCGCGAGGCCGCCTCAGCGCTCGATCACGCCCACGAGCGCGGGATCGTGCACCGGGACATCAAGCCCGCCAACTTCCTGCTCGACGGCGCCCGCATCCTGCACGTCGCCGACTTCGGCATCGCTCGGCTGGGCGGCGAGGACACGATCACCAGCGCCGGCGAGCTGTTCGGCACCGCGGCGTACCTGTCGCCCGAGCAGGCCCTCGGCCGCCCCGCCAGCCCCGCCAGCGACCGTTACGCGCTGGCGGTCACCGCGTTTGAGCTGCTGGTCGGCCAGCGGCCGTTCACCGCCACGCACTTCACCGCCCAGGCTCGCCAGCACATCGAACAGGCGCCGCCGGCCGCCAGCGAGCGAAACCGCGTCCTGCCGCCGGCGATCGACACAGTGCTCCAGCGTGCGCTGGCCAAGCAGCCGCAGGAGCGCTACGCCACGGCCGCGGCGTTCGTCGACGGCCTCGATGCCGCCCTCAGCCACGGCCGCAAGCGCGTGGCCCGGCCCGTGGTCAAGGGCGCGCCCGTGGTCAAGGGCGCCAACGGACACGCGGTGACCGTCCCGGAGCCCACCGGGCGGACGCTGGGCGCCCGGCTCACCACCCGACGGCGCGGGCGCGCGATCGCCCTCGCCGCGCTGGCCACCGCAGCGCTCGGCGTCGGCGCGCTGGCGGCCGAGAGCCAGGGGGGCGGCCACGGGGGACCGTCGGTCACCCGGGCGAGCTCAGACGGCACGCCGCTGGCCTCACGGGGCCGGGCGCGCCAATCGCGGTCGCGGCCGCACGCGCCGGCCGTCTCGGCCCTGGCCGCCGACACGCTTGAGGCCAAGGGCCACCAGCTGATGCTCGATGGGGCCTATTCCGCCGCGATCCCCACGCTGCGCCAGGCGGTGTCGGTCGCCCCACCCTCGAGCCCCACCTACGGATACGCGCTCTATGACCTGGGGCGCTCGCTGGTGCTCTCCGGCGACGCCAAGGCGGCGGTACCGATCCTAGAGCGGCGCCTGCAGATCCCTGACCAGACCCAGGTGGTCCAGGCGATGTTGGAGATGGCGCTGCGGGCCAGCCCGGGCGCAGCCGGGCTGACGTCGGCCAGCTCGACCAGCACCAGCACGACCAGCACGACCAGCACGACCACGACCACGACCGCCACGATCCCGGCACCGACTGCGACGGGCCACACGCCCGGCCACGGCCCGGCCGTATCGAAGACCGGCTCAGGCGGCGCCGGGCTGCCGGGCGCCGCGAGGAAACCCAAACCCGGGCCCGGGCCCGGGCCCGGGCATTAGCAGCGGTGTAGTGACGGCAGGCCGCGACGTGTGGCATCTGAGTAGCCGTATGCGGAACCAGATTGCATAACGTCCGGTTCCGCGGCGGCAAACCCGCAGCAACCGCGCCGGCTCCGCGGCGGCAAACCCGCGGCAACCGCGCCGGCTCCGCGGCGGCAAACCCGCAGCAACCCCGCGGCAACCGCGCCTAGACGGCGAAGCCGGCCCGCCCGCGTCGGGACGACAGCGCCTCCCTGACGGCCAGCGACGCCAGCACCGCCTCGGCCGCGTGGCGCCCGGTATCGCGCTTGGAACCGCCCGTCACCCGCTCCCGCGCCTGCTCGAGCGTGTCCACGGTCAGCAGCCCGAAGCCGCACGGCACGCCGGTCGACAGCTGCACCTGCTGGATCCCTCGCGCCGCCTCGCCGCACACGTAGTCGTAGTGGTCGGTCTCGCCGCGGATCACGGCCCCCAGGCACACGATCGCCTGATAGCGCCCGGCCTCGGCGACGTACTTGGCCGCCAGCGGGAGCTCGAACGCCCCCGGGACGTCGAAGCGGTCGACGTCCTCTATCTCGGCCTCCAGCAACGCCGCCCGGGCGCCGGCCTCGAGCTTGTCGGCGAGCTCTGTGTAGAAGCGCGCCACGCACAGCGCGACCCGGCGCTCAGCTGCCATCGTCGCGCTGGCGGTCTTGCTCGTGCTCATCGTGGAGCATCTCCTCGTCGAGGGCGAGCCCCTGATGGTGCAGGGTGTGACCCAGCTTGTCGCGCTTGGCGCGCAGGTAGGCCTCGTTGTGCGGGTTGGGCGCATGCTGGATCGGCAGCTGGTCGGTGACCGACAGCCCGTAGCCGGCCAAGCCGGAGATCTTCTTGGGATTGTTGGTCAGGATCCGGATGCTGGTCAGGCCGAGATCGACCAGGATCTGGGCGCCGATCCCGTAGTCACGCAGGTCGGCCGGCAGCCCCAGGCGCAGGTTGGCGTCGACGGTGTCCAGCCCCTCCTCCTGCAGCTTGTAGGCGCGCAGCTTGTTCAGCAGGCCGATCCCGCGCCCCTCCTGGCTGAGATACAGCAGCACGCCTCGGCCCTCGCCCTCGATCATCGCCAGCGCCGATTCCAGCTGCTCGCCACAGTCGCAGCGCAGCGAATGGAACACATCCCCGGTCAGGCACTCCGAGTGCACACGGATGAGTACGTCCTCGACCCCATCGACCTCGCCCTTGACCAGCGCGACGTGATGCTTGTTGTCGACCAGCGACCGGTAGCCGACGGCCACGAAGTCCCCGAACCCGGTCGGGAGCTTGGTCGCGACGACGCGTTCGACGAGTTTCTCGTGCCGGCGCCGGTAGGCGACCAGCTCTGCGACGGTGACCATCTTGCACCCGTGACGCTCGCAGTAGGGGATCAGATCGCCCACGCGCGCCATCGTGCCGTCGTCATTCATGATCTCGCAGATCACCCCGGCCGGGATCAGGCCCGCCAACCGCGCCAGGTCGACCGCCGCCTCGGTCTGGCCGACCCGTTCGAGCACGCCGCCGGCCTTGGCCTTGAGCGGGAACACGTGGCCGGGCTGGACCAGCTCGCGCGGGCTGGTCTTCGAATCGATCGCCACCTGGATCGTCCGGGCGCGATCGGCGGCGGAGATACCGGTGCTCACTCCGCTGCGCGCCTCGATCGAGACCGTGAACGCGGTCTCGAACGCCGATTCGTTCTTGGCCGCCATCAGATCCAGTCCGAGCTCCTCACAACGCTCGGGGGTCAGCGCCAGGCAGATCAGCCCGCGGCCCTCCTTGGCCATGAAGTTGATCGCCTCGGGCGTGATGAACTGGGCGGCCATCGTCAGATCGCCCTCGTTCTCACGGTTCTCGTCGTCGCAGACGACCACCATCTTGCCCTGACGGATGTCCTCGATCGCTTCCTCGATCGTCGAAAACGCGGTCGTGATCGAGCTCATCGGACGGGCTCCATCAGCCGCTCCACATACTTGGCCAGCACGTCAACCTCCAGGTTCACGGTCGTTCCAGGTTCGGCTCTACCGAGGTTAGTGCGCTCCAGCGTCTCGGGGATCAAAGAAACGGTAAAGGATGTCTCGCCGAGGTCGGCCACCGTCAGCGATACCCCGTCGACCGCGATCGATCCCTTCAGGACCACGTAGCGCAGCACGGCCGGGGGCGCCTCGATCTCCACGCGCCGGGCGAAACCGTCCGGAGACAGACCGGCCACGGTGCCGACCGCGTCGACGTGACCCTGGACCACGTGGCCGCCCAGCCGGTCGCTGGCCCGCAACGGCAGCTCCAGGTTCACCGTCGCGCCCGCCTGCGCGCCGCGCAGCGACGAGTGCGTCAGCGTCTCGTTCATGACCTCGGCCGTGAACGTGGCGCCGTCGATCTCCGTCGCGGTCAGGCACACGCCGTTGACCGCGATCGAGTCCCCCACGGCCAGCTCGCCGGCCAGCGCCGTGGCGACGTTCAGTGAAACGCCGGCGTCGGAGCCCTCGACGGCGACGATCCGGCCCAGTCCCTGTACAAGTCCGGTGAACATCGCTACCACTCCTTGATCCGAGCCGACACGAGCAGGTCTTCTCCGACCTGCTCGCAGTCGAGCGTCAGCGCCTTGACGGCGTCGGCGATCAGCTCGACGCCCTCGCCCTCCAGTGGATCGCGGGCCGTGCGCCCGCCCACGATCAGCGGTGCCAGGAACAGGCGGATCTCGTCGATCTCGCCGGCGTCGAGGAACGCGCCGGCGAGGTGCGGGCCTCCCTCCAGCAGGATCGAGCTGATGCCCGACGCTCCGAGCTGGTCCAACGCCGAGCACACGCGCGCCGGCTCGTTCTCGCCGGTGGCCACGATCACCTCGACGCCGTGGGTCTCCAGCGCGTCGGTGGCGGCGCGCGGCGCGGCGCGGGACACGATGATCGTCAGCGGAGTCTGGCGAGCGTCGCTGACCAGCCGGGAGCTCAGCGGCACGCGGCCGAGCGAGTCGAACACCACTCGACGGGGCTGGCGGGTGACGTCCTTGCGCCGCGCGGTCAGCTGCGGGTCATCGGCCAGCGCGGTGCCGATCCCCACCACGACGGCATCGCACTCCCCGCGCCAGCGATGGGCCCGGTAGCGGCTCTCCTCGCCGGAGATCCACTTGGAGTCGCCGCCCGCGGTCGCGACCTTGCCGTCCAGCGTCATCGCGGACTTGAACAGCACCCACGGGCGACCGGTGCGGGCGTGCTTACGAAACGGCTGGTTCAGCAGCCGGGCACGATCGGCCAGCTCACCGTCGACCATCACGACCTCGACTCCATCGTCGCGCAGGATCCCCAGGCCGCGCCCGGCCGCGTGCTGGCTCGGGTCGTCTGAGGCCACCACGATCCGGCCGATGCCGGCCTCCCGGATCGCGTCGGTGCACGGCGGGGTGCGGCCCTGATGACAGCAGGGCTCCAGTGACACGTACAGCGTCGACCCGGCCAGGTTTCGATCGCCGGCCGCGCGGATCGCTTCGACCTCGGCGTGCGCCGCCCCGAGCTCGCTGTGAAATCCCTCGGCGATCACCTCCTGCGCGTCGGCCAGCACCGCCCCGACGAGCGGATTGGGGCTCACCTTGCCTCGCCCGCGCTCGGCCAGCTCGATCGCGCGGGCGAGGTGGCGGGAATCGATGTCGGCGATCGTGCTCATCTTCGCTTAGCAGGATATTGCGAGGAGCACTTGCCCCCGGTGAGCCGGTAGACGCTCATCTCCGGGCCGGGGCGCGAATACTGGCGGGGGTAGTAGTCGATCGACCAGTCGAAGCTGAATGGCACCGAATGATGCCCGCTGGTAAACGGCGTCACGTGGTACATCAGCCGGGCGTCGTTGGCCAGCTCGCCGTAGTAGGCGAGCGCGGCCGGCGCCAGCTTGGGCTGCGCGAAGGAGCGGCCGGCCTGGAGACTGCCGATCACCACCCAGCAGTAGCCGCCGGACTCGTATTCGCTGAGCAGCTCGGGCCGCAGCGTGCGCTCGTACTGATCCACGACGACGTAGCGCCGCTGCCCCGGCGGCAGATGGTTGCCCTGGTCGTCGACGTCGGTCAGCCAGGTCGGGAAGCGCTGCCAGCGCTCTCCGGTGGACGTCACGGGCAGCGAGCGGCCGATGTCGGTCGACCAGTCGTCGGAGACGAAGGGCTCGATCACCACCTTGGCGCCCGCCGGCACGTGGTCGACCATCCAGGCGCGGGTCAGGTTGCGGGTGTCCGGGCGTGAGAGCACCGCATCGTTGTGCAGCACGCCGGCGACGCTCTGGGCCAGCAGCACGACCGCCGTCAGCGCGAAGACCAGCCGGCCGGGAATCTGCCGGGTGCGCGTGACCCAGCGGGCGAACTCGACCGCGCCATAGGCGGCCAGCAGCGCGACGATCGGGAAGATCGGCATCAGCCAGCGCCCGAAGAAGCGCTGCTGGTCGCCCATGAACAGGATGAACGCGATCGGGGCGGGCAACAGCACCAGCAGCATCGCGATCCGGCGGCGCGCGGCCAGCAGCGCCACGGCTCCCAGCGCGGCCAGCGAAGGCATCCAGCCGAGCCCCCAGGTGAACGTCCAGAGGTAGTAGGCCGTGCCGCTGCCGGCGGTCGTGCCGAGCTTGACCGGATCCGACCCGCCGGCCAGCGACGCCTGGGCAGACAGCCCTGCCTGGAAGGCCGAGAAGTCGAGCACCGAATAGGGATTGGCGAGCACGAACGCGGCCAGCGCCAGCGCCAGCCCGAGCCCCACTCGGCGCACGGCCGTCCAGACCGCCCCGCCGGCGGCATCGCACACGAATGCGCCCAGCAGGCACAGCAGGGTGATGCCACCCGTGTACTTGGTGGCGGCCGCGAGGCCGATCCCCACCCCCGCGATCGCGTAGTCACGCCTCCGGCCGCGACGCATCACGCCGGCGATCCCGTACAGCGACAACGCCACCGGCGCCAGCGTCGGCACGTCGTTGAGCGCCAGATGGCTGTAGAAGATCGGCAGGAAGGCGAATCCGAAGATCGCCGCCGCCAGCAGCGCGACCGTCCGGTTGAAGAGACGCGCCCCGGCAAGATAGGTCAACCAGACCGCGACCGTTCCCAGAGCGGCGGCGACCACGCGCGCGACCACGAACACCGTCGTCGGATCGCTGACGTAGGCCCGGGTGGTGGCGTCGCCGCTGCCAAACCACAGCTCGAAGACGACGTGCAGCAGGTAGGAGTAGGCGGGTGGGTTGATGAAATACTGCGGGTTGAGGTCATGGGTGAAGAACGCGATCGCGCGCGGAACGAAATGCGTCGCCTCGTCGGCGTTGTAGCTGTAGGGCAGGCCCTGCTTGACACCCCACACCCGCATCAGGAAGGTGGCCACGAGCAGGGCGGCGAGCGCCACCTGGTGCGCGTCCGGGCGCCAGGCCCACGCGGCGCGCAGGCGCTCGCGCCGACTGCGCCGGGGAGTCAGGGCCAGCGGGGGTGTTTGCTCCGTCTCTGGCCTGGTCAGCGTTGCCGCGTCCATGGTCTCCTACGAGTATCCCGCTACCGTGTGATCGGAAGCATCCGTCCGTGAGACGCTCCATACCGGCAGCGGCGCGGCGCAACTCCGCCCGAAGCATATGAAGCTCATCATCCAGATCCCCTGTTTCAACGAGCAAGACCAGCTTCCGGTCACGCTCAGCCGCCTGCCGCGCCAGATCGACGGCTTTGACGCCGTCGAATGGCTGATCATCGACGACGGGTCGACCGACGCAACGATCGAGGTCGCGCGCGCCAATGGCGTCGACCATATCGTCCGGCTGACCAACAACAAGGGCCTGGCCGCAGCCTTCCAGGCCGGCCTGGACGCGGGCCTGAAGCTCGGCGCCGACGTGATCGTCAACACCGACGCCGACAACCAGTACGAGGGTCAGGACATCCCCAAGCTGGTCGCGCCGATCCTCCGCGGCGCCGCCGACATGGTGATCGGCGACCGCCAGATCGACATCAACGAGCACTTCTCGCCGGCCAAGCGGATGCTCCAGCGGCTGGGATCGTGGGTCGTGCGCCAGGCCTCTTCCACCGACGTGCCGGACACGACCTCGGGCTTTCGCGCCTACAACCGTGAGGCGGCGTTGCAGATGCAGGTCGTGTCGAAGTTCACCTACACGCTGGAGACGATCATCCAGGCCGGCAAGCTGCTGGTGGCGCTCGACCATGTGCCGATCCGCACCAACGCCAAAACGCGTGAATCCCGGCTGTTCCCCTCGATGCCCGCCTACATCCGCCGCAACGGACTGTCGATCTTCCGGATCTACTCCCAGTACGAGCCGCTGAAGGTCTTCTGGGGCGGCGCGGCGCTGATGGGGCTCGCCGCGCTGGGCGTGTTCATCCGCTTCCTGATCTACTTCATCGCGGATGGGGGGCGCAGCGGCCACGTGCAATCGCTGATCGCCGGAGCGGTGCTGATCATCGGCGCGATGCTGCTGGGGTCACTGGGCGTGATCGGTGACCTGCTCGACGCCCAACGCACGCTGTCGCAGCGGACGTTTGAGCGCGTCCGCCGGATCGAGCTGCAGCTCGGCATCGAGCCATCGCACTACGAGCCCGGCGCGCCGAGCACCGCCAAGCCGCCCGCCGGCACGGCCAGCCCGCCCGCCCCAGCCGGCAGCGACGAGGGCGCCGCCGATCGCCAGGCCATCGGCGTATGAGTTCGGCGCCGGCGGTCGGCGAGCCGGTCCCGACCGGCAACACGTTTGACAAATACGGCTCGGCGCACCCGGTCGTGAGATGGCTGATGGCGGGCTTTGAGGGCGCGCTGGCGCAGCTGTTCGATCGCGCCGATCCCGGCTCGGTGCTCGACGTCGGATGCGGCGAGGGTGTGCTAACCGAGCAGTGGGCCAGGCGGCTGGGCACCGGCCGGGTGACCGGGATCGACCTCGACGATCCCAAGCTGGCCGCCGAGTGGGCCACGCGCCGGCGCGCCAACCTGGAGTTCCGGACGCTCGAGCCGCCGCGACTGCCGTTCGACGCAGATAGATTCGACCTCGCCGCCGCGATCGAGGTGCTGGAGCACGTGCCTGACCCCGAGCAGACGCTGGGTGAGATGGCCCGCGTGGCGCGCCACCACTTGTTGGTGTCGGTGCCGCGCGAGCCGCTGTGGCGCGCGCTGAACGTCGCCCGGGGCGCCTACGTGCGCCAGCTGGGTAACACCCCGGGGCATGTCAACCATTTCTCCCAGCGCTCGTTCGTGAGCCTGCTCGGCCGCTACGGGGATGTGGTCGAGACCCGTTCGCCGTTCCCCTGGACGATGCTGCTCGTCCGCGTCGAGTCCAGCGGGTCCTAGCCGGATGGCGGTGCAGGCAGAGCCGGCCCTGGGGCCGGAGACCCCTCCCCCGGAATCGGCCAACGCCGCGTTTGCCAGCGGTGCGCGAGTGCTGTCGATCGGGATCGCCTCGACGGGCATCTTCACCTTCGCCTATCTGGCGACGGCCAGCCACGTGCTCGATCGGGCCTCCTACAGCCGGATATCGCTGTGCTGGGCGATCATGTTCGTGATCCTGTCGGTGATCTACCGGCCGATCGAGCAGCTGCTCTCCCGCACGATCGCCGACCGCCGCGCGCGCGGCCTGAAGGGCCAGTCGCTCCGGGTCCCCGCCGCGATCCAGCTCGGGTTCGCGATGGTGTTCCTGGTCGCCGCACTCGCCTTGCGCCACCGCATCGAGCACGGCATCTTCGACGGCTCAAGCTCGCTGTACTGGATCCTGGTGATCGGCGTGCTGGCCTACGCCGGCAGTTACTTCGCCCGCGGCTGGCTGGCCGGCCACCAGCGCTTCGCCCTCTACGGCGGCCTGGTGTTCCTGGAGTCGACCTCACGCTTTCTGTTCGCGCTCGCGGTGGCCTTCGGGATCGGATCGGGCCAGGGAGTCGTCGGCCTGGGGATGGCCGTCGCCCCGTTCGCGTCGCTGTGCGTGATCCCGTTCGCCTTCTCCCGGGTGACCGGACGCGGGCCGGCCGGAGTGCCGGCCGCCGATGCGGCCCGTGAGGGCCCGGCCCACGCCGCGGTGGAGGAGACCTCCTCAGATCTCTCGCTGCGCCACGGCGCCGGGTTCGCGGTCGCCGTGGTGGGGATCATGCTGGCCGAGCAGACGCTGATGAACGGCGGCGTGCTGATCGTCGCCGCCAATGCCGGCGCGGCGGGGCTGACCACCGGGCTGACCGGTTTCGTCTTCAACGTGATGTTGATCGTGCGCGCCCCGCTGCAGCTGTTTCAGGCGATCCAGACCTCGATCCTCCCGCACCTGGCGGGGCTGGAGGCGCGCGAGAACGCGGATGAGTTTCACCGTGCGATCCGGTTCACGATCCTGGTGATCACGGCCTTCAGCGCGGCGGTGGCGCTGGGGCTGCTGGCGATCGGGCCGCCGGTGATGACCGCGCTGCTGGGCGACAAGGGCTTTCACTATGCGCGCCTGGGCCTCGCCGTGGTCGGCCTGGGGATGGGGCTGCACCTGATCTCCGGCACGCTGAACCAGGCGGCGCTGGCGCGCGGGCGCGCGCGCCTGGCGTCGGCGGCGTGGCTGACCTCGGCGGCGCTGTTCGTGGTGTTTGTCGCGACCCCCACGATCAGCGCGGAGGTCACGCGGGTCGAGGTCGGCTACTTCATCGCCACCGCCGTGCTGTGCCTGCTGCTGTGGGGCGTCTACCGCGCCCCGCGCCACGGTCCCGCGCCGATCACGCCCGCTTCGACCGGCGCCTGAGCCCGCCCGGGCGCGCGATCAGCCGGCGTTTAGCGCCTTGCAGGTCGGATCCTTGGCCGCCGCCGCCTTGAGCGCATCGTTGCGCTTCGGGCTGGCGCTGGCCAGGCTGTTGAGCGAGGACTTGAACTGGTTGCTCACGCCCGAGGCCGCCGCCTGATACGCCGCGGCGCTGGTGGTCGGGATCGCCTTGGCCTTGGCGATCGTCCCGGCCAGGCTCGTGCTGGCCTTCGTGAAGGCCTGTGAGAGTGTCGTCGCGCCCTGCTTGCCGCCCGTGACGTTCGGGATCCCGGCCGCCTGCAGGCCGCTCGCCGCCTTGCCGGTGGCGGCCACCAGCGATGTCACGAAGACCACGTACTGCTGCTTTCCTTCGGCCAGCGTCTTGGCCGCGCTGCTGGCCGTCTGCAGCTTGCTGGCGGCGCCGGTGACGTCGCTCTTCCAGTTCGCCAGCGTCCCGCAGACCGACTTCACGTAGGCGGCGGCGCTGACGCCCGAGCTGGAACTGCTCGAACTGCTGGAACCGCAGCCCGCGATGGCGAGGGTGAGCGCGACGAGGATTGGGGCGAGGCGAACCTTGGTGAGCCTCACGAAGCGCCACCCGCCGCAACTATCTCGGCGTAGGCGGCGGCCGGGTCATCGGAGCCGAACACCGCCGAACCGGTGACGAGCAGATTGGCCCCCGCCCGGGCGGCGCCGGCCGCGTTGTCACGGTGAATGCCGCCGTCAACCTCCAGCGCGACGGTTTCCGGCAGCGCCGCGCGCATCCGCGCGAGCTTGTCCAGCGAGGCGGGAATGAACTTCTGCGCGCCCCAGCCGGGGTTGACGCTCATGCACAGGGCGAGATCCAAGCTTTCCTTTGCCACCTCGGCAAGACTATCGGCCGGGGTCCCCGGACACAGCGCGGCCCCCGCCGTGCACCCGGCGTCTCTGATCGCCGCCAGCGTGTACTGCAGGTGCGGTGTGGCCTCGACGTGCACGGTGATGCCGTCGGCCCCGGCGCGCGCCAGCTCTTCGACGTGGCGCTCGGGGCGCTCGATCATCAGATGCACGTCGATGATCGCTCCGGCCGCGTGGATCTGATCGGCGAGCGCGCCGACGATCACCGCCCCGAAGGTGATCGGCGGCACGAAATGGCCGTCCATCACGTCGACGTGGATCACCCGAGCCCCGGCGGCGAGCACCTCGCCGACCTGCGCGCCCAGGCGCGAGAAGTCGGCCGACAGAATCGACGGGGCGACGGTGAGATCGCGGGGCAGGCGCACGCGCGAATCCTCAGGGGCGGCGGACAACGTGCGCTCAGACCGCCTGGAGCATGCTCTCGTGACAGTTGTTGCAGGCGACGATCGCCGTGCTCGACATGCGCACGATCGTCGAGTGCTCGCCACAATTGGGGCAGACCGAGACGAGCTCATAGCGCTGCAGGCAGTAGACGCAGCGGTAGCGCCCCGGCACCGCCGTCGGGCGCAGCCAGGGCTCACCGCATCCCGGGCATTCCGGGCCGAGCTTGATCGGGGGATCGGTCACGGTCCTACGTAGGTTAACGGCCTTCCGGCGGCTCACCTGCGACGCAGGCGGGCGATCAAGAAGCCGTCGGTGCCGTGCTCGTCGGGACGCAGCTGCAGAAAGGGCCGTGGACCGGGGATCGCCAGCTGCGCGCCTACGTCCTCGCAGACGAAGCGCTGGTCCTCGGCCAGGAAGTGCTCGATCACGCGCTCGCCCTCGGCCAGCGAGATCGTGCAGACCGAGTAGACGAGCACGCCGCCGGAGGCGGTCGCGGCCGCGCCGGCGCGCAGGATCCCGGCCTGCAGCGGCGCCAGCTCGGCGATCCGCTCAGGGCTCGTGCGCCAGCGCAGATCGGGACGGGACTGCAGCGTCCCGAGGCCACTGCAAGGCGGATCGACCAGCACCCGGTCATAGCTCTCGGCGTCGCTGACCGCTGTGGCATCGGCGATCCGCACCTCGGCGCAGCCGATCTGCATCCGCGCCAGCGTGCGTTGCAGCGCCTGGGCCCGGCCCGGATGGCGCTCGACCGCCACCAGCGTTCCCTGATCGCCCATCAGCGCGGCCAGCTGGGTCGTCTTGGCACCGGGGGCGGCACACAGATCGAGCACTCGCTGTCCCGGCTGCGGATCCAGCGCCCGGGCCACCAGCATCGATCCGCGTGACTGGGGCATGATCGCGCCCTCACGCCACGGCGCCGACCCGTGGGCATCGAAGGGCTGATCGAGCACCAGGCCTTCGGGCAGGCCCGGGGCCGGATGCCCAGCGACGCCGAGCCGCGCCAGGACTTCGTCCGGCGAGGCCACGAGCGTGTTGACCCGCAGCGCCGACTCGGCCGGCTGGTTGATCCGGGCCAGCAGCGCGCGCGCCGCCGGCGCCCCCAGCTCGGCGAACCACAGCTCGGCCAGCCACCGCGGGACCGAGTGCAGGACTGCCGCCCCCGCCGGCGTCAGGTCATCGAGCTCTGAGAGGATCGCCTGACCCTCACGCGTGGCGCGGCGCAGGACGGCGTTGACCAAGCCCTGCCCGCCGTGGGCGGAGCGCTTGACCAGCTCGACGCTCTCGTTGACCGCCGCGTGCTCGGCGATGCCGTCGAGCAGCAGCAGCTGCAGCATTCCCAGCCGCAACGCGGCGAGCACCGGCGGGTCAAGCCGCTCGGGCGGCCGGCGCGACAGCCGGGAGATCACGTGATCAAGCGTCGCGCGCCGCTGCACGGTGCCGTATGCGAGCGCCATCGCCAGCGCTCGATCGCGAGCGTCCAGTCCCACTGCCTCGGCCGTGAACGCGCGATCGGCATAGGCGCCGTGCTCGAACACGCGCCGGACCACCTCATAGGCGCACAGTCGTGCCGGTGAGACGGCACCGGGCGGCGACTCCGGCGACCCGGCGCCGGGTCGCGATCGCGGCCGTCGGCTCGCCGCGGGCGCCACGCTCAGCTCCGGTATCCGCGCAGGAAGTCCTCGGCGGGCATCGGGCGCCGTCCCGCCGGCACGACCACGACCAGCTCCAGTGAGCCCTTCCGGCAGCCCAGCACCGGTCGCGCCCCGTCCAGCGACAGGCCCCCGTTGAGTGCGCCGGGCTCAGGCCGGGCCCGGGCCTCCCTGACCCCCAGCAGACTCCCGTCGGCCAGCTCCACGTTCGCGCCGATGTGCGGGGTCAAGGCCCGGACGACGCGCTCAAGCTCCGGTGCCGTGCGCGCGGGGTCAAGCCGGCGATCGGCGGCCGTGATCTTCTCGGCGTAGGTGGCCTTGGCCTCGTCCTGCTCGGCGCACGGCGCTGAGCTGTCCAGGGCCTCGACGAGCAGCTCACCGCCCAGCGCCTGCAGGCGCTCGGCCAGCGTGCCGTACGTGTCACCGGGCTCGATCGGCTGGCTGGCCTGGAGGCAGACAGGGCCGCTGTCGAGGCCTGCGGTGAGGCGCATGATCGACACGCCCGTGGTCTGGTCGCCGGCCATGATCGCGCGCTCGACCGGCGCGGCGCCGCGCCAGCGGGGCAGCAGCGAGGGATGGACGTTGAGCAGCGGGTGCTCTGATAGCAGCGGCTCCTTGATCAGCGCCCCGAACGCGCACACGCAGACCGCCTCGGGCCGGGCGGCGGCGATCCGGGCGCGCGCGGCCTCGTCGTTGACCGATTCCGGCTGGTCAAGCTCGATCCCGAGCTCCCGGGCCGCGTCGGCCACCGGTGGCGCGCCCAGCAGGCGGCCACGGCCGCGCGGGCGGTCCGGGCGCGTGATCACCAGCTCAGGTCGGTGCGGGGAGCCGGCCAGGCGACGCAGGATGGCCGCGGCGAACTCCGAGGTGCCGAGGTAGACCGTCCGCACGCGGACGGCTCTAGACCGGCTGCTGGGCTTCGCGCAGCGCCCGCATCGCTTCCTTGCGCTGCTGGCGGGAGATACGGTCGAGGATCAGCACGCCGTCGAGATGGTCGACCTCGTGCTGGATCACGCGCGCCTCAAGCCCAGAGGCTTCGATCATGATCGGCTCGCCGAACTCGTTCTGGGCCCGGACCCGGACGTCGATCGGGCGCTCGACGTCGACGTGCACGGCCGGCAGGCTGAGGCAGCCCTCCTCCAGGATCTCCTGCTGCTTGCCCGACCACTCGATCTCCGGGTTGATCAATGCAGCCACCGACGCCTGCTGCAGCACGCGGTAGACCAGCACCCGATGCAGCACCCCCACCTGGTTCGCGGCCAGCCCGACGCCGAGCGCGTCGTTCATCAGCTCGCCCATCCGCCTGACCTCGTCGCGCAGCGTGTCGTCGAAGCGATCGACCGGCCGTGCGCGGGTGCGCAGCACCGGATCGCCGAACTTGCGCACGTGGGCCAGCGCCTCCGCGCGCCGCGCGGCCACCTCGGGGTCGAGTTCCTCCTCCTCGCCCTCCTCGCCATCACCGGAGAGCCCGGGGTCCTCAGGCTCGGCCGGCGCCGGGTCGGCGAGCTCGTGCTCGTACTGGGCTTCGTCGGTCGCTGGTTTGGCCACGGGACAAGTTTAGGGCCCGTCAGGGAATGCTCTGCACGCTGAGGCGGCCGAATGACCTGACGAACCCTTTAGGGCTCGCGACTGTTACAAAGTTGTGAGCCCTTAGGGCTCGCGACGGGTCCCGGCCCGCCTGCCGCGGGCTATTGCGGGTCGACGTCGACGCTGACGTTCACGCCGCGTCTGGCCACGCGGGGGGCGATCCGGTCGACCGCCTCCCCCACTGCCGCGATCGCCGCCGGGCGGTCACCCGCCTTGATCACAAGCTGGCTGCGAGCCCGGCCGCGCAGCCGGAACAGCGGCGCCGGGCCGAGCACCGTGGCGGCCGGCGGGGCGATCTGCGCGTGCAGCGCGGTGGCCGCCGCGCGTGCCTCGGGCTCCTCGTGGGCCGAGCAGACGATCCGGATCAGCGAGCTGAAGGGCGGATAGTTGAGCGCCCGGCGGTGTCCGAGCTCGTCGGCGATGAAGCCGTCGGAGTCGTGGTGGCTGGCGAACACGATCGACCGCGCGTCGGGCGCCAGCGTCTGCACCAGCACGCGTCCGCCCCGATCCCCCCGGCCCGCCCGGCCGGCCAGCTGGGTGACCAGCGCAAAGGTGCGCTCCTCGGCGCGAAAGTCCGGGAAGCGCAGCGTCTGATCGGCGTCGACCACGACCCCGAGCGACACGTCGGGGAAATCGTGGCCCTTGGCGACCATCTGCGTGCCGACCAGCACCCCGGAGCGCGCGGCGGCGAACCGCGCCAGCGTGCCGGCGCGCTGGTGCAGCGCGGTCGAGTCGGCGTCAAGGCGGAAAATCGGGAACCCGGTCTCGCCGAGCGCCTCGCGCAGCTCGTGCTCGATCCGCTCCGTGCCGGCGCCGTGGCGCGCCACCGAGACAGAAGCGCAGACGCCACAGCGGCCGGGAACGGCCTCACGGTGCCCGCAGTGGTGACAGGCGAGAAAGGAGCCACCGCGGTGCAGCACCAGCGCGACCTCGCAGTTGGGACAGCTCCACACGTGACCGCAGGCCCGGCAGGAGAGGAAGTTCGACCAGCCGCGGCGGTTGAGCAGCACGATCGCCTTGCCCGCGCTGCGGCGCAGGTCGGCGAGCGCCATCCGGGTCTCAGGGTGAAGCGGATGGTGCTGGGTTCGCATGTCGAGCACCTCCACCGGGGGCATCGGCCGGTGATCGACGCGGCTGGGCAGCCTCAGCCGGGTCGTGGCCAGCACGCTCTCTGGTCGCGGCGTGGCACTGCCGAGCAGCAGCACCGCGCCGTGCGCCTGCGCGCGATGCTCGGCGACGTGGCGGGCGTCGTAGCGGGGATCCCCCTCGTGCTTGTAGGAGCTCTCGTGCTCTTCGTCGACGACGATCAGGCCGATGTCCGCCAGCGGGGCGAACACGGCCGAGCGCGGCCCGACGCAGACCTTCGCCGCCCCGGCGGCCAGCCGCCGCCACTCGTCGTAGCGCTGCCCCTGGCTCAGCGAGGAGTGCAGCACAGCCACCACCTCGCCGAAGCGCGCCTCAAAGCGCCCCAGGGCCTGGGGCGTGAGCACGATCTCTGGCACCAGCACGATCGCGCTGCGCCCGGCCGCGAGCGTCGCAGCGACGGCCTGCAGATACACCTCGGTCTTGCCCGAGCCGGTCACCCCGTGCAACAGGAAGCGGCGCCCGTCGGGCGCCTGACCCTCGCCGGTGGACTGCGACGCCGGGTCCGCCCCTGCCGCCGCGAGCGCCTCCAGCACCGGGGCCAGGACGCGCTTCTGATCCTCGGTCAGCTCCGGCGCCGTGGCGCTGGTGGAGCCGACGGCGTGGCGGGCCGGCCGGCGCGGCTGGATCCTCGACGTGAGTGAGACGAGCCCCCTGGACTCCAGCCGCCGCAGCGCCGGCGTCCCCAGCTCGGCGGCGACCGTCGGACCCTGACGCTCCAGGCGCGCCAGCGTCGCGCGCTGGCGCTCGCTCAGACGGCTGCTCTCGCGCAGTGCGTCGCCGCCTGCGGGCGTGAGCTCGGCGACCAGCGCCCGCTTGGCCCGCGCGCCTGCGGTGGCGCCCGGAGCCAGCAGCAGCCCCAGCGCGCGCGCCGGCGTGGAGCAGTACTCCCGCGCCATCCAACCCGCCAGCGCGACCAGCTCGGCCGGCAGCGAGGTGTCGAGCACTCCGTCGGGCTCGGCGAGCCGCTCGGGCGCCACGTCGGAGCGCTGCGCCAGTTCGACCACCACGCCGAGCGTTCGCCGGCCGCCGAATGGGATCCGCAGCAGGGATCCGACCCCGATCTCGGTCTGGTCGGCGCGCAACCGGTAGTCAAACGGCCCGCGCACCGCGCGCGTGCGGGTCAGCGGCTGCACGCGGGCGATCACGGTTGTCCGCTCACGGGATGTCGGGGCGCGAGATCGGCTGGCTCATCGGCCGATCGAGGGTAGAGCCCCGCCAGGATGCCGGGGCGCGACGGCCGCGGGCGGGACGGGGGCGGGCGGACGGGCTCGTTACCCTGACCGATCGTGGACCCGGAACCCGGCGAGCAGGTGTTCTTCCACGGACATCCATCCTGGCGTGCGATGGCGTCGCTGTACGCCAAGGGGATCCTGGTCAGCCTCGTGGCCGGAGCGATCGCCGGGGTGCTCACGCGGATCGCCTCCGGCCACGTGCAGGCCGGCTGGGTGGTCGCGGCGGTGCTGATCCTGTTCGTGATCGGCCTGAGCATCGCCCAGATCAAGCGCCTGCAGACGACCTACACGATCACCAACCAGCGCTTGACGATCGAGACCGGGCTGCTGTCGCGTGAGCTGCACGAGACGCGCCTGGAGCGCGTGCAGAACGTCAACCTGCGCCAGACGATCGCGCAGCGGATGCTGTTCGTCGGCAACGTCGACTTCGATACCGCGGCCGGCGCGGAGTACGACTTCACCTTCCGGGGCGTCGGCGAACCGCGCCGGATCGTGCGCACCGTCGATCGGGCGCTGCGGGAACTGCGGGTGGGAGACGACTCGCCGGACGCCGCCGGGATCTGAGCGACGCCCGGACCGGGGCGTCTCAGTCCAGTCCGGCGGCGGTGCGTAGCAGGGCGGCCTTGTCGGTGCGCTCCCACGTG
>ODAK010000945.1_pt1 | contig 32753 bp, 31 predicted proteins | sample 1539591 | NCBI WGS metagenome assembly ODAK01 (sample SAMEA3539303, study PRJEB22396) | soil metagenome | biome: tundra; feature: field; material: soil | place: USA | collected 2010-05 | depth 0.15 m | reverse complement strand
CGCCCAGGGCGTCGTCGATGACGTTGCCGAAGATGATGTTGGCATCGGGGTGAGCCACGTCATGGATGATCGCGGCGGCCTCGTTCACCTCGAACAAGGTGAGGTCACTGCCGCCGGCGATATTGAGCAGGATCCCTCTGGCGCCCTCGATCGACGCTTCCAACAGGGGGCTCGTGATCGCATGACGGGCCGCGTTGACCGCGCGTCCCTCACCTGAGCCGGTGCCGATGCCCATGATCGCGGAGCCCGCGTTGCTCATCACCATCTTCACGTCGGCGAAGTCGGTGTTGATGATGCCGGGCACGTTGATGAGGTCGGTGATGCCCTGGACACCGTGCAGGAGAACCTCGTCGGCCATCGAGAACGCCTCGACCATCGAGGTGCGCTCGTTCGAGATCGAGAGCAGGCGCTCGTTCGGGATGACGATGAGGGTGTCCACCTTCTCGCGCAGGCGCTGGATGCCTTCGTCCGCCTGGGTCGACCGGCGCCGGCCCTCGAAGGCGAACGGCCGGGTCACCACGCCGATGGTGAGCGCGCCGAGCGCCTTGGCGGTCTCCGCGATCACCGGGGCCGCACCCGTCCCGGTGCCACCGCCCTTGCCGGCGGTGATGAAGACCATGTCGGCGCCCTTCAGGACCTCCTCGATCTCCTCGAGGTGCTCTTCGGCCGCAAGACGCCCGACCTCGGGGTCACTGCCGGCTCCGAGCCCGCGTGTCAACGTGCGCCCGATGTCGAGCTTGATGTCGGCTTCGCTCATCAAGAGAGCCTGCGCGTCGGTGTTGACCGCCACGAACTCGACCCCCTGCAGGCCGGCGTCGATCATGCGGTTGACGGCGTTGACCCCGGCACCACCGACGCCGACGACCTTGATCACAGCGATGAAGCTCTGGCCTGGCGTGCTCATCCGCGCTCCATCCTCTCCTGAGTACCTGTTGGGCGATCCCCGAGCAGCTGTGGAGCGATCCTGGTTGGCTTCCGAGTGGCTTCGAGCGGCCATACCTTCTTGCCCTTCGCCTTTGCAGCCGGACAGCAGCTCCGCCGGCCCGCGTCTACCGCTGGTCGGCGATGCAAACTACCCCGGCGACCTCGACCACCCCTTCAGCACCGGTCTCGTCGCGGGCAATCTCAGCCATCACCCTTACCATGAACGTTAGAGGGGCTGACCAGGGGGGTCAAGACCGGGGCGGCCGCAACCCTCAGGTCGATCCCGCCGATGCCCGTCAGATTGACCCCGCGGAGCACGGTCACGAGCGAGACGAACTTCTGGGCGAGTGCCTCATCGTCGCCTACGACCGCCCTCAAGCCTCCCTTGAGGCGCAAGACGACACCCTGGCCGGCGGAGACGACGATCTCCTGCAAACGGGGCAGGAGCGACACCGGGAGCTGGGCGGCCGTCGCGAGCAATGGTCGAGCCGAAGCTCCGAGCGAGCTGCCCGGCGACCCGGGGACTCCCGGCACCGAGATGAGGGGAAGTGCCGAAGGCCGCGAGGTTTGATCTTCCAGGACCCGGCCGGTCGAGTCGAGGAGTGCGTAGTCCCCCGCCGGGAGAACCGTCGACGCGACCGGGATCCGCTCGACGACGGCTATAGCGACCGTCGAGGGCCACTCGAGGTGCACCGAAGCCGTGGCCACCCATGGGAGGCGTTCCAGCCGGCGCTGCATGGCACCTGTGTTGACATCGATGAGCGGAGGCTCCCGGCGAAGGCCGGTGACCTCCAGGATCTCGCTTCTCGGGGTCTGGACCGCTCCGGCGATGACGACAGTCCGTGCGCTGAACAGCGACGAGTGCGCGATGGCCACCGCGCCCGCCACCACGCCCGCCGCGGCGAGCACACCGACCAGGATGCTGAGGCGACGGTGGCCGCGTTGGCGTTGCACCCGCACGCGCCTGGCCTGAATCCTCGGATCGGTCATGACCCCTCCTCGAATCCCACGAGACGCAGCTCGGTGCGGAGCTCGACTCCGAGACGCCCGGCAACGAGAGCGCGCACCTCGTCGATCAGCCGCTTCACGTCGTCCGCCGATCCTCCGGGATCGGCTTGGATGAAGTTTGCGTGCTTGTCCGACACCACGGCGGAACCGATGCGGAAGCCCTTCAGTCCCGCCTCTTCTATCAGGCGCCCGGCTGCGTCGTCGGGCGGGTTCGTGAACACCGAACCCGCGTTCTGGCCTCCTGGCTGGTGCTCGCGGCGCCAACGCACGACCTCGTCGATGCGGGCGGTCGCCAAGGCGGCGTCGCCGGGCTCGAGGCGGTACGACGCCTCGGTGACGACGTCGTAGGGACCGATCGACGAGTGCCGGTAGGAGAGATCGAGCGCCTTTGGCGCGACGAGGTGCTCGGCTCCTGCCTGAAGGCTGACGACCCGGCAATCGACGAGGAGGTCCGAGGTCTGCGCACCGTGCCCGCCTGCGTTCATCGCGACCGCGCCGCCGACCGAGCCCGGGATCCCGACCGCCCACTCCAATCCGGTGAGACCGGCCGCCGCGGTTCGTCGCGCGAGAACCGGGTAGGCGGCCGCGCCGCCCGCCCGCACGAGATCGGCCTCGATCTCGATCCTGGCGAAGCCGTCGCCGAGCCGCACGCACAATCCGTGAAAGCCTGCATCCGCGACGAGCAGATTCGACCCCTTCCCGAGCACGACGACCGCGATCGCCGTCGCGCCGACGGCAGCAGCCACTCGTTCGAGGTCCGCGACGCTGCCCGGTTCGCTGAACAGCGCCGCTTCTCCGCCGACTCGGTAGGTGGTCAGCTCGCCCATCGGCCGGTCGCGTTCGCCGAGCGGGCCGAGGAGCTCGGCCGCCTCCTCGATCGCTGCCGATGTCCGGCCGCGGGAGACGGCGTTCACGGGTGGTCGCTCCCGCCGAGGTCGGGAGCGAGCTCGGCGGCGAGGTTCGTCAGATCGCCCGCCGCGAGCGTGAGGCACAGGTCGCCCGGGCGCAGGTTCTCGCGAAGGTAGGCGACGACGTCTTCGCGGTTGGGCAGGTACACCGCCCGGGCGTCACGGTGAGCTCGGAGGATCGCGTCCAGCACCAGCTTGCCCGACACACCCGGGCGCGGCATCTCGCCCGCTGGGTAGACGTCGGTCACGACGACGAGGTCCGCGCCCTCGAACGAGTCCGCGAACCCGGGCGCGAGCATGGCGATGCGCGAGTAGCGATGAGGCTGGAAGACGCAGACGACACGCTCGAAGCTGCCGCCCAGGGCAGCGTCCAGCGCGACGCGCACCTCGCCGGGCAGATGGGCGTAGTCGTCGACGAAGGTGACACCCCCGAAGTCCCCGCGGAATTCGAAGCGCCGTGCGACCCCGGCAAAGCGGGCGAGCGCCCGCCGGGCGTGTTCCGGGTCGACCCCGAGCTCGAGGGCTGCCGAGACGGCGGCAGCCGCGTTGCGCGCGTTGTGGAGACCGGGCACCGGCAGCTCGAACAGGCCGAGGCTCTCACCGGGGCGCACAAGCTCGAAACGGAGGTGGTTGCGCCCGGACTCGACCCCCACGATCCGCACCTTCGCGCCCTTGGAGCAGCCGTAGGTCACCGCCGACCCGGGCGCCAGGGATGCCGCGACCGGGTCGTCGGCACAGACGATCGCCGAGCCGGCCTGCCCGAGAAAGACCTCGAATGCCGCCTTCAGCTCGTCGAAGGACCCGTAATGCTCTATGTGGTCGGGCTCCACGCTGGTCACGATCCCGAGCTCCGGCGCCATGTGCAAGAAGGTCCCGTCGCTCTCGTCGGCCTCGACGACGAGCAGCTCACCGGAGTCCCAGGCCGCGTTCGTCCCGATCTCGTTCACCTCGCCGCCGATGATGAAGCTCGGGTGCAGACCGGCTTCGACGAGCACCAGGGCGAGCATCGACGATGTCGTGGTCTTGCCGTGGGTGCCCGCGATCGCGATCGTCCTGCGCAACGCCACGATCGCCTCCAGCATCTCGGCGCGTGACAGCACCGGGATCTTGAGGCGTCGGGCTTGCCTGATCTCGACGTTGCTCTCGGAGACCGCCGTCGAGTAGGTCAGCGCGTCGGCCCCCACGACATTCTCCGGCCGATGGCCGATCTTGACCTCGACGCCCCGAGCGCCCAGGCGCTCCATCGACTGCGAGGACTTGATGTCGCTGCCGGTGGTGTGATGGCCCATGCCTGCGAGCACGGCTGCGATCGCGCTCATGCCCGCTCCCCCCACCCCGACCACGTGAACGCGAAGGGGCTCGCTGAGGTCGATCTGAGGTGTGGTCGAGGTGGTCACGCACGCTCTTTCGACACCGACTCGACAAGAGCTGCCACCTGCTCGGCCGCGTCCCGATGACCGGCCGCCGCCGCGGCTGAGCTCATGGACTCGAGGCGCTCCGGGTCATCGAGCAGAGCAGCGACGACCTCTTCCAGCCGCTCGGCCGAGCAGTCGTCGTCGGAGATCAAGATGGCCGCGCCGGCCCAGGTCAAAGCCTCGGCGTTGCGCGTCTGGTGGTCGTTCGGCGCGCCGGGCAGAGGCACGAGAGCACTCGGGGTCCCGATCGCCGCCAGCTCGGCGACCGTCGAGGCCCCTGCTCTGCAGACGGCGAAGTCGCAGGCGGCCAAGAGGGCCGGCATCTGCCGCTCATAGCCGACGAGGCGGTAGTCGAGACCGGTCTCCGGCGAGGTCTGCGGGCCCAGGCCGGCTTCGGCGGACTCGCGCCTCACGCCCGCAAGGTTCCGCTCGCCGGCCACGTGGTAGATCGTGACATCGCCGCGCGACGCCCAGGACTTGGCTAGCCCGAGTGCCGCCTCGTTGAGGCGGCGAGCGCCCAATGAACCGCCCTCGACGGCGAGGAGGAAACGCCCCGGCGGTACCCCGAGAGCGGCGCGGGCCGCGTTGCGCCCTTGCGGGGAGCGGTCCGCGCCGAGGACCGCCCTGCGCAGGGGAGCCCCGGTCACGACCTGATTCGGCAGCGAGGTCCCCTCGAACGCGACCGCGCACTTGCGGGCGAACCGCGCCACCAGCCGATTCGAGGCGCCCACAATGGCGTCGCAGCTCACGACGACAAGCGGCACCCGCAGCACGATCGCCGCGACCGAGCAGGGCACGCCGGCATAGCCCCCGACGGTGACCACGACGCGCGGTCGCCTTCGCACGACGATCGCCAGGCCGAGCGCGCACGCGACGACAAGGCCGCCGACGGCGCCGAGGTTCTCGCGAGTGAGCCGCCGTTGGATGCCCCTGCCGGGCAGGAGGGTCACTTCGAAGCCCGCCTCGGGCACGAGCCGGCCCTCCATGCCGCGCCGCGAGCCGACGTACAGGATCGTCGAGGCCTCCTGGCCTCGAGCCACCAGCGCCTCGCCGACCGCCAAAGCAGGCTGCACGTGTCCGGCGGTCCCGCCACCGGTGACGAGCGCGAAGACGCGTGGCGGGCCGCGCCGGGATCGCTCTGTCACAGCGGCACCGCCGCCGGCTGGCGCCGCGCGATCCCGAACAGCAGCCCGACACCGATCAGGGCGACGACCAAAGACGAGCCACCGTAGGAGATGAACGGGAGGGGAATGCCCGTCACCGGCAGCGCGTCGACCACACCGCCGATGTTGATCACGGCCTGCGCCAGTATCCAACAGGTGACCCCGATCGCGACGAAACGTGCGAACGGGTCCCGCTCGCGTGCGGCGATCCGCAAGCCCGCCCAGCCGAAGGCGCCGAAGCCCGCGAGAACGACGAGGGCTCCGACGAGACCGAGATTGCCGGCTATGACGGCAAAGACGAAGTCGGTGTGCGCATTGGGGAGGAACCCCCAGGGCGTGACCGATGCCCCGACGCCGCTTCCGGTGACCCCGCCGAGCCCGAGAGTGGCAAGCGACTGCACGACCTGGTAGCCGGTGGTCGAGGCGTGGGCGAACGGGTTGACGAACGACAGCAGGCGATCACGCCGGTAGGTGGCCGAAAGCGCCACCACGGCGCCGGTCGCGCAGACCAGAGCTCCCCACCCCGCCAGGAGCCGGAGGCGGGTGCCGGCTGCGAAGAGCATCGAGAAAGTGATGCAGCCGAGCACGACGGCGGTTCCGAGGTCGGGCTGGCGGACGATGAGCACGGCCGCCACGCTCATGAACACGAGCAGTGGCCGGACGAAGGCATGCCATTGGTCCCGGCGCTTGGCACGACGAGCGAGCAAGTCGGCGGCGAAGACCACCATGGCGAGCTTCATCAGCTCGGAGGGCTGGAGCTGGATGGAGCCGATCCCGATCCACCGGCTCGAGCCGCCGGCGAAGTGACCGAGGCCGGGCACGAACACCACGACCAGGAGGGCGAAGGCGACGAGAGGCAGCGCGAAACGAAGTTTCCTGACCAACCCGATAGGCGTGCGGCTCACGATCACCGCGGCGCTCACGCCGCAACCCATGAAGACGGACTGGTGGATCACATACGACCAAGGTGAGGCCCCCGCCAGGATCGCTCCGGGGGCCGAGGCGGACAGCACGATCGGAAGACCGAGGAGGCAGAGACCGGCCACCGAGGCGAACAGCACTTTCGCCTCGAGGCTGAGCTGGACGGTCCTTTGCTGGCGCGCCTGGCGGGCGCCCCCGTTGACCACCTTCATGGTCCGGCGCGGCTCGCCTGGCCCAGGGCGCCGCCCGGAAGCGCCGGTGCGCTCGGGCATCGTCGCGGCGCGGGCCGCAGCCGGCCGGTTCACTTGAGCGACCCCGTCGAGAGGAAGTCCGCGTAGAACAGGCCCACGCCAAGAGCCACGCAAAGACCCGAGAAGATCCAAAAGCGGACGGTGACGGTCGTCTCCGGCCACCCCCTCAGCTCGAAGTGGTGATGCAGCGGTGCCATGAGGAAGACACGCCGGTGGAAGACCCTGAAGCTGATCACCTGGATCACCACCGACATCGTCACGATGACGAACAGGCCGCCGATGATCGGCACGAGCAGCTGTACGTTCATCGAGAGCGCGAGGCAGGCGAGGCCCGTCCCTATGGCCAGCGAGCCTGTGTCACCCATGATGATCCGGGCCGGCGCTGCGTTCCACCACAAAAAGCCGACACAGGCGCCGCCCATCGACATCGCAACCAGGGCGAGGTCGAGCGCGCTGTGCACTCCGTAGATGCCCGGGTGCCGGTACTGCACGAATCCGACCAGGGCGAGGAACCCGCACACGAAGGCCGCGGACCCTGCCGCGAGCCCGTCGAGGCCGTCGGTCAGGTTCACCGAGTTGGCCGTCCCGAAGATGATCACCGTGCCCCAGATCACCCAGCCCACCGCGCCGAGCTCGACTCCGGGAAGGTCGTAGCGGGTAAACGAGAGCGTGGTGTGGACCCCGCCCCAGCGGACGTCCGCGACGCAGAACAGGACGGCGACCAAGACGAGCCCCATGGTCTTCCACCGCTTGTTGAGCCCGAGCGAGCGCCGCCTGCTCACCTTGATCCAATCGTCGGCGGCGCCGACGGCGCCCGCGACGACGATCGCGCCGAGCACGAGCCAGGCCGGCCGGGTGAAAGGGGCGGACGTGCCGACGTGGCCGAGGAAGTAGCCGGCCACCACCGCGACGAGGATGGCGATGCCGCCCATCGTCGGTGTGCCGGCCTTCACCGTGTGGTGGGCGGGCCCGTCGACGCGTATCTGCTGGCCGATCCGCCAGCGGATCAGCCAGCGCAGCAGTATCGGCGTCCCGAAGCCCGCCACCAGGATCGACACCGCTCCCGCGGACAAAAGAGGGATCATGAGCCGGCTCCCCCGCCGCCCAGGCGTGCCAGCTCCTCGGAAATGACGACACGATCGTTGAACTCGATCGACTTGTCCCCTATCTGCTGGACCGACTCGTGGCCCTTCCCGGCCACGATGACGACGTCACCTGCGCCCGCGGACTCGAGCGCGGCCGCGATCGCGCGCCGCCGGTCCGGCTCGACGACCAGCCGGGCGGTCCCGTCGCACCCCGCACGCACCTCGTCGATGATCGCGACCGGGTCCTCGCTGCGGGGATTGTCGGAGGTGAGCACCGCGAGGTCTGCGAGGCGGGTGGCGATCGACCCCATGAGGGGGCGTTTGGCCCGGTCCCGGTCCCCGCCGCACCCGAAGACCACGATCACACTTCCACCACGGGTCTCGGCCTCGACACGCGCCGCGTGGAGGATCTCGGCGAGCCCTTGAGGGGTGTGGGCGTAGTCCACGACGACCGAGGCTCCGATGTCATTGGGCACAGCCTCCAGCCGGCCGGAAGGACCGGTGGCGACCGACAGGCCGGCGGCGATATTCGAGGGGGGCACGCCGAGTGCCCGGGCCGCGCCAGCCGCGGCGAGCGCGTTGCGAACGTTGATCTCTCCACCCGGCCGGACCCGGACCGGCGCCCCCTCGAGACGGAAGTGACTCTCCTCGAGGCCGACTTCGAGCTCTTCGGCTTGTGCGAGCGAGAAGACGCTCATCGGTATCTCGGCAGTCTCGAGCAGCCGTCGGCCGAACGGGTCGTCTGCGTTCACCACCGCCCGGCTCGCGTGCTCGGGCGTGAAGAGCAGCGCTTTGGCCGCGAAGTAGGCCTCCATGGTCCCGTGGTAGTCGAGGTGGTCCTGGCTCAGGTTCGTGAACACCGCCAAGTCATGGCGGTAGCCATCGAGCCGGTGCTGGACGAGCGCGTGGGAGCTGACCTCGAGTGCCACCGCTGAGCGTTGCGAGTCCCTCGCCTGAGCCAGCGCACGCTGGAGCTCGGGTGCCTCGGGTGTGGTGCGCGGCCCCCCGAGGGTCCCGATCACCGAGGTCGCCCACCCGTGCGCCTCGAACACCGAGCGGAGGAAGTAGGTCGTCGTCGTCTTGCCGTTGGTGCCGGTCACCCCGACGGTTGTCAGCGACGCCGCCGGGTCGTTCCAGAGGGCACACGCGCCAAGCGCCATCGCGCGACGCGCGCCGGCCGGCCCGACGATCAGCTGGACCGCTCGCCCGGCCTCGCCCTCGAGCGGGCGCTCGCACACGAACGCCACCGCGCCGGCGCGGCGCGCCGCCGAGGCGAACTCGCGCCCGTCGACGTGGTCTCCGGGCAGGCAGCAGTGCAGAGCGCCGGGACCCGCGCTGCGATGGTCGTATGTCACCGAGGTCACGACGATGCCGGACACGTCGCCGACGATCCTTGCCGGCCCGAGCCGCGCTACGACCGCCTCGAGGGGGACCTGCGGGCCCGGATGCACGGCCGCGGCGCAGCTCACAGGCCACCGACAGCCGATGATCCCGCGGAAAGCCCTTGGCCGCCTGTCGGCGCGGTGTCGAAATGGCGCAGTGCGTAGCGCATGATCGCGGAGAAGACCGGGGCGGAAGCCAGGCCTCCGTAGATGAGGTCAGGGTGGCTGAGCATGACAATGGTCGTGAGAGCGGGGTTCTGCGCCGGCGCGAAACCCACGAAGGTCGCGCTCCAGGCGCCGGGCTGGTAGCCGGGGCCGGTAGCGCTCGGGATCTGCGCCGTCCCGGTCTTGCCGGCGACGGTATACCCCGGGATGCGGGCCGCGAGCGCGGTCCCGTCCTCGGTCACCTTCTCCAGCATCGGCAGCAGCTCGCTGACAGTTTTGGTGGAGAGCGCGCGTCTTTCTTGCTGCACCGGGAGAACGTGCTCGACACCCTTGGCCGAGATGGTGGCCTCGACGAGCCGGGGCGCGACGAGCTCCCCGTCGTCCGCGACCATGTTGTACGCGTCCAGGATCTGAAGCGGCGTGACCGCCTCCCCGGTGCCGATCGGGACCGTTCCCATCGAGGAGGGGGACCACGTGGCCGGGTCGTTCGGGCTCGGCACGAGACCGTCGGTCTCGCCTGGCCACCCAAGACCGGTCGGCTGACCGAAACCCAGGTCGCGTAGGAAGTACGAGAGGCGGTCCGGGCCGAGGAGGTGGGCGATCTCGATCGTCCCGATGTTCGAAGACTGGGCGAGGATCTGTGTAGCGCTGAGCTGCTCGGTCGCGTGGTAGTCGGCGTCGGAGAACGGCCAACCTCCGAGCGAGATCTGATAGGGCACGGTGAAGACCGAGCTCGGGGATATCAACCCGGATTGGAGAGCGCCCGAGATCGTCACGAGCTTCATGACCGAGCCCGGTTGATACACCGAGCTGACCGCCAGGTTCTGATCGGAGGGGACAACCACGCCGTGCGGCCCGACGACGAGATCGACCATCGCGAGGATGCCGCCGGTCCGCCTGTCCTCCACGATCACCACGCCACCGGTGGCGTGGGTGGCTTTGATCTGTTGGGAAAGATCCTTGGTGACCTCGAACTGAAGCGGCTCGTCCAAGCTGAGCACGAGGCTGGTGCCCTGGCGCGCCGCGACGACGTCTGTGGCCGATCCCGGGAGCCCCTCGCCGTTCGGACCGGTCGGCACCACTTCGGAGCCCGCGGACCCGGCGAGCAGCGAGTTCTCGAGGTACTCGAGCCCTGAGAGGCCCTGGCCGGCGAAGCCGACGATGCCGAGGACGGGAGAGAACAGGTTGCCGTCCGGATCGGTCCGAGCGAGGTCAGGCGCGAACGTGAGATAGGGCAGGTCGAGCCTGGCGACCTGCTGCTCGACGGCTCCGCTCACCTGGTATGCAAGAGGGACATATCCGTCGTGCTCGCTGAGCTTGGCCCGCAGCGCCGGTACCGTCAAGCCGAGTATCGAGGCAAGGCGGCCGAGACCGGTCTTCGAGCCGGCCACGAGATAGTCGTCCGCGATGACGTCGACGCGCGGTGACGAGGCCGCGATCAGGTTCCCGTTGCGGTCGTAGATCGCCCCACGCAACGCAGGCAGAGCGACACGCTGGTAGACCTCCTGGGAGCCGTAGGCGGCATAGTGAACGGCGTCGACGCCCTGGATCTGGACCAGACGGACCGCCAGACCGGACAACGCCAACGCGGCGATGACGAGCATGGCGAGAAGGCGTCTGCGCATCCGGGTCGGCCCCTGCGAGCGTGGGCCTCGTGCGACCGTCCTCGAGCGTGCGGGCGCTCCCGGACGCGAGCCCGATCGGGCCCGGGCCAACCGGTCGGACGAGTCCAACTCGTTCACCCGGTCGGCGGGGTGATCGCGGACGATCGGGCCCCGGCGGGTGAAGTCCTCGTTCGTTTCCTGGCGCCAAGCGCGTCAGTCTTGGCCGACTTGGCGGACTTGGGCGGGCCGGCCTTTCGAGCCGCCGCTGCGCTCAGGGCGGCCCTCGCCGCGTCGGCTCCAGCCTGCGACACCGAAGGCCCAGGGTCCGCCGGCGGCAGGTACGAGACCGACTCTGGTGAGATCATCCCGAGCTGTCGCTCTGCAATGGCCAGCACTCGCACTGGGGACTCGAGCTCGGCTCGCGACAGCTGCAGGTCTTGTTGCTCGGCGAGAGTCTGCGTGAGCTGGCTCTGCAAGGTGTCGATCCGCTGTTGATCGGAAGCGACGAAGGTATGTGCGGCAGCGGTCACGGCCAGGGCGCCGACCACGAACATGACACCGAGGCCTCGCAGCGTGTTCGCTTTGCGGTGGCTCGACCGCGACCCTGCGCGGCGGCGATCGACGACGTCGAGCCTGGGACGAGGCCGCGACGAGGCCGGTTCGCGGGCCGGTTCGCGGGCCGGCAGAGCCCGGGCAGCCGTCGAGACCGCACGCGCGGCGGTGGCCATCAGCTCGCCCTCATCAAGAGACGCTCCGCGGCCCGCAGCCTGGCACTTGCCGCGCGCGGGTTCCGAGCGGTCTCGGCGGAGCTCGGCAGGCGAGCGCCACGCGTGAGGACGCGGACGGTCCCCACGGCGCCACAGACGCACGGGAGGTCCGCCGGACAGACGCAGCCGCCGCTAGCTGCGCGCATGAAGCGTTGCTTGACGAGCCGGTCCTCTCCGGAGTGGTACGAGAGGACGACGCAACGGCCTCCGGGAGCCAGCATGCCGAGCGCGCTCTCGAGCCCCGCAGCCAGCACGTCGAGCTCCTCGTTGACTTCGATGCGCAACGCCTGGAAGACCCGCTTGGCCGGGTGGCCCGCCCTCTTTCGGGCGACACCGGGAAGCGAGCGCTCGATCACCTGGACAAGTCGGGAAGTTGTCTCGATCGGCCGGCTGGCGACGATGCCCTCGGCGAGAGGACGTGCGAAGCGGCCTTCGCCGTTCTCCGCGAACAGCCGGGTCAGCTCGGCGACGCTGAGGGTGTTCACCAGGTCTGCCGCGGTGGCTCCGCGGGAGCGGTCCATCCGCATGTCCAAAGGACCGTCGAAGCGGTAGGAGAAGCCCCGCTCGGGCCGGTCCAACTGAGGTGAGCTCACGCCGAGGTCGAACAGGACGCCGGCGACGGGTCGCCCTGGTGCCAAGGCGCGCACCACGACGGCCAATTCGTCAAAGCGGGCTTTCACCACCCGTGCCCGGTCCCCGAACCTGTTCAGGCGCTCGGTGGACTCGGCCACGGCGGCTTCGTCGGCGTCGACTCCGACCAGCTCGTGCTCGGCGAACGCGGCCAGCAGTGCCGCCGCATGGCCACCCCCGCCAACTGTCGCGTCGACCAGCACGCCCGCGGGGACGGGCTCGAGCATCGACACGACCTCGGCGACCATGACCGGCGTGTGGTCGAACTCCTGGGTCATCCGCAACCCCCCGGCCTGATCGATGCAAGGGCATCCCTCGAAGTGAGGGTGAGAAAGGGCGGAGAGGGTTGTGATGCCATCCGGCACCTCAGACGAGGGGCTGCGGGCAACCCAGGAATTGCAAGTCGATGATCGACGGCGCCGGGACCGTGCCACTGCGACAGGCCGGCCATGGCTCACGGCCCGACCCTTCCGGCCACCGGCACGCCCACCGGCTCTGCGCGGCGTGCCGACCAGCTTCCGGGCGACCAGAGCTCTACCCGGTCCAGCACCCCGACGAACAGGACCTCCTGCTCGAGCTTGGCAAGGGCGCGCAGCTCAGACGGCACAGGCATCCGGTTCTGCCGGTCGAACTCGACCCGCGTCACCAGCGATGCCCAGTCGCGCAAGTCGTTGCGTGCCTCGGTGCCTCGAGCATCTTTTGCGTGCTGTCGTTCGGCCTCGAGCTCGAACTCCTCTTCGGGCCACAGCGCCAGGCAACCGTCCGCGCCCGGCGTCAGGTAGCCGTGCTCTTGAAAGTGGGCGCGCATGCGCGACGGCAGGATCACTCGACCCTTGGCGTCGAGCGAGCGGGGGAAGTTCCCGACGAACTTGAAGCTTGGCGTCACAGCAGCCTTCGTTCCCACTGTCATGGAGCACGCCCTCCCCGGGCCCCCACTTCACGCCACTCTATGGGACCTCGTCCCCACTAGTCAACAATGCTCGTTGCTCTCGCCCCACCCGGGTCGCGCCGGGTCGGCGTCCTGGGCCGGCAACGAGCGCGGCCCCGTCACCGCGCCGGCGAACAGGGCGCGACGAGCTGGAGCGAGCCGGAAATTGCTTCGGAGCGACGCGCCGGAGGCGAAGCGGCCCGGCGCTAGGGCAGGCGGCCCAGGATCTCCTCGGTCAGAGGATCTACCAGGTGCTCCGCGTAGCCAAGCCCGGCGCACTCGAGCCCCGCCCGCGCGGCCGAACGGCGCTCGGCGGGCCCGGCCAGCAAATCGGCCAGGTCGCCGGCTCGATTGGAAAGGAGCGCCATCGAGTGGATCCACGCACCCGAGCGCTCCCTCCGCTGCGACATCCCGACGACCTTGCGCCCCGCTACTGTCACCTCCCCGGCTCCGAGTCCCGCGTAGCACAGTGTTCTGGACCACGGTGTGGCCTGCTTCGGCCCGCGGTTCACCTCGACGCCTGCCTGCTCGGCGGAGGTGCCGAGCACGCTTGCGATCGCCGCGGCAAAAGCGTCGCCCAGCCAGTGGAAAGACTTTCCGACATCTGATTGCGCCAAAGCGTCTTCGTTGGGCACAAACACGTCCAGCCACACCTGCAAGCCGGGTACGACGAGGACGGCTCCGCCTCCACTTCGGCGGCGGACGAGGTCGATCCCTGCGGCAGCAAGGCTTTCACCGTCGAAGTCAGAAGCTGGTTGCGCGCTCCCTACCACGACGGCCTGACCGACAGGCACGCAGACGCAGGCAAGACGTGCGCCGAGCGGATCCGGCACCTCGCCGTGCAGGACCGCAGGCGTGGCGCGGCGTTCGAGGACGCGCCAGGCCCGATGACGACCGGAGGCGGCTCGCGTGGTCAGAGGCCGACGGCGCGGCCGAGCACGGGCTCGACGTAAGGAGCCCATTCGTCAAGGACCTCACCGCTCGCGGCGAGCAACCACAGGCGAGAGCGGGGTGCTCGCGGCGTCTTCGCGAGCCGGAAGCCCGCCTCGTCGAGCAGCCGGTCCTCCTTGCGGCTGTTGCAGCGCCTGCAGCACGCCACGACGTTGTCCCAACTGTGCGTCCCACCCCGGCTCCGGGGAACGACGTGATCGATGTTCTCCGCCTGCGCGCCGCAGTACTGGCAGCGGTGACCATCACGGACGAACACCGAACGGCGGGTGACCGCGACGCGGGCCTGGTGTGGCACCCGGACGTAGTTGACCAGCCGGACAATGGACGGCTCGGGGAACCTGGCCTTCGCGGAGTGCAGATCGTGGCCGGTGCCGTGCACGAGAACGGCCTTGTCAGCCAGCACGAGGACGAGAGCTCGCCGCGAGGCGACAACCGAGAGCGGCTCGAAAGACGCGTTCAGCACGAGCGCGCGGCCGATCACGTCAGCCTTCTTGCAGTCCCGGGCGAGACATCAGGCCGGAGGCTACCGCAACCATGAGCGCCGCCGTGACGTTCGGCACCAGTCGAGCCAGGCAACGACATCCTCGGGCGCAGGGCGTGCGCTCGCGTCTCCGTACGCCGTCTCCATCCGGAAAGCCAGCCACCCCGGCGAAGCGAGCGGGGCGGGCGGCCAGCGGTGCCACCACCCGCGCGGAGCCATGGCGACCGACTCGAGCGCCGCGGTCCGCCACAACCAAGGTCTACGACCCACCGCCGATGCAGCCTCGATCCACCAGGCGTACCTAACTGGCGATCGGCCGTCACCGCCGTGACCACCGGGTCCGCGGCAGGGCCGCGAAGCACCGCTCACGAGCCGGAGAAGGGGCTCAGCTGCGGTTCCCGAAGCGGGACCGCAGGCGGCGCCGCATCTCAGACCACTCGTCGCCCGCGCCCGGCCGCCGCGACCCCATGAGACCGCTGAAACCCGGCGAGTCCGTGCTTCTGGCCTGGTGAACAAAGGCCATTGTGGCAACGAGCATGATCAGGAACCCGAGGCTGCCGAGGAGCACCGACGAGCCGAAGGAGACGAGCAGGAGCACGAAGCCGGCGACGAAGGCCACGACCCATCCCCGGCCAGAGCGTCCGTGTGGGCGATGCTGCGACTTGCTGCTGTAACGATCGGCAAAAGCCCGATCGTGCTCATACAGCTTCTCCTCCATTTCGTGGAGGATTCTCTGCTCCTCTTCGGAAAGCGGCATCGTCACCCCCTCTCGGACAGCGCCTCTTGCTGCACCGTTGCAATCATCCCACACGGGTAAGGACCGGACAACGGCGCGCGCACGCCTCTGCTGGCGGCTCCACCCGCCTTCCAGCTCAACGGCGCAGCTGCGATCTGATTCCAACCCGCCTGGCAATCACTTCGAAGGCCCCCACTCCGAGTCACCGAGCTGCTTGACCCGCAGCCCCGAAACGCCGACCAGGGCGGCAGGGCCCACCGAAGCGACCCCGTAGCGCTCCCGTATCGCGTCGACGACCGCGTCGAGGTCCGAGCGGGCAGCCGAGGCGCCGTGCACCTGACCGTCGGCGGGCCTGGCGGGGTCCCAGAGCGAGAGCTGCTCTCCGGTCCCGTCCGCTCGCGCTTCGAGCGACGAGACGCTCACGCCGAGCAGGCGCACGCCTGGATGGACCTCGGCGCCTAACAAAAGCGCCGCGGCGATCTTCACGAGCTCGGCCGAGGAGGCGACCGGGCGGTGCAGCGAATGCGACCGCGTGATCGTGGAGAAGTCGCCGTATCGCAGCTTCACGGTCACCGTCCTGCCCGCCAGGCCCGACGCCCGAAGCCGGCTGCTCACCGCGTCGGCCATCCGCGCGACCTCGAGACGGAGCTGCCCGGGATCGTGCACGTCGACAGCGAAGGTCTCCTCGTGGCCGACGGACTTCACCGGCCGGCCGATGACGACCGGGCGATCGTCCCGGGCCCACGCAAGCTCGTGGAGCTGCGCTCCGGCCGCGCGGCCAACGAGCCGGGCGAGGTGCGCGGGGTCGACCTTGGCGAGATCGCCGATCGTGGCGATCCCATAGCGGGCGAGCCGCTCGGCGGTCCGGGGACCCACGCCCCAAAGGTCGGAGACCGGGCGGGGATGAAGGAACTCCAGCTCATGGTCGGAAGGCACGACGACGATGCCGGGCCCGGCAAGCGGCCCGCTCGCAGACGCGATCGGCTTGGCGGCTCTCGAGGCCAGCTTGGCCAGCAACTTGCAGCGGGCGATCCCGACCGAGCACGACAGCTTCAGGTCCTCGTTGACAAGTGCGCGAATCGCCTCGGCGATCTCCATGCTCGAGCCGAACAGCCGGTGGCCGCCCGACACATCGAGGAACGCCTCGTCCAACGAGATCGGCTCGATGAGCGGCGTGAACACTTCGAAGACCTCGTGAAGCCGACGGCTCACCTCGCCGTAACGACCGTGCCTGCCCGGCAGCACCACGGCCTGAGGGCACCGGCGCCGCGCTTCGACCATCGCCATCGCGGACCGGACTCCGGTGGCCCTTGCCTCGTAGGAGCACGAAGCCACCACCCCCCGCGACCCGGTGCCACCGACGATCACCGGGAGCCCCAGCAGCGTCGGGTCGTCGAGGACCTCGACGGCCGCGAAGAACGCGTCCATGTCGACATGGAGAATGTCGAGCGTTGCGGTCACGGCGCCAACCAGATCCGCCGGAACGGCTCCGCATAGGCGGCACCGGCCTCCCGCCCGGCGAGCTCGGCGCCGTCGCGAAGCGCGCTCGCGAGCCAATCGCCGGCGTCGGCAAGTTGTGAGACATGGCAGGACACCGCTTCGATCTTCCGGTCGATGGTCGAGCTCACGTCCACCCAGACATTGGGCTGCAAAGATCCCGACAGAAAGGCTGCCACGACCTGGTGAGCCACCCCCGCGCCCTTGAAGTACAGGGGCGACGACGCGGCCGGCGCAGCAGCGTCGAGCGCCGCCCAGCCGACGACTCGATGGTCCCGATGGTTGTAATGGTGCTCGCCGAAGAACACCGCGAGCGGGTCCGGAGCGATTATCGCCTCCGGCCGCACGTCGCGGATGATCTGCACCAATTCGCGTCGCAGGGCGATGTCGTTCTCGATCTCACCGTCCAGATGGCCCAGGAGATGAAGGCCTTTCGCCGCGACAACCTCTACGGAGCGCTCCGCCTCGGCGATCCGCGTCGCCGCGAGCGCGTCGGGGTCCACGTCCGGATCGGTCGCGCCCTTGTCACCTGCAGTGCAGATGACGACATGGACCGCGCTCCCAGCGGCGGCCCAACGGGCGAGCGTGCCTCCGCAGGAGATGACCGGGTCGTCGGGATGGGCATAGATCGCGAGCGCACTGGGCGGGATCTCCTCGAGCAGGGCCCCGCTCATGGCTTCGCGCCGTCCGATGTCCCGCGCTCTTCGCGGTGGGGATCGCCCGCGCTCGGCTCGGCCTCCGATGCCGCATCCTTGTTCAACAGGCCGAGCTCGCGCGCGAAATCGTCGACCTGCTCAAAGCCCTTGTAAACACTGGCAAAACGCACTGCCGCCACATCGTCGAGCTCCCTAAGGGCCTCGAGCACGACGAGCCCCACCTGCTCGCTTTGGACTTCGGGCCCCATCGACCAGGCCGTCTGTTCGACCGCCACAGCCAGCGCTTCGAGCTGCTCGGGCTCGACTGGCCGGTTCTTGCAGGCCGCGCGGGCGCCGGCGATCACCTTTTGACGGTCAAAGGGCTCACGACGGGCCGACCGCTTGACGACCCACAGCACAGCCTGGTTCACCCTCTCGACGGTCGTGAACCGACGCGTGCACGAGATGCACTCGCGACGCCGGCGGATCGCCTCACCTTGTTCCACTTCGCGTGAGTCCACGACCCGGTCCTCGGTCGCTCCACACCACGGGCAGCGCACGAACTGACCGTAGCGCCGATCCGGCGCGCGGCGGGGCGCATCGCCGCGCAACGGCGCGCTCCTCCCTCGAGCGGGCCCTGAGACCAGGCCACGATGCGAGACGTCTCCTGCAGCCAGGACGCCTTCTGCTCATTCGGCTCGGGTGCGGGCTCAGGGCAGGGTGAGCCGGTCACCCGCGACCAGCTGGGCACCGTGCAGCTGCTGGCCGAGCTCGGCGACGAGCGGCCTCGGGTCTCCGCCGGGCTGGAGCCCGGAGGCGATCGACCACAGTGTGTCGCCAGGACGTGCGACGTACAGGTAGCCCCCGTGGATCTTCACGGCCGCAGCCGGCACCGTCAACGCGGGGCGGTGCAGGCTGGAGAGCGCTCCGGCGCCGAACCAGACGCTCGCCAAGACTGCGAGGGTGGCAGCGCCGGGGAGGAGGCGCCGCAACCCTCGCGACCGGGGGGCGACTTGCCGGGATCTCACGGAAGTCGCACGGTCCAGCGCCCCGACCGCCGGCGGTGTCGCCTCGGCGGTATGGGCGCCAGCTCGCCTCGAGGTCAGCTCGTCGCGCACGCGTGCGGCGTCGCAGCCGGCCAGATGGGTCGAAAGCAAGCCTTTCGGAACAGCGCCTTTCGGAACAGCGCGCGCAGCTCTGGCAAGCTCGGGCCGGCGCGCCTCACGCTGTCGCGCACAGCTCGGGGTCGGCTCGTCTGCAGGAGGGAAGGCGACGAGCTCTTGCGCAAGCACGTTCCAGCTCGCCTGGCGCCGCTCGGCAGGTCCTACCCGGCGCGACGGTGTGCGCCTGGCTCGGCCCGACCCGGTCTCGCCGAGCCATCCCGGAGCTCCCCGGTCGCTGTGTGCCAGTGCTCCCACTGCCCCTCCTCGAGCCTCTCGGGGAACCGACCGGATCCGGCCGGCCCTGTCACTTCCGGCGGTTCACGCCGGCGCACGTATGTTCGACACAGTCATCAGACCACGAACGCATGTTCGTTGTCAAGCCCCGGGGCGAACGCCTGTTTCACGAACGGGTGTTTGCATTCGGTTCCGGTGAGGCTTAGCCTTGTGCCGCGGGAGACCCGAACGGCGGTCTGAACGGGAGGAGCACGAATGTCCGAGGCAACCCTGGCGGGAAAGCGGCGCAGGATCCTCGAATTCATCGCGGAGCAGATCCGCGAGCGGGGCTATCCACCTTCGGTGCGCGAGATCGGCGAGGCCGTCGGCCTCACCTCACCGTCCACGGTCCACACCCACCTGCAGGTGCTCCAGCGAGAGGGCTACCTTCAGCGGGACCCGACCAAGCCGAGAGCGATCGTCGTGAGCTGGGAGCCGTCCTCCGGTGCCGCGATCCGCGTGCGCCCGGTGGCCCACGTCCCGTTGATCGGACATGTCGCAGCAGGCACCGGGGTTCTGGCGCAGGAGTCGGTCGAGGAGCTTCTCCCGATACCGCTGGACTTCACCGGCTCCGGCGAGCTGTTCATGTTGAAGGTTCGCGGGGATTCGATGATCGAGGCCGGAATCCTCGACGGCGACTTCGTCGTGGTGCGCCGCCAGCCTGAAGCGGAGTCGGGCGACGTGGTCGTCGCCGGCATCGGCGAAGACGAGGCGACCGTCAAGACGCTCCGCAAGCGGCGCGGGAAGGTCGTGCTCGTGCCGTCCAACCCCGCCTACGCCGAGATGGAGCTCGCCGCCGATCAGGTCGTGATCTACGGCAAGGTCGTCACCGTGCTACGGCGCCTCTGAGCCCGGCAACGGCCTGACGGCACTCAGGCCTGGCTGGAGGCCAGCTTCTCCAGGCTCGCCAGGACGAGCTCGAGGTCGGCCCGGCCGACCCACTCACCGGCAGTGTGAGCGAGCTGCGGATTGCCGGGGCCGAAGTTTGCCGCGGGAACGCCCCGCGCGCTGAAAAAGCTCACGTCGGTCCAGCCGAGCTTGGCCCGTGGCGCGCTCCCGCTGGCAACAACCAGCAAGGCAAGGAGCGGATGGTCGAGATTGGGCGCCGCCGCCAACGAGAAGTCCTCGAGATCAACCTGGTCTCCCAGCTGCGTGTCGATCACCGGTGACAAGAGCCCGCGAATCGCCTCGAAGGCCTCGTCCTTGGTGCGATCAGGGGCATAGCGATGATTCAGGACCAGCCTCACCTCATCGGGCACGACGTTGTTCGCAACGCCACCGTCGACCCGAACCGCCTGCAGGGACTCGCGGTACTCACAGCCGTCGAGAGCGGGCATGCGCTCGTCGAACCCGTCGACGAGATCGAGAAGCATGCCGAGGCGGTGGATCGCGTTCACCCCCATCCACGACCTCGCCGTGTGCGCCCGTTCACCCCCTAGGCGCACGGCGACGCGCAGCACGCCTTGGCAGCCGGCCTCGACGACCGCAGAGGTGGGCTCGGCGAGCACCGCGGCGTCGGCCGCGAGGAGACCCGGGGCGACGTTCTCGATCTCGATCAGGCCCGAGTAACGCTGCTCGACCTCCTCGCAGGCATACCAGACGTAGGTCAAGTCGACCGCGGGTGCGACGAGGCGCTTGGCAAGCTCGATCATCACCGCGACCCCGCCCTTCATGTCCGCGGATCCCAGGCCCGAGCAGCGGTCGGCGTCTATTGCCGCATGCTCGTTGCCGTTCGGCGGCACGGTGTCGAGGTGACCGGCTATGAGCAGCCGCCGGGAGCGGCCGAGCGAGGTTCGCGAAACGATGTTGTTACCGATTCTGGTGGTCTCGAGGTGATCTGCGCCGCTGAGGGTCCCGGCCACGAACGCAGCGGCCTTGTCCTCGTCGTGGCTCACCGACGAGATGTCGACGAGCTCCGCGGTCAGCTGGAGCAGGGCGGCTCCCAAAGAGCTCACGCCGAGGTCCCGTGCTCGCGGAGGATCTCGTTCAGCATGGCCTTGTCGTGGCGCTCGCCCGGAGTGAGGTTACGAACGACCAGCACGCACGGCAGGAAGAACTCCCCGGAAGGGTACTCTCTGCGCCGCATCGCGCCGACGGCGACGCTCCAGGGCGGCACATACCCGCGTCCGAGCTCGTCGCCCGACCATGCGTCGAACACCGGGATCGACGGGTTGAGAATCGTCCCCTCGCCCAGCACCGCCCCCTGCCCGACACGCGCGCCCTGGGTGACCATCGACCGGCTGCCGATGAGCACGTCGTCCTCGATGACGACCGGACAGGCGTTGGGGGGCTCGAGGACTCCGCCTATCCCGACGCCCCCTGAGAGGTGGACCCGCTCGCCGACCTGCGCGCACGACCCGACGGTGGCCCACGTGTCGACCATCGTGGCGGCCCCCACGCGTGCACCGATGTTCACGTAGCTAGGCATCAACACGACGCCGCGCCCCAAGAACGAGCCGCGCCGCGCAGAAGCACCCGGAACCGCCCGCACCCCTGCGGCTTGCAGGCCGTGCTTCAAGGCCAGCTTGTCGGTGTACTCGAACGGCCCGTACTCGACGGTCTCCACCCCCGAGAGGATGAAGAGCAGCAAGATGGCCTGTCTCAGCCATTCGTGGACGACCACCTCGTCGGTCTCCGCGTCGATCTCGGCGACACGGGCCTCGCCCCGGTCGAGGAGGTCGATCGCTTCGTCGACCACCTCGAGCGCGTCGAAATCAGCAGGCGAGAGCTGCGCACGGCGCTCCCACAGCGCCCCGACCGCGGAGCTCAAGTCGTCCATCGAGCCGAGGTTATCCCGTCGATCGCACGGTGGCTGGGTACCGGAGCCCGAAGGCCCGCGATCGCGCAGCCTTCGTCGCGTGCCAGGCGCCACCGTCCTCGAAGGCGCTCTCGAAGGATTCAGCCGCACGCGCTTCACAGCACGCGGCAAGACACGCGACATCTACCGGACCGGCGCGGGACCCGCGGTGATCGTCATGAGCGAGATCCCGGGCATCACGCCGTTGGTCGCGTCCTTCGCTCGCCGGGTCGCCGCCATCGGCTGCACCGCGGTGCTGCCCCAGCTGTTCGGCATTCCGGGGGCCGAGCCCACACCGAGGCTCATGGCGCGGACTGTTGCCGGCGCGTGCATCTCGCGGGAGCTCTGGCGATGATGGTCGAAGAAGTTGTGCTCGCCCCCGTGCTCTCCCAGCCTGCGCTCCCCTTCCCCCTCACAAGGACCCGCCGACGCGATCTCGGCATCGGTGACGAGGACCTCGCACGCGTGCGAGAGCGGTGCGGGGCGGGGGACGTGTGCGTGCTGGGCTTGCGCTTCACGGGCGACAAGGCGGTGCCCCCGGAGCGTTTCGCGAGGCTGCGCGAGGAGCTGGGCGACGCCTTTGTCGCCGTCGAGATCGACTCGCGACCAGGTAACCCCGAGGGCTACCGCTCGGTGCTCACAGAGGACCTGCGCGACGTCGGGAACAGCGCGACACGGGCTTCGTTGGAACAGGTTCTCGATCTTTTCAGGTCGAAGCTGCTCAGCTGATCCTCGCGGCGTGAAGTCTGCGGGCGACGAGCTCGAGGCGATCGTCCGGCTGCACGAGCGCGACGCGGACATGGCCGGCCCCGGCCGGCCCGTAGGTGTCGCCCGGGGCGACCAGGACCCCGCCGTGCCCGGCGAGCCACCTCGTCAGCGCCCAGCCCGGGTTCGGGTCGCCCGTAGCGCCAGGTGGCGCGAATCGCGCGGGAACCGCCACCCAGAGGTAGAACGACCCGGCGGGAAGCTGGGCGTCGATACCGCTCTCGCTCAGCACCTCGGCAAAACGCCTCAGCCGACCGAGGTACCTCGCTCGCTGCCGTTCGACATGTGAGTCGTCGCCGAGCGCAGCCGCGCCGGCGTGCTGCACAGGTCCGGGCACCATGAGCCCGGCATGCTGGCGCAACCGCGACAAGTACCCGACAAGATCAGCGTCCCCGGCGAAGAAACCGGCCCGCAGCCCCGCGAGATTCGACCGTTTCGAAAGCGAGTGGACCGCGACGACTCCCTCGGGGCCGTGCTCGAGGATCGTGCGGCCGGGCCCGGCCCAGGTGAACTCTACGTAGCACTCGTCGGAGAAGACCGGCACACCGTGTGAGCGTCCCCAGCGCGCCACCGCCGCCAGGTCCTCGAGCTGACCTCCCGGGTTGCCGGGGCTGTTGACCCACAGGCACAGTGCCCGGGCCGCGTCCTCCGGCGAGATCGACGACAGCTCCATCGTCGCGTCCGGCCGGGTCGGCACGGCGACCGCACGGCACCCGGCGAGGATCGCACCCATCTCATATGTCGGATAGGCAAGAAGCGGGCACAGAACGGTGTCGCGTGCGGGCGTCCTCAGCCGCAGCCAGTGAGGAAGGCCGGCGACGAGCTCCTTGGTCCCGATACACACCGCGATGGCGAGCTCGGCGGTATCGACCCCGAACCTGCGCGACATCCACGCCAGGGCGGCCTCGCGGTACTCCGCCGTCCCGATCGACGATGGGTAACCGCGCTCGGTCCCAGAGGTCGCGAGCGCCTCGAGGACCCGAGCGGGCGGGGGGTCGCACGGAGTGCCGACCGACAGGTCGACGGCACCACCTTCGTGACGCTCGGCGAGCTCGGCGAGCTCGGCGAGCTTGTCGTAGGGATACACCGGAGGCACGAAACCAGCCCCCGCGTCCTCGCCCGCCACCGCCGGTTGCGCCATCACAGCGGGCACCGGAGGTTGGTCAACCCAGGACGAACTCGGCGTAACGCCGAGCCCCACGCTCATCCAGGCGGGCGGTCACGAGCACGCGCTCGCCCTCGTAGCGCTCGCCGATCACCTCGCCCTCTCGATGGATCGCCGCAACCACGTCACCGCGTGCCACGGGCACCGCGAGCTCCACCACGTGATCCGCGATCCTGAGCTGGTCTGCGACGGCTCGGAGCAGCTCGGGCATGCCCCGGCCCGTGAGGGCCGAGCACGCCACCGAACCAGGGTGCGTGGACATGAGCCGTCCCGCCTTGCGCCGGTCCAGATCGGCCTTGTTGAACGCCAGAAGCTCCGGGACCTCACCGGCCCCGATCTCGGTCAGGACGGCATGAACCGCGTCGATCTGCGCCGGCGGGTCGGCTGCGGACGCGTCGACGACGTGCACGAGGAGGTCCGAGGACCCGACGACCTCCAATGTCGCGTGGAACGCATCCACCAGCTGATGGGGCAGCTTGCGCACAAAGCCGACGGTGTCCGAGCAAAGCACCGACTCGCCACCGGGCAGGTCCAGGCGTCGCGTCCGAGGATCGAGGGTGGAAAAGAGCTTGTCCTCGACGAGCACGCCCGCATCTGTGAAGACATTGAGCAGCGTTGACTTGCCGGCGTTTGTGTAGCCGACCAGCGACACGGTCCGGAGCGCGCCGCGCTTTCGCGCCTTGCGCTGGGTCCGGCGCGTCGACTCGAGGTCCCGAAGCTCGACCTCGAGCTTGCGGATGCGGCGCATGATCCGCCGCCGATCGACCTCGAGCTGGGTCTCGCCCGGGCCCCTTGTCCCGATCCCGCCGGCTTGCTGGGACAGCACGAGGCCCATGCCTCTCAGGCGCGGGAGCCGGTACCTGCTCAGCGCGAGCTCGACCTGCGCCCGGCCCTCTTGAGTGTGGGCATTCTGGGCGAAGATGTCGAGGATCACCGCTGTCCGGTCGATGGCGGTCCTCCCGAGGATCTTCTCGAGGTTCCTCTGCTGGGCAGGCGTGAGCTCGTCGTCGAAGACCACTGTGTCGGCATCCACGGCCTCGCTGATCCTGCGAAGCTCCTCCGCCTTGCCGCGGCCGATGTAGGTCGCCGGGTCCGCGGCTTCGCGCCGCTGCACGACGCGGGCTGCTTCGTCGGCACCTGCGGTGTCGACGAGCAAGGCGAGCTCGTCGAGGCTCGCCTCGACCTCCTCTACCGTTCGCGGCCAGGCGACCATCCCGACGAGCACGATCTTCTCCCGGAACCTCCGGTCGATGAGCGTGGTCGTCACCAGTTTCACGAGGCGACCGCCACCACGACCGCCGACCGGCTGAGATCGGCAGGCTCGACCTCGATACGGGCGACGCGCCGGACCGGGCCGGCAAGCGTCGCCAGCACGGTGAGCGGATCGTCGCCCGAAAGGATCACCTCGGCGGTCCCGCCCGGGTTGTGAACCAGGACTCGGTCGGCGGAGATCCCCGCGCAGTGCAGGGCGGCGGCTGCGGCCACGCTCCCGCTCCCACAGGCGAGCGTGACCCCGGCACCGCGCTCGTAGACAACGAGCGACAGCTCACCGTTGCCGGGCTCGTAGGTCACGATCTCCACGTTCTGCCCGCCGGGACGCATCCTCTCGAGCCTCGGGCCGATCTCTCCGATCGCGACGCCTTCCAGCGAGGGCGCGAGCAGGACGAGATGAGGGTTGCCGGCATCCACGAACCAGGCAGGCCACGCGAGTGCCTCCGAGCCCGGGAGCGACACGTCCGCGACAGGGCTCAACGGCATCACCTGAAGGCGCCCCATCTCGACCGAGACGTCGGCGGAACCGAGCCCGTCGTGGCGGCGCAGGACGGCCCGGCGCACACCGGCGTCGGTCTCGATGGCGACCTCGGGACCGGCCACGAGGCCGGCCTCGACGACGGCGAGGGCGAAGCAGCGCAAGCCGTTGCCGCTCGTCTCGGCACGGCCCCCGTCCGCGTTGCGCAGCTCCATGCGGACCTCGCCACCCGAGAGGGCGGTCCGCAGCACGAGGAGTCCGTCCGCCCCGACGCCGGTGTGGCGCTCACACAGTGCCCGCGCGAGCTCACCCACATGATCAGCTGCCGCGGTCGGGCTCGGGCCACCAGGCTGACCGGGCGTGCGGCCGGCCCGCTCAACGGCAGCCGCGTCGAGCCCTCGCCCATCGAGCGCGACCAGGAAGTCGTTCCCGAGACCGTGGTACTTGACCATCGTCAGCACGCTCATCAGTGTCGCACGGCCTCGGGCTTGACGGTGTCGCCGAGACGGGCGCGGACTGCTTCACCAAGATCGCTCCGATCGGCCCGGATCCAGACCACTCGCGGGTCGCGCTTGAACCAGGCCTCTTGCCTGCGGGCGAAGGCCCGCAGCCGGCGGACCGACTCGGCCTTGGCCTGCTCGAGCGGGGCACCCTCCTCGACGTGACGAAGGAGCTCCCGGTAGCCGATCGCCTGACGGGCCGTCCGCGACAACCCGGCCGGCCTGGTCGAAAGCGCCCGGACTTCGTCGAGCAAGCCCCTGGCGAGCTCGTCCTCGAACCGCTCGGCAAGCCTGCGATCGAGCTCGGGGCGGTCGAGCTCGAGCCCGATGATGATCGAGCTGGTCGCTCGGTAGGTGACAAGGCCAGGCCCGAACGAGGAGAAGGGTCGCCCGCTGCCGAGCGTGACCTCGAGAGCTCGGACGATCCTGCGCCGGTTGCCGGGCTCGACTCTGCCGGCCGCGACCGGGTCCAGCTCGCAGAGGCGCCCGTAAAGCTCCGCGAGACCGCCGGGCTGATCAGCACGGTTCTCGAGCTCGGCCGCTTCGTCGGGGAAACGGCCGGGGATCTCGAGCCCGTCCACGACGGCTCGGTGGTAGAGACCGGTGCCCCCGACGAGGAGCGGCAGATGCCCACGCGCGTCGATCCCGGCAAGTACCCGGCGCGCCTCGGCTTGGAACGCGGCGACAGAGAACTCCTGCGAAGGATCGACGATGTCGATCAGGTGCCAGGGCGCGGCGGCCTGCTCGGCAGGCGTGGGCTTCGCGGTGCCGATGTCGAGGTCCCGGTAGACGGCCATCGCATCCACCGAGACCAGCTCGTAGCGGTCCGGGGACGTTCGGGCCAGCTCGAGCGCGAGCGCCGTCTTGCCGGTGCCGGTCGGGCCCACGACCACGACGCGGGGCGGGTCGGGGCTTCGGAGGTCTTTCAGTCCGCAAGCTCCGCTGGTCGCTGGCCCACAATGCCGTGACGAGGTCGCGAGCGTTGCACGAGGCGGTCCTGCATCCGCGTCAGCCTCTGAGCTTCCTTGGAGATGGCTGTCTCCAGCGCAGTACTCGCCAGGTGACCGCTCGACCGGACGCGGACGACCCGCCTACGGGCCACGACCGAGATCTCGCAAGTCACATAGCCGTCGTCGCGCGCCGCATGGTCACGCGAGAAGACGATCTCGGCCCGCTGGGCCCCCTCGAGGAACCGCTCGAGGTGCTGTGCCTTCTCAACTGCGGCTTCGCGAAGCGCGACTGGGATCTCCAAATGGCGGGTATGCACCGTGATCTCCATGGAGCAGCTCCTTTACCATCAGGGAACGGCTGAAACGGTGACGGGCACGCGCGGCTGACCTGGTCTTTGACCCCACACTCGCCTGCTGAGGGTGTCCCGTGCCTGGTGCTTCGGGCCAGCTTGCGCCGCCCGTTCCACACCTGAGCTCACAGTTGGTCCCTTCTCCCGCCGGCACCGCCAACCGGTGCCGCGCAGGGCAGGACTTACATCTAAACCGCACCATGCTCAGCGACCACGAGTCGCCTTACGTGGGTCGTTTCGCCTGCGACTGGCATCGACTTGCAACCACAGACCCGCGCTGCCCATCGCCACGAGTCTACGCCCCAGCACCCAGATGCCGGCGCTCAGGTCCCGGCCGCCCAGGAAGCCAGGTAGGCCCGCTGCGACTCAGTGGGCTCGTCGATGACGGTTCCCATCGTCTCCAGCTTCAGCTTCGCGATCTCGCCGTCGACAGCAGCGGGCACCCCGTGAACGCGGTTGGACAGCTTGCCGCGGTCGCGAGCCAGCCATTCGGCCGCGAGCGCATGGTTGGCGAACGAGAGATCCATGACCGCCGCCGGATGTCCTTCGGCCGCGCTCAGGTTCACGAGGCGGCCTTCCGCGAGAAGCCGGATCCGCCGGCGCGCGCCGTCAGGCGAGATCACGGTGAACTCCTCGACCATCGGCCGCACGGTCCGTCGCCGGTCTTCTGCCATCGCCTCGAGCTGGACGAGGTCGATCTCGACATCGAAGTGACCGGCGTTCGCCACGATCGCGCCGTCGCGCATCTCGGCGAAGTGCTCGGCCCGCAGCACCTGGGTATTGCCCGTGACGGTCACGAAGACCTCGCCCTCGCGAGCGGCCACCCCCATCGGCTCGACCCGGAACCCGTCCATGACCGCTTCGAGCGCGCGAAAAGGGTCGATCTCGGTGACGGTGACGATGGCGCCCATGCCCCTCGCCCGCGCTGCCACACCCTTTCCGCAAGAGCCGTAACCGGCGACGACGAAACGCTTGCCGGCGACCAGGATGTTCGTGGCGCGGATGATGCCGTCGAGCGTGGACTGACCCGTGCCGTAGCGGTTGTCGAAGAGGCGTTTGGTCTCTGCGTCGTTGACCGCGACGATCGGGTAGCGCAGCACCCCGGCCGCCTCCATGGCCCGGAGGCGGATCACTCCGGTAGTGGTGTCCTCGGTGCCGCCGATCACTTCCCCGAGCTGGTGCGGGCGAAGCTGGTGGAGGCGTGAGACCAGGTCGCAGCCGTCGTCCATGGTGAGCTGCGGATGTCCGTCGAGGACCGCGTCGATGTGGCTGTAATAGCGCTCGTAGTTCTCGCCTTTGACCGCGAAGGTCGCGATGGCCTCGTCGGCGACCAGGCAAGCGGCTACGTCGTCCTGGATCGAAAGGGGATTCGACGCGCAAACGAGCACCGTCGCCCCGCCGGCCTTCAGGGTCTTGAGGAGATTCGCGGTCTCGGTCGTCACATGCAGGCAGGCTCCGACGACGAGCCCGGCGAGCGGCCGCTCACGCTCGAACCTCTCGCGGATCGATGCGAGCACGGGCATGTCGCCGCCGGCCCAGGCGATCCTCTGGCGGCCAAGGCTCGCGAGGCTCGGGTCCGCGATATCCCCGCTGGTGCGCCCGCCGATCATGTGACGCCCCTATCCAGGCGCCTGCTGCTTCGAAGCCGCTAGGCGGCGCTTCACATCGACGAGCACCGGGATAGGCCCGGGGTCTATCCCTTCTCGCGAGGCGACGTGCAACGAGACGAAGTCGCCGATCATGATCAGGTCGAAGAGCTGCGCGAGCGGTCCGGATCCTTTCGCGCGCACCTCGATCACCGATGCCACCGCTTCTCCCACGAATTCCTTGACAAGGCTGAAACGGCGCTCCACCTGCGGGTGCTCGAAGTCACTCCGGAGAGCGACGATCGTCATCACTTGCCGGGTCACGTCGCCGTTCTGCCCGAACCCACAGATCTCGTTGTGGCACCACTCAGGCTGGGTGGCAAAAAAGGCCGGGGCCTTGGCATTCTCGTTCAGCTGGGTCTTCCACCGGCGGGCCGCGACCGCGCCGATCCCGTTCGCGCCTTGCATGAGTGCGATGGTGCGATCGAGCTGTTGCGCGATCTCGAGTGCCGTGCCGCCGCCGCCGACGAGGCTGTCGCGGCGCCTCTTGAGCTGGTCGACCGCTGCGCCGATCGCCGGGGTGATCCCCGCGAGCAGCCCGAGGCGTTCCAGCGCGACGAGAAGAGGCGCCGCCATGGTCGCCACTCCAGCTCGCGGTTGTGGAATCCCCCCCAAGGTCGCGAACACGGGCGCCCCGTTCGCAACGGCCATCTCTTTGAGGCTCCCCCCACTCGTCACGGCTACGAGCCTGGCGCCACGACCCACGGCGGTCTCGGTCGCCTCGAGAGTCTCCTCGGTCTCTCCGGAGAACGACACCGCGAACACGAGAGTGCTCGGACCGACGAATGCCGGGAGCGAATAGTCGCCGACCAAGACGATGGGGAGGCGCAGCTGGTCCTTGCCGATCGCCTGAAGGATCTCGCCTGCGACGCCGCTTCCTCCCATGCCGAGGACGGCGATCGCGCCAAGGCCGTCAGAAGAGGGAAGACCCGTCACGTCGGCGGCAGCCGACGCCGAGGTCTCCAGTTGCTCGGGGAGCCCCGCAGTTGCCCCGAGCATGTCCAGGCTGTCGGGCGATATCCAGCTCACTTGGAAGCTGCGCTGCCGGCGCCCTCGCCAGTGTCGAAGTTCGCTGTGATCCCCTCCGCCGCCGCCTTGACGTAAAGGCGCTCGTGCTCGTCTTCGCTGACCGTCTCGGATTCGTCGACGAGCATCACGGGAATCCCGTCGACGATGCGGTACCGCCTGTGGAGCCGGGGATTGTAAAGCGTCTCCTCGTCGGCAAAGTACAGCAGAGGGCCCTTGTCTTCAGGGCAGGCCAAAAGAGCGAGCAGTTGCGGGTCGAGCGGCATACGGGACACCTTTCGTGGTCTTGACCACTGTGGTCATCACCTCCGGCTCTCCGCAAGCCGGTGGATGAGGCCGAGCACCTCATCGAGGTGGCGGTCACGTTCGGGTGCGCTCGGCGCCTCCAGGTTAAGCCGTAGGAGCGGTTCGGTGTTCGACGGCCGCAGGTTGAACCACCAGTCGCCGAGGTCCACGGTGACGCCGTCGAGGTCGTCGATCCCCGCACCTTCTGCCCGGTAGTGCTCGGCCACCTCGCCCACCAACCCCGCAGGGTCGGCCACCTCGGTGTTGATCTCCCCGGAGTCCGAGTAGCGCTCGAAAGGAACCCGGAGCTCGGAGAGCGGAACTCCGGCCTTGGAAAGGGCCTCGAGAACGACGAGCGCCGCGATTATCCCGGAGTCCGCGCGGTAGTTGTCCCGGAAGTAGTAGTGACCCGAGTGCTCGCCGCCGAATATCGCGCCGGTCTCGGCCATTACCGCCTTGATGAACGAGTGGCCCACACGAGTCCGGATCGGGATGCCACCGCGCTCGATGATGACCTCTGGCACCGAGTGCGAACAGATGAGGTTGTAGAGGATCTTCGAGCCGGGATGGCCCTCGAGCATGGCGGCACTGACGATCGCGGTCGTGGTCGATCCCGAGACCGGCTCTGCCTTCTCGTCGACCAGGAACACGCGGTCCGCGTCGCCGTCGAAGGCCAGGCCGACGTCGCTTCCGCTGAGCAGTATCCGCGAGCGCAGATCAGCGAGGTTCTCGACCTGGATCGGGTTGGCCGGATGGTTAGGGAACGAACCGTCCAGCTCGGGATAGAGAATCTCGAGCTCGAACGGAAGGCCGTCGAAGACCTCCGGGACGATGAGGCCCCCCATGCCGTTGGCCGTGTCGGCGACCACCTTCAAAGGCCTCAAGTTCTCGACGTGGACGAACGAGCGCACGTGGGCAGCGAACTCCTTGAGCAGGTCGAGGTGTTCCACACCGACGTCGTCCGCGACTCCCGCGACACCTCCATCGGCCGGCGCGGAGGCGAACGCTTCGGCTGCCACGCGATGGACCTCTCCGAGGCCGGAGTCACGACCGATCGGACGAGCCCCGGCGAGACAGAGCTTGATTCCGTTGTAAGCGGGCGGGTTGTGCGACGCCGTGAGCATCGCCCCTGCGAGGTCGAGCTTCCCCGACGCGAAGTAAAGGAGGTCGGTCGAGGCCAGGCCGACATCGACCACGCCGAGACCGACGGAGAGCAGGCCCGCGCTGAGAGCGCGGCTGAGCTCGACGCCCGACTTGCGGATGTCACGCGCCACGACGACTCGCTTGTCGGCCGCGCCTTGCGCGAGCACGAACCTGCCCAAGCCGACGCCGACCGCATAGACGATGCGGGCGTTGAGCTCGTCGGGATATGTGCCCCGGATGTCGTAGGCCTTGAAGATGTCGTCGAAAGACGACGCGGGCGATGGAGAGGGGTCAGGGGACATGGCGAGGCGAGCCTAGCCGGGACTCATCGGGCGACCACGATGGCGATGATGGTCACGGTGTTGAACGTCATGTGAGCGACGATCGAGGGGCCGAGGCGCCCGGTTCGCCACGCGAGGACGCCCAGCACGACGCCGAAGCCCGCCAGACCGAGGAACTGCAGTGCCTCGAAGTGCACGAGCGCGAACACCAGGGCGGTCACGACGATCGAGAGAGCAGGGCCGAGCCGCGGCCCGATCTGATCGAAGGTGCCCAGGAGCGAGCGCAGGAGCAGGCCGCGGAAGAACAGCTCTTCGACGACAGGGCTGCCGACACAGACGAGCACGGCCAGCACGACGAGGCCCGTCCCGAACGCGACGCCCGTGAGGCTCTGGGCGGGGTGGCCGAGCCGCGTGTAGAGGTGGTGGACGAAAGGAAGCAGCGGCGCCTCGACCACCGGAACGAGCAGGTACTGGGAAGCCACGCCGGCGACGATCCCAAGAGGGATGTCCGGCCACGGCCGCAGCGCGAGCCCGTAGTCCCGAACGACGCTCCCCACGCCCTTTACGTCCGCACGGCCGGCGCGCCCGGTCCGCCCGGCGCGGGCACCCAGATGATCACGCGCGACAATTCGCGTCGCTGCGACGACCGCTGCGACCAAGCCGACCCAGAGCGCGATCAAGCTCACGACGTCCTCGCCGTACTGGCTCGGGTGCCGAGGGTGCAGAGACAAGGCCGCGTACACCGACACGGCCACGAACGCGAGGACAAAGCCCGCCACAACTCCGAACATCGCCTCGGGCAAGCCGAACGAATTCCCGACCGGGACCCGGCCCGATGCGGGCTCCTTGGGCTCGGACGCGGTCGTGACGGCCGGCTTGGCACGCCCGCGGCGACTCTTCACGCTGCGAGCGTCGTCGTCAGGAGCCGTTCCGGTCAAGCCCGAAGCTGACACTCGCGCCGTGCCGTTCCGCCGACGCCGGCCGGGAACCGCTGCCCGAACCGGCCCGCGGACCGGCCTTGTGCCGGTGCCGCCTACGATGGTCGGCGTGAGTCGTCAGCCTCAAGACATGCGCCCCGGCAACGGACCGGGGAGGACCGGCCCGGGCACCCCCTCGGGTTCGGAACAGGTCTGGCGTTGGGCGATCGCCGGCATCGCCGTCGTCCTGATCGTGCTGTTCATCGGTTCGGGAATGTTCAACCGGTCCAG
>ODAK010000944.1_pt1 | contig 32788 bp, 34 predicted proteins | sample 1539591 | NCBI WGS metagenome assembly ODAK01 (sample SAMEA3539303, study PRJEB22396) | soil metagenome | biome: tundra; feature: field; material: soil | place: USA | collected 2010-05 | depth 0.15 m | reverse complement strand
TTTAGTCGCAAGCTACTCGATAAACAAGGTTCTGCCTTTGCAGCGCCATCCACTGCGTCGGGCGAGGCCCAGTACGCCTCTCAGACGACTTAGCCGCCGCGACGTGCCACAAAGAAAAGCCGCTGGAACGGCAGCACGGTCGTACCGTCGGAACGTTTTGGGTAGGCGCTGGCGACACGCTGCGCGTAGGCCCGCTCGAACACCCCGCGCTCGTCTTCTTCAAGCGCAAGCAGAAATGGCCGAAGCCACGTGCCTTTCGTCCATTCCTTAACGGGGCTGTCGCCTCGCAGAACCTGGAGGTATTCGGTCTGCCAGACATCGATCTCCCCGCACTGCGCAGTCAGCAGCTCGAAGTACCACCGCGGGTCCGCCACGGGGGATTCGCGCAGCAGCGGCTCAAGTCGCGAGCGCCACGGCCCGTCACGCACCGTCTCGCCGATCGCCAAATGCGATGGCGCCGAGAAATTTCTGGGCATCTGCACCGCCAATACGCCGCCGGGCGCCAGACACGCTGCCAGGGCCGGCATCAGACGCCCGTGATCGGGTAACCAATGCAACGCCGCATTGGAGTAGATGAGATCGGGCGCCGAGTCTGGCCTCCAGGCGGCGATATCCTGCCGAAGCCAGCGCAGATTGGACGATGCGCCCGCCGCACGTTCGAGCATGTCGCTTGAATCGTCGACACCGATCACGGTGGCGGCAGGCCAGCGTTCGGCCATGATCTTCGTGAGCGCACCGGTGCCGCAGCCCAGGTCGTAAACGAGAGTGGGTGCCTCGAGCCCGACGCGCGCCAGTAGCTCGAGTGCCGGGCGCAGCCGCGGCTGCGCGAACTTCAGATATTGCGCGGGATTCCAGCTCATGCAACCGGTCGGTCGCGCTGGCGAGCGGTCTGCAGCGAATCCGTCAAGGTTTCCTCTCGACGACCTTGCGCGCCAATTCGGCAAGTTCCGCCAGACCCATTTCTTCAACGGGAACCTCAATCACATCATCGTCGGTTGTCGACTTCGAAGCCGCCGCTGGATTCGCTGCCGGCATGGGCTTGGCCGCCGCCATTGGTTTCGTCGAAGGTATCGGCTTCGTGGCCGGGCCGCGACTTGTAAAGGCGGCCCCCTTGGATTCCCCAGGTTGACGCGACGCTGCGGCCGCTGTGGGCCTTGCCCAGTCGCTGACCTGCTCAATCCAACGCTGGTAGCGATCGAAGGTCCACATGCCCTCATCGCCACCGGACTGCAACACGTTCGCAAGCTGACTGAAATTGCCGGACCGAATGGTCCCCTTGGCGCCGGAGCTGGGCAGAAGTAGCTCGCAGCGTGGCACACGCAAGCGATGAGCGCTTAGGAAATCCAGACGCTGACAGCTCACCCCCACCAGACAGTCCGCGAGCTGCGCACGAATGCTTCCCTGGATCTCGGCAGGAAACGACATGCAGACGCGGCTTAGCGCCTCGGTACAGTTCGCCGCGTGCATCGTGGCCAGAACAAGATGCCCGGTCTCTGCGGCATTCAACGTCAGCCGCATGACCTCGGGAGTGCGCATCTCGCTGATCACCAGTACGTCGGGATTCTCGCGCAAGGCGTCGATGATGCCCTGCTCAAAACTCGGCGAGTGCGTCGGTATCTCACGTTGCCGAATGAAGCAGCGCCGATTGGTGAAGATATATTCGAGCGGACTCTCGAGCGTGACGATATTTCGCGCACGCGAGGCATTGATCTCCTCGATGAGTGCGGCAAGCGTGGTCGATTTACCGGCCCCGGTCGGCCCGGAGATGATGACCAGCCCACTCGGCGCCTCGATGAGCTTGCGAAAGTCTGGGTGCAGGTTGCAGCCGCGGAGATCTTTGATGCTTGGGGCGAGCAGCCGGATCGCAAAGGCAATCCCGCGGACCGTTTGAAAGAGGCTGGCGCGACAGCGCGTCCCGGCGATGGCGACTGAGATGTCGGCGGAACCGCGCGCCTTGAACTGTGCCCAGCCCTCGGCGCCCAACAAATCCTGTCCGGCTTGCAGCAGGCGCTCGCCGGCGATAGTGCCACCGACCGTTTGCAGATCCCCGCGGATTCGCGCCACGACTGGAGTGTCTGTTTCCAGATGCAAGTCGCTGGCTCCGAGCGAGTGCGCTTTGCCGATCCACTCCTCAAAAATCATGCGGATCTCCGCTGACCTATCCCAAGCCTACCGCAGCTCGGGAGCGCGCGCAAAGCAAGCCCGATCCAGCCGGACTTCTCAAACATCTTCGAAGCCTGCGAGGACGTTGACCACGTTCACTCCGACGTCGGCCACTGCATAACCACCCTCGAACACGAACAGAGTCGGTATCCGGCACGCACCAATCATGCCGCCGTAGGTTGAAAAATCGCTGGATTCGAGCCTGAAGAAGCTGATCGGATCCCGCACAAAGGTATCCACGCCCAGAGAAACGACCAGCGCATCCGGGCTGTAGCGGCGAATACAAGCGAGCGCGGTTGCAAGGGTCTGCTGCCACAGTCCAAACCCCGTGGCGCGGGGCAATGGAAAATTGATGTTGTAGCCCTCTCCCGCATCGGCGCCGGCCTCATCGGCAAAGCCGGAGAAGTAAGGAAATGCTTCCGATGGATCGCCATGCAGGGCGACATAGCGCAAACGCGGCACTCGCGGCCTCCCACGTTCCGGCGCTGATCGATGTCTCGCCAGCCATCGCGTAATAACCCAGTCTCCCGGCAATCCCATTTGGACGACGTTGCGCCATGCGTCGGGCCGGCCAACAGTCCGGAATCGCCTCGCCCCGATTTCCGGCGGCGACCCAGTCGGCCCACGCATTGCGCAAAAACTCGACGAACTGTTGGTCGTGGGCTCGCAGCACGTGCTGTTCGGACAACACAGTAATCAAGGACGGCTACCCCAGAAGACCAACGACGCTATTTCTTCCTTTCCAACGCTTCGACCTCGTCCATCAACCGGTCCATGCGCGCAACCAGCGCCTGATAGGGCCCGGGCGTTGCCATATCGATGCCGGCTTTCTTATAAAGCTCATAGGGATAGTCCGATCCACCCGCTCGCAGCATGTTGAGAAAGCGTGCGCGGGCCGGCGCGCCTTGCTTCAGGATCGCATCGGTGAATTCGGCGGCGCCAGCCATTGAGGTCGCGTACTGCCAGACATAAAAATCGTAATAGAAGTGTGGAACGCTCGCCCATTCGACGCAATAGGCCGGATCGACCTTCATGACCCCCTGGGCCTCGCCGTAGTAGCGCTTCACCAGGCCGCAATAGATGTCGCTTAGGTGCGCGCCCGATAGCGGACGGCCTTGCTCGACTTCCTCGTGAATTGCCAGCTCGAATTCTGCGAACATGACCTGCCGGAAAAAGGTGGTGCGAATCGATTCCAGGCCCTCGCCCAGATAGTAGAGCTTCTCGGCGTTCGTCTTGGCGTGCTCGACCATGTAATCGTTGAGCAGCATCTCGTTGCCGATTGAGGCTGATTCGGCGATGAACGTGGAATAATTCGATTTCTCGTAAGGCTCGGCTGCGTTGGCGAGCAGCGTGTGCACCGCATGCCCCCACTCGTGCGCGAAGGTTGACAACGAGCGGTAATCATTGTTGTGGTTCAAGAGCAGATACGGATGTACCTCGTAGGCCGAGCCGTTCATGTATGCGCCCGTGGCTTTGCCCTGGTGAGACAGTACGTTCATCCACTGCCCTGCAAATCCCTTGCGCAATAAGGCCAGATAGTCCTGCCCCATGGGCGCTAGCGCAGCCAACGTGATCGTCTCGGATTCGCCCACGGTGAATTTGGGCGCCTGCGCCAGCGGGAACATTGGCGGATAGTTATCGTAATAGGCCAATTCGTCGCTAACGCCGAGTCGCGCCTTGCGCATCTTCAGATAGCGGTGGAGCGTGGGCAGCGCCGCATTGGTCTGGGCGACCAGCGTGCGATAGACCCCATCCGGCATGTTCGAGTGAAACAGCGCGGCCGACAAAGCGCTGTCGAATTTGCGTGCCTTTGCGGCGAATACATCGCCCATCACTTGCGTAGTCAGCGTCGCGCCGACTGTACCCTCGAATTTGTGCCACGTGCCCCAGAACGCATCGAACACCGCTTTGCGCTCGTTGCGATCGCTCACTCGGCGGTAATTTTCGTAGGCCGGCTCGTCGAGCCGCACGGCCTCACCCGTCGGCAGAGTGAACTCAGGGTAAGGCAAGTCCGCGTCCGCCAACTGATCGTGAATTGCGCTGGGCTGCGCCAATACGTTGCCGGTCGCCGCCAGCACCCCCTCGGCCTCGACGCCGAGAGTGTGCGGCGCGGACCTCAGCGTATCGCCCAGATAAAAGCTGAACCGGTCCTTGAGGTCCTTGCGCTCACGCTCAAACGCAGCCACTTTGCTCGTGCCAATTTCTACAATCTCCGGCGTCACCCACGCGGTCTTCTCGCCGATCAGGGTACTGAGCGCTTGGGCCTGCTGGCGGCGTTCCTGCTCGTTGGCCGCGCGCAAATCCTCGTCAGCCTTCAGGTTGGCGTAGGCCCCAAGTCGGTCGGATTCCTTGTTGATCGCGGAGATCGCATCTAGCGCCGAGAACAGCGCACTCGCACTGGCGCCGAGCGTACTGCGGTAACTGTCGAGCTTGTCTGCAGCCGCCCTGGTCCTCGCGAAAGACTCGCTCCACGACTCAGGCGTTGCATAGAGGTCGGCGAGGTCCCAACTGGTCGGGATGGAATCATTGGCCGCGGCATGCTGAGCTGCAAGCGGCAGCGGAAGCGCCATTAGACCGAGCACAATCAGCGCACCATAGCGATATGTTCCGATGCGGTAAGCCATGAGTCAGACCTCGAGGTTCCAGAGGCCTGGCAGTTAAAGGTTATGCTCAAACCATGTCAATACCATACGTCCACCCTCGGGCTTGCGAGGAGCGAAAGTGCGTACGCTGACCTTTGTAAGCGTCACTACCGATCTTCTCGGTCCCTACCCGTACGGGAAACGGTTTGCAATCGGGCACGAGTGCGGTGCCGAAGTTGTGCTATGTGGCGAGCGGGTTCGCCATTTCCGCAAGGGGCAGCTGGTCGTCGCGACCGTTACGACGAAACTCATCGTGCGCCGAAAGCACTACCGCGGGCACAACCCACAGCCCTTTTAATTCGTGCCAGACTGTGTTCACTGATTTCAACGAGAACTCGATGCACTGCGCTCGTCCCTGGATCGCACTACCGTGAGGCGGGAGATGTTCCTGTTCTCCGAGCGGCGCAACTCGCTCGCATTCTGGTTTGGCTCCGGGGTAGTGAGCGTCGGGGTGCTGCTGCACCTGCCCATGTTCTGGATGGGGCGGACCATGGGCTTCAAGTTGGCCGGCATGCCGATGGACTCCGGCATGTTGCTGGGTATGGCGCTGATCGTCGGCGGAATACTCGCTGCAGGCTACGGGCTGCTGCCCGTTCGCCGGCCAGGAACCGGCATCTACCAATCGATCGCACCGCCCGAGGATGCGCCGCTCACCGCTGCCCACTGGAAGTTGATGAGCGTGCTCGCCGTGGCCCTCGTCATCGACATCATGAAGCCGGCGAGCCTCGGCTTCGTGACACCCGGCATGCGCGTCGAGTACGGCGTCGATCGCGCTACAGTTGCCTTGCTGCCGTTTTCTGCGCTCATCGGTACTGCGACCGGTTCGTTCGTTTGGGGGGCGCTGGCCGACCTCTACGGTCGACGCGCCTCGATTCTGCTCTCGTCGGTCATGTTCGTCGGAACCTCGATTTGCGGCGCCATGCCGGCCTTCTGGTGGAATGTTGCGATGTGCTTTCTGATGGGCACCGCTGCCGGCGGCATGCTGCCAGTGGCCTATGCACTGCTCGCCGAGATCATGCCGACCAAACACCGGGGCTGGTGCCTGGTGCTTGTCGGTGGCATCGGCACGATCGGTGGATACTTCGCCGCGAGCGCATTATCGGCGCTGCTGCAACCGTTCTTCGGCTGGCGAATCATGTGGTTTCTGAATCTGCCGACCGGCCTGATTCTGATCGCGCTCAGTCCGCTGATTCCGGAATCAGCGCGTTTCCTGCAGCAAATGGGCCGCCTCGATGAAGCGCACGCGACACTGGCTCGCTTCGGAGCGGTCATCAGGCCAGATCCGGAAGGGTTGCAGACAGAGGCCACCGTGCGCTCCAAGGGCATCGTGCTCGTGAGACCCCACGATCTGCTCGGCACGGGCGTCGCACTCACGCTCGCAGCATTGGCCTGGGGCTTTGTGAATTTTGGCGTGCTGTTGTGGCTACCGAGCACGCTCGTCGCAGAAGGGCGTAGCGTTGGTCTTGCGAGTACCGTCATTGCGCAATCGGCCCTGATCGCGGCACCGACCATCGTCGTCGCAGCGTATCTCTACAGCGTTTGGAGCACCAAGCGCTCGCTGATCCTGGCCATAGGCATCACAACCCTGGGCCTGATCGCGGTACTACTGCGCGGTAGCGGCGCGTTGCCAATGCTGTCGAATCCACTCGTGCCGCTCTCGCTGCTGATCATCGGCTCGAGCGGCGTGATTTCGATTCTGCTGCCGTACGCGGCAGAGAATTATCCGATCAGGGTGCGCGGCCGAGCGACCGGCTGGGTCGCAGGCTGGAGTAAGATCGGTGGGCTGATTGCGCAGGGCTTAAGCGCATTGGCGCTGGTCCCGGCGCTGGGAGTGGCGGCCGCGGTAATCGCCATTCCCGCTGGCTTGTCGTTGCTGCTCATCTGGATCTTCGGCCGCGAGACACGCAGTCGTGACCTGCGCGAGCTTGAATCCCGGCCCGCCGCACGGTCACGGAGACCAGGCTGATGGCCAACCTGATCTCTTATCTCTGGCCGGTCATGATTGTTGCGCATCCCATGCGCATAGCAGGGATTCATCACTGCGGGCAAGCTGCTCGACAGCCCTTGTCCATCTATCCTCCGGGGGTTGATAAGCCCGGCAATCTCACCAATACTCGCTAGTCCCAACTTCGCGGTACACGCCTATGAAAGCGAAACATTCAGGATTTGCCCGCCTGCGGGACAATTTTCCTGGCGCAGCACTTGCCATGTTTGCTTTGGCGCTCCTCAGCTTGCCTGCAGTACCCACTGCAGCCGCCGATGCGCCCGCTCGACCGCTGAAGATCGGTATCATCGGCGCCGGCAAGATCGGCGGCACGTTGGCCTCGCTGTGGGTGCAAGCCGGCCACGAAGTGATGATTGCATCGCGTCACCCCGATGAGCTTAAGCCGCTCGCACAGTCCCTCGGTTCCAAGGCTCAAGTGGGCACACCGCGTGATGCCGCACTGTTCGGGGATGTGGTGCTGATATCGATTCCCTACGGGGCGCTGCCCCAGGTAGGCCGCGACCTGGCGCACGAACTCGCGGGTAAGATCGTGCTCGATACCGGCAATCCGTATCCCGAGCGCGACGGCGACATGGCGCTCGAAGCGCGCCGCAAGGGGACGGGAGTCGCCTCAGCAGAGTTCCTGCCCGGCGTTCGACTGGTGCGCGCGTTCAATGCGATCAACTATAAGAGCCTGCAGAGCGAAGCGCACCGTGCGGGCGAGCCCATTGCAATTCCCCTCGCCGCCGACGACTCGCAAGCGCTGGCAGTGGCGAAGCAACTGGTTAAAGACGCCGGGTTTGAACCCGTGGTGGTCGGACCGTTATCTAGCGCGAAGCTGTTCGATGTCGGCTCGCCGGTGTACGTTCAGCTGCTGACGGCAAGAGAGCTGCGCGAACGGCTCAAGCTTTCAACGAACTAGCTATAGATCAAAGTTTGGGCTTCGGAACCAGCGCGACGACGCGCGCCGGGAAGCCGGTGCCGTTCTTTGGCTTCGGAAAGGTTACCAGGACCAGCGCGCCCGCCTCCGGCAACTTATCAAGATTGGCCAGAAGCTCGATCTGGAAATGATTGGTGCCCAGAATATAGCTCTCCAGCGAATAGTCGTCCTTGGTGACGGCGAGGCCCGGATCGGTATCCGTGGTTTCATGGCCCGACGCGGTAATTTTTCGCGTCTCGTAGAGATACTGCAGGACCTCCTTGCTCCAACCGGGATAATGCGCCACGCCCTTGGCGTCGGTATTTTGCATGGCCGCGTCGTCGGGCCAGCGCTTCGACCAGTCGGTGCGCAGTGCCACGAAGGCGCCCGCCGGAATTGCGCCATGTTGTGCTTCCCAGCGCTTAACATCGCCCAGCGTGACGACGTAGTCAGGATTTTTCGCGACTTTGTCATGAACATCGAGCACGACCAGGCGCAGCAGGAATTCCTTGGGATCGATCTGATCGACGGTTTTCAGACCATCATGGAAATGCGCCGGTGGATCGACATGCGTGCCCCATTGCCCCGGATGGCAGAAACTCTCGGCGTGGAAGCCATCCTTGGCGATCGTGAAAAGGGTGGTAACGGTCTCCGGCGCGAACCCTTTCCAATGCGGCGTGGTGGGGCTGAACTCATGGGTCAAATCGACGAATTCGGCATCCTGAAGAATAGCGAGGGCCTGATCCAGACTGCCGGCCGATGCTGCAGCCGATATTGCCCGCGCACCGCTCACCGCCAAGACGATCCCGAAAAGCAGAACGGCAATATTTGCTCGCACGGACATCGAATGCTCCTCTCGGCCTCGCGATCATTGTACAGAGGATGGTACCCTTGCTGCTGAGCTCATCGCGCCGGGAGAACGCGTTGCCACGACGCTTAACTATTGCGATCAAGTTTGTCGCACGCGATTGCCCTGTTTCTGTGCGCCATCGGCCCATCGTGACCACCGCGTTCAAACCCATCAGAGGCTCTTGATGGAACGCGAACAGATTGTCTTCGTTGGAACCAGCGATCTTTCCGGGCATTTTCGCGGCAAGAGCTTTCCAGCGGCCGACCTGCCGGCAAGACTGCAGCGCGGTGTCGGTCTGGCGCCGACCAATATCTTCATGTCGGCCTTCGGCCCGATCCAGGTGACGACGTTCGGCACCAAAGGCGAAGTCTTGCTGATTCCCGATCCTGCCACGCGCGTGTTCGTCCCTTTCGCCGGTAGCACCACCGAATATTTCTTCATCGGCGACATCAGAACCCTCGAAGGCGCGCCGTGGGAATTCTGTCCCCGCCACATCCTGCGCCGCGCCCTCGATCGGCTCAGGAGCGAGACCGGACATGGGCTGCTCGCGAGCTTCGAGCAGGAGTTCATCTACGACGGGGTCGCGGGGCATCCCTGGCAACCCTATGAGCTCGACGCCTATCGCCGCCAGGGACTTTTCGGCGAAGCCCTACTGGCGGCCATGCGGCAGGCCGGTGTGATCCCGGATTCGTTCCTGTCCGAATTCGGGCCGCGGCAATTTGAGGTCACTTCGGCGCCAGCCGCGGGCCTACGCGCCGCCGACGATGCCGTGATCACGCGCGAGATCGCTCAGGCGGTCGCCTTCCGACTGGGACAGCGCGTGAGCTTCACGCCGATCCCCGAACCCAATGGCACCGGCAACGGCACGCACATCCATTGGAGCTTTCTGGATCGGGATGGCCAACCGGTCCTCTATGACGAGCAGCGCCCCTGGCAGGTATCGCTACTGGGCAGCCAATTCATCGCTGGCATTCAGCACCACCTGCCCGCCCTTTGTGCGGTGACCGCAGCATCGGTAGCGTCGTACTATCGCCTGCGTCCAAATCGCTGGGCCCCCGTGCACGCCGATGTCGGCCCACTGGATCGCGGCGCGGCGCTGCGCATCTGTCCGGTGGTCGGCAGCGATCCCACCCAGCGCGCCCGGCAATTCAATGTCGAATTTCGCGTCGCCGACGCTACCGCCAACCCCTATATGGCGCTCGCCATGCTGGTGCAGGCCGGGCTCGATGGCATTCGCCATAAGCGGGAAATTGACCTCACAAGCCCACGGTCGCTACCCACGAGCCTGGGCGAGGCGCTGCGGCTGCTGGAAGCGAGCGAAAGCGCCGCCGAATGGCTCGGAGCCGATGTTCTCTCGGCCTATCTGTTGTTCAAACGAGCTGAGATCAAAGCCGTGGAAAATCTCGATGAAAACGCGATCTGTCGTCGCTATGCCGAAGTCTATTGAAATGGGCTATCGGCTCCTGGCCGCCGACGAACCGCCGCCCTTCAGCGAAGTGGGGCTGCAGGGACGATCGAACTTCGTCATCGTGGTCGATCACGCCAGCCGGCGCATCCCCCGGCGCCTGGGCGATCTCGGCCTGCCGGCGTCGGAATTACAGCGGCATATCGCCTGGGACATCGGCAGCTTAGGCGTCGCCCGACAGGTTGCCGCGACGCTCGATGCGCCGCTGCTGGCGCAGAATTATTCGCGGCTGGTCATCGACTGCAATCGCGACCCCAAGGTCGCGACATCGATCCCTCGGTCAAGCGAATCGATCGAGATCCCCGGCAATATCGGCTTGAGCGACCAGGATGTGCTCGCCCGCCGCAGCGAGATCTTCGATCCCTATCATAATCATCTACGCGCTCTGCTCGATGAAAGGCTCGCCGCCGGCCGCCCCACCATTCTCGTGGCCCAGCACAGCATGACAGATATCTTAAACGGCGTCCGGCGCGAGATGCATGCTGCGGTGCTGTATAACCGCGATCGCCGTTTCGCCGGCCGGGTGTTGGACATGCTGCGTCGAGACGCCAATCTGCTGATCGCCGACAATGAGCCCTATTCCGTCAGCGATGAAACCGACTACACCATTCCGCGCCATGCCGAGGCGCGCGGTTTGCCGCATGTCGAAATCGAAATACGTCAGGACTTGCTGCTCGACGAGGCCGGACAGGCGGATTGGGCGCGGCGCATCGCCGAAGCGTTGCGAGATGCCGAACAGGGGTTTTTGGGAGCAACCTGATGAGCCAGCCGCTGAGCCGTGAAATCGAGATCGAGCCTGCCCACACCGCCCTGTTGTTGGTTGATGTACAGAACTACAACTGCACCTGGGGTGGCGGCGAATATGCCCATCTCGACGCTGCCCAGAAGGAACGGCGCTATGGCTATTTCTTTCGCACCCTGAAGGCCAGCGCCCTGCCCAATATGGTCCTTCTGCAGCAGGCCTGCCGCCGCGCGCGCATCGAGGTCACCTACACTATTATCGAGAGCCTGACCGCCGACGGCCGCGACCGCTCGCTCGATTACAAGATCACCGGCTTCAACGTGCCGAAGGGATCGCCGGACGCCAGGATGGTGGATGAGTTGACGCCCAGCGAGGATGAAATCCTGTTTCCCAAGACCTCCTCGTCGGTGTTTATCTCGACCAATATCGATTATGTGCTGCGCAATCTCGGCACCCGGTATCTGATCATTGCCGGATGCCTGACCGATCAATGCGTCGACTCGGCGGTTCGCGATGCCTGCGACCTGGGATATCTGGTGACGGTGCCGACCGATGCCTGCGTGACCTTGTCGGCCGAACGGCATGTTTGGTCGCTGCGCAACAATCGCGGCTATTGCCGGCAACGCACCACACAAGAGCTACTCAATGAGATCACTCGCCTGGGAGGCAATTCATGAACCGTCCCGTGAGCGCAACCGCTGTGCCAATCGAGTACGCCGATGCCTCTGCCGAGGTGCGGGGCGTGTATGAAGACATTATGGCCACCCGCAAAACGGATTGGGTCAATAACTATTGGAAGGTATTGGCGCACCATCCGCCGAGCTTGCGACGGATGTGGGCGAATTCCAAAGAAGTCATGGGTCCCGGTGCATTGGATCCGCTGACGAAGGAGCTGATCTACATGGCGGTCAGCGTGACGAATGGCTGCCGGTATTGCATTGCCTCGCATGGCGCCGCCGCCAGAAACAAGGGCATGACGCCGGAACAGCATGCGGAACTCGTGGCGATCATCGGCCTCGCGAACGAGACGAACCGGCATGCGGTGGCGCTGGATTTGCAGATTGACGAACAATTCCGTTGAGGACCTCAGGGATTTGAACGCTGCCTCATTGCGCGAACGCGACGCCCGGGTCATTGCCAACATCGCGCGCCTGCGCTTCTCACCGCTGAGCCTGATCGGCGGGTCCGGCAATCGTCTGATCGAAGAGGGTGGCCGACAGCTTCTGGATCTTTCGGCATCCTTCGGGGTCGCCATGCTGGGCTACAGTCATCCGGCGATCACCCGAGCGGTAACTGCTGCTTGCACCAATATGGCGGGCGCGAGCTTACTGATCTTCCATAAACGAAAACTACGGCTCCATCGAAACTTTGTCCAAGTGTAACTTCCGGCGCACGCCGGCGAATATACCGATATGCCGTCCGGTGGGAGATAGAGCTTGACGGCAAAAATGCCTTTACCTTTCAAGGAGGATCAGAAATGTTCACGTTCCGTCCAATCCGCCGTGCAGCCGCATTAGCGGCTTGCGCCTTCGCCCTCACCTATTCTTTTGCTGCGCTCGCGGACGACATGGTGTCCTTCGCGACGGCAGGCTATGCCCGCGCTCTTCGCACGCCGGACATGATGCACAAAATCGACACCGATGGCGACGGTACGATATCGAAGGATGAATGGCTTGCATTTCAGGAAAAGGTTTTTGCGATGCTGGACAAGAACAAAACAGGCGATGTCGATGCGAAGGAATTCATCAGCTCCAGCGGCGGCGAGATCGCCGGCTTCGCCACTGGAGGCTACGCCAAGGGCCTTCGGACCAAGGAAATGATGCACAAGATCGATACCGATGGCGACGGGATGGTATCCCACGATGAGTTCATCGCGTACCAGACCAAGGTATTCGACATGATGGATACCAGCACCACTCACCAGGGCAAGCTCGGCAAGGAAGAAATGCTTTCAACCGGTGGGGCCAACACCTCGCACTGACAACTTGCCCCCTGAACGTGCCGCGACGGTCCCGTCGAGCCCCAGCGCCTTCAGTAGCGGCGGCGATCATTCCGATCGCCGCCGCGCACGCGTGATCCCACTCGTAGATTGACTCTGCCTCCTAGTGCACCTAGCATCTGTCGCCATCAGTTCAGGCCCGGTGCATGCCGGGCCGGGCGTGCTTCCGGTGCGCCCACTCCAGGGAACAATGCCAAATAACTGAAGGAGATTTTATGTCGATCAAACATCACTACATCGCATACGCGGCTTTCGTGGGTCTCGCGTTTACAAGCGTTGCTGCGGTGGCAGACGACCATGCATTCACTGAGGGGTCGGTCGTCAACGTGGCCGCGATTCGGACTGATTACGGGAAGTTCGACGACTACATGAAGTATCTCGACACGACGTGGAAGGCAGAGCAGGAAGCGGCGAAGAAGGCCGGTTACATCATCAGCTACAAGGTAGTCACGGTGGAGCCGCGCAGCGCAGATGATCCGGACATCTATCTGGTGATCACCTACAAGAACTGGGCGGCCTTGGACGGTGCGACCGCCAAGGGGGATGCCATAGCGAAGCAGGTTGAAGGCAGCTTGTCGGCCTCCAACCAGGGCGCGACCGACCGCGGCAAGATGCGGCGAGTCTTGGGCTCGTGGACGGGGCAGGAGCTTGACCTGAAATAACAGGGATAATCGGTTACAGCACAGAAAGCCGGGCCAATTTCCCGGCTTTTTGTTGCGCCGCGCAGGCAGCTCCGCGGTCACTACCGCGCAGTCAATATCTCGTCGAGCCGCGGCGACTCGGGCGCCTCGCGCGCGAGGTGCGGGTAGCGCAGCCCATCGTGGTAATCGAGCCTCGCGACCATGAAGCGATCGCCGATTTTGACGATCAACTCTATTGGCGACTTCGTGCCTTTTGCCGACCGGATCGCGTCCTTAAGCACTTCGGCACTGTATGCGGCACCGTTGATCGCAAGAATCTGGGCGCCTTCAGTCAGCTTTGCCTTGAACGCAGGACTGTCCCAGATGACTTGTGAGACAGAACCGTCATTGTTCTTGTCCTTGTCGTCAATTTCGATACCAATCGAGAACAGCAAGTTCACGCGTTTACGCTGCTCGTCACTCGCGCTCAGGTAGGCGCTCGGCGTATCCGTATAAATCAGCTTGTAGCCGCCGCGCCGCAACCCATCGAGCGGCGCTGGCTTGGCGATCGAATCGAGCCGCTGGTGCAGAAAGGCCGCCCAGTCATACGGCTCCACTGTATTGAGCGTCTTCACGACATCGTCAAAGGTATAAGTGACTGTCATAAAGCTGCCGTCGTTGATGCCGAAGAATGCCCGGGCGAAGTCGTCCAGTGAGCGCTTGCCCTGCGACCGCTCCCGTATCAGCGTGTCGGCATCAAGCCAGATCAGTTGTCCCACCTCGTAGTAATCCTCGAACCGCTGCCAGTCGGGCCAGGACTGCGGGCGGCGTGGATTTATGATTTCGTCGTTGGTCGTGTCCTGCAGCGCGCGCCACTGCCGGCCTGTCTGAATCTGATAATAGGCCGCGGTGAGCGCGATCTGATCGAGCGCCTGCTGCGCAGTCCAGAGCCCGGAGCGAGCAGCCAGCACCTGGCCCCAATACTGCGTCTGTCCTTCATAAACCCATAGCAGGCTGTCCTGCATCGGCACGTTGTAGTTCGGGGTCCAAAGGTCCGCGGGACGCCGAAACTTGCCGTTCCAGGAATGAGTGAACTCATGCGGCAGCAGATCCCTGAGGTGGGCGGTCTTGTCCCATTCGCTGAACGACTCAGGATCACTGCCATTCTCGCTCGACTGGTGGTGCTCCAGGCCGTTCTGCTGGATCTGGTCACTAAGCGAATACAGGAAGTCGTAGTGTGCATAGTGATGCGAACCGAACAGCTTGTAGGCCTGCTGCACGAGCGCCCGGTGCGCCTCGAGTTGCTCAGGCTTCACCGCAAGGAGCTCCGGTCGATCCGCAAATAGATCAAGGTGTACCGGCACTGGACCACTCGGATCCAGATCCAGCCGTGCTGCATAACGGCCCGCATATACCGGGCTGTCGATTAGAGTCTCGAGACTGGTGCGCTTGAAGGTCGCGCGCGCGCCGCTCGCGGAGGCGCTCTCCAGTGCCGACCCGAACTGCCAGTCGGGGGGCAACGTGAGGCTGGCCTGCACCGGGATCTGCCGGGCGAAATAGCCGGCCGGGTACAGGACGAGTTCATTCCACTCGATCATCAGGACGTCCCGGCTGATTTCCATTGCGCCAACCTTGGGGCTCGTCGGCGACAGGTACTCGAAGTCGATATCGATCGACTTGATACCCGGGCCGGTATGCACGCGAAATGCGTAGACGTCGACCGGATCGCGTGTCCATGAAATTTGCGCGCCACTGGCAGTAATTCTGAGCCCCGCGATCCTATCGATCGGACCCTCGGGCGCATGCGTGCCGGGCAACCACTTGGGATAGAGCAGTACGGTCTCGGCGCCGATGCCGCTCACGCTCTCGTGAACGCGGGCGATGCGTCGCTCGAGATCGGACGCATCAACCGTCAGGTGAATCTCGCCGGGATAGGCGCGATCCTTGGGCGCCGCGATCGGCGCTATAGACGAACTCGCGCTTGGGTCGGGGCTCTCGCCTGCAACCGAAAGAGCGCCCGCCGTGGCACAGATTACTATCGTCATGACAGCCGGCCTCATGGACTACCTCTGTTGATGAGCTTTCACGGACCCAGGTGGCAACCTTGAATCATAACGGCGGGTTGAGCACGAGTAGTCTCGAATCGTTGCATCTGGCGCGGCACATTCTACAGCTACTTGAGCGAGCCGCATTGGCGCTTATTCGAATCCCCGCTCGCCGACCAACTCCGGGTTGGTCAAGCTTTCCAGAAACGCAATCAGATCATGTTTTTCTTCCGACGATAGATCCAACGCTCGAACGCGACGATCGACCAAGTGATTCCCCACAGTCGCTCCATTCGGTTGCTGGCGCGCTCGCGCATGGAATGGCCACAGCAGTACCTGGGTCGCCCTCAAAACTACCGAGGGCTAAGAGATGAGGACTGATCGGCAACAAAACATTGGTGTCGGGTTGGCCTATCACCACACGCGGCAACGGTTCTCCGTGACCATCGGCTGCCCTGCCTTGCAGGCAAAGGCCCGCTCGAACTCGGGCATGTTGATCACGAGACCATTGACGCGATACCGGCCCGGCGAGTGCGGGTCCGTCTTCGCATGCAGGCGCAGATTTTCCGGTCGATCGTTCTCGCACGCCCACTGCGCATAACCGACAAAGAATCGCTGCTCGGGTGTCAGGCCATCCTGATCCTGCAGCGTCTGACCGGCAGTCTGTGCGATCCAGGCCATGTGCGCCAGGATAAGACCGCCCAGGTCCGCCACGTCCTCACCCAACGTGAGCCGGCTGTTGATGTGGATGCCGTCGACGACCGGGTATTGGGCGTACTGATCGACGATGCATTGGGCCCGCTGCTTGAACTTCTGTGCATCGGCAATGGTCCACCAGTCCGCCAGGTTACCCGCCGCGTCGTATTGCCGACCTTCATCGTCAAAAGCATGGGTCAGCTCATGCCCGATGGTACCGCCCGTATTGCCGTAGTTTGGGGCGTCATCCATCGCAGGATCGTACAGCGGCGGCTGCAGTACCCCGGCGGGAAAATTGATGTCGTTCATTTGTGGGTCGAAGTAGGCATTTACGGTCGGCGGCGTCATACCCCATTCCGAACGATCGAGCGGCTTGCCGATCTTAGCGAGCTGGCGTCGCGACTCGAACTCCGTGGCGCGCACGACGTTGCCATAGAAATCGTCGCGTTGGATGGCGACTGCGCTGTAGTCGCGCCAGCGGTCCGGATAGCCGATCTTGTTGACAATGGAGTCGAGTTTCACGAGCGCCTGATGCTTGGTCGGCGCACTCATCCAGGACAGATTCTCCAGGTCCGCACGCATCGCCTGTTCAATCTGCGTCGTCATCTTAAGCGTTGAGGCCTTGAGTTCCGGTCCAAAGGCGCGGGCGACAAACTCTTGGCCCAGTGCTTCACCGAGCAGCCTGTCCACCTGTCTGACGCAGCGCTTCCAGCGCGGCTGCTGCACCGACACACCGCGCAGCGTGTGGTCATAAAATGCGAAGCGCTCATCCTCGAATGCCGAGGACAGAAAAGGGGCCGCGCTGTGAGCGGCATGCCAGCGCAGATAGGTCTTGAGATCGGCGAGGTTGGTATCGGTCAGCAGACGCCCAATCGCCGCGTAAAACTTTGGCTCACTCACGTTCACTTTGGCGATGTCTGCCAGTCCCAGCGGCTGCAGATAGGCGGCCCAGACGAATTCCGGCGTCAGGCGCTGGAGGGCGGCCCGATCGAGCTTGTGGAACAGCTTATGCGGGTCCCGACGGTCAACGCGCTTGAGCGATGCCTGCGCCAGCCTCGTCTCGAGCCGCAGCACGATCGTCGCGTTGCGCGCCGCCGCCGCTGGCGAATCGCCGAGCAGCTCAAACATGCGCGCGACGTGCTCTTTGTACTGCGTTCGCAGCTGCGCAGCGTGTGCGTCGGTGTCGGTGTAGTAGTCGCGATCGGGCAGACCGAGGCCGCCGGCTTCGGCGAACCCGATGATTTGCGTGGAATCGGCGTAATCCTGATTCGAACCAAAGCCGAACAGGAAGCCCGAGTCGGGTGTCTGCAGGTGCACATCGGCAAGCAGGCCTGGCAGCTCACGTTTGGATCGCAGGTTGGCAATGCGCGTGAGCAGCGGAGCCAGGGGTTGGGCGCCGAGTTTTTCAATCGCCGATTCGTCCATACAGGCGGCAAAGTAGTCGCCGATCTTCTGCTGACTTTCTGAGCGACTGGTAGTGGTGTGCGCAAGGTTTTCGAGGATTCCCCAGAGGAATCGCTGATTGTCCTGATACAGTTTGCCGTACACGCTCCAGTTCGCCTGGTCAGGCGGAATAGGGTTGCGGCTTCTCCAGCCGCCACACGAATACCGATAGAAGTCGATGCAGGGATCGGTCGTGCGATCCAGGTCGGTGAGATCCAGGCTGGGAGTGTGCGGAAGCGCGTCCAGCGGCCCAAGTGTAGCGCTTGCAGCAGGCTCTGTGGCCGCTGACTGGGCAGCACAGGGTGCGCCAAGCAGCGCACCTGTCAAGCTTAAAACGACTGCAAAGGCAGAGCGTGAACGCATTGGTTCGTTCCATCGATTCTTATGACGCAGAGTATATCGCAGCCGAATTAACCTGCCTGATAGCGCATTTGCCAACGCTGCCGATGGCGTTGCTCATCTATGTCACCAATGGATACGGCGCGTCACATTTGTCAGCTCACCGTGATCAGCCCCCTGGATTGGGAATCTGTCCGCCCTGCTGGTGCCTCGCTGGCACGAAATCGTTGCAACAGCCGCGTGTAATCCTCTGGTGTGTCCAAATCAGTCGTAAAGCGGTCGTGGGCCGCTTCATACCGATAGACGTCATCCGGATACGCGTTTGCAAGTTTTTTGCAGCCGATATGCCGCTCGCCGATGGCCACCTCGTGTACGTAACTTGAGGCAAACAGAATTGGATTACCGCGTTGCCCCTGAAAATAAGGAATGACTATCGATCGATCGGTCTGGTCGAGGTATACCTTTACCAACTCGGCGTAGTCGCTCGATCCAAGCAGAACCATGTCGCCTAGGCACATCATCACTGCGTCTGTCGCCATTTGCAGCGCGCCGACGCCGACGGCCGCTGAAGTCATCTGTCCCTCCTCGTAGCGCGGATTGAGCTGCATCTTGATAGGCATGTCCGCCAATGCCGCGCTGATCTCTAGCGCCTGATGCCCCGTGACCACGACAACCTCCTGTGGGCCGGCAGCCCAAAGCCGTTCCACAGTCTGTCGAATGACCGGCTTGTCACCGAGCGGCATCAGCAACTTGTGCTGGCCGCGCATGCGAGAGGACGTCCCTGCGGCCAATACAACAGCCGACCATCTCATGCCGAGACACTCGATGCAGCAGCCCGGCGGATGGCTGCGTACTTTGCCGGGTCGTGCCGGAACGTTGTCAGACAGCCGCTGCAGCAGAAGTAGTAGTCTTCACCATCGTAATGCTCCACGTGCATCGCCGTGACGGTCGAAACCGCCATGCCGCACACTGGGTTGACGAACGTACTGGCCTGCTTATCGAGCGGCACACTTTCCGTGACGGCCGGCGTTGCCACGACGACGCCCGACGCCGCTTCGGCCGGCTCATGTTCAACCTGGCTCACGCCCTTGCCGCGCAGCAGCGCCAAAACGCCCGCGACCGCGACCAGTGCGATTTCGCTCGGTGTTCTGGCGCCTGCGTCTTGACCGGCCGGCGCCTGCAGTTGCGCCAGGCGATCTTCCCTGACACCCCGCATACGCATTAAATCCCGCAGTCGGTCGGCCTTTCTGCGACTCGCGATCATCAGCACGTGCTGCGCCGGACTCGCAAGCGCCGCTTCCAGCGCCTGGGCGTCTGCGGCCCCCTGCGTCGCCACCAGTGCAACCGCTGCCTCGTCCACACTATGGACCAGCCGGATTCCCAGGCGCTGTGCGAAAAAACGCGCTTCGCTGGCCGCTGGCGTATCGCCTAAGACACAAATCGATGTGCCGGCGCTATGGGGCTGGACAAACAGCTCGATCATGCCGTCGCTGGCACAGGGCATCGCGTGTTGCACGACGTCCGGTTCGGGCTGGCGCTCGTCGTTGGCGATGCGCAACAGCGCGGGTTTACCCGTGACGATGGCCTCCCTCGCTGCCGCAATCACGATCTCCTTCGCACAAGCGCCGCCAATCCAACCGCACAACCTCCCGTCACGCAGCACGATCGCTTGCGCGCCAACATAGGCGGACGTGGGGGCTCCGACCCGCACCACGGTGACCATCGCGTACGGCTCGTCACGCTCGTTAAGCGTCTGTGCCAGCTGAAGTAGTTCCTGCGCGCTCATCGCAATGATTCAATGATATCCGGAAGCACGCGTTTGATGGTCGCCAAGTCCGCGCCGGGTGCCAGCAGGTCGATGTGCGGCAGCGCTGCCTGCATGCCGGCACTGACCGGCTCCACCCGGATTGGGTTGAGATTGGATTGATCCAAATAATGCGACGCGCGCGTCTTCGCAGCGCGCGCAGCGCGTCTGCCAGGGTCTTCGGCTCCCCGGTGTCGTAGCCGTCGCTAACGATGATGACTGCGGTGCGCGAATGCACTCGGCGCGGCATATGGTCCCGGTTGAAATCGCGCAGACAATCGCCGATCCGGGTGCCCCCGCCCCAGCCGGCGGCCAGCAGGTGCATTTTTTCCTGAGCGCGCCATGGATCGGCGTCGCGCAGCGCCTCGGAAATCGCTGTTAAGCGCGTGTGAAAAATGAAGCCGTAAATGTCTGAAAGCTCGGCGGACAACGCCCGGGCCAGTCGCAGGTAGAAAAAGCTGTACTGACTCATGGAGCGGCTCACGTCGAGCAGCACCACGATTCTCGGTCTAATTCGGCGCCGGTCGCGCCAGACCACTGACAGCGGCACGCCGCCGTGCTCGATGCTGCGGCGGATTGTGCCGGGCAGGTCGAATCGGCGTCCGCGCAGGGAGCGCGCCTCGCGCCGCATCCGCACCCGTTTCATCTGGCGAGCAAGTCGGCGCATCAGGGCCTCGATATCGCGCACCTCTTCGGCCCGAGCCAGTTCGCGAAAGTCCGCCGACTCAAGGGACTCTTCCCGACTAGCAGCGTAGCGTTCGGGCGGCTGCCGGTGATTGCCTGCGCCACGACGGGGCAGCCCCGGTACCTGCGCACTGACTTGGCTTTCGTACGGCGAAGGTTTGCGATAGCTCGTTGTGTCGCGCGCCCCCTCGACAAAGACTTTTTTATTAGCGGACAAAAAATAGGCATCGAATAGCGCGTCAAAGCGATGCCACTCGCTGGGCCGGCCGCATAGCAGCGCCTTGAGGCTCCAGCGCAACATCTGCGGATGAAGGATTCCAACCTGGGATGCGACGACGAGTACCCGGGAGGAATCACCCCCGCCGACGCCAAAGCCGTTGGCCTGCAGAAACCCGCTAAATCCCGCCAGTCTGGCCCGCAAGGCACCGCTCAGATCAGGCGTGTCCGGCATGCTGGCCGTCCTTAACATGCCGCCGCCATCCGCCCTACGACTTCGGGCGTAAATGCGGTTCGATCATCACGCGTCTTGATGAGCGCCGCCAGGCTTTCCATTATGGCCTCGGTGGCATCTTGCCCGAAGGCGGTGACGCCGAGGCGCAGCAGCGCCGCCGTCCAGTCAAGCGTCTCGGCAATTCCTGGTCTTTTCTGCAGATCCATACGGCGCGTGTCCTGGACGAACTGGACCACCTGTCGCGCCAATTCGCCGGCCGCTTCAGGGGCGCGGATTTCGAGTATGGCGAGCTCCTTTTCAAACGATGGGTATTCGACAAACTGGTACAGGCATCGACGTCGCAAGGCATCGGACAGCTCGCGCGTGCCATTGGACGTCACCACCACGAACGGAACTGATACCGCCGTAACGGTGCCCAGTTCCGGGATGGACATCTGAAAATCAGACAGCAGCTCGAGCAGATAGGCCTCGAACGCTTCGTCTGCTCGATCGACTTCATCGATCAGCAGCACCGGAGACTGCGTACAACTGATCGCCTCGAGGAGCGGTCGCTTCAGCAGATAACGCTCCGAGAAGATATCCTGCTCCTTGGCCGCGACGCTGCGATCGTCCTGCTCAAGCAATTTGATCGCCAGCAGCTGGCTGCTGATAGTTCCATTCATACATCGCCGAATGTGCATCCAGCCCCTCATAGCACTGCAGGCGAATAAGCCGCGTGCCGCGCACAGCGGCGAGCGCCTTTGCCACCTCGGTCTTGCCCACGCCGGCGTCCCCTTCGAGCAGCAGCGGACGCTTTAATTCCGTCATCAACAACAGGCCCGCAGCAAAGCTGCGCTCCGCTATGTAGCCGACAGCCGCCAGCTGCTGCTGTAGCGCGGCCACGTCCGCCACGCGTTGGGCGCCGGTGCTCATACCGCTTTCCTTGAAAATACGCCGCGAAGCCATGCTTTAGCGACTACCCATAGCAGTACCAGAGCATTCACTGGTGCGGCTGGCGGCGGAACGGCCGATGGCCCTGTAGTCGGCGGCGACTGCGCCGCCGGCACCGGTGGGCCGTCCCCGGGTGGCGGCGGCTGGCGCGCCTGAACGCGTGCGGCAAAGTTGGCGGCAAACTGTCGCAGGATCTAGTCGGCGACGGTATCCATCATACGGCCCCCGAAAGCAGCCGCCCGGCCGCTCACCGACGCCTCACAACTGCCGGTCAAGGCGCTCGTACCGTCCTCTGTCGCGCGGACAACCGCCGTCAGGTCAAGCGACGCTGCCGAAGACCCGGATCCGTCGGTCCCTTTGGCGGTCATGCGCAAGCAACGATTGGCCGCATCCAGCTCCTTGATTTCCATATCGCCCCGGAATGACAGGGTCGCTGGCCCCACCTTGACAGTCAGGGTGCCTTTGTAATGCCGCTCGTCTATCCGCTCGGTGATCTTGGCCCCGGGCATGCATGCCGCAACCGACTCAACTTCAGCCAGGCGATTTGGCCGAGCACGGTCGCGCGGTGCTGGCCACAGGCGTCGCCAAGCTGGCGCGCTACAACACCCACGGCCCAGAGGATCTGCTGTTCGGACTCGGATCGGGCTGCGAAGGGACCATGGATATACTGCTGCAGCGCCTGGATGGTTCAAACGACTGGCAACCCCTCAAGCGGCTCGCACTGGCCTGGCGCGCGCAACGCGCGCAGACCCTAGTGCTGGTGGTCCAATCGACGCTGCCGAATGTGCCGGCCGGCGCCGGGGTATTTGCCGGCGATCATCAGGTCTTTGGGCTCAGCACTGCGGCCGCCCTGGATCCGCGGACGGTCGAATCGCTGTGCCGGCTCGCGGCGGCGCTGCCGCATCAGGGGCATAACCAATTCCTGCCGCAGGCGTTACCCGGAATCGATTTGCTCGCACTGAAACAATTGCCGCCCACGCGACTGCTTTTGCTGGGCGCGGGCCCGGATGCACAGCCAGTAGCCGAACTGGCCGCCTTCCTCGGGTGGAACGTCACTGTCATTGATCACCGCAGTCAGTATGCGCAGGCCGAGCGCTTTCCCAGCGCGGCCGCGGTGCTCGACGGCGGCCCGCGGGCGCTCGCCGCACTGCTGCTGAACGAAACGGTCGACGCCCCGGCACCTGAGCCCCAGCCGGCTCACTTTCCCGCAGCGATCGTGATGAGCCATCACCTGGCGACGGATCGGGCTTATCTGCAGGCACTGGCAAGCAGCGGCATTCCTTACGTCGGATTATTAGGACCCGCGACCCGACGAGAGCGGTTGCTCGTGGATCTGGGCGACGACGCGGCAGCACTTCGTCCGCGACTGCGCGCACCCGTCGGACTCGACTTAGGCGCCGTGACGCCCGAAGCGATTGCGTTGTCCATCATTGCGGAAATTCAGGCCGCACTGGCGGGTCGCACGAGAACTGAGCCACTTGCTCAAGTCCACGCCTAGCACTTAGGGCTATCGGCTCACCCAGTCTGCAGTCCGGTATAGCGAGTGTTGCGGAGCGAGTTACAGCCCGCGCCTAGGGCGAAAAGCCAGTTTTGCGCGTGCTCGAAAACGAAAATCCACCCACCGTTAGACAACCGTTAGAGAATTCGATCACCGACCAACTATTTCCGTGCAAGTAATTGATTCGATGGCGCCCCCGGCCGGAGTTGCAGAATTCATAAATGCAGGCCGTTTTCAGCAGATTTCCTACTGTAGCCGCAGTCACGTACCCCCAAATCTACCCCGACCTCGCTGGGGCTAGCAGCGGCTCCAACTTGGACAAGCGCCCGGCAAGCCAGGGACCGACAATTCGAATCACTCCGGGCGCGCCCTTAAAAGTAGCCGTGGCGCATGCACTTAGAGAGCAAGCGCTCGACTTAGGTCGTCGTGTTCGAATGCGCTCGCCATGCGGCGAATCTCAGTGTGAGGTGCGCCAGCGGAAGCAGCGATCTCGCGCCATCTTGAGGTGACTGTGGCTACATCCTTAACAGTAGCTTTGGCCTCTTTGAGCCCTAATCCGAAGAATTCAGCGGTTGAGAGCACTAGGTCCAAGTCGCAAGTTGCCTCATCGAGGCTGATGTTGGTCGTTAGGATACGCGGGCGGACGTCCGTCGGGGTGGGGTTGAGGTCATAGACCGGCGAGAACGTCCATCCTTCTCGTCCTGCCCATAAGAACCCGTGGTTGCGCAAGTGATCGTCGACGTTGGAGATCAAGACGTTCAAGACCATTCGTCGATAGAGTTCGCGTGCGTCGTCGCTCGCGCTAGCGCCATGTGCCGTGAGAACGTCTACCAGCTCGGGATAGCTTCCGCGCTCCCCGTCCTTGAGACCTAACATCGACAGCGCGGACAGGAATGGGACACGTGTGGCCCGGGTGCGATCAAAGCGGCGTGAGAGCATCACAGGCCGGCCGGCAATGCGGATGAGCTCATAATCTGGAGTACGAATACCTGCGCGCTTGGCGAGGGTGAGCGCAACGAATTCCCATAACTCCATGCTGTATTCATCGGTTTCCTTGGGAAACTTCGCGATTGAAAGGTGTCCGTGTTGATCGATAACCGAGGCTTTTGGGCGAGCGCCGCCGAGCGATGAACCCGGTGCGAAGATCAATTGCAAATCCTCATCGGTCTCCTCGTCGCGCAGAATTCTCTCGGTAGCTTGAAGCAGGCGACCGAGTTCAACTAGGCCGGGCACTCCGACCGAAGTTGGCGATTGCAAGATCTCCTCGCCGACGTTGCGGAAGCGCAGTGCCCCGAGCCGGGACACGTCCGACACGCCGAGTAGATAGTCGAGTTCTTGTAGAGTGCGCACTGCGCGGCCTTCGCGTTCCGCGCGACGTCGTTCGGCATGTTGCATGAGGCGGCGTCCCCAGGTGTCAGGGGCGGAGTCGCCGATTGAGCCAAAGATCGGAACGCCGTCGGCCGGGACGAATGCACCTCGATCGAGTGAGAGCGCCGGCTCGAGTGAGAACCGGGCTGCGTCTTCAAGCCAGGCCACGTGATATTCGAAACTGATGGCCTCTCCGCCACGCCGTGCATGACGGTGTATCGTGCCCACCCTTTTCGGTCCAGGCGCAAAATCGATGTGGACCTCGATATCAGTCATCACCCTTCTCGGGGGGACGGCGCAGACGGACCCGTTGGGGCAACTTCTCGGTTGCCAAGGCGAGGCCCACGGCGTCGCGACTTGAATCAGCAACTTGGCTCAGTCCATCGAGAAATCCAAGCGCCTGAAGTACTGCCGCATAGATGCCGATACTGACGGTTGAGTCACCTTTTTCGACCCGTTGGAGGGATGGGCGGCTGGTGAAGGCGCGGTCGGCCACGACAGCTGCGGGAAGCCCGCGGCGGCGCCTCGCGTCGCGGATGTCATGTCCGAGCTTGCGAAGACTTCTCCGAACGGCAATAGAGGGCCTGTGGGGTGTAGGCATACATGTAATCTTCGTGTGTCATAAAAGCGGTTTAATGTAACACGAAGATTACATTTACACCATAAGCTACATATTGACTTTTTGCCGTAACCCCCAGCCGCTGACAATGGCCATGCCTTTTCGAACCAAGCTCACAAAGGCAGAAACCCAACTTGCTGCTTCTCTCCGTGCTTCTCCAGGCCGGATCTACGCGCGCGCCGAACTTGCCGAACACTTCTACAAGGCGCGGCGCCAGGGAGTATCGGCAAAGCATACAAAGTTTGACGAGTTCATCGAGTTCCTGGTTATGCGGCGGCATTTGCTGGCCTTTGCGGAGCTCGAGGCGAACGTCAACCTGAATAGGCCCGCGACCGATAACGTGAGGCTGCTCAACGTATGCATTGCGCCGAAATCGGGTGAGGTCGCTTTCGGAAGCCGCGGTCAGGGTGGGGATTCAACTTCAAGCCTGCTTTTCGGGAAAAAGAAAACACACTGGACCGTCAAAGCACTAACCTTCGATGGTTTTATACGTCAGAACAACGTTGCGGAATGCAATTTCCGCAAGATGGATATCGAGGGAGGGGAATCCTCGATCCTGCCGACCATGGTGGAATACCTGAAGGCCAATCGCCCGACTCTGCATCTTTCGCTTCACCCCTGTTATCTCAAGATCCGCCCCCTGGGCTACATTGGCCGGATAATCGCGCGGCTTGCAGGAACGTGGAAGATCATCCGATGTATCGAGTTCTACAAGCACCTCTATGACCCTAACGGTAGGGAATTGACGCCTTGGCGCCTCTTGTGGCTCTGCCGCGCAAAGATAACGATGGACATTGTGCTGACCGATTTGGAATGGAGCGTAGCGACGTAAGTGCGCGGCAATGCCCAGTTGTGCTCAGAGCGTGCGCGGGCCGGGACTTTCGTAAACTTGCAAGATTGGGCCAGGAATAGGAGCGTTTGCTGTTGCGTTCGGCACTACATTGCGCGCTGCATTCTGGAGGCCACGAATGTCCGGTTTGAGGTATCCATTTTTGGCGCTCGAATGTCGCAAAGCGGCCGAGGGTGTGTAAAAACCCGAAATGCGATTCGCGTACGTTCGATTCTTTTCGTTTTTCAAAAGAAAACGTCTCAGAACTGCACGTGGGTACACCAAAAACGCATCGTCGAAGCACTCAAAACCAGCCAACGGGGGTTTTTACACACCCTCGGCCGAACTGAGACACTCAAGGGCGGCCCTGCAATAGCGTTGAGGAGCGTTCGGAATGCGCGCCGTCACCGCACCTTACGTTTAATGGGAACTACATTGCTACTCGCCCGCAGCCCATCCCGATAATCCGCCCACGCCTGCATCATTCGCCGGCGCTCCTCGAGCCGCTGCGCGCGGTGGTACGCCGCCCTCACCTCGTCGCGCTCGGCATGTGCAAGCTGCAGCTCGATCACGTCCGGCGGAAAGCCCTGCTCGTTGAGTAATGTGCTCGCCATGGCTCCGAACCCGTGCGCCGTCATCTCGTCTTTCGAGAAACCCAGGCGTCTCAATGCGGCGCCGAGTGTGTTCTCGCTGATTGGACGCGCCGCGGTTCGCAGGCTCGGGAACAGGTACCGACCGCCGCCCGTATACGACTCGAGCTGACGAATCAGCGCGACGGCCTGGCGCGCCAGCGGCACGATATGCAGCGCGCGCATCTTCATCCGCTCGGCGGGGATGCGCCATTCCGGATGCTCAGCGTCCAGGTGCAGCTCCGACCACTGCGCTGCTCGCAATTCGCCCGGCCTGACGAAGACCAGTGGTGCGAGCTTGCGCGCGTATTCAGTGGATGATTGAGCCGAGTAGCCATCGATGGCACGCAATAATTCTCCGACACGCTTCGGATCGGTGAGGGCAGCGCGATTGGTGACCTGGATCGGCGCCAGCGCACCACGCAGATCGGCCGTCGGGTCGCGCACGGCGCGCCCGGTCGCGATGGCGTAGCGAAACACCTGGCTCGCGCGCTGCTTCGTTCGATGCGCGGTTTCGAGCTTGCCGCGCGCCTCGATCTTGCGCACCGCTGCCAGCACGTCGGGCGCCGTGATCGAGCCTATCGGCCGCGAGCCGATATTCGGGAACAGCAGATCGTTGAACGTCCACTGCGCCTTCTTGCGCGTCTTGGGCGTGAAGTGCTGCTTTCCGAGCCATTCAAGCGCGATCGATTTGAAGGTATCGACCTGGGCGGCGCGCTCGACCTGGCGCTGCACGCTTGTATCGCTCATCGTTTTCGCTTGGGGTGGCGATGCTTATCCAAAACGCGCGCGCGAGGTCGTCTCAATGCTGCAGGGATTCGGCGAGATAGCATGTCTTGGGCAGTGCAAGAACGGGCAGCCAAAGCACCCGCTGTACCTATCATCGAAGCTAAAGCCGCAACCGCTTGTAGGCTTTCCTTCAACCGTGAAGACGAAGCCGTGACGTGCCTCTCGGACCCGCGGCCGCGGCGGCGGCGGCGGCGGCGGCGGCGGCGGCGCGAAAATGACACTATGAGGCTTAGTGTAATAGTTGCCGTTCTCGCCCTGGCCGGCTGCGCGACCGTGCCGCAAGCGCCGATCGCCGCGTCGCCAACGTGCGCGACCGATGCAGACTGCGCGATCAAATGGGCAGCCGCGCGCACCTTCGTCTTGGATCACTCCGCCTACAGGGTCCAGACCTACTCGGCGGACTACCTGAATACCTTCGGTCCGGCCAACAATGAGCCGGGCCTGGCGATGCAGATCAACAAGGCGCCGATCGCCGGCGGCGCCTATGTGATCGACGCGCGCTTCGGCTGCGGCAACATGTTCGGCTGCATCCCGAACGCCAGGCTGACGCTCGATCAGTTCAACCGCACCGTGGCCGCAGCTGGCGCTCAATAGAGCGGGTCTGCGGATTTATATTGGAAGAAACCCCTCGATATTGGAAACGGCCAAAAAGAGCCGCGCGTAAGCCGTTGATTTCCGGCGCCCCCGGCCGGAGTTGAACCGACGACCTACCGCTTAGGAGGCGGTCGCTCTATCCACTGAGCTACGGGGGCGTGCCTGAATTGATTGAGGGATTCTCGCCACGGCCATTCTACTGCGGCCGGCGCCGCGGTCACGCCGCGAATGGTCATCGGAAAACGCGCGCTCCGGTGTTCACGCCATGGGACAATTGTCATGGTTCGCTGGCACCGGAATTCCCCACTAGACCACCGGTAAATTCGGCTCCTCCCCCTTAGAAGAAGCGAACCGACATATCGCGGATTCTTGCTAAAGAGCTCCACAAAATTGGCCGGCGCGCAACACCAGATATCCGACACCGAAGTCCGCTGTCGGGCCATTGCTGGTTGACTCGCCACGCCGCTACCCACCGCTGCGCGCAGCGGTTTGGGATAGCCTTGCCTACGCTTTCTATGTTTTTCTAGCTTCGTTGACGTTCAGCGCCAACAAATGGCTCAGTCACTTACGTTCAAAGAGAGCCGCAGATGCAGACCATTGCCGCTGCAGCGCGATTGCCCGCAATCTTGGCGCTCTAGACTTCGACCACTCGATTGCGCAACTCCCCAATGCGATCGATGCGCGCGACCATTTCATCCCCGCCGCGCAGGTACTGGGGCGGCGTCATCGCAAAACCTACGCCTGCGGGCGTACCCGTTGCAATGACGTCGCCGGGCTCGAGCGTCAGGCCGGCCGACAATGATTCGATGATGTGCGGGATATCGAAGATCATTTGCTCGACCCGGGCGCGCTGGCGCTCCTGGCCATTGACCATCATCGACAATTCCAGCGATGTTGGATCGCCGAGCTCCTCGCGATCGACAATCCACGGCCCCAACGGCAGCGTGGTATCGAGCGATTTGCCCTTGAACCACTGATCGTGCCGGCGCTGCAGGTCGCGTGCGGTCACGTCATTGGCAATCGTATAGCCGAAAATATGGTCGAATGCAGCGCCAGAGCTGATGTCGCGGCCGCCCCGGCCGATCACCACCGCCAGCTCAACCTCGTAATCCAGGCGCCGCGTGAGCTTCGGATCGAGCCGCACATCGGCGCCCGGGCCAATAACGGTATGGGTTGCCTTGGTGAAGAACTGCGGTACTTCGGGCAGCTTGAGCTCGGCCTTCAAAGTCGCAGCGCCCTCTTTGACGTGGTCGACATAGTTGCGGCCAACGCAAAAAATATTGCGGGTCGGCACCGGCAGCGGTGCCAGCAGCGGCGCCTCCGAGGGCGGGATCAGCGCGAACCCGGCCCCCGCCGCACGGCTGGCCAGCCGCTGGCACGCAGCGATGGCGGACTCCCCGCCACGAATGATGGACAGCACCGAGGACAGATTCACGCTCTCGCCGCCTGCCCGGGCTGCTTGAGCCAACGGTAGCACGCCATGCGGCAGCATGAGCCCGGCCGTAACCTGGTTCTTGTATCGGAAGCTGATGAATTTCATGGAGTGGTAATTCTCGAGCGAATGTCTCGGTAATCTCGGTAAGCAAATCCGTTTAAATCCAGCGAAAGCACCGGCCACGCCGGCTGCGCAGCTTAGCGCAGCGCAGCGGCAGCTCGAAGCCAATTACAACCGCGGCAAATTCGTGCTGCAAGTCGCGGCTGAGGCATAGACGCCGGCAACTTTCGGGATGCCGCATTTTCGCGGGCTTTGCCTGCCGTGATGATGTACGTCAGCGCCGCAAACAGGTTACAAGCCGGCGGCTTGCCCTTCGGACCGGTGGTATATTGAGCGTATAAAATCAAGGCTGTGAGCGTCCGATCGGGGCCTCGCGGATGACGGACATCTAAGCGCCATGACGAGAGACAAAAAGCGGCTGCGTATCCTGGTGGCAGCGTTCCGCGAAGCGCGCCAGCGGCTCAAGACCACAACAACCGGGGAATAAAGTCGTGACACTATCGCCAATCGATATTGCGGTCATTGGGATCTACGCCGTATCGATCTTTGTCCTGGCCCAGTGGGTGTCACGCGAGAAAGGCGCGCATAAGAAGGACGCGCAGGATTATTTTCTGGCAAGCCGAGCCCTCCCGTGGTGGGCCATTGGCACGTCACTGATCGCCGCGAACATCTCCGCCGAGCAGATTATTGGAATGTCCGGATCGGGCTACGTGATCGGGCTCGGCATTGCTTCCTATGAATGGATGGCGGCGCTCACCCTGATCATCGTCGGCAAGTATTTTCTGCCGATTTTCCTCAAGAACGGCATCTACACGATGCCGGAGTTTCTCGAGCGACGATTCAGCAGCAAAGTTCGAACTGTTATGGCGATCTTCTGGCTCGGCGTCTACGTCTTTGTCAACCTCACGGCTATTCTTTGGCTCGGCGCCACGGCGGTTCATACCGTCTCGGGCATCAACGTTCAGATTGCATTGATTGCGCTCGGCGTGTTCGCAGGTGCCTATGCCCTCTACGGAGGGTTAAAAGCGGTGGCGCGTACGGACATCGTCCAGGTCTCGCTGCTGGTACTCGGCGGCCTCATCATCTGCTATATCGCCCTGAACAAGATCTCCGGCAACGCCGGGATGGTCGCCGGCTTTCACGAGCTGACGGTGCGCTTTCCCGAGAAATTCAAAATGATTCTCCCGCCGAGCAACCCGAACTACAAGAACCTGCCGGGCCTGTCGGTTTTACTGGGCGGAATGTGGGTGATGAATGTCTCGTATTGGGGTTTTAACCAATACATCATTCAACGCGCGCTGGGCGCCAAGGACATCCGTGAAGCCCAGAAGGGAATTGTCCTGGCCGCCTTTTTGAAATTGCTGATGCCGGTGATCATCGTATTGCCGGGCATCGCCGCCGCTGCGCTGGCACCGAATCTTGCCCGTCCAGACGAGGCCTACCCGCACCTCATGGCCATGCTGCCGACAGGAATTCTCGGCCTGGTATTCGCGGCTCTGATCGCCGCCATCGTTGCCTCGATGGGGTCCAAGATCAATTCGATTGCAACCATCTTCACCATGGACGTGTACCGACCGCTGCGTCCACAAACCTCCCAGCAGCGATTGGTGCTGATCGGCCGCATCACCGCTGTGGTGGCGCTGATCGTCGCGATCCTATCGGCAAAGCCGCTGCTCGGCAGCTTTGACCAGGCGTTCCAGTATATTCAGGAGTTCACGGGCTTTTTCACGCCGGGCATCTGCGTCATCTTCCTGCTCGGCATGTTCTGGGAGCGCTGCACCGCGACCGGCGCCCTGGTGGCCGCCATCGCCTCCGCCGTGCTCTCGTTCGCGCTGAAGTTTCTGTGGCCTTCGCTACCGTTCATGGACCGCGTTGGCCTGGTGTTTCTGGCGTGCTTCGGGGTAGCCGTCGTGCTGTCACTGCTGCAGACCCGTCGCGATCCCGCACTTCGGGTGGAACTGAAGCAGATCGACTATTCGACGAGCGCCGGCTTCAATCTATCAGCGCTCGTGATCAGCGCAATTCTGATCGCGCTCTACGCGACGTGGTGGTAGACAAGTACGCCATCGTGACTGCAATGAAGCCGGTCGACATTCTCAGCGCCCGCAATATCGTCGGCGAGGGCATCTTGTGGGACTCGCGCCGAGGGCTCTTGTGGTGGACCGACATTCAAGGTCGGGAACTGTATCAATATGACTGGACGGACGCGGCGATACGGGTCTTGGATACGCCAGAACGCGTTGGATCGTTTGGCTTTGTCGCGGGAAGCGATCGGCTGATTACCGCCTTTGCCAGCGGCATCGCGCTATACGATGCCTACGAAAGAACGGTCGAGTGGCTGGCCCGTCCCGATAGCATTATCCCCGGCATTCGATTCAATGACGGCCGTGTGGACCGCCGCGGGCGATTCTGGAGCGGTACCATGGTTGAAGACGCTCAGTGCACGGCAAGTGGGTCCCTCTATTCGGTGGACGGCACCGCCGAGATCCGCTGCCACGTGCGCGGCATTCGCATCTCAAACGGACTGTGCATGAGCCCGGACGGCACGCGACTGTATTTCGCCGATTCGCCGACACGCACCATTTTTGTTTACGAAGTAATTGAGCCTGAAGGCAGTTTGGGCCCCAGACAGGTGTTCGCACACACTCCGGACGGTGCACAGCCGGACGGGGCCGCAGTCGATGTCGATGGCTGCGTATGGAGTGCGCACTGGGGCGCGGGGTGCGTCGTGCGCTACACGCCTGAGGGTCGAATTGATCGCACGATTCAGGTGCCGGCATGCCAACCGACGTGCGTTTGCTTCGGTGGACCCGATCTGGACGTCCTTTGCGTGACCAGCGCGCGCGAGGGTCTGAACGAGACGAGATTGCAATCCGAACCGCACGCTGGCGCCGTGTTCCTGTACCGTACTGGCGTCCAAGGCTTACCTGAGCCGGAGTACCAGCCATGAATACTCGTGTTCGAGGGCAATCGCGAGCCGCTAATCCATTGTACGAATGACGCCCATCAAGATCGCAATCGGTGGCCTCGGCCCCACCAAGACCTCGACCACGGTGCGCATCGATTCCGACGTGCTGGCCTGACTGCGGGCCCAGGGTCACTAATGGATCAGGGTGTTGTGCATTGCAGCAGGATCTGGAGCGGAAGGGGATCGAACCCTCGACCTTCGCATTGCGAACGCGACGCTCTCC
>ODAK010000943.1_pt1 | contig 32792 bp, 30 predicted proteins | sample 1539591 | NCBI WGS metagenome assembly ODAK01 (sample SAMEA3539303, study PRJEB22396) | soil metagenome | biome: tundra; feature: field; material: soil | place: USA | collected 2010-05 | depth 0.15 m | reverse complement strand
TTCGATTTCTCGCAGATCGTCACGCCGTTTCGCATGCAGCCGGGGCTGCGCCGCGTTGCGCCCGGTGCGGCGCAGCTGACGCCGGCACGTGCAGGCGGCCGGCATCTCGACGAGAAGATGACGACGCTGGCGAGCTTCCCGGCGCAGGCGCTGGTCGCGATGCCGGGCTTCGATGTCGCTGCTGTCCTGTCCGACCTGGCGGCCGAGGCGGCGAAGAACAAGCGGTCGGCATTCGTGCGCGAGAGTGCTTCCTGCTTCGTCGCGCCTCGCCTCGGCTGGGCCGTCAGGGACGGGCGCATCCTGGGCAGCGGCGACGCAGCGATCGGCGAGCTGCTGGAATCGCTGTCGCCAGCGCTACGCGCGACCGCCCTGCTCTGCCTCGCTTTCGAAGAAGACTTTGCCGTCATCGACGGCAACCGTGCGACCATCCCGTGGCTCGCGGTCTGCCTGCCTTCGCGCTGGGCTCCCGAAGACAAGGTCGGTCGTCACTTTGCCGAAGTTCACGCTCCGGTCGCCGACAACGCCTTGCTCGTCGCCGCGAGCGAGCAACTGGCGCGGCTGGTCACCGGCAACGACCGGTGGGAACGCTCGGTGTGGACCGTTTCCGCCGATCCGCGCCTGGATCAGCATCCGGCGCGAAGCCAGGTTGGATGGCCCGAGCGCGGCGATGCCGAAGCCGTCGGCGCGCTGGCCAGCTTCCGCCACGAGTACCAGAGCTTCATCCCTCTGAGCGATACGAGGCAGGCGGTATTCACGATCCGCGTCGAGAGCGAGCCTCTCGCCAGTGCCCTGGTCTCGCGCGATGACGCGTTGCACCTGCATGCCGCCTTGTCGAGCATGACGCCCGCTGTGCTCGAGTATCGCGGGCTCGACGTCGTGCGCGACCGCCTGCTGGCCTGGCTTGCTGGGCGCGCCGCGATCCTGCCTGCGGCTGCGCCGTGAAGACGGCGCCCGTCGTGCCGGCGCGCGTCGAGCGCGACGCGAACGGCACACCGCTCGCACCCGACTTCGACGACGTCTACCACCCGCGCCACGGCGCGCTGGAGCAGGCGCGCCACGTCTTTCTCGCCGGCAACGGACTGCCGGCACGCTGGCGCCGGCGCGAGCGCTTTGTCGTCCTCGAGACCGGCTTCGGCCTGGGCAACAACTTCCTCGCGGCGTGGTCTGCCTGGCGCGAAGACGCCGAACGCTGCGCCCATCTGCACTTCATCTCGATCGAGTCGCGGCCGCTCGTCGCTGCCGAGTTCGCAGCGCTGCCGCGCGACCCGGCGCTCGCTCCGCTCGCGGCGCAGCTCGCCGCCGCCTGGCCGCCCCTCACCTGCAACCTGCACCGCCTGAGCTTCGAAGCGGGACGGGTTCAGCTGCTCCTCGCGTTCGGTGACGTAGCGTCATGGCTGCCGCAGATCGACGCGACCGTCGATACCTTCTTTCTCGACGGCTTTGCGCCGGCGAAGAACCCGGACATGTGGGAGCCGCGCCTCTTCAAGGCGATGGCGCGAATCGCCGCGCCTGAAGCAACCGCTGCGACGTGGTCGGCAGCGCGGGCCGTCCGCGACGGCTTGCGCTCGGCCGGCTTCGACTCGGTCGGCGCCGCCGGCAGCGGCGGCAAGCGCGACATCACGGTGGCCCGCTTCGCGCCGCGCCACACGCCACGCGCGATACCGCGGCGCCGCGCCCTTGTCGCACCCGGGCGAGGCGAGCGTGTCGTCATCGTGGGCGGCGGCCTGGCCGGATGCGCAGTCGCATGGGCGCTTGCCGAGCACGGGTACAAGTCATTGCTTTTCGAGCACGGCTCGAGGATCGCAGGCGAAGGCTCGGGCAACGCCGCCGGGCTCTTCCACGGTGTCGTCCATCGCGACGATGGCAGACATGCGCGCTTCAACCGTGCGGCGGCGCTGGAGGCCCGGCGCCAGGTGGCCATCGCAATCGCGGAACACGAAGTCATCGGCAACACCGGTGGTCTGCTTCGCCTCGAATCACGAGGGGTCAGCGTCGCTGACATGCAGGCGACGACAGCCAGACTCGGCTTGCCCGCCGACTATGTGCGCGTGGTCACGCCGGGGCAGGCGAGCGCCCTCGCCGGCGTCGCGATCGGCGCACCGGCCTGGTTCTATCCAGGCGGCGGCTGGGTCGATCCGCGCGGCCTGGCACGATCGTTCCTCGAGCGTGCCGAAGGCCGGCTCGACCTGCGTCTCGGCGTCGAGGTCGCGGCCTTGCGTCGCGATCTCGACGGGCGATGGCGTCTGCTCGATCCCGCCGGAGACGAGCTCGCGTCAACAACGACGGTCGTTCTTGCCAACGCCGGCGGCGCCCTCGAGCTGCTCGGGGCTTCCGAATGGCCGATCGCGCGACAGCGCGGCCAAGTCAGCGCCGTCGCCGCCCCGCCCTTGCCCGCAGCGACGATGCCGCGCCTGCCGATCGCCGGCTCGGGCTACGTGCTGCCGCCCAACGGAGGTCGCCTCTGGTTCGGCGCCACTTCGCAGGAGGACGACGACAGCATGGCCGTGCGCGGCGAAGATCATCGCGAGAACGTGGCTCGGCTCGGGCGCCTGCTCGCGAATGCACCGGACATCGACCTCGAACCGGTCGATGGTCGCGTTTCGTTTCGTTACTCGAGCATCGATCGGCTTCCGCTCGTCGGCGCCGTGCCGTTGTCCGCGCTCGGCCCGGAGCTGCGTGCGGGACTCGCCGCCGCCCCCGGATCGGTGCGGCCTGAGCAGCCGCGATTCGCGCCTCGCGCGCCCGGGCTTTTCGTCTTCACTGCATTGGGTTCGCGCGGTATCGGCTGGTCGGCGCTCGGAGCTCAGGTTCTGGCCTCGGCAATCACCGGAGCGCCCGCGCCGCTCGAGGCCGACCTGCTCGATGCGATCGACCCGGCGCGCTTTGCGAGCCGCTCGTTCCGGCGCGCCGGAACGACTCGGATTCGGGAGGCTCAGCGGCCGGAAGGCGCCATTGCCGCTGGGTCGATGGACACCTGATTCGATGCGTTGTCTGCCGGTGCTGCGGCTTCGACGCCATGCTCGGCCGCGAGCTTGCGGCCGGCCTTTTCCTTTTCCTTTTCTTCCTTCTTCTTTTTCTTGGCAAGTTCTCGTTGACGTTTTTCGAATGAATAGTTGGGTTTGGCCACGGGCCGTCCTTCCTGTGTGCTGCACAAAGCGTACGGGCCCGAGGTTACGCGCTTTTCCCCCGCGATCGGTCACCACTTGTCAGAACTGCAGCGTCCGAACGCCCCCTGGCGTGCCGAGCAGGCAGACGCTGGCCCGATGGCGCGCGAAAATACCGCAGCAGACAACGCCGGCCCACTGATCGATCTCTGATTCGAGCGCGGCCGGGTCGTCGATGACGAGGCCGTGGACGTCGATGATGGCGCCCCCGTTGTCGCTGACAAAGCCTTCACGCAGCCGCGGCGTCGCGCCGCGAGCAGCGAAGCGGCGCGAAACCTGCGCCAGCGCCATCGGAATGACTTCGACCGGCAGGGGAAAGCGGCCGAGCCGATCGACGAGTTTCGATTCGTCGGCGATGCAGACGAAGCGATCGGCCAGGTCGGCAACGATCTTTTCGCGCGTCAAGGCGCCACCGCCGCCCTTGATCATGCAGCCGGCGTGGTCGATCTCGTCGGCGCCGTCGATGTAGACGCCGAGACGATCGACCTCGCTCGCCGCCAGGACGCGGATGCCGAGCGCCTGCAGCCGCGCGGTGCTGGCCTCGCTGCTCGAGACGGCTGCGGCGACGCGTTCGCGCATGCCGCCGAGCGCGTCGATGAAGCAGTTGACGGTCGAGCCGGTGCCGACACCGACGATGCTTCCGGCTTCGACGTAGGCGATCGCGGCTTCGCCGACGAGGCGCTTCAACTCGGCCTGCGTCGGAGATTTCGTAGCGCCTGCTGTCATCGCCGGCCCACCATCCGCTCCGGGACGACCCAGTCGTCGAACTGCTCGGCCGTCAGCCAGCCCGAGGCGATCGCCGCTTCGCGCAGGGTCGAGCCGCTGCGATGCGCCTCCTTCGCGATCTTCGCCGCTTTGTCATAGCCGATGTGCGGGTTGAGCGCGGTGACGAGCATCAGCGAACGTTGCACCAGCTCGGCGATGCGCTCGCGGTCGGGCTCGATGCCGCGCGCGCAGTGCTCGTCGAAGCTGCGCGCGCCGTCGCCGAGGAGGCGCACGCTCTGCAGAAAGTTGTGGATCAGCACGGGCTTGAAGACGTTGAGCTCGAAGTTGCCCGATGCGCCAGCGACGTTGATCGCGACGTCGTTGCCGAGCACCTGCGCCGAGAGCATGGTCAAGGCCTCGCACTGCGTCGGGTTCACCTTGCCCGGCATGATCGAGCTCCCCGGCTCGTTCTCGGGAATGCGGATCTCGCCGAGCCCCGAGCGTGGCCCCGAGGCGAGCCAGCGCACATCGTTCGCGATCTTGGTGAACGAGGCCGCGAGGGTCTTCATGGCGCCGTGCGCGTGGACGATCGCATCATGTGCCGCCAGCGCTTCAAACTTGTTCGGCGCCGAAACGAAGGGTAAACCCGTGCGCGCCGCGAGCTCGGTGGCCACCTTGGCTCCGAACTCGGGCGGCGCATTGAGGCCGGTGCCTACCGCCGTGCCGCCGAGGGCCAGCTCGCACAGGTGTGGCAGCGCCGCACGCACGTGAGCCAAGCCATGATCGAGCTGCGCCACCCAGCCCGAAATCTCCTGGCCGAGGGTCAGCGGCGTCGCATCCTGCAGATGGGTGCGGCCGATCTTGACGATGGTGTCGAAGGCGTCGACCTTGGCGGCGAGCGTCGCCCGCAGGGCTTCGACCGGCGGCAGGAGACGCTTGGCGATCGCCTCGACGGCGGCGACGCTCATCGCCGTCGGAAAGACGTCGTTCGATGACTGGCTGCGATTGACCTCGTCGTTCGGGTGGATGAGCCGCGCCTCGCCGACCGGGCCGCCGAGGAGCTGCGAGGCGCGGTTGGCGAGCACCTCGTTCATGTTCATGTTGCTCTGCGTTCCCGAGCCGGTCTGCCAGACAGCGAGGGGAAACTCGGCGTCGTGCTTGCCGGCCAGCACCTCGTCGGCGGCGGCGACGATGGCGCCGGCCTTCCTTGCGTCGAGTGTGCCGAGGCCGAGGTTGACGATGGCGGCGCTGCGCTTGACGAGGGCGAGCGCGCGAATCAGCTCGAGCGGCATCTTCTCGGTCGAGATGTCGAAGTGATGCAGCGACCGTTCGGTCTGGGCGCCCCAGAGGCGATCGGCGGGAACGGCGATTTCGCCGAAGCTGTCTTTTTCGATGCGGTGCTCGGACATGGTCGGGCCTCGGCACGAGTATGCAACGGCAATGCCAAAATCGGCGCGCCCCATGCCCCTCGTCCCTTATCCGCTCGCCCGCCCCTTCCTGTTCGGCCTCGATCCGGAGCGCGCGCACGACCTGACCCTCGCCGCCCTGGCCGCGATCCAGCGGACGCCGCTCGAATGCACGGTGGCCGCGAAGCGCATCGACGACCCGGTGACGCTTGCCGGCCTGCGATTTCCCAACCGCATCGGCCTGGCGGCCGGGCTCGACAAGAACGGCCGCTGCATCGACGCCTTTGGCGCCATGGGTTTCGGCAGCATCGAGGTCGGCACGGTGACGCCGCTGGCGCAGCCCGGCAACCCGAAGCCGCGCCTCTTCCGCCTGCCCGAGGCGAATGCGCTCATCAACCGGCTCGGCTTCAACAACGAAGGCCTGATCGCGTTCGTCCGCAACGTGCGGCAGGCGCGCTTTCGCGCGAGAGGCGGCATTCTTGGCCTGAACATCGGCAAGAACGCGGCGACGCCGATCGAGCGCGCCGCCGACGACTATCTCGCCTGCCTGGCCGGCGTCTATCCATACGCCGACTACGTGACGGTCAACATCTCGAGCCCGAACACGAAGAACCTGCGCGACCTGCAGGGCGACGCCCTGCTCGACGCGCTGATGGCGCTGATCTGCAGGCGCCGCGCCGAGCTGGTCGAGGAGCACAAGCGCGAGGTGCCGATCTTCCTGAAGATCGCGCCTGACCTCGACGCCGGGCAGCTCGAACGGGTCGCAGCGACGCTGCGCCGATACGCCATCGACGGCGTCGTCGCGACCAACACGACGCTCGCGCGCGATGCGGTCGCAGCGCTTCGCCATGGCCAGGAAGCGGGCGGCCTCTCGGGGGCGCCGCTGCTCGCCGCGTCGAACGCCGTCGTCGCGCAGCTGCGCGCCGCCCTCGGGCCCGGCTATCCCATCATCGGCGTCGGTGGCGTCACGAGCGCGGCCGACGCCCTCGCCAAGCGCGCGGCCGGTGCCGACATCGTGCAGATCTACACCGGCTTCATCTACCGCGGTCCATCGCTGGTGGGCGAGGCTGCCCGGGCTCTCCGGGACTGGAAGAACACGACGTGATTTCGATTCGTGTCCCCGCTCGCCTCGCCGCCGCGGCCTGCGCTTTCGCCTTCGCCGGCTGCAGCATGCCCCCGGTGATCACGCCGGACATGGCGCCGGCCGATCCGGGCAGCGTCCGGTTCCAGACGGCGAGCGGCCGGATTCTTTCGCCCGAACGAAGCCGGCAGATCGTCGCGAAGCTGACGAAAGGCGGCGGTGCGAGCGACGTGCTCGCGGATCACCTGGCGCTCGAGCAGGAGCTCGCCGGCAGTCCGCTCAGTCTCGGCAATCGAGTGACCTTGCTGCAGAATGGTCCGAACACCTACGCGGCGATGCTCGCCGCCATCGCCGACGCGCACGACCACATCGACATGGAGACCTACATCTTCGAAGACGACGATGCGGGCCGGCAATTCGCCGACACGTTGCTCGCGAAGCAGCGCGAGGGCGTGCAGGTCAACCTGATCCGCGACAGCGTCGGCACGATCGGCACGCCGCGCGCTTTCTTCGATCGGCTCAAGGCAGCGGGCATCCAGGTCGTCGAGTTCAACCCGGTCAATCCGCTCCGCGCCAAGGCCGGCTGGGACATGAACCAGCGCGATCACAGGAAGCTCCTCGTCGTCGACGGCAAGACGGCCGTCCTCGGCGGCATCAACATCAGCAGCGTCTATTCGGGCGGCTCGTCGGCCCGCCTGGGCAGCGCGGAGGAGAAATCAAGCATGCCCTGGCGCGATACCGACCTTCAGATCGAAGGGCCGGTCGTCGCCTCGCTGCAGAAACTCTTCATGGCAAGCTGGGAAAGCCAGGAGGGTCCGCCGCTGGCGCCTCGCAGCTACTTTCCGCAGCTCGCAGCGCAGGGCAAGGAGGTCATTCGCGCCATCGGCAGCGGTCCGGACCAGGCCGTCAACCAGAACTACGTGACGCTCATCTCGGCGATCAACAGTGCCGAGCGCGACATCCTGCTGACCAACGCCTACTTCGTTCCGGATCCGCAGCTGATCCGGGCCCTCATCGCGGCGGTTGCGCGCGGCATCGACGTGAAGATAATCGTGCCGAGCGTCAGCGACGCGTCACTGGTCTTTCACGCCGGCCGTTCACACTACGAAGCATTGCTGCGCGGCGGCGTCAAGATCTTCGAGCGGCGGCAGGCCTTACTTCACGCGAAAACGGCGCTCATCGACGGCGTCTGGGCGACCGTCGGCTCGACCAACCTCGACTGGCGCAGCTTCCTGCACAACCAGGAGTTGACCGCCGTCATCCTCGGTCCTGAGTTCGGCGAGAAGATGCACGAGGCGTTCGAGCGCGATCTCGCTGCATCGGACCAGATCACGCTCGAGGCCTGGGAACGACGGCCGATCAGTACCCGGGCAAAAGAGTGGTTCGGCCGCTTGTGGGAGTATTGGCTTTGATGTGCTTGTCCCTCTTTCTCGCCAAACGCCTGCGCCCGGTCGTCTTGCTGCTCGCCGGCGCGCTGGCCTTGCCGGTGTCGATGGCGCAGGACGCCAATGCCTTGCGTTCGCGGCACGCCGCGTTGCACGAGAAGTTCGTCAACAACCAGTTCAGCCGGCCGCTCGTCCTCGAATCGACAGAGACTTCGGGCGACCTGCGCGGCGACGTCTACACCATCGTCGATCATCCTTTCACGACGGTGCAGCAGGCCCTGCAGTCGATCGATCACTGGTGCGACATCCTGATCCTCCACCTCAACGTCAAGCAGTGCAAGACGAACGCGGCGGCCAGGACGATTGCACTGCGCGTCGGCCGCAAGTTCGACCAGCCGGTCCAGGACGCCTACGAGCTCGCGTTCAAATATCGGGTGGCGGCGAATTCAGCCGACTATCTTCAGGTCCTGCTGACCGCCGACGAAGGGCCGCTCAGCACCAAGGACTACCGCATCCAGGTGGAAGCGATTCCGATCGAGGACAACAAGAGCGTCATCCACATGTCGTATGCCTACGGCTACGGCTTCGCGGCCCGCGTGGCGATGCAGACGTATCTCGTGACCGTGGGGCGCGAAAAGGTGGGTTTTTCGATCGTCGACCACAAGGACGGAAAGCCGGTATACATCGGCGGCGTCCTCGGCCTGCTCGAGCGCAACACCATGCGCTACTACCTGGCAATCGACGTCTATCTCGGTGCTTACGCGCTGCCACCAGGCGAGCAGGCTGAAAAGCGGATCCGTGACTGGTTTGCGAGCACGGAGCGCTACGCCACGCAACTGCACGAGATGGGCCAGGCCGACTACCTCGACATGAAGCGCAAGGAAATTCTCCGCCAGCAGCAAAGCTAGCGCTGGGGCCGCAGGCGCGGCCTCAGCGCAGCGCGACGCCGGTCTTGGCCTGCAGTTCCTCGCGCGAAACGCCATCGGCGATGGCGGCCACCTTCAGGCCTTGCGGCGTCACGTCCATCACCGCGAGATCCGTGATGATGCGATTGACGACGCCGACGCCGGTGAGCGGCAAGGTGCAGGCCGGCAGGATCTTGAGGTCGAATGTGCCGTCCTTCTTCTTCGCCACATGCTCCATGAGAACGAGGACGCGCTCGACGCCGGCGACCAGGTCCATCGCGCCGCCCATGCCTTTGACCATCTTGCCGGGGATCATCCAGTTGGCGAGGTCGCCCTTCTCGCTCACCTGCATGGCGCCGAGGATCGAAAGGTTGATCTTGCCGCCGCGAATCATCGCGAACGAGTCGTGCGAGCCGAAGATCGACGAGCCCGGAATCGTCGTCACTGTCTGCTTGCCGGCGTTGATGAGGTCGGCGTCGACTTCGTCTTCAGTCGGGAACGGGCCGATGCCGAGCATGCCGTTTTCGCTCTGCAGCCAGACCTCGATGTCCGATCGGACGTGATTGGCGACGAGCGTCGGCAGGCCGATGCCGAGGTTGACGTAGAAGCCGTCCTTCAACTCTTCGGCGGCGCGCGCCGCCATCTGGTCGTGCGTCCAGGCCATCTCAGACTCCCGCTCTTTCGGCTGCCTTGGCGATCGCTTCCACCGCTTCGCGGGCCGCAATGTCGGCCGGCACGGCGGCGCGAACGGTGCGCTTCTCGATGCGCTTTTCCGGCTTCGCATTGAGAACGAGTCGATTCACGTAGATGCCGGGGAGGTGCACGGCGTCGGGGTCGATCGCGCCGGTCTCGACGATCTCCTCGACTTCGACGATCGTGATCTTGCCGGCCATTGCAACGGCCGGATTGAAATTGCGCGCGGTGCGACGGAAGACGAGATTGCCGCTCTTGTCCGCCTTCTGCGCCTTGACCAGCGAGACGTCGGGCACGAGCGAGCGCTCCATGACGTAGACGTGGCCATCGAACTCGCGGGTCTCCTTGCCCTCGGCGACCAGCGTGCCGACGCCGGTGCGCGTGAAGAAGGCGGGAATGCCGGCACCGCCGGCGCGCAGCTTTTCGGCCAGCGTACCTTGCGGCGTGAACTCGAGCTCGAGCTCGCCGGCCAGGTACTGGCGCTCGAATTCCTTGTTCTCGCCGACGTAGCTCGAGATCATCCGCTTGATCTGGCGTGTCTCGAGCAGCATGCCGAGCCCAAAGCCGTCGACCCCGGCGTTGTTCGAGATCACGGTGAGATCCTTGACGCGTGAATCGCGCAGGGCCTCGATCAGCGCCTCGGGAATGCCGCACAGGCCGAAGCCGCCGACGGCCAACAGCTGCCCGTCGTGGACGACACCGGCGAGCGCCGCGGCGGCACTCGGGAAGATCTTGTTCATGGGGTTCCTTCTGGCGAAGCTAGCGATTATCTCCGCCCCGGCTCCTAGAATCGCCGCGATGCTGGCCGCCGCGTCGCTGCAATCTACCCTCGACGAGATCGCTGCCGAGTACGTGAAGCACCTCGGGTTTCGCGTCGAGGCTGTCGGCGAAGACAGTGTGACACTCCCCTTGCCGGTCACGCCCGGGCTGGTGCACGGCGGCGGCGTCCTATGCGGGCAGGCAATCGTGTCGGCCGCCGATACGGCCATGCTGCTGGCGATGATCGCCAGGCTCGGCGGCTTCAAACCGATGACGACAGTGCAGCTACAGACGAGCTTTCTGCGCCCGGTTCCGAAAGAGACCGCGAGCGTGGCTATCGTCGCCCGCGTCCTGCGCCTCGGCAAGAGCCTGAGTTACGGCGAGGTCGACTTCCGCGTCGACGGCAAGCTGGCCGCCCACGCGACGACGACATACGCCTTGCTTTGACGGCGAGAGCTGCGATCAGGCGGCGTGCGCCGCGATCGCATCGAGCATGTCGACGACGGGATCGGTCGGCGCGTTGGCCGCCGCTTCGTCGCCGCCCAGCCACTTCGCGACGAGAACCCCGAGTTGGCTCAGCTCGATAGGTTTGCTCAGGTAATCGTCCATGTCGTGCTTGAGGCAGTGCTCGCGGTCCCCGGTGAGGGCGTTGGCCGTGAGGGCGATGATAGGAGTGCGCGGCTTGCCGGACATGGCTTCGAACTCGCGGATGAGGCGCGTGGCGGCGAAACCGTCCATGACCGGCATCTCGCAGTCCATGAGCACGGCGTCGAAGCGGCACTGGCGGTAGAGGTCGACGGCCTCCCTTCCGTCGCCGGCATGCACCGACGCCACACCCATGCTCTCGAGTGACGCGGCAGAGATGAAGGCATTGACCGCGTTGTCCTCGACCAGAAGGACCGTCTTGCCGCGGGCCGCGGCAAGACCCAGCGGTGGAATGATCGGCGCCTGGATTGCGGATTCGACGCGGTCCAAGCACTCCTGCAGCAGCAGGCCGACGGTGAACACGCTGCCGCGCCCGACCGCGCTCTTCACGCGCACTACGCCGCCCATCGCCCCGGCGAGCTGACGCGAGATCGCCAGGCCGAGGCCAGTGCCGCCATAGCTTCTCGACATGCCCGACTCGACTTGGAAGAAGGGCTCGAAGAGCATGGGAACCTTGTCGGCCGGTATCCCGATGCCGGTGTCGGCGACGCGGATCGCGAGCCTGACGCCCTCGAGCGTGCGCGCGCCGCGCAGGCGAAGCGTGACGCCGCCAATGGCGGTGAACTTGATCGCGTTGCTGACGAGGTTCATGACGAGGCGGCGCAGTTTCTCCTCGTCGCCATGGACGAACGCGAGATCGACCGGGTAGCCCGACGAGTCGAAGCGAAGGCTGATTCCCTTTGAAGTGGCATTCGCCTGGAAGGTCTGCACCGCGATTTGGCAGACGCGGCGGACATCGACCGGCGCGATGTGCAGGGAGCCGCCCTTGGCGTCGAGCTTGGCGTAGTCAAGGATCTCGTTAAGGGTCTGCAGCAGGCCATCCGCCGCCTGCCGTGCGACGTCGATGAGCGTACGTCGCCGCTCTTCGGAATCGGTCCGCTCAAGCAGTGCCAACGAGCCGATGATGCCGTTCATCGGCGTGCGGATCTCGTGGCTCATATTGGCAAGGAAGGCTGATTTCGCGCGGCTGGCCTCTTCCGCTCTGTCTCGGGCGCGCTTGAGCTCGACGATGCTGCGCTGTCTCTTACCACGCAGGAAGAGCTTGCGCTCTCGAACGCTGATGAGCCGGTACAGTGCATAGCAGATGAAATTGATGCAGGCGAGATGGACGACGAGGCGCTGCATGACCTTCGCATCGCCGCCGTAGTCCTTGGCAAACCAGATGGCCACCAAAGAGTTGAACACGGCGATGAAGACCGTCGCTGCCGTGGACAGCCGTGTGAAGCCATAGATGATGCAAGTGCCGAACACCGCCGAAGAGAACACGCCCCAGTAGCGTGAGTACGGCGACTCGTCCGGCTGATTCAGGCTCGCGATGATCGAAGTACAGACGATTCCAACCATCAGCACCGACGCACATATCACTTCATAGTGGCGGGCGACGAACGGCTTGGCGACGCGGGCAGTAGCCGCGATCGTGAGCAGGGTCACGACCATCACCAGGCGCAGTGGTTGTGGCTGAGCAAGCGGGTGCCCCCCACCGGAGACGGCATATATCACGAAAAATGCGAGGTAGGCGAGTCCCGTGACGCCCGCGCCGATCTCGAAAAAGCGCACGCCCGCCGAACGGAAGACATGCCGAAATTCGTGCTCGAGTTCACGATCCCGGAAGGCGCGCACGCCGAACCGGCGCCAGTTGAACAGAAATCTCGTGGGGCCCATGCATCCTCGCGTCGAAGGCAAGTTCGACCGACCTTCTGCTATCGACTTCTCTGGAGGAAAGTGAAGGCCCCCAGCACCCTGATCGTCCCTGAACGGCCCTATTCGGTGGTCGTCACATCAAGGGAATCGCTTCCTTTTCGCGTCCGTCTTGTCGACGACGCTCAAGATCTGGCTAAAGCGGTCGAAATACGTTCATCCGCCTACTCAAGACATCTCCCTCCTGTGGGTGAGGCCCTGCGTCGCGCGGAAGTCGACGATCACCGCGACGACGTGCTGATCCTCATCGCGGAACGCAAGATCGATCGACGGGTCGTCGGCTCGATGCGACTGCAGCCCAACTTCAGTGGGCCGCTGCGTGTCGAAGGTGAAGTGGAGCTTCCGGAGGTCTACAAAGGCCGACGGCTGATCGAGGCCATGCGACTGGGTGTCGAGAATGGAACGTCGGGCAGGATGGTCATGGTGGCTCTGGTCAAGGCGGCCTACGAGATCTGCCATGCCTGTCGTATGGACTTCGCGCTGGTTGCCGGGCGACGCTCAGTGGCCGCGATCTACCGATCGATGCTTTTCGACGACGTGCTCGAGGGCCGGACCATCCCCCTCTCGTACGCTGATCACGTTCAGCACAGCGTCCTGGCGATGCCGATCCGGGACGCCGATCGACGCTGGCGCGCGGCGGGCCACAGTCTCTACGACTTCATGGCGCGCACCGAGCATCCGGACATCCAGATCGACTACGAGCGCGTCTTCGAAGCATTCGAGCACGCCTGATCCGAAACGTCCGGCTGATACCGGCGCCAGGAGTTGGACATGACGGCCTATCCGCCGCTGCGTCGCTGGTCGTCGCTCGCCTCACCGCCGATTCATGCGGTGGAAATCGCTTCAGCCCCGTGCGCTCCCCGGGCCCTGGCTGGCGTCCTCGCCTCGATCACGGCCGAGGACCTTGCAGACTCCGCATTTCTGGTGATTCGTCTCGGCCCGATCGAGGGCGACGATATCCAACGGGCTGTCGAAGCCGTCAATCAAGCACGCGTCGCGGCTCGCATCTGCCTCGCGGTCGATCGGGCGACGCTCAGACAACTCGACGTCGAGAGCCTGGACGCTGAGCGCGTTGGCCTGATGCTTGACGACGTCGACGCCGGCACGCCGCTCTGCGATCTGGCAAGCGACATCATCGAGGCCGTGCGCTTTCGGGCGGAGTTCGTCGCGCTTGCTTCGCGAGATCTTCGACTTGGCTGCGCCTTGGACGCGATGCTCGGCTTCGCCAAAGATCTGGGCCTCTGCACGCTGGGGCCGGCCATGGCCTCGAACGACGCTTCGTTTGCGGCTCGCGCGGAATTCGACTACGTTCCCGTGCCGCTTGCCGTCGAATCGGTGTCGCCGGAACCGCCCCAGCGGAGCGCTCGCGCCGAGGGTCGCGCGCTGCCTGCTCCGCAGCTCAGCCGATGAGCGTCCGGATCGCCTCCGGCAGCGGCACCGACTTCTCCCGCCGATAGTTCACCCACACCGTCTTCGCGCCGCCGCTCGCGTACAGCACGCCGGGCTCGTCGGTCCGCTCGAGGGTGACGTAGGCCTCGAAGCTCGTGCGCCCGGCGTTGGCGACGTAGTGCTTGGCCAGCACGTCGCCCGGATACTTGAGCTGGCGAAGGAAGTTGCAGAAAGTGTTGACGATCACTGGCCCTTCGCCCGTCGCATCGGGCGCGCCCGCCACCTGATGCAACCATTCGATGCGGATGATCTCCAGGTAGCGGAAATAGATCGTGTTGTTGACGTGGCCCATTGCGTCCATGTCGCCCCAGCGGATCGGGATCACCATCTCCAGGGTGAGCTTCCTGGCGTCGGGCAGTTCGAAGCGCATGGTGTTGCCGGGCGGGCCGGGGTTCAGACCCGAGGAACGCCGAGCTCGGCGTAGAGACGGTCGACAAGCGATCGAAGTATCGCGATCTCGGCTTCGGCGTTCGCCTGGCGCGCCTTCAGCGCCGCAATTTCTCCGGCGGCGACGAACACCTCGCCGTCGCTGGCGACGGGAAGCGCCGAGGTATCGACCGGCCCCGAGAGCAGCTGCGCCCAGCGCGCCTCGCGCGAGCCCGGCGCGCGCGGCAGCTTCACGGCGAGCGGGCCGCCCTTGTCTTCGGATCGTGCCGCCAGCTCCTCGAGAAAGCCCTCGACGGCCGACAGATCGGCGAAGCGGTGCAGCCTCTCGCTGTTGGCGCGCAGCTCGGGAGTGGTTTGCGGGCCGCGCAGCATCAGCACTGCGAGCAGCGCCACCGATTGCGAAGGCAGCGCCAGCGCCCGGCCCATGTTGTGCTCGAAGCGCGCGACGCGCGAGCCGCTCGACTCGAAGGCGAGCGAAAGAAGCCTGAGCGCATCGACGGCGGTCTGCACCTCGCCTTCGCCGACCGAGATCACCGGGTCTCGCGCCGTCTTCTGGTTACAGCCGAGCGTCAACGAGTTGAGCGAGAGCGGGTAGCTGTCGGGAACGGTATGCGCCTTTTCGACCAGCACGCCGAGCACGCGCGTCTCGAGTGGCGAGAGCGGCCTCACCTTCGCATGCACGCGCGCGTCAGAGCCCGAAACCGTCATCGGCCTGGATCACGGCGCCGTTGACGAAGTGGCTCTCGTTGGCGCAAAGCATCATGAGCACGGCGTCGAGATCTGCCGGGCTGCCGATGCGCTTGCGCGGCATGCTTTCGATGAACTTCCGGCCGAAGTCGGTCTGCCACTGGTGATGGTTGATCTCGGTATCGATGTAGCCGGGGCAGATCGCGTTGACGTTGATGCCGAAGCGGCCCCATTCGAGCGCCATCGCCTTCGTCATGTGGACCACCGCGGCCTTGCTGATCGCGTAGGCGCCGATGCGCCCGAGCACCCGCAGCCCCGCCACCGATGCGATGTTGACGATGCGCCCGCCCGTGAACGTACCCGGTGCCGCACCCTGGGCGCGGGCGATCATGCGCTTGCCGACTTCCTGGGCGACGAAGAAGGCGCCGCGGACGTTGACGTCGAAGATGTAGTCGAAGTCTTCCGGCGTCACGTCGACGAGCTTCTGCGTCGTAGCGACGCCCGAATTGTTGATCAGGATGTCGATCGTTCCGACGTCGGTCTCGGTGTGCGCCACCGCGGACTTGATGCCGTCGTGATCGGTGACGTCGAGCGGCACGATGTGCGCGTCGCCACCCTCGGCCTCGATCTCGGCGCGCAGGCTCTTTAGCCTCTCGACGCGCCGCCCGGCGAGCGCGACGCCGGCGCCGGCGCGGGCCAGTACCCGAGCGAACTGGGCGCCGAGGCCGCTCGATGCGCCGGTGACAAGAGCGACGCGGCCCGACAGATCGATGGTGTAGCTCATGAGGTCAGGCTGCTTTCGTAGAATCGGTGGCGAGTGTAGCCAAGAGAACAACGATGACCTCCGAAGAGATCCTGGCCAGATACGGGCCGCGCGAAGCGATGGAGTACGACATCGCCGTCGTCGGCGCCGGCCCCGCCGGCCTGGCCACGGCGATCCGCCTGAAGCAGCTCGCGACGGAGCACTCGAAGGAAATTTCCGTCGTCGTTCTCGAGAAAGGCTCCGAGCCCGGCGCGCACATCCTCTCCGGCGCGATCATGGATCCGCGCGCGATCGACGAGCTGCTGCCGAAGTGGAAGGAAGACGGCGCGCCGCTCGACCAGCTCGTCACGGCCGACCGCTTCCTTTTCCTCAGCGAGACCGGCGCTCGCGCGACGCCGGCGTTCTTCCTGCCCGACTGCTTCAAGAACCACGGCAACTACGTCATCAGCCTGGGCAACCTCGTGAAGTGGCTGGCCGCGCAGGCCGAAGCGCTCGGCGTCGAGATCTTCGCGGGCTTTCCCGCCGCTGAGGTTCTCTACGACGAAGGCGGCGCCGTCAAGGGCGTGGCGACCGGCAATCTCGGCATCGGCAAGAACGGCGAGCCGACTGCCGACTTCCAGCTCGGCATGGAGCTGCACGCCAAGTACACGATCTTCGCCGAGGGCTCGCGCGGCAGTCTCGGCCGCCAGCTCATCGCTCGTTTCAAGCTCGACGCGGGCAAGGACCCGCAGAGTTACGGCATCGGCCTGAAGGAGCTCTGGGAAGTCGAGCCGGCGAAGGCGCAGCCTGGGCTCGTCATCCACACCGCCGGCTGGCCTCTCGATGCGGCGACCTACGGCGGTTCGTTTCTCTATCACCTCGACCATAACCAGGTCGAGCTGGGCTTCGTCGTCGGTCTCGACTACAGCAACCCCTACCTGAGTCCCTTCGAGGAATTCCAGCGCTGGAAGCTGCACCCCGAGATCAGGCAGACTCTCGAAGGCGCCAAGCGCCTCGGCTACGGCGCCCGCGCCATCACGGCCGGCGGCATTCTCAGCCTGCCGAAGACGGTGTTCCCCGGCGGCGCCTTCGTCGGCTGCGAAGCGGGCTATCTCAACGCCAGCCGCATAAAGGGCAGCCATGGCGCGCTCAAGACCGGCATGCTGGCGGCCGAAGCCGCCTTCGATGCCATCGTCGCCGGCCGCCATCACGATGAACTTTCGGCCTATCCGGCGGCCTTCGAGAAGAGCTGGCTCCACGCCGAGCTCGACAAGGCGCGCAACTTCAAGCAATGGTTCAAGAAGGGCCGCGCGATGGCGACCCTGATGACGGGCATCGAGCAATGGCTGCTGCCCAAGCTCGGCTTCAAGGCGCCTCCGTGGACGCTGCATCGCGCCAAGGCGGATCACCTCTACCTCAGGCCGGCCGCCGAGTGCGAGAAGATCGCCTACCCGAAGCCCGACGGGAAGATCACGTTCGACCGCCTTTCGAGCGTCTTCGTCAGCAACACGAACCACGCCGAGAACCAGCCGGCGCACCTGACCTTGAAAGACCCGAGCGTCCCGGTGCACATCAACCTCGCGAAATTCGCCGGGCCCGAGAGCCGCTACTGCCCGGCAGGCGTCTACGAGTTCGTGAACGACGGTGGCACCGAGCGGCTGCAGATCAACGCGCAGAACTGCGTCCATTGCAAGACCTGCGATATCAAGGACCCGACGCAGAACATCGTCTGGGTCACGCCCGAAGGCGGCGGTGGGCCGAACTACGTCGGCATGTGATGGTCGACGCGCCGGTGGCGCTCGTTCGCGGCACGATCGATGCGGCGACCACGGCGACGTGGCTCGAGGCGATCGACACGCATCCGGCCTGGCAGTGCCGTGGCGCGGGCAGTGACGATGACAGGTTCAACGTGCACAGCTCGTCCTTGCGTCTGGCCGCGGTTCCTTGCCTCGATGCGGCGGTGATCGCGGCCGCGCTGCTGCGCGGCGAGGCCGGCGCCTTCTGCAGAAGTCGTCTCGGCAACGCGCTCGCCTGCGACATCGATCAGTGCTGGATTCGCCGCCAATATGCGCCGTCGCGCTATCCGCCCGGCCATGCGCCGCATGCCTGGCACCAGGACGGCGCCCTCGGCTTCGACTTTCTCGGCGAGGCGATGCCGCCACGAGCGAACGGCTTGCTCGCGATGGTGACCTGCTGGATCGCGCTGACGCCTTGCGGCGCCGCAGCGCCCGGACTCGAACTCATCGCCTTGGAAACGCCGGACATGCTGCCGCCGAAGGCGCTGAACGAGGAGGCGATTCGCGCCGCTCACCACGAATCGGATTTCCAGCGACCGGTCTTGGCGCCCGGCGACTGCCTGGTGTTTGGCGGCGGTGTGCTGCACCATACATACGTGGCGCCGGCAATGCAGCACGATCGCACGAGCCTCGAGATCCGCCTCTTCGACACGAAACGGATCCCCGCGCGGCTGCGCGGCGACCGGTTCGCCGCCGTGCACTGAATATTGCGAAGGATGTTGCGATGACCTCACCCGCTGCCGGCACGGCCGCCGCGCATTCCGCCGAACGGCCCGACGTCCTCGTCGTCGCCCGCCTCTGGCCGCCGATGATGGAAGCCTTGCACGGTGCGTTTCATGTTCACGACCGTGTGCATCAGGGCGAACCGGCGGCGTTCGCGGCGATCGCGCCGCGCGTGCGCGCGATCGCGGCGAGCGGCGAATCGAAGGTGACCCGAGAGATGATGGCGCAGTTGCCAGCGCTCGAGATGATTTCGGTCTTCGGCGTCGGCTACGACGGCATCGACGTCGCCGCGGCACGCGAGCGCGGCATCGCCGTCACGAACACGCCCAACGTGCTCAACGACGAGGTCGCCGATCTCGCGCTCGGCCTCGTTCTAGCGGTCGCGCGGCGCATCCCCCAGGCCGATCGCTACGTGCGCGAAGGCAAGTGGTCGGCCGGGCCGATGCCGCTGGCGCGCAAGGTGAGCGGAGCACGGCTCGGCATCGTCGGTCTCGGCCGCATCGGCATGGCGATCGCGAAGCGCGCCGAGGCCTTCGACATGTCGATCGCATACACGGCGAGAAGCGAGAAGCCGGGCGCCAGCTATCGCTACTTCCCGAGCGCCGCTGCCCTCGCCGCCGAAGTCGATTTCCTCGTCGTCATCACGCCCGGCGGCGCCGGCACGCGCAAGCTCATCGATGCGAAGGTTCTTCGCGCGTTGGGCAAGGACGGCTATCTTGTCAACGTCGCGCGCGGCTCGGTCGTCGACGAGGCAGCGCTCGTCGAGGCGCTCACGAGCGGCACGATCGCCGGGGCCGGGCTCGACGTGTTCGAGAACGAACCGAACGTTCCGGCAGAACTCCTTGGCCTCGACAACGTCGTCCTCACGCCGCACGTCGGCAGCGCGACCTGGCAGACGCGCCGGGCCATGGCCGATCTCGCCTTCGGCAATCTCGAAGCGCATTTCGCCGGTCGGCCCCTGCTCTCGCCGGTGCCGTGATGAGAGCGCTCGAACGGTTCGGCCTCGACGGCCGGCTCGCTCTGGTCACAGGCGGCGGGTCGGGGCTCGGCCTGGCGATGGCCCGCGGACTCGCCGAGGCCGGCGCGACAGTCGTGCTCAACGGCCGGACGACTGCGCGCCTCGAAGCCGCGGCAGCCGGTCTCGTCGCCGCCGGACTGCGCGCCGAGATCGCCGCCTTCGACGTCACCGACTCTGCCGCCGTAACCGACGCGATCGCCACGCTCGAGGCACGCCTCGGCAGCGTCGACATCCTCGTCAACAACGCCGGCATGACTCGGCGCGGCGCGATCGAAAGCCTCGGCGACGACGACTGGCGGGCGGTGATGGCGACTAATCTCGACGCCGCGTTCTACGCCGCACGCGCCGTCGTGCCCGGTATGAAGCGCAAGCGGCGCGGCGCCATCATCAACACCTGCTCGGTGATGTCGACGCTGGCGCGGCCGACGACGTTGACCTATGCCGTCAGCAAGGGTGGCCTAGCGATGCTGACACGCGGCCTCGCCGTCGAGCTGGCGCCTTTCGGCATCCGCGTCAACGCTGTCGCGCCGGGCTACTTCAAGACCGATCTGACAGCGGCGCTCTCGGCCGACGCCGAGTTCGACACGTGGCTGCGCAAGCGCACGCCGGCCGGCCGCTGGGGCGATTGCGATGAGCTGGCCGGCGCTGCCGTCTTTCTCGCGTCCGACGCCGCGAGCTACATCTGCGGGCAGATCCTCTACGTCGACGGCGGCTTGACCGCCGCGATGTAGCCGGCCGGGGGCCTAGCTAGTTTTGCCCCTCAGTCAAGGCGTCGAGCTGAAAGCGCCCGTCCTTGGTGACGAGCCAGATTTCGGTGAACTTGAACCCCGCTGCGTTGGCCGTTGCCGGCAGGCTGACGCGACGGATCATCTGGACCACGGCCTCGGTCACGTCAGGGGCGTGCGAAGGACCACGCACCACGTGAACGTCGCGCGGCCGCCCGCTGCCGTCCACGGTCGTTTCGACGACGACCACGGCGTGGATCAGCGGCGGCAGTCGGCCCTTGTAGATGCGCGGCGCGTAGGCCTCGTAGATGGAGCGTGCTGCGTCGAGCCGATAGGCGCGCGAATCCGCAGCGGCCGAGACCTTCTGCATTGCTGGCAAGGGCTCGCTGAAGTAGATCGAGCCTGCAGCCATGCCGGAACCTTGGAATGCGAGGAGGCAAGCCCCAAGGGCAAGAGCAAGAGCAAGACGCTTCATACGACCTCCCGGCGGCCCGTCGGCCGCAACGCTGCGACCGCTTCGCGGCGACGCGAGATGCGCGCCCGCCGAGCGGTATCCGAAGCCTAGGAGATCGGCTCGCGTCGCGGGAGGTGTAGGGCGCCGGCTGGCGTCCGAGAGCCGCCGACCGTGGCAACGTTCACGGTGACATCGGTAAGCAAGCTTTTCATCAGGCGTCCAGCGTCGCGCCGGTCCCGGGGTCGAAGAGATGAACGGCCGCCGCGTCGACCTCGAGCGCGATCGCTTCACCCGGGCGCGCGCCCGTGCGGCCGTGGACGACGACGATGATCTGCGCGTCGCCGGCGCGAACGAGCAGCTCGGTCGCCGCGCCGGTCGGCTCGACGACGATGACTTCTGCCGGCACCGAGCCAGGGCCGCTGCGCAAATCGAGGTCTTCGGGCCGAATGCCGTAGGCCACGGCCTGGCCATCGCTTCCCGGCGCCGATGCCGCCAGGGGCCAGCGCACGCCGCCCTCGGCCTCGACCCAGGCGGCATCGGCGCCGCGACGCAAGGTACCCGCGACGACGTTCATGGCCGGCGAGCCGATGAACTGGGCGACAAAGAGATTCGAAGGCCGGTCGTAGAGCTCGAGCGGCGTGCCGATCTGCTCGATGCGGCCGTCCTGCATGACGACGATGCGATCGGCCATCGTCATCGCTTCAACCTGGTCGTGGGTGACGTAGACCGTCGTCGTCTTCAGGCGCTGGTGCAATGCCTTGATCTCGGCGCGCATGGCGACGCGCAGCTTGGCGTCGAGGTTCGAAAGCGGCTCGTCGAAGAGAAAGACCTTCGGGTCGCGGACGATCGCCCGACCCATGGCGACGCGCTGGCGCTGGCCGCCCGACAGCTCGCGCGGGAACCGCTGCAGGTACGGGCCGAGATTGAGAATCGTCGCCGCCTGGTCGACCCGCTCGGCCGTCAGCTTCGGGTCGGCCTTGCGCAGCTTGAGGCTGAAGCCCATGTTGTCGGCCACCGTCATGTGCGGATAGAGCGCATAGCTCTGGAACACCATGGCGATGTCGCGGTCCTTGGACTCGACGTCGTTGACGACCTGGCCGTCGATGGCGATCGTGCCGCCGCTGATCTCCTCGAGCCCGGCCAGCATGCGCAGCAGCGTCGACTTGCCGCAGCCCGAAGGGCCGACCAGCACCGTGAACTCGCCATCGGCGATGTCGAAGCCGATGCCATGGATGACCTTGACCGCGCCGAAGGTCTTTTCGACATTGCAAAACGAGACCGATGCCACGTCAGGCCTCTCGCCGGGCCGCCGCAAGGCAGGCCTGCGCCGCCTCGGTGGGCAGCGAACGAACGTGAGCGTGGGGGCTCTTCATTCTTCAGCTCTTCACGGCGCCGGCCGTGAGGCCGGCGACCATGTAGCGCTTGAACGCGTAGTAGATCGCCGCCGGCGGCAACGCATAGAGAAGACCGGTCGCCATGAGCAACTCCCATGGCGAATCATCCGCGGAAAGAAAGCTGCCGAGGGCGACGCCGAGCGTCGTGCTCCTGTCGTCGGAGAGGAGCAGGAATGCATAGAGATATTCGTTCCAGGCGAGCAGCAGCGCATAGGTGCCGACGGCGACCAGCGACGGCAGCATGAGCGGCAGGTAGACGAGGCGAAAGAGCTGCAGCGGCGAGGCGCCGTCGATACGCGCAGCTTCGTCGAGCTCGAATGGCAGCTTGTCGGAGGCCTGTTTCAGCACCCAGATCGAATACGGCGTTGCGATCGTCACCATCGCCAGGATGAGAGACCACTGGCTGTTGAGAAGCCCGTAGCTGCTCATCGTCTTGTACATGGGCACGGCGAGAAAGGCCGCCGGAATGAAGTAGGTCAACAGCGCGAGGTTCATGATTGCGCGCCCGCCGGCGACGCGCAGCCGGCTGATCGCGAACGCGGCCGCGGTGGCGATGAAGAGGGTGATCGCGCCGACCGCGACCGCAATGAGCACGGAGTTCCACATTTGCAGCCAGAAATCGCGCAGGTAGTGGTGCTCCTCGTGAAAGACCATCGAGAAGTTCTGCAGCGTCGGATGGTCGGGCCAGAGCTTGCCCGAGACCGCGGCGCCTCGAGGCGACAGCGCGAAGAGCAGCAGGTGATAGATCGGCAGCAGCGTCCAGATCGCGACCGGAATGCCGATCAAGAGCAGCTTGGCCTCGCCGGTGACCTTGCGCAGCGTCAGCGCGCTCATGGTGCCCCCCTCACCGCGACAGCCGCTTCATCATGAACCAGACCAGCGGCAGCACGAGAGGCAGCGCGCAGACGACCGAGGCCATCGAGAGATCGACCTCGTCGAGGCGTAGATAGCGCAGGCCGAGGGTCGCGAGGACGTGGGTCTGATCGGCCGGCTGGCCGCCGGTCAACAGGTAGACGCTGTTGAAGTCGCCGAGCGTCCAGATCATCGACAGGATCGTCGACGTCAGGTAAAGCGTTTGCAGCGAAGGCCACGTGATGTACTTGAACTTCTGCCAGCGCGTCGCGCCGTCAACGGAGGCGGCTTCATACATCTCGCCCGGAATTCCCATGCGACCGGCAACGAGGATCAGCGTCCAGAACGGCAGCGATTTCCAGATGTGGACGAGGATCGCGAGAGACAGCGCGAGCTCCGGGTTGTTGAGCCAGTTCGGCCCGTCCGCGCCGGTAAGGCGAAAGATCGTTGTGTTGATGATCCCCCACTCCGGGTTCAGCATGAAACGAAACGACAGGATCGTCGGGATCGACGGCACCGCCCAGGGCAGGATGAACAGCAGCGAGAGCCAGCGGATCCACCAGCGCGTGTGGACGAAGAAGCCGGAAAGAAACAGTGCGACGGCCATCTTCAGGTTGATGCCGACGATCAGGAAGACCAGCGTGTTGACCACCGATCGCGCGAAGATCGGATCAGCGAAAAGCCTGCCGTAGCTCGCCGGGTGGCGCGCCAGCCAGAGCCCGTAGCCGACCGGGTAGAGAACGAAGACGGCGAAAACGAGGACGTAGGGCGCGACCAGGATCAGCGCCCACACCTGCCACGGCGACAGGCGCTTCCTTCTTGCCGGCCCGACGGGCTGCGTCGTGCCGGCACCTTCCAGCGCCAGCGCCCTCAAGCGGCTATCCCGCGATGGCCTTGATGCGGGCAATCATTTCGGTGACCGCCTGGTCGACCGAGACATGGTCGTTGACGATCCGGTTCATCGCCTTGGCCCAGACGTTCTCGTTGTTGATGATCGTGAACTTGTAGTTCTTCGTGAACTCGAAGGTCACCGTTCCGGCGCCGAACTGGTTGTAGACCGAGCGGCGATGCGGGTCGGCCTGCCAGAAGGCGTTCTTGGTCGCTGCCGTCATCACCGGGTACCAGCGCCCCAGGGCGCCTTCGACGTAAGGCGTGAGGTTTTCGTCCTGCAGCAGGAAGGCGACGAACTCCTTGGCGCGCGCTTTGTTCTTGGCGCCCTCGAAGACGACGCCCGTCTTGACGGCGGCGCGATAGACCATCTTCGAGCCATCGGGCTTGTTCGGGAATCCGGCCGTGCGGATCAGCTCGTAATAGTTCTTCTTCGCCTCCGCACGCTGCTGGGCGGTGAGCGCATCGTTGTTGGCGTCGTCGAGCCACTTGGCGGCGATCGAGATCGTCGCGTTGTGCGTCATCACAGTCGTCTTGTTGTGGAAGGCGACGTTGTTGTCCGGGTCCTTCCAGCTCGTCGACGACGGCGGCGTGCAACCCTTGAGGTAGGGTTCGACGTAGTCCTTCATCGCACCGACGAGGCCGGCCTTGACCTTCGGGTCATCGACGAGGAGCTTGCCGTTGTCGTCGACCAATCTGACGTTGTACGCGTCCATGAAGGTCAGGAACGAATAGAACGAGTCGCTCGAATCGACACCCATCGGCATGCCGATGCCGAAGATGCGCTGGCCGGTCTTCTGCCGCGACGCGGGCTGCACCTTGTCGCACCAGAACGACCAGTAGTCGCTCCACTTGGTCGGAATGTCGCTTTCCTTGAATCCCGCCTGGTTCAGCATGTCGAGCCAGATCTCGATGTGCATCGTCTGCTGCTTGAGCGGAAAGGCGTAGTAGGCGCGCCGCTTCGTCTTGTCGTCCCAGAGATAGGTCGTCTCGAGCGTGTTCGGCAGGAAGCGACTCTTCATCGGCACCAGGACGTCGCTGATGTCCTCGAGCTTGCCGTCGAAGGCCCACTTGCCGGTGACCTGGAAGTCGTAGACGTCGGCGTAGGCAACGTCGGGTGGCGACCCGGCATCGAGCGCAGCGACCGTCTTCGGGATCATGTCCTGGATCGGGTACTGCGAAAGCTCGACCTTGACGCCGCTCTTGTGCTCGTACTTCTTGATCGCTTCGAAGAGCGCGTCGTCTTCCGACTTGTAGAAGCCCTTGACCCACCAAACGGTGAGCCTTTCCTGGGCGAGCGCTTGGCCGGCGAAGGCCAGCGCACAGCCGGCGATGATGCCGGCGATCGTCTTTCTCATAGTGTCTCCTCTGGCGTTGGTCATGCTGTGGTCTTGGCCGCGGCAAAAAACCATACCGGAAGCAGAAGCAACTCTCAATCCGGGATTAGCGAAGGTTGTCCGGACAACCACGCACGCCGCTCGGCGTGCGCGACGCGATGCGGGAGAACCCGCGCGGCGAGGCTACGCCGCCCAGGCGGGCTTGCGCTTGTCGATGAAGGCCTGCACGCCTTCTAGCGCGGCCTCGTCCATCATGTTGCAGGCCATGGTTCGCCCGGCATCTTCGTAGGCCGCCTCGATGCCACGCTCGAGCTGGCGGTAGAAGAGCTGCTTGCCCATGGCGATGGCGACGCGCGGCTTGGCGACGATTGCGGCGAGGAGCGACTCCACCTCGGCGTCGAGCGCTTCCGGCGCGGCGACCCGATTGACGAGGCCCTTCGCCTTCGCTTCGTCGGCAGATATGAAGTCGCCCGTGACCAGCATTTCGAACGCAGGCTTGCGCAACAGATTGCGCGACAGCGCGACGCTCGGCGACGAGCAGAACAGGCCGAGGTTGACACCGCTCACGGCAAAGCGCGCCGTACTTGCGGCGACGGCCAGGTCGCAGGCGGCGACCAGCTGGCAGCCGGCCGCGGTGGCGATGCCCTGGACCTTGGCGATCACCGGTACCGGCAGGCGCTGCAGCGCAAGCATCACCTGCGCGCACTGCGCGAACAGTGTCTCGTAGTAGGCCTGCGATGGCTCGGCGCGCATCTCCTTCAGGTCGTGGCCGGCCGAGAAGGCCTTGCCCGATGCGGCAATGACGACGGCTCGCGCCAACTCGTCAACTGCAATTCGATCGAGCTCGCCCTGCAATGCAGCCAGCATGCCGGCGCTCAGCGCGTTGAACGATCCCGGGCGGTCGAGCGTGAGGGTGATGACGCCGCGCGCGTCGCGCTCGTTGCGCACGTAGGGCATCGCGCCCAAGGTCGTTTCGTTCTTCATCGTGTCTCCTGGTCGGTCACCGCCTGACGTGCCTTTTCGCGCAGCTGGAACTTCTGGATCTTGCCGGTCGATGTCTTCGGGATCGCCTCGAAGCGGATCTCGCGCGGCACCTTGTAGCCGGCGAGGAGCTGCTTGCAGTGGGCGACGAGCTCGCTCGCCGCGACCTGCGCTCCCGGCTTCAGCTCGACGAAGGCGATCGGCGTCTCGCCCCATTTCGGATCGGGACGAGCGACGACCGCGCAGGCCAGCACCGCGGCATGGCGATAGAGCGCGTCCTCGACTTCGAGCGAACTGATGTTCTCGCCTCCGGAGATGATGATGTCCTTGCTGCGATCCTTGATCTTGACGTAGCGGTCGGGCTCGATCACGGCGAGATCGCCGGTGTGGAACCAGCCGCCGGCGAAGGCCTCGTCGGTCGCCTTCGCATTCTTCAGGTACCCCGTCATGACGATGTTGCCGCGGAACATGATCTCGCCGATGGTCTCGCCGTCGGCCGGCACCTCGCGCATCGACGCCGCGTTCATCACCGTCATGCCTTCCTCGAGCGCATAGCGCACGCCCTGGCGGCCGTTGAGCCGGGTCTGCTCGGCGATCGACTCCTCGGCCCACGAGTTGCGCTTGATGGTGACCGAAGCCGGCCCGTAAACCTCGGTGAGCCCGTAGACGTGGGTGATGTCGAAGCCGATGCGCGCCATGCCTTCGATCATCGCTGCCGGCGGCGCCGCGCCGGCGACCATCGCCCTCACCTTCTGCGCGATGCCGGCGCGCATCGCTTGCGGCGCGGCAATGAGCAGGTTGTGGACGATCGGTGCGGCGCAGTAGTGATCGACGCGTTCGTTGCGCATCGCGTCGAAGATCGCTTGCGCCTCGACCTTGCGCAGGCAGATATGCGTGCCGCCGAGCAGCGCGATCGTCCAGGGAAAGCACCAGCCGTTGCAGTGGAACATCGGCAGCGTCCAGAGATAGCGCGGAAAGTGCGGCATCGTCCAGGTCGCGGCGTTGCAGACGGCGTTCAGATACGCGCCGCGGTGATGCGTGACCACACCCTTCGGGTCTCCCGTCGTTCCCGAGGTGTATGAGATGGCGATGGCATCCCACTCGTCCTGCGGGCCGGCGAGACGCGCCAGCGGCGCGTGCGACGCGAGCAGCGCCTCGTATTCGTGCGCGCCGATACGTTCGCCCGAGCCGACGAATTCGGAGTCGCAAACATCGACGACAACAGGCGTGCGGCCATGCTCCTCACGCAGGATGCGCAGCGCCTCGGCAACCGTCGGCGCCAGCTCGCGGTCGGTGAGCAGCACCGCCGCTTCGCAATGATTCATCTGCCAGGCGATCAGCGCCGCGTCGAGACGCGTATTCAAGGTGTTGAGGACGGCGTTCAGCGCCGGCACCGCGTAGTGCGCCTCCACCATCTCGGGCGTGTTGTGCAGCATCACGCTTACCGTCGTGCCGCGGCCGACGCCGAACGCGGCCAGCGCGGCCGCGAGCCGGGCCGACCGGTTGCGCGTCTGGCGCCAGCTGTAGCGGCGCGCGCCGTGGACGACGGCCTCGAGATCGCTGAACACTTCGGCGCTGCGCTCGACAAAGCTCACCGGCGAGAGCGCGACGAAATTGGCGGCATTGCGGCCGAGGTCCTGCTCGTAGATGTTCATGCTCGCGGTGCCCGTCGTGTCCGGCGATATTACGCGCGCTCCGTCGTGACGAACCGCGATTCGAACTCGGCACGATCGACCCAGACGAAGCGCACAGCTTCGAAGAGCGAGAGAAGTATCGGCACGGCCAGCGGGAAGGTCGGCGCATAGAACAGGCCGCGCCGGCGATGCCCGAGCACGGGAGCGAGTCGGGCGCAGAGCTCGGGCGACGAGCTCGGGCGCGACCGCCGAGCCGCCGAGAACGGCGAGCGCGAGGCGTTGCCGAGGCAGCTTCGCAAGCGCCTGCTCGATCTCCCACAGCAGGCCCGGCGACGCGCCGACGCGAACGACGACCAGCCGCGCTGCCGCCATCAGCTCGGCAACCTTGCGCTGCCACTCGTCGTTCGAGACGTAGAGGCACGCCGCGCCGAGCTGCGGCACCGGTTCGCTGGGCTTGCCGATCGCGACGACGGGGCCGATGCGAGCGAGGATGTCGGACATCTCCTGCTCCGGCGAAGGCGGGCTGACGGCCTGCATGACGCGGCGCGAGCGTCGATCCGCCGTCGTCGATGAGCGCATCGTCGTCGTGGAAGAAGCGCAGGTAGAGCACGGGCGGCCGCTGGTCGAGCGCCATCGCTTCCTCGGCGCTGACGGCGTCATAGCGTCGGCTGCAGCGCCATAGCCGCCAGGCGGCGAAGAGCAGCGCGTAGCCGACGACGGGTGCGGCGACGTCCCAGTCGCGCGAAGCGATTGCCGCGGCGACTCGCGGGTCGTCGACGAAGAGGCCGTAGAGCAAGGCCGGCGCGAGCACGTTGGCAAGCAGAATCTGCAGCCCGACCGCACGCCGGCGACCCGGGTTGTGAAACGTGCGCGCCGCGCCGCAACCCGCAGCGAGGACGAGGAGCCCGGCCGCCAGCAGGCTGACGGCGAACAGCGCGACGAGAGCGAAGCCGAGGAACCGGTCGGCCGAGAGCGGCCATTGAGCCGCGGCGTGATTCGAGAGGAATGCGGCCGCGGCGCTGGCGAGCAGGATCAGCCCGACTAGCTTGAAGCGCCGGTCTTCGCCCGGCGCCGTCCAGGTACTGGCAGCCAGCAAAGTCACCGCGGTCGGCGCCCCGGCGAATCGATCGAGCTCAGGACGCGGCGGCCTCGAGCGCCTGATCGATGTCCCAGAGGATGTCGTCGATGTGCTCGATTCCGACCGAGATGCGGATCATGTCGGGCCGCACGCCGGCGGCGATCTGCTGCGCCGCGTCGAGCTGGCGGTGCGTCGTCGAGGCCGGGTGAATGATGAGCGTTCGCGTGTCGCCGATGTTGGCGAGATGGCTCATGAACTGCGCCGCCTCGATGAATCTCACGCCAGCCGGCAGGCCGCCCTCGACGCCGAAGGCGAGCAGCCCTGAAGCCCCGGCAATGCCGCCGGTGCCTCGCATCTGCTTGGCCACGAGCGCGTGCTGCGGGTGGTCGGCAAGGCCCGGGTAGTTGACCCAGCGCACCCGCCTGTGCGAGCGCAGGAACGTGGCGACCGCGAGCGCGTTTGCGCAATGCCGTTCCATGCGCAGCGGCAGCGTCTCGACGCCTTGCAGGATCTGCCACGCGCTCATCGGCGAGAGCGCGGCTCCGTAGACGCGCAAGGTTTCCATGCGCGCGCGCATGGTGAAAGCGAAGTCGCCGAAAGTCTCGAGGAACTTGACGCCATGGTAGCCACGCGAAGGCTCACTCATGCCCGGGAACTTGCCGTTGTCCCATGGAAAGCGGCCGCCTTCGACCATGACGCCTCCGAGCGTCGTGCCGTGGCCGGCGAGATATTTGGTCGCCGAGTGGACGACGATGTCGGCGCCGAAGCGGACCGGATTGCAGAGGAAGGGCGAAGGCACCGTGTTGTCGACGACGAGCGGTACGCCGTGCGCATGCGCGACTTCGGCGACGGCGGCGATGTCGAGAACGGCGAGGCTCGGATTGCCGATGCTTTCGGCGAAGACCGCGCGCGTGGTCGGCCGCATCGCCGCGGCGAAGGCCGCGGGCGAAGACGCATCGACGAAGGTCGTTGCGATGCCGAGCCGTTCGAGGTTGACGGCCAGCATGCTGACGGTTCCGCCATAGAGCGCGCCCGCCGCGACCACGTGGTCGCCTTGGTTCAGCAGCGTCAGCAGGGCGATCGCTTCGGCCGCCATGCCGCTTGCCGAGGCGAGCGCGGCACGGCCGGCCTCGAGCGCGGCAACACGTTCCTCGAGGGCGGCGACGGTCGGGTTGGAGATCCGCGAATAGACGTTGCCGAAGGTCTGCAGGTTGAACAGGCTGGCCGCGTGATCGGCACTGTCGAAGACGAAACTCGTCGTCTGGTAGATCGGCAGCGCCCGCGCGCCCGTCGCGGCATCGGGGATCTGGCCGGCATGGATGGCCAGGGTCTCGGCGCGATAGACGTGATCGGCCATGGAGCGGTCAGGCCTGCCGGCGCGCCGAGACGACGCCCGTGTTCACGCCGGCCCAGTGCAGGCCGCCGAAGAGACGCGCGTGCTCGATCTTGACGCAGCGGTCCATGACCGCGTCGAGGCCGGCGGCTTCGGCTAGCCGTGCCGCCTCGACGTTCTTGACGCCGATCTGCTGCCAGAGACACTTGGCGCCGATCGCGATGGCCTGCGCCGCGATCGGTAGAACGTCCTCGGTGCGGCGGAAGACGTCGACGATGTCGATCGGCACCTCGATTGTCTCGAGGCTCGCGTGACAGCGCTCACCGAGGATTTCCGTGTAGCGCGGGTTGACCGGCACGATGCGATAGCCATGCTCCTGCATGTATTTCGCGGCAAAGAAGCTCGGCCGATGCCATTCGGCCGAGAGCCCGACGACGGCAATCGTGCGACTCGATGCAAGGATGCGGCGAAGCGTGGCGATATCGTCAGACATGTCGTGCGGCCGGCGCTTCGCTCTCGCGCAGGCATCAGCGCGTGCGACATTACCTGAAACAGGGGCGGCGGGTCAAAGCCTTCGCTTTGACCCGCCCGCAGCGCGACACGGGTTCGTTGACCGGCGCTCGCGGCTGAGCACCGGGCAGCAAGCCCGGCAGTTAAGCGGGTACTCGACTCGTCTCAGGCGTGCTTGCGGTCGAAGAACTGCTCGTCTTCGGTCGAGCCCCTGAGAGCGGCGGTCGAGGCATCGCGCTCGATTGTCGTCGTCACCGCATCGAAGTAGCCGGTACCGACCTCGCGCTGGTGCTTGACCGCAGTGAAGCCCTTTTCTGCGGCCGCGAACTCGGCCTCCTGCATCTCGACGAAGGCGCTCATGCTGTTCCGCGCATAGCCGTGCGCCAAGTGGAACATCGAGTAATTGAGACTGTGGAAGCCGGCCAGTGTGATGAACTGGAACTTGTAGCCCATGGCGCCGAGCTCGCGCTGAAACTTGGCAATGGTCGCATCGTCGAGGTTCTTCTTCCAATTGAAGCTTGGCGAGCAGTTGTAGGCGAGCAGCTTGCCGGGGAACTTCCGGTGGATCGCCTCGGCAAAAGCCTTCGCGTAGGAAAGATCTGGCTTGCCGGTCTCGCACCAGACCATGTCGGCGTAGTCGGCGTAGGCAAGGCCGCGCGAGACGGCTTGCTCGAGGCCGGGTCTGGTGCGATAGAACCCTTCGATAGTCCTCTCGCCGGTAAGGAACGGCTTGTCGTTGTCGTCCACGTCGCTCGTCACGAGATCGGCGGCTTCGGCGTCGGTTCGAGCGATAACCAGGGTCGGCGTTCCCATGACGTCGGCGGCCAGACGCGCGGCGGTGAGCTTGGCCGTCGCCTCGCGCGTCGGCACCAGCACCTTGCCGCCCATGTGGCCGCATTTCTTGACCGATGCGAGCTGATCCTCAAAGTGAACACCCGAGGCACCGGCCTCGATCATCGACTTCATGAGCTCGAAGGCATTGAGGACGCCACCAAAGCCGGCCTCGGCGTCAGCGACGATGGGCGCGAAATAGTCGATCTCGTTCTTGCCCTCGGCCCACTGGATCTGGTCGGCGCGCGTGAAGGTGTTATTGATGCGCTTGACGACCACCGGCACCGAGTTCACCGGATACAGCGACTGGTCCGGATACATCTCTCCGGCGATGTTGGCGTCGCCCGCGACCTGCCAGCCCGAGAGATAGATCGCCTTCAGGCCGGCCTTGACCTGCTGCATCGCCTGGTTGCCGGTGAGTGCGCCGAGCGTGGCGACGAAAGGCTCGGTGTTGACGAGGTTCCAGAGCTTTTGCGCGCCGCGTCGGGCCAGCGTATGCTCGATCGGCACCGAGCCGCGCAGACGAACGACATCGGCGGCACTGTAAGAGCGCTTGACGCCCTTCCAGCGTGGGTTGCCGGCCCACTCCGTGGCCAAGGCATCGACTTGCTGTTCGCGGCTGGGGGTTTGCATTGAGATCCTCCGTGCGGGTTGGTTCGACTATCAAATCGGCGACTGGCCTCAGACTAAGGCAATCTGCCGGCAGCCAAGCCTCGGAGAAATCAGTTTCACGAAATGAAAATATCCATTGGCAGCAATAACTTGCAGATGTCATTCTGTATCGTGGAATGTCGTTCCCCACCATGAGAAATTTTGCGGCACTGCAGCACACCTCGTTTTCACATCGTGACATTCCGATTTTCTAATGTGAAAGCGCGGCTGTCCGCAAACTTCTTCTAGACTCAATAATTCGCCGTGCGCGACCCGGCGCTCATCTGGAGACTTTCGATGCACAAGGATCCCAACCCCGCCGCAGCGCCAACGTCTGCGCCTTTGAGCGCGTCAGGACCGCTCGACCTCGACGCGTTCTGGATGCCGTTCACCGCCAGCCGCCAGTTCAAGAGCGCGCCGCGCCTGCTCGCCAAGGCCAAGGGCATGCATTACTGGACGCCCGAAGGGCGCCAGGTGCTCGATGCCGTCGCCGGGCTGTGGTGCGTCAACGCCGGGCATGCACGTCCGAAGATCGTCCGTGCCATCGCCGAGCAGGCCGAAGAGATGGACTTCGCGCCCGGCTTCAACATGGCCCATCCGAAGTCTTTCGAGCTCGCGACCAAGCTGGTCGCGCTGGCGCCAAAAGGCCTCGATAAGGTCTTCTACACCAACTCCGGCTCGGAAGCCGTCGAGACGGCGCTGAAGATGGCGATCGCCTACCACCGGGCGCGTGGCGAAGGCCAGCGCACCCGGCTGATCGGGCGCGAGCGCGGTTATCACGGCGTCAACTTCGGCGGCATCTCGGTCGGCGGCATCGCCGG
>ODAK010000942.1_pt1 | contig 32798 bp, 33 predicted proteins | sample 1539591 | NCBI WGS metagenome assembly ODAK01 (sample SAMEA3539303, study PRJEB22396) | soil metagenome | biome: tundra; feature: field; material: soil | place: USA | collected 2010-05 | depth 0.15 m | reverse complement strand
TTGATCTCCTCTCCGCGTCCTCGAAGGCTGCGGCGACTATACGGTGTTCACGATGCGTGAGCCGGGTGCGCCGCGGCCTCGCCCATCGCGAGCAAGCCGTCCAACACATCACCGATCTTGTTGAGAGCGAGCGAAAGATGCCCCTCGCCGGGGAGCAGGTGTTGCTCCGCGCCGGGGATGTGCGCCGCGAGCCAGGCGCCGTGCGCCATCGGCACCATCCGATCCTCGCCGCCCTGCCAGATGGCGACCGGGGTCTGGATGGACGGCAGATCGAATCCCCATGGGTTCACGAAAGCGATGTCGTCGTCCCGCCACCCGACGATCCCGGCCGAGACGGCGCGGCGAAGGCTCGTTGCCATGAAATCCGCGTATCCGCCGGTCAGTGCCGCCGTGTCGACGTCGCTGACGAGGCCGCCGAGTGACGCCGCAACCGCTTGGGGTTGCACGTTGACCAGGCTCGCAGCCTCGCGCTCGAGGTAGGGCTCGAGAACGTCTCGCCCCTTCATGCTGGCGTCGAACTCCTCGAGGTTCTCCGGGCCCATCCCGGCGAGCCAGTCGAGTCCCTCTGCAGGCCACGGCGCCACACCGGCGAGCGTTGCGGTGGCGATGACGCGATCGGAGAGAAGCGCCGCACACGCGAGGGCGTGGGGCCCGCCACCCGATTGACCCGCGCAGAAGAACGAGCCGATCTTCAAGGCGTCGAGAATCGCCTGGACATCGGTGGCAACATCGCCCACCGCACGGCCGGCCATGACGGACGACCCCGCGTATCCAGGGCGAGAGAACGTCACGAAGCGCAGGTCGCGCTTGGCGAGTTCTGCGACGAGCGGTGGATACGCACCCGCGGCGGACGGCGTCCCGCTGTGGAACAGGAAGCAGCGACCGGTTTCAGGGCCGGCGGAGACGACCTCGAGCTGCCGCCCGTCGGGCGCCTGGACCATCTGCCGGCGTGGATCGGAACTCATGACCTCATGGTACCGAGCCACCGGCGAGCGTGACGACGGTGACGCGTTTCAAGGCTCCAGGTCGTACGCGGTCTGGTGAGAAGGCTGGTAGAGCCCGATTTCTCCGCCACCGGGAACCCGGATCCGCGTCAGCCGCCCGAATCGCGCGGTGCTGACGGGCGCCGAGAATTCAGCGCCCTTTGCGGCGAGCTCCGCGACGGTGCGGTCGATGTCGTCGCACATGAGGAAGAGCTCGTGGTGCCCGTCCGGCGAGCCCTCGCCGGACGGATGGATGCCGAGCTCCGCCGGAGGAAGCTTGAAGATGAGCCATCCGCCGTGAATGTCCACGTTCGGCATCTCGAGCACGTCGCGAAAGAATGCCCGGGCCCGGTCGGGATCGTCCGCATAGATGATCGCGTGGGCGGCGGTGATCATCCGGGGTCGCGTCCCGTCAGCCCGAGCAGGCGCTGCATCAGCGGTGCGTCATCCGGGACGGCGATGGCCGCCGGGAACACGCCGATACCCCGCCACGATTCCGCGACTGGGCTGAGCTCATCCCACAGGCCTTGCACCAGGTCGTCGGGCAGCGTGGGGTCGATGCCGATGACTTTGGCGATCTCCCACGCGCGAATGCCTCGAAAGCCGTTGATCTGCCAGAAGTACTCGCGCGCCGGGTAATCGCCGAAGGAGCAGTGCACGGTGCGCTCCAGGTCTTCCACGTGCTGCGCGGCCGCGCACGCCCGGTTGACGATGGCCGCGAACGCCGCCTTGGGATCGTCGCCGAGCAGATCTCCGCCGAACTTCTCCTTACCGGCGTCACCCATGGTGAGACCGGCGAGCATGTCCGGCACCCACGAGTCGTCGTACGCATGAGCGGCGATGATCTCTCGCAGCGTCGGGACGTTGTCGGGCTCCCCGGAGCGAGCGAAGGTCGCCGGCATGGCCATCGCCCACTGGCTGTCCTCAATGTGCTGGACGACGCGGTCCATCGCGCGGTCGGCAAGGATGAAGACGTCGTTCTCACTCATGGCGGGCTCCTCTCTGGTGGACCCGTCAAGTGTCGCAGCCGTGCGCCCCCGACCGGATTCCCCGGCGCGCCGGGCGCGGCGAACGGATATCCAAATCGCTGCGATCTGACTGTCACGGGCTGATAACGCATCGGGCGTCCGCGATCGCAGGGGATAGGCTCCCGGACGTGAGCCGATCTCTCAGGCCTGCCCGGCTGATCGTGGCGATCGCCGCGGCGGTGCTGGTTGCCTACGCAGTCATCTGGACGCAGGTCAGCCGCTTTGACGTGGGTCGAAGCGACTTCACCGCCTTCTACGTCGGCGCGACGCTGCTCCGCGAGGGCCACACGAGCGACCTCTACAGCCACGCACTCCAGGAGCCCCTCCACACCGCGCTGATTGCGCCGGACCGCGAGGGGAACCTCCCCTTTGTCAACACCCCGGTTGCGGCCGCACTCGTCCTGCCGGCGACGTTCCTGTCGCTCGATGCGGCATACCGGCTCTGGTCTCTCGTGGAGCTTGCGGTGCTGATCCTCGCCGTGGTGCTTGCCGTCCGAAGCGTGGAGTGGCCGGATGGCACGCCGCGCGCGTGGCAGGTCGCTGCAGGCGCCGCCGCGCTCGCCGGGGTGGGCACGTTGACGATGTTCATCCAGGCGCAGTGGTCGCCGGTGCTTGCTCTCGGGCTGGTGCTCGCTTACCGGGCCTGGAAGCGCGGTCGTCAGGCGACCGGCGCTGCGTTGCTGGTTGTGTCGGCGGGGATCGCCAAACCTCATCTTGCCCTCGGACTGCTGGCATTCATGATCGGCTGGCGCAATCGCCGCGTCCTGCTCGGAGCCGTCGGAGGTGCGGTCGCGCTCGTGATGGCATCGCTCGCCCTGGTCGGGCCCGGAGGAGCGGCCGGTTTCGTCAGCATCCTTGCGTCCTCGACGACCCGCTGGGAGCTCGCGACCATGGTCAGCTTCATCGGCGTGGTGGGCTCGGTGTTCGGGAACGGCCTGACTGCGCACCTCATCGGGCTCGTCGCATCGCTGCTCGCCTGCGCCGCCGCGGTCTGGCTTGGGACAACGGTTCGGCGCGATCCGAGCCGTCTGGATACAGCGCTGGCGGGTGCGGTGGTGCTGTCCCTGCTCGCTTCGCCGCACGCCTATCCGGATGACCTCGTCATGCTCGCTCCGGCGCTGGTGATCGGTGTCGCCGCTGCAGGGCGGCGTATGGGATCGGCGGCGTTGGGCTTCACATCGCCGGTGGCGCTCGTGTTCGGCGCCTGGGCGCTCATCATGGTCGCGACCTGCGCCGACCTCATCGACGCCGCCGCCTTTCCCCCCGGACAGCTCGCCGGGTGGGCGCTCGTGGTCGCGGCCGCGATTGCGTGCATCGCCTCGCGACGGGGCCCCGGGCTCGCGGGTCTCCCGCGGCTGCGGGTCGCCGGGCTGGGCGGCGCCCAGACTCGGAGTTAGCCGGTCCCGATCGCCTCCCGTGGCGGCGATACTCGCGCTTCTCTCTCTATTGTTCGCAGCGGGACACCTTCCGAAGACGAGCCGAGCGGATCCCGCACGGTCAGTCTCCGGCACCTCGCCTCAGCCAATTAAATGGGAAGACCGATGCACTTCGAGCATGACGTCGTTGTCGTGGGGGGATGTGGCCACGTCGGCCTTCCGCTCGGTCTTGCCTTCGCCGACAGCGGCCTCGACGTCGTCCTCTACGACACCAACGCCGAGGTCGTTGACATCGTCAACGGTGGATCCATGCCCTTCGCCGAGCGTGGCGCTCCCGAGATGCTCGATCTGGTCCGGGCGGCTGGACGGCTCCGCGCGACCACCGAGTCCGGGGTGATCGACCGCAGCGAGCACATCGTGGTCGTGGTGGGAACTCCGGTCGACCGCTATCTGAGTCCCGATGTCGAGGCGGTCGGGCGCGTGATCGCGCCGCTCACGGATCATCTCGTCGACGGACAGCTCGTCGTCCTCCGCAGCACCGTGTACCCGGGCGTCACGGAGCGCGTTGCGCGGCTGATCGCGAAGCTGAACCGCGACATCGACGTCAGCTTCTGCCCAGAGCGAATCGCGGAGGGGTATGCGCTCACCGAGCTCCATACCCTGCCCCAGATCATCTCAGGCACGACCCCGAGGGCGGTCGAGCGCGCGGGCGCCCTGTTCCGGCGCCTCACGTCGGAAACGGTCGAGCTCGCACCCGAGGAGGCCGAGCTCGCCAAGCTCTTCACCAACAGCTGGCGTTACCTCAAGTTCGCCGTCGCCAACCAGCTGTACATGATCGCCAATGACAATGGGCTCGACTACGAGCGGATTCGCCACGCGGTGACGTTCCACTACCCCCGCGCCGCCGACCTGCCCGGCGCCGGACTCACCGCCGGCCCCTGCCTGCTCAAGGACACGATGCAGATCACCGCGTTCGCGGAGAACCGCTTCACCCTTGGGCAGGCGGCGGTCATGGTCAACGAGGGACTGCCGCTCTACGTCCTGGGAAAGCTCGAGGAGCGTTTCGACCTGACGTCGATGAGCGTCGGCGTCCTGGGCATGGCATTCAAGGCCGAGTCGGATGACACCCGATCGAGCCTGAGCTACAAGATGCGACGCATCCTCACGGGCAAAGCCGCGCGAGTGCTGTCGACGGATCCCTATGTCGTCGGTGACCCGGACATCGTGCCGTTGGAGACCGTTGTCGCCGAGGCGGACCTGCTGATCATCGCTGCGCCGCACCGGCTCTACGCGGACCTGCAGACGGCGAAACCGGTGGTCGACATCACCAACCTGCTCGGCAACGGGGTCAGGGTGTGAAGCCACGGGTCAGCGTCGTGATCCCCGCGTACAACGAGGGAGCCGGGGTCGTCCCGTTTCTCGACCGGATCTTCGAGGCGATCACGCTTCCTGCGGAGGTGCTCGTCGTCTACGACACGGTTGACGACACGACGGTCCCGTTCCTCCAGACGTATTCGCAGCGCGAGCCTCGCCTGAAACCGGTGCTGAACACGCTCGCCCGGGGGCCGGCGAACGCGCTTCGTTTCGGCATCGGGCAGGCCACTGCCGATGTCGTGGTCGTGACCATGGCGGACGGCAGCGATGACCCCATGCAGATCGATCAGCTGACCAGGCTGGTGGAACGCGGGGTTGTCGTCGCGTGCGCATCCCGGTACATGCGCGGCGGCCAGCAGGTCGGCGGTCCCTGGGTCAAAGGTCGCGTCTCACGCATCGCGGGGGTCTCGTTGAACCTCCTCGCGCGCGTCGGGACCCACGACGCAACCAACTCGTTCAAGGCATATTCGCGCGCCTTCGTGGAGCGCGTCGGCATCGACTCCGATGCGGGCTTCGAGCTCGGCATCGAGTTGGTGGCCAAGGCACGCCGCCTCGGACTCCCGGTGGCGGAGCTGCCGACGATCTGGCTCGACCGTGCCGACGGCACATCCAACTTCAAGGTCAAGGCCTGGATACCACGCTACCTGCACTGGTATCTCTACGCGCTCGGGCTCACCGGACGCGCGAACGGGACGGGTCGCGACTCCGGTGACCGGTCGTGACCCGAGTCCTGGTCACCGGATCCGCGGGCTTCATCGGCGGCTACGTCGTCGAGGAGTTGCTCGAGCGTGGGTACGAGGTTGTGGGAGTCGACAACGAGTCGAAATACGGGCAGGTGGTCCGCTCCTTCGACAGCCATCCGCGCTACCGGCTCATCCGCGGTGATGCGCGCGACACCGCGTTGATGAGCGATGCGCTCGACGGCTGCGAGCACCTCATCGCGGGTGCGGCAATGATCGGTGGGATCTCGTATTTCCACGCCTACGCCTACGATCTGCTCGCCACCAATGAGCGGATCCTGGCCGCCACCTGCGACGCGGCGATTCGAGCGCATCGCGACGGCATGTTGCGCAAGGTGACGTACCTCAGCTCCTCGATGGTGTTCGAGTCAGCCTCGACATGGCCCTCGGCGGAGGGGCAGGAACTCGAGATCCCACCACCCAAATCGTCATACGGCTTTCAGAAGCTCGCAGTCGAGTACTTCGCGCGAGCCGCGCAGAGCCAGCACGCGCTGCCATACACCATCGTGCGACCGTTCAACTGCGTCGGTGTCGGCGAGGGTCGCGCCCTTGGCGACGTGGAGATCCTCAGCGGCAACGTCAAGCTGGCGATGAGCCATGTCGTCCCCGACCTCGTGCAGAAGGTCATCAAAGGTCAGGATCCGCTGCACATCCTTGGAAGCGGCACGCAGGTGCGCCACTACACGTATGCCGGCGACCTCGCCAAGGGGATCGTGACCGCCATGGAGAGCCCGGCCGCTCTGAACGACGACTTCAACCTCTCCACCAGCGAGTCGACCACGGTGCTGACGCTGGCGGAGAAGATCTGGCACAGGATCAAGGGCGACGACGTTCCGTTCCGGTATGTCAGCGACCCTCCATTCGAGCACGACGTCCAGCGCAGGATCCCATCGGTGGAGAAAGCGCGGGAGGTGCTCGGCTTCGAGGCCACGACGACGCTCGATCAGATGCTCGACAACGTGATTCCCTGGATCGAACAGGCCGTCACCGCAGGGGCGATCTAGCGCGACGTCGCCGCGTGCGGGCAGGCTCTCCGTTGTGGCGGACATCGAGATCGCCGTGTTGCGGAAGTCGGCAACGACGCGCGCACAGTTGAGCGAGATCCTGATCGAGGTGGTCGCGAATGGCGGCTCGGTGAGCTTCATGCACCCGTTGGATCCCGAGGCGGCGGACGCGTATTGGGATGGCGCGTTGGCTTCGGCCGACGGCGACAAACGGGTCATCCTCGGCGCCTGGGACGGCGAAGTGCTGGCCGGAACCGTCACTCTTCTCCTCGACCTCCCGCCCAATCAACCGTATCGTGCCGAGGTCGCCAGGCTCATGACCCGGCCGAGCCACCGGGGGCGCGGGATCGCAACATCGCTCATGCAGGCGGCCGAGACGATCGCTGTCGAGCTGGGGAGGACGCTGCTGGTGCTCGACACCGCCGTCGAGGGGGGAGCCGGCGCGCTCTACCATCGGCTGGGATTCACGCTGACCGGCGAGATCCCCGACTACGCTCTCAAGCCCCGTGGAGGATTGACGGGCACACTGGTCTTCTGGAAGCGAATCGGCCCGCATCGACTTCGCAACCTGTCGTGATTGCCCACGCGAAACGCCTAGAGTTCTGAGCGATGTACGCCGCCGTCATCGGCTTCGGGCTCGGCTTCTTCGTGGCACTCCATCTGGGCCCCATGTCCCTCTTCCTCATCAGGTCGACGCTTCGAAGTGGATGGCGAGTCGGCGAGGCCATCGGGGCCGGCATCGCGGTGGTCGACGGCCTCTACGCGGCTGCGGGAGCCGGCGGCGCAACGCCGCTGCTCGCCATCCACCCCGTGCGTCTGGCACTCGGCCTGGTCGGGGCGGTCGTTCTGGTCTGGCTCGGAGCGCGAACGCTCTACAGCGCTCTCCGCGTGCGTGTCGGGGGCGAGACGCCCTTCGAGGTGGCGACGCCTCGACGCGCATTCCTCACTGCCCTCGGTGGGACGGCGTCCAATCCCTCCACCATCGTCTCCTGGGGTGCGATCTTCGCCGCGGCAAGCTCGGCGGGGCTCGTCCACACCACCGGCGCGGCGATCCTCCTCGTCGCCGGTGTCGCCATCGGCAGTCTCACCTGGGTCACCGCTCTGGCATCCGGTGTCGCGCTCGCACACAGGTCGATGAGCAAACGTGCGATCCGGGTCACCGACGGAGTTGCCGGCGTCGGCCTGATCGGATTCGGCGGTGTGCTCGCGTACACAACGCTCGCGGCCACGTCAGGAACCGAAGCGGGCCACCGGATCTAGGGTCTGACTGGCCGTCGAGTCGACGTTCAACCCGCACTTCCTCCACGGTGACGGTGATCTCCCGCAGGACGGGTTCGGTCGCGAGTGCGTGACGGTTCAAGGGAGCCGTTCGCCACCGGGGTACAACGGCTTTCATGCCGGCGTCACGCTCCGCGCTGTGGAAGCTGCTGGCGCCACCCGCCGTGCCCGTGGCACGGCGGCTCGCGATCGCTGGAGTCGCCGGGATCCTCTTCACGGCTCCGCTGTCACTCCAGAAGGCCGTGGCACCGTACCCGGCGCTCAGCTGGCTGCTGACGTGTTCCGGGGCTGTCCTGGCCGTCGTCTGTCTCCGACCCGCCTGGACGCCTCGGGTGATCGTGACGCGCGGAGCGATCTTCGTCTGCGTCATCTTCTGCGCGGTCTCCGCGGTGGTCGGGATCTCGCAGACGGCGTCCGCCCTCCGCCAGTCCGACCAGCAACTGCTCTGTGGCGACGATGTGTCTCCCGACACCATCGTCGGTGGTCGGGAGGTCGTCAGCGGCGCTGACCCGTACACGGCGTTCAATCTCCTCCAAGCGGAGCGCGACCTCGGATGCACGAGGTATTCGGTGACGCCCCTGCGTTCCGGGGTCTTCGCCGGCCTCGTGTCTCAGCCGTCCACGGCCCAGATCGAGCGCGCGGCGGAGGCCACAGCGCACGGGCATCCCACCGGCGGATTGCTCCTGGGCTTCAATTACCCGGCAGGCACGGCCCTGCTGGGCGTGGCCGGCGGCAGGGCGCTGGTGCTTGTCTCGCCACTCGCACTGCTCCTCGCCGGACTGGTGATCGTGCGCCGGGCGGAGCCGTCCATGCGCCGCGTGACCATCCTCGCACTCGGCGCCCAGTCCGGCCTGCTGGCGTTGGTGGGCGATCCCCACATCGACCTCTTCGTCGCGGCGCTGCTCATGCTGGCGATCAGCCGCCGGCGCGGGCTCGCGATGGGCATAGCCCTCGGAGCCGCCTGCGCTTTGAAGCAGACCGCGTGGTTCCTCGCTCCTGCGCTGCTCGTGCTCGCTTTGCGCGAGGGAAGGATTCGCGACGTTCGATATCAGGCGGGCGCGCTGCTCACCTTCACCGCGATCAACCTCCCGTTCATCGTCGCCGGGCCATCGGCGTGGATCGCGGGCGTTCTGCGTCCACAAACCCAGACCGCGTTTCCTTTCGGCTTCGGACCCGGAGCCACGGCTCATGCTGGAAGCACTTCGGTCGCGGCGTTCTCGATCCTGATGATCGCCGCAGTCTCCATCGGCATCGTCATCTGCGTGCTGGCTCCACGTCGCTGGGCGCCGGCCGGGATCCTCGTGTCGAGCCTGGGGCTCTGGATCGGTCCGCGAAGTCTCGGCAACTACGTCGCACTGCTCGGTGTCATCGCCGTGTGCACAGTCGCCGGCTCGACCTTCCGACGGCCACAGCCCGCGAAAGAACACGGCGCGGCACGGCCGGACGTCGATGAAGGCGGCACCACCCCTTGCGGCACAGGCGTTTCTCGACTGGTAGCCCCGGCAGGAATCGAACCTGCGCACAAGGTTTAGGAAACCTCTGCTCTATCCACTGAGCTACGGGGCCGCGACCTTTAATGCTATCTGGTCGATGTGATGTCCAACGGACATACCGTCGAGTGAGCCTGCCGCGGAGAATCGCCGGGAGCGCGTCGATGCTGATGGTCGCGCTGCTCGCAGCGTGTGGATCGCCGGCAAATCCGACCGCGAACGTCACGAGCACGCCCGCTCCGGCCGCGACGCCGGCTGCGACGGCAACCCCTACGCCGGCGCCGTCAGCCACGCCCGCGGCGACGGTCGACGAGCTGACGGTGGTTGCGTCCCTGGTCTACCCCGCGTGCACGCCCGCGAACTGCGCGGGGGACGCGATGTACACGACGTGCGATGCCGGTTCGAGCGGGCCCGATGTCTTCGCGTCGTGTCCGTTGACGGCGCATTCGCTCGCGCAGATCAAGCACGACGTCGACGGTGTGCCGAGCGCACCGGATCCGCTCGGCGGTGGCCAGGATCCGGAGTGGACGACGGAGACGGTGACGGCAAGCCCCTCATCAACCGGGGGTGTTGTGCACGTGACCTTGGGGTTCGGTCCGGGAACGACCACGGAGGAGTACGACCTCGTCGTCATCCTTCAGGGCAGCAAGTTGCTGGTGGATGATCTCTATTGCACCGGCAGTGATCGCAGCGGCGGAGATGTCTACGCATCCGGCTGGCTCAACCGTTCGGTCTGCACACCGTAGACCCAACAATCGTTGACGATGTCGCCGGTGAGAAACCGTCGGGAAGGGGAGATTCGAACTCCCGACCTCTCGGTCCCGAACCGAGCACTCTAACCTGGCTGAGCTACTTCCCGGCGCCGGCCCGGATGATACCACCCGCCTCAGCGAGCCTCGAAACCTCCCACATGCTGCCGCCCGGAATCGCATACTGAACCTATCGCGCGGTGCCACCGCGCCAGGAGTCCCGGTCCTATGGGTCACATCACCATCAACATGACCATCAACGCTCCCGTGGAAACGGTTTTCGGCTATGTGGACGATTACCGCAACACCACCAAGTACATGAAGGACTTGGTCAAGTGGCAGCCGACCGGCAAGGTCACCCACGGCAAGGGCGCGCAGTTCGGCGTCGGCATGAAGGCCGGTCCGACGACGCTCACCTCCGTGGTCGACATCACCACGTGGGCCGAGAACAAGGCCATCGGATGGAACTCGAACCAGGGCTTCAAACAGATCGGGATGTGGGCGTTCAAGGCGAGCGGCGACAGGACGCAGGTGACCTTCGACATGGACTACGAGTTCGGCGGGGGGATTGCGGGAAAGCTACTCGGCCGTGCCGCGGAGCCGCTCATGCGCGGCAACCTGCAGCGATCGGTCGAGACTCTCAAGCTGCACACCGAGAAGCTCGTCTCAGCCCGGCCGGCGACGAAACCGGCGGCCAAAGCCAGCACAAAACCTGCAACAAAGACCGCGACGTCGACCGCGAGAAGCACCACAAAATCTGCAACAAAGCCAGCAGCAGAGCCAGGATCGAGGTCGAAGAACTCGTCAAGAAACGCTTAGAATGAAACCGTTCCCGGCGCAGCGAGCCGGGCGAGGAGCGAGAAAATGACGAGCGACAAGACAGCTGCGAACGGACACGAGCCCCTCACCGGAGGCGTGCGCGTCAAGCGCGGCCTGGCCGAGATGCTGAAGGGCGGCGTCATCATGGACGTCGTCACCGCCGAGCAGGCGAAGATCGCCGAGGACGCGGGCGCGGTCGCGGTCATGGCCCTCGAACGGGTGCCTTCCGACATCCGCCGCGACGGCGGGGTTGCGCGCATGAGCGACGTCAGCCTCATCAAGGAGATCATCGCCGCGGTGACGATTCCGGTTATGGCAAAGGCCAGAATCGGACACTTCGTCGAGGCGCAGGTGTTGCAGGCGCTCGGTGTCGACTACATCGACGAGTCCGAGGTGCTAACGCCCGCGGATGAGGAACACCACATCGACAAGTGGCAATTCGACGTGCCGTTCGTGTGCGGTGCGCGTGACCTTGGTGAGGCGCTGCGGCGCATCGGGGAAGGCGCAGCGATGATCCGCACCAAGGGCGAGGCCGGGACCGGGAACGTGGTCGAGGCGGTCCGGCACATGCGTGCCGTGCAGGGTGGCATCCGGCGCATCGCGTCGATGCGTCCAGAAGAGTTGATGGCCGAGGCGAAACATCTCGGCGCACCCTTCGACCTCGTCCAGGAGATTCACAGGACGGGCAAGCTCCCGGTCGTGAACTTCTCGGCCGGCGGCATCGCGACCCCGGCTGATGCGGCGCTCATGATGCAACTCGGCTGTGACGGCAACTTCGTCGGCAGCGGGATCTTCAAGAGCACCAATCCGGAGGCCTACGCGAAGGCAATCGTCGCCGCGACGACGTACTACGACAAACCCGAGGTTATCGCCGAGGTGAGCGCCGGCCTTGGCAAGGCGATGCCGGGCCTCGACGTGGCGTCCATGCCGGCCGGGGAGCTGCTCGCAGCCCGGGGTTGGTAGGGCTGCCGTCGCGTCGCCGGCGGCGTACACTAGACGTGTGCGAATGACGCGAAGCCTGCCCCGCCAGGGACGGAGCGCGCGCGTCCGCTGAGAGGGAATTGACCATCCTTCGGGTAGGCGTCCTCGCCCTCCAGGGCAACGTCCGCGAACACCTGATGGCACTCCGCGGCTGCGGCGCAGAGGCGTCGACGGTGCGCACGCCGGCCGAGCTCGACGCCGTCGATGCGCTGGTGCTCCCCGGTGGCGAGTCGACGACCATGAGCCGCCTCCTCCAGGTCTTCAACCTCGAGATGCCGCTCCGGGAACGTCTTGCCGCCGGCATGCCCACGCTCTCGACGTGCGCCGGACTGATCCTGATGAGCCGAGAGGTGCTGGACGGCCGCTCCGATCAGATCTCGCTGCGCATCCTCGACGTCAGCGTGCGTCGCAACGGGTATGGGCGCCAGATCGAGTCGTTCGAGGCGGACGTGCCGGTCACGTTGCTCGGGGTCGCGCCATTTCGAGCCGTGTTCATCCGCGCCCCCCTGATCGAGCACGTCGGCCCGGACGCGGAAGTTATCGCCACATTCGGCAGTAACGCGGTCGCCGTCGCGCAGGGGCCGCACCTCGGTCTCTGCTTTCACCCGGAGATGACCAACGACGCGCGGCTGCACCAGGTGTTCCTGGAGCGTGCCGCCTCCGCTCTCGAGGTCAACGCGGCGTGATCATCCGCTCTGCGTCGTTCCGCGACCTCGCGCGGATCGAGCAGCTGTACCGCGAGGCGACCGAGGACGAGCGCCACGGTGCCCAGATGACCCTCGACAGCCCGGTGCCGCAGGCCACCCTGCTGCGCCTCTGGCAGGCGCTCACCAAGTCTCTGTCGTCGCTGGTACCGATCACCGACGCCTCGGATGAGATGCTCGTCGCCGAGGATGCCAAGGAGGGCGTTGTCGGATTCGTGCAGGTCCAGTCACTGTCGGTGCGCCCGCGGTCGTGGCAGATCCTCAACCTGTGCACGTCGACGACGGCACATGGGCATTTCGCTCGCGCCGAGCTGCTGGACGGGGTACGCAACCGCGGTCTCGAGCACGGCGTGCAGCGTGTCCACGTGCGACTGCCCCTGGACCATCCGCTGCTCCCCGTCTTTCTCGAGCACGGGTTCACCCAGTTCGCGACCGAGCAGATCCTGTATCGCGATCAGGCCGCCCCTGATGTCGAGCCCTCGGTCACATCGGCGCTGATCCGTCCTGCGCGTCGTGATGACATCGGCGCGATCTACCTGCTGTATCTGCGCACGACGCCCTCGCATGTCGCCGACGTAGAGGGGCCGTCACTCAAGACGTGGCAGGCCGGCTACGCGCAGGGGCTCATCGCGTCGATGGGCCGGGACAGCGTGCGCCACCTGATTGTCGAGCGCAGCGGAATGGTTGCGTGGGCAGCGATCCGTCCTCCCACCGCGGCGCAGCCGGCGAGCCTGAGCATGATGTGCGAGGGCCATGATCCCGCGTTGCGCGACGCCATCATCGACGCCGTCCTCGCAGAGCTGCCATCCGGTCCCGCGTCCTGCGTGCTCCGCCATTACGACTCCGAGCTCATTCGCTCCCTGCAGTCCCGTGGTTTCGCCGTGTACGGCATGCAGCTCTTGCTCATCAGCGAGCTCGGCGAGAAGGTACGCATCAACGCGCCCTCACGGCGCAAGAAGCCGGTGCTCATCCAGGCCGGGATCGCCCGCAGTGTTCCCGCCGCATCGCCGTCGGTGCCGCTCCGCGTCCTGTCAACGACCACAACGAGGAGACAGAGATCGTCGTCCAGATGATGCCCTACGGTTCCTCATGGGAAGAGGAGCTCAACCTGCTTTTCGCAGCGCTCCCGCCCCATATCGCCGCCGCCGCGCAACGTGTCTCACAGGGACGTGGAGACCTTCTCGAGATCGTGCTCGACCTCGGCCGTGAGCCCGAGGCGAGGTTCACCGACGGCGAGGCCATTCTGGACTCCGCCAATGTCGGCAACGCCGAGATCGACTACGTCACCGAGCACGTGGGGCTCTTTGGTGACGACAACCGCGCGGGTATCGAGCGCACGCTGCATCGCATCAGCGCGATCCGCAACCGCAAGGGCACCATCGTGGGCCTGACGTGCCGGGTGGGCCGTGCGGTCACGGGAACGATCGACATCATCAAGGACATGGTCATCAGCGGACAGTCGATCCTGCTGCTCGGCCCGCCGGGCATCGGCAAGACCACCATGCTGCGCGAATGCGCGCGCGTGCTGAGTGACGAATGCGGCAAGCGTGTGGTCATCGTCGATACGTCGAACGAGATCGCGGGCGACGGCGACATCCCGCACCCGGGCATCGGGCGCTCGCGCCGCATGCAGGTCCGCACGCCGGCACTCCAGCACGCGGTGATGATCGAGGCCGTTGAGAACCACATGCCGCAGTGCATCGTCATCGACGAGATCGGCACCGAGCTGGAGGCCGTGGCGGCGAGGACGATCGCCGAGCGCGGCGTGCAACTCGTCGGCACGGCGCATGGATCTAATATCGATTCGCTCCTCGTGAACCCGACGCTCAACGATCTGCTCGGCGGCATCCAGACTGTGACGCTGTCCGACGAGGAAGCCCGCCGCCGCGGAACGCAGAAGTCGGTGCTCGAACGCAAGTCGCCGCCGACGTTCGATGTGCTCGTCGAGATCCAGGAGCGCGATCGAGTGGTGGTACACGCTCCGCTGGCCGAGACCGTCGACGAGGCCTTGCGGGGCAGGGTCCGCCCACCGCAGCTGCGGACCCGAGACGAGACTGGCGCCATCGTCAGCCGCGTCGACACGAGCGCCGCCGCGACCCGGCCGTCACCCTTCGAGCCGGCGCCCTTCCAGGGCGGCGCACGCGTGGGCAGGCGCACGCGCGAACGCAGGCGTCGCTTCGACGTCGACGAGTACATCGCCGGGCAGCAGCGGCGCGAACGCGATTGGGAGCCGCCTGCTCCGACGGTGCGTCCGGGGCCGCCGCTGTCGATCTTTCCCTACGGGGTGTCGCGCAGCTACCTCGAGCAGTCGCTGCGCGAGATGCGCCTTCCCGTCCGCATCCAGCACCACGTCGACGACGCCGACCTCGTGCTGACCTTGAAGAACTACTACCGCCGCCACGATTCCCCGGTGCGCGCCGCCGAGTCGTCGGGCATCCCGATCCATGTGCTGCGCAGCAACACGGTGGCGCAGATCAAGGGAGCGCTCGCCCGGGTGTACGGCGTCGACGCGCCCGCCGACACCCCCGACGACACCCCCGACGACACCCCCGACGACGCCGAGCCCGCGATGCAGGATGTGCTCGAGGGCATCGAGCAGATGCAACGAACCGGTAACGACGTCGAGCTCACGCCGCAGAACGCATACGTGCGCAGGCTCCAGCATCAGCTCGTCGAACAGCACGCGCTCACAGCGCGCAGCACCGGTGACGAACCCAACCGCAGACTCGTCATACTGCGACCCTCGGAATGAGCCGGTTGGGCTAGGGGCCCGACGGCGGGGGAGTAGTGATCGGCATGAGCGCGTGGCGTGGTTTCTTCATCTCCTTCGAAGGGCTTGACGGTGCCGGCAAGAGCACCCAGGTCGCGTCCCTCGCGGGCGCGCTACGCCAGCAGGGACATGAGGTCGTCACGGTTCGACCGGACGAGACGCACCTGGGTGAGATCCTGCACAGCTTTGTGCTTCAGCATCAGCGAGGGCCGGCGCTCGAGGCATGGGCGGAGGCACTGCTGTTCACGGCGGAACGCGTGCAGTTGCTGCACGAGACGATCCTGCCCGCGCTGCGCCGCGGCGGTGTGGTCATCGCCGATCGCTACGCCGACTCGACGATCGCGTACCAGGGCGGCGGCAGAGGTATCCCGACCGGGGATCTGCTTCGCCTCCATGCAGCCGCGTGCGGCGATGTCTGGCCGGATCTCACCCTGTATCTCGCCATTCCCGCGTCGACGGCCGCTCAGCGTCAGCGTGCGCAGCAGCTGCCACTCGACCGCTTCGAGGTTGCACCCGAGACGTTCCATGCTGCCGTGGAGGCCGCCTTCGAGCAGCTGGTAGCCCAGCATCCGCGCAGGTTCGTGCGCATCGACGCGACGCGACCCGCAATCGTCGTGTCGCGTGATGTCGAGAAGGTGATCGTGCAGCGGCTTCCGGCGGCAGCCCCGACCTCGCCTCTGAGGACGGCAACCGTCTGATAACGCGCCCCGACCGGTCAGTTGCCGATCGGGCTCAGCACCACATCGGTTGCCGGTACGACCCGTTCCACGCGGCTCCCCGCCAGGTGCACGCGAACGCCCGGGATTCCGGGAGCGCCGGGATCCCACCCGAGCGCGTGCAACTCGCGAGCCTCTCCCCAGGTCCGCGCCTGACGTTGCTCGCGGCCGTCGGTGAAGGTGATCGTCCCTGGCCGCGTCGCGAAACCGAAGCCGACCCCGCCGCCGGTGCTGAGAAATGCGGGCACGTCGGTGAGAGCTGTGACGGCATCGAAGAGTTCCTCGCCGCTCTCGAGCGCGACCGCCAGGCTCGGCATACCGCCCGACTTCGCCGCCTCGCGGACTCCCGCGCGCTGAGCGACCTGCACAGCGCGCTCGCGGCGGCGGCGCTCGGTCGCCAGCTCGGTAGCACGGGTCCGGATCTCGCGGAGGTGCTGCTCGTATGGGGCCATGGCGGCGATGGTGGCGCGCTCGGTCGCCTGCAGCTGTGCGCCCAGCGCATCGAGGCTGCCGTCGCTCAGCGCACGCAGCGCCTCGGGTTCGACGCGGTCGCCGAGCGAGGGAAGCTCCACGTTTGGCACTCTACTCGCCACCCGCGCCCGAATCTCGGCGCGCGCGCGTCCATCTCGTGTATTACGCAGACAACCGTCATCGAATCCGAGGGAGGCACAGCTCGTGGGCCAGGTTCTCCATGACGCAATCCGAGTCGAGCGCGAGGGCGCGGTCGTCACCCTCACCATCGACCACCCTCCGGTAAACGCAGTCAACGGCGATGTCGTCAACGGCCTTGCCGAGGGGCTCGCGAGTGCTGAAGCAGACGAGACCTGCCGGGCGCTGGTCGTCACCGGAAGCGGACCGAAGTTCTTCTCAGCCGGCGCGGACATCACCGGCTTCGGCGGCGGGGCCGAAGCGATTGGCAAGGCGACCGATCTCACCCTGCTCTTCGAGGCGTCGCGGCTCCCGGTGATCGCCGCGGTCAACGGCATCGCCTTCGGAGGTGGCTGCGAACTCACGCTGGCATGCGATGTGCGTCTCGCGGCTCGGACCGCGCGGTTCGGTCAGCCGGAGATCAAGCTCGGCATCATCCCGGGCTGGGGCGGGACGCAGCGGCTGCCCAGGCTGATCGGGACCGCGCGCGCCACCGAGCTGCTGCTCACCGGGGATCCGATCGACGCCGAACGCGCTCTCGCGATCGGCCTGGTCGCCGAGGTCGTCGAGCCCGAAGATCTCCCCGCAGCCGCACGCCGCTGGGCCGAGCTCCTGGCTTCGCGAGCGCCACTGGCGCTTGCCGCGACCAAGCGCGCTATGCGCGCCGGCGCGCAACTGCCCATCGCGGAGGCGCTCAAGGCTGAGCGCAGCGAGTTCATCGGACTCTTCTCAACCGAGGACGCCCAGGAGGGCATTGCCGCGTTCATGCAGAAGCGTCCTCCGGAATGGAAGGGACGCTAGTGTCCGCCGGTTTGACTGCGGTGCTCAGCCCGATCGCGCTGGTGCTGCTTGCCGGCGCGTCGCTGACCTTGAGCGGACTGCGCTGGCGAAAGCTGCTCGGCGAGATGCGGCGCAGCACGCGCCGGGAGCGCCGTCTCGATCACCCCGCGTCGCGGGTGCGCGCGTTCTTCGTGTATGTCGTCGCGCAGGGCCGCCTGCTCCGCTGGCCGTTCTCCGGTGTACTCCATGCCTTCATCTTCTGGGGTTTCGTGGTGCTGCTCACCGCGATCGCGCAGGGGATCGTCGAGGCCGTCTGGCAGGGGTTCCAGTTCAACCTGCTCCCGGGAAGTGGCGCGATCGCGTTCCTGCAGGACCTCTTCTTCTTCGTCGTGATCTGCGGCATCACCATGGCGCTGTTCAACCGCCTGGTCATCAACCCAACCCGTTTTCGGGGCAGCCATCGGGGCGACGCGATCCTCATCCTCGCGTGGATCGGAGTGCTGCTCATCTGCATGGAGCTCAGTTTCGCCACGCGCATCGCCGAGGGAGCCCCGGAGGCGCTCGGTCAGTGGCGACCCATCGCGGCGGCTCTCGCCGGCATCTTCCGGCCGCTCGGCTCGGGAAGCGAGGCGCTCATCGTCATCCACGGCATCTTCTTCTGGGTGCACCTCACGCTCGTGTTCGGATTCCTCGTCTACCTCGGATACAGCAAGCACCTGCACATCATCACGTCGGTTCCCAACGTCTTCTTCAAGAACGAAGGGCCCAAGGGAGCCTTGCGCACCCTCGACATCGACGCCGTGATGAACGCCGAGAACGAGGCCGATCAGCACTTCGGTGCGGGAGCGCTCGAGCACTTCTCATGGAAGGACACGCTCGATCTCTACACCTGCACCGAGTGCGGACGCTGCCAGACACACTGCCCGGCATACAACACCGGCAAACCCCTCTCGCCCAAGACGTTGATCACCGATCTCCGCGACCTCGCCTACGAGAACCTCGCGGGTGGGTACGCGGCCACACGGCACGACGCGCATGTTGCGCAATCGAGTGGCGACGGCGCGGTGATGTGGACGAGCGGCGACCATCATCCGGGCGCGGCGCACGATCTGCCCGGGCATTTTCAACCGTCGTGGCTCTCGCCCGACCAGGTCGCAGCCGCGGTCCCGGAGGGCGGCCCGCGACCGCTGATTGGCGGGACGATCCTGGAGGAGACGCTCTGGTCCTGCACGACGTGCGGGGCGTGCATGGATCAGTGTCCGGTCCTGATCGAGCACGTCCCCAAGATCCTGGACATGCGCCGGCATCTCGTCCTCGACGAGTCGCGGATGCCGAAACAGGCGGAGGCCGCGCTGCGCAACATCGAGAACGTCGCCAACCCGTACGGGCTGTCCCATCAGTCGCGAGCCGACTGGGCCAAGGATCTCGGCGTGTCATTCATCGCCGACAAACCTGACGCCGAGTACCTGTACTGGGTCGGGTGCGCGGCCTCGTTCGATGAGCGTGCACGGACGATCGCAGCGGCGCTCTCCAAGATCCTGCAGGCCGCAGGCGTCGATTTCGCCATCCTCGGCACCGAGGAGAAGTGCACCGGTGACCCGGCGCGCAGGATCGGCAATGAATACCTCTTCCAGGAACGCGCGAAGGAGAACGTCGAGGTGCTCAAGCGGCATAACGTGCGCAAGATCATCGCGTCGTGCCCGCACTGCTTCAACACCTTCGCCAACGAGTACCGCGATTTCGGCGGCGAGTACGAGGTCATCCACCATACCCAGCTGATCGACCGCCTGCTCAAGGAGGGGCGCATCACGCTCGATGCCGCCAAGGCCCAGGAGGAGACGATCACGTACCACGACTCCTGCTACCTCGGTCGCTGGAACGACATCTTCGCGCCGCCCCGGGACATCCTCGAGCGCATCCCGGGCCTCAAGGTCGTGGAGATGGCTCGGAGCAAGAGCGAGGGGATGTGCTGCGGCGCCGGCGGCGGCAGGATGTGGATGGAGGAGGACCAGCCGCGGGTCAACCACCGCAGGGTCGACCAGGCGGTCGAGACCCACGCCAGCAAGGTCGCGACCGCGTGTCCCTTCTGCCTCACCATGTTCGACGAGGGCATCTCCGCGAAGCAGATCGGCGACACGCTCGCCGTCGACGATGTGGCGGTCTACGTCGCCCGCGCCCTCAAGGATCCCGTCGCGGACTGACCATCGCCGCCTTCGACCCGCACGCCGCTCAGATAGGGCGGGGCATGCGCTGGTTGCGAAGCGTCAGGAAGCGCGCGCCGCAGTCGGGGCACTTGAAACCGGGCTGGTCATAGCCCGTCTGGCGATCGCCGAACGTCAAGGGGATGACCCGCGTGCTGTCACAGCGCTCGCAGGCAGGGTCGACGGGCGCCGGCCGGTCGTGAGGCATGCTCAGAGGATGGTACGTCCACGCCCGAGGCGCGCCGACGATCCGTCAGGGCACACTTGGCTCACCGGCGTTGCCGGGAGGACCCATCCAAGGAGGAAGTGAAGTGGCAGACACCGAAGCGGTCGACGCGTACAGCCCCGAGTGGGCGGACGCTTTCAAAGCCGAGATCAACAAGTCGTCGGTGTACAAGCAGGCGGCCGCCGGCTGGGAGGGGTCGGTCGGGCTGGTCGTGCTCGCCGAGCCTGACAAGAACTTCCCCGAGGATCGCGGCGTGTTTCTCGATCTCTGGCACGGCGAGGCTCGCGACGTCCGCGTCGGGACCCGTGAGGAGGCCCAGAAGGCCAAGTTCGTGCTCACCGGCGCCTACTCGCGTTGGAAGCAGGTGGCTCAGAAGGAGCTCGACGCCACCAAGGGGATCATGCTCGGGCGGCTCAAGCTGAAGGGTGACTTCCCGACCATCGTGCGCTACACCAAGGCCTCCCAGGAGCTCACCAACTGCACCACCCGCGTGCCGGTCAGGTGGCCGGACGAGGCCTGACCGGATGACCCGACCCGCGCCGGACGCCGGGGACGACGGGCAGCTGCTCGTCGTCGGTGCGGGCACGATGGGTGCTCAGATCGCCCAGCAGGCGGCGCTCCACGGGATCGACGTCGCGCTCGTGGACGTCGACGGCGAGCACCTCCAGCGAGCCATGGCGTCGAATCGTCAGTGGCTCGACCGCCGCGTCGAGAAGGGCAAGCTGGACCGTGCGGAGGCCGACCTCGCCGCGAGCCGCGTGACCCCGACCACCGACCTCGCCACGGCCGCCGCAGGATCGGCGTGGGCCATCGAAGCGGTGGTCGAGCTGCCGTCGGTCAAGCGCGAGATCTTCGCCGAGCTGGACGCGCACCTCCCGGCCCGCGCGGGCATCGCCACCAACTCGAGCAACATCGTAGTCTCGCGGATCGCCGATGCGACGGCTCGTCCCCAGCTGTGCTGCAACATGCACTTCTTCCACCCCGTGCTGGTGATGGACCTGTGCGAGGTGGTGCGGGGACCGGAGACCTCCGACGAGACCTGCGCGCGCGCCGTCGCATGGTCACGGCGGATGGGGCGGACGCCGATCGTGGTGGAGAAGGAGATCGACGGGTTCATCGTCAATCGCATCCTCGGCGCCGCATCCCGCGAGGCCTTCTCGCTGCTCGAGGGCGGGGTGGCTTCCGCGGAGGACATCGACATCGCTGTGCGCAAGGGCCTCAACTGGCCGATGGGCCCGTTCCAGCTCGCGGACTTCTCGGGTCTCGACACGGTGCTGACCATCCGCCGGGACCGCATGGAACGCGACCACGCTCCGGGAGACGTCGCGACGGTCGCGATCCTCGAGCGGATGGTGCGGGCCGGCCGCCTCGGTCGCAAGAGCGGTCGCGGCTTCTACGACTATGCCGTGGACCCGCCCGCGCCCCTGCCGCTTCCGGATTGAGCCAGGGCGACGCGCCCCGGGCTGCCCGCCCGAGTTCTTGACGCCGGGATCACCAGCGCCGCGATCCCGATGCCCAGGAGCCCGAGAGGCACCAGCCTCCCCGGAGGCGCAGGTGCCGCGTTCCCGGTGTCCACCAGCGTGAGCACCCCGAGGATCCCCCAGGCTCCGATGGCGCGGATGGTCATGGGGCCGGGCCACGGCGCGGTCTCGGCAGCTGCGGCGCGGGCGGCGCACCATGCGAAGACCGGGGCCAGGATCACCAGGTCGTGGGGCAGAAGGTGCGGTGACGCCACGAGGGACAGCGCCGCGGCCCCGGCGAGTGAGGCCTCCAGGGCGCCGGGACGGCTGCGAGACCGCGCTCCGAGCACCCCGCAGCCGGCGAGCGCGACCAGCGAGCCGACGATGCCGATTGCCACCGGGAGCGTCCCGCTGCCGAGCCAGGACGCTACCAGCCCGGGGATGCCCAGGGTGCTCGATCCCGGGGTGTTGCCCGCCGCGAAGGTCAGCGCGGACGCGAAGCCGGCAACGCCGGACGGTCCCACGAGCGCCAGCGAAACCGCGGCCACGACGGCGCAGCCGCCCGCGGCGCCCGCGAGCGCCCGCCAGTCGCGCCGCGCGATCAGCCAGATGCCGAGCCCCACGGCGAGGTGCGGTTTGGTCGCGGCGAACGCGAGCGCCATCCAGAACCCGGCAGCCGCTGGACGGTCCTTTCGCCAGGCGGCATATGCGGCGGCAAGACCGAGGGCGGTCACGCCGTCGATCTGACCGAGGAGCAGGAAGGCGTAGGTGCCCCCGGCGGCCAGGGCCATGAGCGCCGTCGAAACACGTGGGGTCCGGCCGACCCGAGCGGGCCATGGGCCGGCCCGGATCGCGACCCAGACGGCGAGCGCGAGCAGGATGACCTCGATCAACGACCAGATTCGGAAGGCGGTTCCCGGGTCCAGCGCCGTGAGCGGCAGCGCCAGGAGCGCCGTGGTCGGCGGCGTGATGAACGGAAGGTCGATGACCGTTCCGGCGGGAAGCAGGGTCAGGTGTCGCGCATGCTCAACCTGCTGGTCGTACAGGTTTGCGCCATCGCCACTGCGGAGCACCAGGGCCGCGACGTACGAGGCCGAGAAGTCGGTGCCGCGCTCTCGAACCGGGGTCACCTGGGCCCAGGAGATCGCGTAGTACGCGAGGAGCAGGGTGCTGACGGCGGCCGCGACAGCGAGCGCGCGACGGGTTCTCACGGCGTCTGGACGCTAGCATCGAGTTCTCCGAAGCGAACGCGGCGTTGCCGTATTGCTTCCTATACTCGGCCAACGATGGCGAGTGCATTCACCAAGATCGACCATGTGGGAATCGCTGTCGCCGACCTCGACCTCGCGGTTGCGGCATATGAGCGCCTCACCGGCTCGGCCCCGGCGCACCGGCAGGTCGTCGCCTCCGACGGCATCGAGGCGGTCATGTTCGAGGTCGGCGAGTCGTGCATCGAACTGCTCGGCAGCACCGGGCCGGATTCGAAGATCGCGAGGTTTCTGGCCAAGCGGGGAGGCGGCCTCCATCACGTGGCCTACGGCGTCGAGAACGTTCAGGCCAGCCTCGACCACTTCGCCGAGCTTGGCCTCCAACTGCTCGACACCTGTCCACGGCGTGGCGCAGCCGGCAGGCTGGTTGCGTTCCTGCATCCCTCGGCGGGAGGCGGAGTGCTCACCGAACTGTGCCAGCCCGACCAGGAGACCGCCGGGTCGCACTTGTGAGCGACCACCCGGGTGCAGAGCCCATCAGCAACCCGGAGACCGAGTCCGGCATTCCTCTCGAACCGTTCTACGTCGCCGGGCCGGACGGCCCACCGCCTCCCGGCGACTACCCCTACACGAGGGGCATCCGAGCGGAGGGCTACCGCTCACGGCTGTGGACGATGCGCCAGTACGCGGGGTTCGGCAGCGCCGAGCAGACCAACCAGCGCTTCCACTACCTGCTGCGGGCTGGACAGAACGGACTCTCGGTGGCGTTCGATCTCCCCACCCAGATGGGCTACGACAGCGACGACCCGGTTGCGCACGGCGAGGTCGGCAAGGTCGGGGTCGCGATCGACTCGCTCGAGGACATGGAGTTGCTCATGCGCGGGATCCCTCAGGACCGCGTAACCACGTCGATGACCATCAACGCGCCTGCCGCAGTGCTCCTGCTCCTCTATGAGCTCGCGGCCGAGCGCAAGGGGATCGCGGCCACGACGCTCGGAGGGACGATCCAGAACGACATCCTCAAGGAATACGCGGCGCGTGGGACCTACATCTATCCGCCGCGACCATCGATGCGGCTGGTGACAGACACCTTCGCGTACTGCGAGGAGCGGCTGCCTCGCTGGAACACCATCAGCATCAGCGGCTACCACATCCGCGAGGCGGGCGCCACCGCACCCCAGGAGATCGCGTTCACACTCAGCAACGGCATCGCCTACGTCCAGGCGGCGATCGAGACGGGTCTCAAAGTCGAGGATTTCGCTCCCCGGCTCAGCTTCTTCTTCAACGTCAGCAACGATTTCTTCGAGGAGGTCGCCAAGTTCCGCGCGGCGCGCGCGATCTGGGCGGCGGTGATGCGCGAGCGCTTCGGTGCCCGGGGTGAGCGCAGCCTGCAGTTGCGATTCCACGCGCAGACGAGCGGCGCGACGCTGACGGCGCAGCAGCCGCTCAACAACGTGGTGCGGGTTTCGCTGCAGGCCCTCGCCGCGGTGTGTGGCGGTGCCCAGTCGCTGCACACCAACAGCTACGACGAGGCGCTCGCGCTCCCCTCCGAGCAGGCCGTGGAGATCGCGCTGCGCACGCAGCAGGTGATCGGACACGAGACCGGAGCCGCCAATGTCACCGATCCGATGGGCGGATCGCACCTCATCGAGGCGCTCACGCACGACCTCATCGAGGAATCGCGCGAACTGATGCGCCGCGTCGAGGACCATGGTGGGGCGGTCGCGGCGATCGAGGCGGGGTTCTACCAGGAGCAGATCCAGGACTCGGCATACCGCTACCAGCGCCTCGTCGAATCCGGTGAACGGGTCATCGTCGGCGTCAACCGGTTCACCGAGACGTCGCAACCCGCGGTGCCGATCCTTCGCATCGATGCCGAGCTCGAGGCGGCACAGATCGAGCGGCTTGCGACGTTGCGCAAGGCTCGCTCCGATGCCGCTGTCCAGCGGGCGCTGCAGGCGCTGCAGGCGGGTGCGCAGGGGACCGCAAATCTGCTGCCGCTCATGCGTACGGCGCTCGAGGCGCACGCGACCGTCGGGGAAGTGTGCGGTGTGCTCCGCGAGGTCTTCGGCGTCTACCGTCCCATGGTCACGGTGTGAGCCCGAAGGCCATGTGGTCCCCTGGTAGCCTGACGGCGTGACCAGACAGCCGCGCAAGGGCGTTCCACCGGTCGGCGCCGGCGATGCGATCGCTCCCGCCGGCATGCCCGGGCCGATCGACGGCGGCGGAGGGTCGTCGAGCGGTTCGAGTGGGGGAACCGGCAAGAAGATCAACATGCTGCGCAAACGCAGGTACGACGCGGTCCACCGGGGTGGCGCGGCGGAGCGATCCCAGCACGCGAAGGGCAAGCTCACCGCACGCGAGCGCATCGACCGGCTGCTCGACCCGGGTTCCTTCACAGAGCTCGACATGTTCGCCCTGCACCGGACGACCAACTTCGACATGCACGAGCGGAGGATTCGCGGCGACGGGGTCATCACAGGCTGGGGAACCATCGGAAGCCGGCAGGTCTTCGTCTTCAGCCATGACGCGTCCGTCTTCGGCGGATCGCTTGGTGAGGTCTTCGCGGAGAAGGTCACCAAGATCATGGATCTCGCGTTCCGGACCGGCTGTCCCTGCATCGGCATCAACGACTCCGGCGGTGCGCGCATCCAGGAAGGGGTTGTCTCGCTTGCGGGATACGCTGAGATCTTCTACCGCAACGTCGAGGCGAGCGGCGTTATCCCGCAGCTCTCCCTGATCGTCGGACCGTGCACCGGCGGTGCGGTGTACTCGCCGGCGATGACCGACTTCATCTTCATGGTGCGAAAGGTCGGGTACATGTTCATCACCGGTCCCGACGTCATCAAGGTCACGACCGGCGAGGAGGTGACCTTCGAGGAGCTCGGCGGCTCGGACGTGCACAACCAGCGCAGTGGCGTCGCGCACTTCATCGCCGACACCGAGGACGAGGCCTTCGGCCAGATGCGCGAGCTGCTCTCCTACCTGCCCCCGAACAACCGCGAGCGCCCGCCCTACCATCCGACTCTCGACGATCCCCTCCGCGAGGATCCCGAGCTGCAGACCATCATCCCCGACAATCCCAACCAGCCCTACGATATGCGCGGCGTCGTCACGCGCATCGTCGACGACGGCCGGTTTCTCGAGGTGATGCACTACCACGCGGAGAACATCATCTGTGGCTTCGCCAGGCTCGACGGCCATCCCGTCGGCGTGGTCGGCAACCAGCCGCGCGTGCTGGCCGGCGCGCTCGACATCTCCGCAGCCATCAAGGCGGCGCGCTTCGTGCGCTTCTGCGACTCGTTCAACGTGCCCCTGGTCACCTTCGTGGACGTGCCCGGTTTCCTCCCCGGCACGGACCAGGAGTACGGTGGCATCATCCGCCACGGCGCCAAGCTCCTCTACGCGTACTGCGAGGCGACGGTTCCCAAGCTCACCGTGATCACGCGCAAGGCCTACGGTGGCGCCTACGACGTCATGTGCTCCAAGCACATCCGCGCCGATTACAACGTCGCCTGGCCCACCGCGGAGATCGCCGTGATGGGACCGCAGGGTGCGGTGAGCGTCATCTTCAAACGCGAGATCGCCAGTGCCGCCAACCCGAAGGAACGCTCAGAGCAGCTCATCGAGGATTACCGCGAGCAGTTCGCCAATCCGTACTACGCGGCGGAGCGAGGCTATGTCGACGACGTGATCGAGCCTCGCCAGACACGTGCGGCGCTCATCGGTGCGCTGCGGATGGCGCGGGACAAGCAGGTGGAGTCACCGCAGCGAAAGCACGGCAACATCCCACTCTGACGCTCAGCGCGGATTGATGCGCCGTCCACCGGTTCGTGGAGCGGAATCCTTGAGGCCGGCGGAAAGCGGGACGTAGGCCTTCGCGTACGCCTGGTCGGTGCGGCCCTGAGCGTGGTGGATCGCGGGGACGGCGGCGCGCACCAGCAGCACCTGCAGCGCAGCCGCCACCGGGACTGCGAGCAGGGCACCGATCAGCCCCTGAATCGCCCCACCCACGAGCAGCGCCAGCACGACACCGAGCGCCGGCAGCGACACCACGCGGTTCATCACCATCGGCACCACGGTGTTGGCGTCGACCAGCTGGATGACCAGGAGCACCGCGAGCACGATGATCGGGTACTCCGGGCTGATCGTGAAGCCGAGCAGCACGGCGGGTATCACGCCGACGATCCCGCCCACCATCGGGATCGCCGCGGTGAGGCCGGCGAAGATGCCGAGGATCACCGGGTCGGGGAGACGGAGCAGCCAGCACACGACCCCGACCACGAGTCCGACCGCAAGGCTGTTGATGGCCACCGCACGCAGGAAGCCGCCCATGCGAAATCCCATCTCGCGAAAGATGTCGATGGCCAGCTCGTGGTGAGCCTCCGGGAGCAGGTCGACGGTGAACGCCTTGAGGCGGTCGCTGCTCACGAGCCACAGGAAACCGACCACGAGCACGAGGACGAAGTCGACGATGATGCTGAAGATCGTCCCGCCGATGGCGAGCAGGATGTTCTGCGCGGTGCCGATGACGGAGCTCACCTGTTTGGCGACATCGACGTTGAAGTGGAACTGCTGCTCGACGCCCGTGAACCAGTTGAGAAAGTCCCTCTGATACGCGGGGAAGTTCTTGGCGAGTGATGACGCCTCGCTGACGATCGGCTGCACGAGGAGCAGCACCATGACCGCGATGAACACGAGCACGGCGATGTACACGGCGAGGATGCCGACCGGCCTCGGGACTCGCCGGCGCTGCAACTCCGCCACGAGCGGCCGGATTCCCTCGGCGAACACGATGGCGACGAGCACCACCAGGACGATGCCGATGATGGTGGCGAGGAACGCGACCATCGCCACGATGCCGAGCACGATGAGCGCCGCCGAGACCAGCGTGCGCACCGAGACGACGTTGACGCCGTCGCGGCGCGAGGTCTTCTGCGGCTCGACCGCAACGCGGTCGGCAGCCCCCCCAGCGCGAGGTTCAGCCGGCTCTGGCGCCGGAGCTTGGTCTGGTGTGGTTCCGACATCGCGACTTGCCAACCGGGTCAGCCTAGCAGTCTCCGGCTGCAGTGGAGAGACGCGCTTTGCGTACTCTGTCGACGTGACCGAACTCGAGACTCGTCCTGTCGGCGGGGGCGTTCTCCGGGCCACGGTGGTGGGACTCGGATGCAACAACTTCGGCCGCCGCGTGGACGCCGAGGGCACGGCTCGCGTGGTGCACGCGGCGCTCGATGAGGGGATCACCTTCTTCGACACGGCCGATATCTACGGCAATGGGCAGAGCGAGGAGATGCTCGGCGCAGCGCTGAAGGGACGCCGCCAGGAGGCGGTCATCGCATCCAAATTCGGGCACTCGTCGGGTGGTGCGGGCCGCGGGGGCTCGCGCGCATGGGTCCGCACCGCCGTGGAGAACACCCTGCGGCGGCTCGACACCGACTGGATCGACCTGTACCAGCTCCATACCCCGGACCCGGCGACGCCGGTCGAGGAGACGCTCGAGGCGCTCACCGAATTGGTCAGCGAAGGCAAGATGCGGTGCGCAGGCTCGTCGAACCTCGCCGGCTGGCAGATTACGGATGCGGACTGGATTGCGCGAACGCGGGGACTCACCCGGTTCGTCACGGCGCAGAACGCATACAGCCTCCTCGATCGATCCGTCGAGGAGGAGGTGATTCCTGCCTGCGAGCACTTCGACGTCGGGATGATCCCGTACAGCCCGCTCGCCAACGGCCTGCTCACCGGCAAGCATCGCCGCGGTCAACCGCCCTTGGAGGGCACGCGTCTTGCCGCGGTTGCGGGAGCCAATGCCGGACGATGGCTGACCGACGGGAACTTCGACCTCGTCGAAGCACTGGAAGCCTTTGCGCGCGAGCGCGGGGTCTCCCTGCTCGAGGTCGCAATCGGTGGCCTCGCGGCCCAGCCCCAGGTCGTCTCGGTGATCGCGGGGGCGACCTCGCCGGAGCAGGTTCGCGCCAATGCCCGGGCCGGCCGGTGGCGCCCGAGCGCCGCCGACCTCGCGGAGCTCGACCGGATTGCCCCACGCCGATGAGCGCTCACGCTTTCTCTAGACTGGCCCGCGGATGAAGCTGCTCGAGTACCAGGCGAAACAGCGGTTCGCAGCCGCGGGCATCTCGGTGCCGGCCGGCCGTCTGGCGCGGACTCCCGACGAGGCGGCGTCTGCCGCGCGTGAGCTCGGCCGGGTGGCCATCAAGGCGCAGGTGCCGATCGGTGGCCGTGGCAAAGCGGGCGGTATCGCCGTCGTCGACACCCCCGAGGAGGCGCATCGCGAAGCCGCGCGCATCCTCGCGATGGACATCCGCGGCTACCCGGTGCGCAGCGTCTGGTGCGAGACCGGACTGAGCATCGAGGCCGAGCTCTATCTCGGCATCACGCTCGATCGTGATCGCCGCCGCCTGGTGATCATCTTCTCGGCCGCGGGAGGGATGGAGATCGAGCAGGTGGCAGTCGAGGCGCCCGAGCGGATCGCCAAGCTGTGGCCCGATCCCTTCGCCGGCCCGCATCCCTTCGAGATCCGGCAGCTGGCGTTTGCCGGACTCGCACACGCTCCCGAGCTTCGCGACCGGACGCCGAAGCTCGTGAGCGCACTGGTCGGGTTGACCACTCGTCTCCACGAGGTCGCGATATCGCTCGACGCGTTGACGTGCGAGATCAACCCGCTCGTGCTCACGACGGACGGCAACCTGGTTGCCGCGGACGGAAAGCTCGAGATCGACGAGAACGCCGACTCACGTCATCAGGCCGTCGCCGAAGAGCTCGCGCGTGACGAGACGGGCGAGGACGGACGCAGCGGGGACGACCCCTTCGAGGTCGAGGCGCGCAAGCGCGGGCTCACCTATGTGCACCTCGACGGCGATATCGGCTGCATCGGCAACGGCGCCGGCCTGACCATGAACACGCTCGACCTCGTCAAGCAGCACGGGGGCGAGCCCGCCGACTTTCTCGACATCGGCGGCGGCGCGAGCGCGGAGCGTGTGCGCAACGCGCTCGAGATGGTGCTCCTGGATCCGAAGGTGCGCGGCGTGTTCATCAACGTTTTCGGCGGGATCACCCGAGGCGATGAGGTCGCTCGCGGGATCATCGCCGCGCGAGACGAGTTGCACATCACCAAGCCGCTCGTGGTGCGGATGACGGGCACCATGGAGGAGGAGGGGCGAAAGCTCCTTCAGGAGGCCGGCATCGTGCCCGGGAAGAACGCGACCGAGGCCGCCGAAACCATCGTTCAGCTCACAAGGGTGGGGAGTACATGAACTACGGCGGGCACGGGGTCGGAACGCCTTCGCCGTTCCGCCCCTCACTCTCGCCCGGGGGGGTAGCCCGGGCTGCGAGATGGCCCGCCTCCGTTCATGCCCTCCCCACCAGGCGCGCGTCATGAGCGTGCTTGTCGATCGGAACAGCCGCGTGCTTATCCAGGGGATCACGGGGCGCGAGGGGACCTTTCACACCGGGCAGATGCGTGCCTTCGGCACCAATATCGTTGCGGGGGTTTCCCCGGGCAAGGGTGGCAGCGACCAGGATGGGGTTCCGATCTTTGACACGGTTGCCGATGCGGTGGCCGCAACCGGGGCCGACGTGTCGGGGATCTTCGTGCCGCCCGCATTCGCGGCGGACGCGATCATGGAGTCGGCCGCAGCCGGGATCGAGCTCACCGTGTGCATCACCGAGCTCATTCCCGTGCACGACATGATCCGGGCGCGCGACTTCGTGATCCGCACCGGACATCAGCTTCTCGGCGCGAACTGCCCGGGCATCGTGACTCCCGGTCAGTGCAAGGTCGGCATCATCCCCAACCACATCAACACGCCAGGCCCGGTGGGCATCGTCGGCCGGAGCGGAACGCTCACGTACGAGGTGATCCAGGGCCTCGGTGAGGCGGGGATGGGCCAGACCACCTCGGTCGGCATCGGCGGCGATCCGGTGATGGGCCTCAGCTTTCCCGACGTGCTCCAGCGCTTCGCCGATGACGCCGAGACGCACGCGGTGGTGCTCATCGGCGAGATCGGAGGCTCCGACGAGGAGAACGCCGCGGCGTGGATTCTCGAGACCGGCTTCGACAAGCCGGTGGTGGCGTTCATCTCCGGGCGGACGGCGCCGCCGGGAAAGCGCATGGGCCACGCGGGCGCGATCATCAGCGGCAACACCGGCAGCGCGCAGAGCAAGCTCGATGCGCTCACCGCGGCCGGCGCCGAGATCGCAGACACCATCGAGGACGTCGTTCGCCTGACCGCGGCGAGGCTGGGCACGCACCCTCGCTGAGGGGCGGTGCCCGGCCGCACGCTAGCCGCGGAGGCGGTACAGGACGACGGCCGCGATGTACACCAGGCCGGCGATCGCGCCCAGCCAGTCATAGGGCTCGCCGCTGTGGCCCTGAGCCACCTCGACGATGAAGGCGACGATCACGGCGATGATGAGCGCGAGACCGGCCATCGCGGTGGCCTGCAGATCGAGCATCGCGAAGCGCTCGTCGCGGCCGTCACCACGCAGCCCTCGGATCGTCTCGCTCCGGCCACTGAGCAGCACGGCGCCGGCAAACAGAACCATGATGCTGAGGCACCAGAGGCCGAGGGCCAGCTGGTGACCAAAGATGTTCGCCCCGAGCAAGACCACGCCCATCGCGAGGCTGAACACCGGAATCGTCCACTTCGATCGCATCACGTCACGCCTTTCGCCCGTTCTCGTCGACATGGAACATGTCCTCCACATTGCTGCCGAAGAACCGGGCAAGCCGGATGGCGAGGGGCAGGGAGGGGGTGTAGCGCTCCGTCTCGATGGCATTGATCGTCTGCCGCGAGACGCCGAGCGCGTCACCGAGCTCTCCCTGCGAGAGGCCGCGCGCTGACCTGAGTTCCCGGACGCCGTTTCGCATGATGTAAAGCTTACTTGACACTAGTCGGAGATGTCAAGCGTGCTTTACAGGGGAGGCTGCCTCGAGCCCATGCCGCCGCGCTACCGTTAGGTTCGAGTGAACTTCGATCTCAGCGACGAGCAGCGACACATTCGCGATGTGGTTCGCGACTTCGCGCAGGCGGAGATCGCGCCGGCAGCCGCCCACTACGACGAGACGGGTGAGTTTCCCTACGAGGTCGTGGCCGGGATGGCCGGGCTTGGCCTGTTCGCCCTGCCGTTTCCCGTCGAGATCGGCGGGGCCGGGGGCGATTTCATCTCGTACTGCCTCGCCATGGAGGAGATCGCTCGAGCCGACGCGAGCTGCGCCATCACGCTCGAGGCGGCGGTGTCGCTCGGCATCTCGCCGATCGTGAAGTTCGGCTCGAGCGAGCAGCAGCAGCGCTGGCTCGCGCCGCTCATGGCGGGCGAGCGGCTCTGGGCGTTCGGGCTGACCGAGCCCGAGGCGGGATCGGACGCCGCCGGAACCCAGACGCGGGCGGTGCGGGACGGGGACCACTGGGTCATCAACGGGCGCAAGGCGTTCATCACCAACGCGGGGACCGATATCAGCGCCGGGGTGACGATCACCGCCGTCACCGGATCGCGGAACGGCCACAGGGAGATCAGCACCATCGCCGTGGAGCAGGGCACGCCCGGGTACTCGCAGGCGCCCAAGTACCGGAAGCTCGGATGGCACGCGTCCGACACGCGCGAGTTGATCTTCGAGGACTGCCGCGTTCCCACCGGCAACCTCATCGGCACAGCCGGCGAGGGGTTGACCCAATTCCTGCAGATCCTCGAAGGTGGACGCGTCGCCATCGCCGCGCTCTCCGTCGGTGTGGCCCAGGCGTGCCTCGACGCCTCGCTCGCGCACTCGGCGGCGCGACATCAGTTCGGCGTTCCCATCGCGACCTTTCAGGCAACGCAGTTCAAGCTCGCCGACATGGGCACGCAGATCGAGCTGGCGCGCCTCATGACCTGGCGCGCGGCCGCGGCCATCGATGCCGGCAAGAGCGCGGCGCCGTACGCATCGATGGCCAAGCTGCACGCTTCGGAGGTCGCGACCGCGTGCGCCAACCAGGCGGTGCAGATCCACGGCGGCATGGGCTTCATGGAGGACTCGCCGGTCGCGCGCCTCTATCGCGACGTCAAGATCAATGAGATCGGCGAGGGAACCAGCGAGGTGCAGCGAATCCTGATCGCCCGGCATCTCCTGCGTCCGTACGAGGTGCTGGAGGCCGACCGTGGCAACTGACGCAGTCATCGTCGCCGCGGTCCGGACGCCGTTCGGCAAGCTCGGCGGCGCGCTCGCCTCGGTTCCCGCCGTCGATCTAGATCGGAAGAGCACACGTCTGAACT
>ODAK010000940.1_pt1 | contig 32809 bp, 27 predicted proteins | sample 1539591 | NCBI WGS metagenome assembly ODAK01 (sample SAMEA3539303, study PRJEB22396) | soil metagenome | biome: tundra; feature: field; material: soil | place: USA | collected 2010-05 | depth 0.15 m | reverse complement strand
GGCGGGAATAACACGACCGGCGCAACAGGTGGTCGAGGCTCGGGCGGCAGCGGAGCGGGCGGGACGGCCGGCATGGGCGGCGTTCAAAGTAAAGGTGGCAACACAACGACCTCCAGTGGAGCGGGAGGTGGCGACGCGACCAGCCCAGCCGGCGGTTCGTCGGGGTCAGGCGGAACCAGCGGCCAGGGCGGCAAGGGAGCGGCTGGCGCAGGCTCGGGCGGCCAAGCCGGTAGCGGAACGGCTGGCGCAGCAGCAGGCGGCCAAGCCGGCAATGGAGCAGGCGGTGGAGAGCCTTCGGGTGGCTCGAGCGGTCCCTCCACGTTGATCAACACCTACGACGGGGCACGTACGACCACCGTTAGCTTCGACCTCGGCTGGAAGTTCCATCTTGGCGAGACGACCGGCGCACAGGCGACAACCTTCGACGATTCCTCCTGGACGAAACTAGACGTGCCCCACGACTGGAGCATCTCACTGGCGTTCAACCAAAGCTCTCCGGCCACCTACGAGGGGGGATACCTCGATGGAGGCGTGGGCTGGTACCGAAAAACCTTCGACTTGCCAGCGACGAGCTCGGGCCAGAGGGTCATCGTCCAGTTTGACGGAATCTACATGGACAGCACCGTGTACCTCAACGGTACGCAAGTGTGCGCCCGTCCTTACGGCTATTCCTCCTTCGAGTGCGACGTCACGACCGCTGCCAAGACCGGCGCGTCGAACGTGCTCGCCGTCAGAGCCAACAACCAGCAGCCGAGCAGCCGCTGGTATTCGGGAAGCGGCATCTATCGCCACACGTGGCTCAAGACGGTAAATTCGGTCCACGTGGCCTACACGGGCACGCGAGTGACGACGCCGCAGGTATCGACGTCGAGCGCCACCGTCAACATCGCCGTGACCATCAAGAACGATGGCGCAACCGATCAATCGGTGACGGTGGCAAGCTCGGTGCGCGACGCTTCGGGGACGGAAGTAGGCAAGGGCTCGTCGGCGGCGACATCCGTAACCGCGGGCAAGACGGCCGATGTGAGCCACACGGTGACCGTGTCCAATCCCAAGCTCTGGTCAACGTCGTCGCCCACTATGTACTCGGTAGTTACGACCGTAACCGTCGGCGACGCAGTGGTCGATACCTATACTACCCCGTTCGGCATTCGCACGTTTGCGTTCGACGCAAACACGGGTCTCACGTTGAACGGCACGAAGATTAAGATCAACGGCCTATGCAACCACCACGACCTCGGAGCCCTGGGCTCGGCTACCAATTATCGCGCCATCGAAAAGCGACTCCAGATTCTTAAGGACATGGGCGCCAACGGGCTTCGCACCTCCCACAACCCGCCGGCGCCCGAGCTGCTCGACATCGCCGATCGCCTTGGCTTCCTGGTCATGGATGAGGCCTTCGACTGTTGGTACAACGGGAAGCACACGTACGACTATGGACGCTTCTTCAAGACGTGGGCCAACACCGACATCACCGACATGGCCGCTCGCGATCTCAATCACCCGAGCATCATCATTTGGAGCATCGCCAACGAGGTGGGTGAAACCAGCGATTCAGCCACCGTCAAGCAGCTGATGGACGCCATCCACACCAAGGACACCACGCGTCCGATCGGTCAGGCGCTTGCGGCGTGGGCGTCGGCAGATACCGCAGCGGTGGGATTGGAAGACGTTGTGGGCATCAACTACGCCCCGGATCGCTACGACTCGATTCACACGGCGCACCCCACGTGGAAGATGTTCGGCAGCGAGACGTCCTCGGCCCTGCGCAGTCGAGGCGTCTACAACGGCTCCAACAACCAATGCTCGTCCTATGACGACCAGGCAGCTGGCTGGGGACAAACCGCGGAAGTCTCGTGGAAGAACGTCAATACGCGGGCCTGGATTGCCGGCGAGTACATCTGGACCGGCTTCGACTACATCGGCGAGCCAACGCCGTACGAGTGGCCTTCGAAGAGCGCGTACTTCGGAATCATCGACACGGCGGATTTCCCTAAGGACGTTTACTACTTCTATCAGAGCAAGTGGAACGCCAGCGGCCCCACCATGGCCCACATCGTTCCGATGAACTGGACCAACTGGACGGCAGGTCAGGCGGTGAAAGTCTTCGTCTACAGCAATGCCGACAGCGTCGAGCTGTTCCTCAATGACAAATCGCAGGGTTCGAAGACCGTGGACCCGAGTGTGTCCAAGCTTCAGTGGTCCGTGCCGTTCGCGACCGGCACGCTCGAAGCCAGGGCCACCAAGGGGGGAACGGTCGTGGCGACCGACACCCTAAAGACCGCCGGAGCGGCGGCGGGCTTGACGATGAAGGCAGACCGCGCTTCGATCACCGCGGACGGCCGCGACTTATCCTACGTCGAGGTCGACATCGTCGATGCCCAAGGCGTGATCGTCCCGCAAGCCAAGGACCAAGTCGACTTCACCATCAGCGGTCCCGGCGCCATTGTGGGACTCGATGGTGGAGACCCGACAAACCACGACTCTTATAAGGGCACGTCGCACGCCGCTTTCAGCGGCAAGTTGATGGCCATCGTTCAATCCACAACAACCGCCGGCACGGTCACGCTCAAGGCAACCTCCGGCTCGCTCACGGGTGGCTCGGTGGTCATTACCACCAAGACGCCTTAGCAGCCGTCCCAAAGCCTCGGGCTTGCCGAGTGGCATCCGGGAAAGCGGCGCTCGGCCGTCGGGCCCTACCCACCACCCTGCCACCCCGCTCGCTTCGCTCGCCCTAGGCGGGCTTGCGCCGGGGTACCTCGCTCGGCGGCCGCACGCCATAGGCCGCGCTTCGCGCGTCCGGTGGCGCGCTCGGCTTCCGGGTCCTTACGCGACTGGCAGCACAGCCGAGTTAGTGAGCAGTCTGTGCAAGCCAGTCGCTGGCCCCTGTCCCGCCTCGCTGGCACGCGAGCGTGGACGCTCGCGGCGCTCGGCTACGCCGCCTCGGAGGTATCCCCGGCCGCCCGCGCGCCGAGCTTGACCTCAGCGAAGCGGCACAGCTGACTTCGACGAGCGCGAGCTAATTGCGCGCAGTCTTCTTGCAACGAGTGGCGATCGCGCGAACCCGCTTTGGCCGGTGAAAGAAGGCCTCGACCAGAATGGCGTCGCCGCTAAAGCGTGCGGTCCATTCTTCTTCGCCCGGCTTTGGAATGAATGGCGGCGTTCACGCCTTGCTGGAAGCCGCAAAGAACACGGCTATTCCGTATCCTGGCCAAGTTACGGATTGGGCCGAAGCCAAGCTCGGCGCGGGCGGCCGGGAGCGCAACCGACGGGACGTGCGTAGGCGCTCCGCGAGCGCAGCGCGTGGGCGAGGACGGGCTCTGCCCGGCTGAGCCCGTCGCGGGAGGGCCCGGGAACCCCGCCCAGGGTTCCCGTCTTGGCGAGCGGATGCTAGCCGAAGCCCGAGGAAGTCATGGACGCGCTCTGCGCGGCCGTTGACTTCCGTTCCCGGCGGGGGCGTCCCGGCGCAAGCCCGCATTAGCCGAGCGCCGCCTTCCCAGATTCCTCTTTTCCATGCAAAGGATTCGGGAAAGCTCCTAGGCAAAGAACGTCTTGCTGATCTCGACCCACTTCGCGTCGTTGATGGCGGACGACAGATCGGAATGGAGAACGCCACCGTCGGCCATGCTGGCGGCCGCGACTGGCGACCCGAGGGCCGCGACCAGGCGGTCCACCTCATGCCCGAACCATGCGCCGATGGTGGTGCCCGTAACCAGCGACTCGCCCTTGCACTCGGCGCATGTGAGCTCGACCAGCCAACCGACGTAAGGGTTGCGGGTAACCGCCGACGAGTCGGAGCTAACCGCCGGGTTCAAGCGCGCCACCTCGCCACTGGCCGGCGCCAGCACCTGCAGCCGCCTTTGACCGTGGAAGAGAGTGCATACGACCTGTCCTTGCTCGACCCGTGAACCGATGGCCGGAGCCTCAACGGCAGTGACCTGGCCAAGGGCGGCGGCGGCCAGCGCATCGATGCCGATGTAGGCGCGCCGCTGCTCATCGAGGCGGGCCCAGGCATGCGCCGGATGAACGAACAACTCAGCTGACGGAGCAACCAGGCCGTGGCGCTCGGCCCGCGGCTTCACCTCGCTTGCGAACCAGCGCCGAAAAGCGGGGCTGACGGCGACGGCTACCAGCCCCGCGAGAAGCACGAAAGGCACCAGCAGCCTGACACCGTAGGCCAAGACGGCCAGCACTGGGATGGCAACGATCACGGCCACGGCCAGGCTGAGGTACAGCACCGAATTCTTGGCCAGCCTTTTCACGCTTTGCGAACGGGTCATGGTTGACTGCTATGGCAAGTGCCGTACCAGCCCCTGAAAGGGAGCGAAAACACGCAAAGACAGCCTCTCCCACGGTTCGAGGCCTACCAAGAATCAAGAACACGCCGTGTTTTTCAACATTTAGGGCTCGGATTGTTGAATTATTCTACACAGGACCTAAGCATTGGATTTACAATGGCTTTCGTAAGCCATGGTGAGCAAGGAACGATTTTCTCCCGAGCTGCTGTTGAATTCGGCTACAGCAGTTCCCATCCACCGCCGAGCGGCGCCTCCCAGTGACAGGTTGCCATCCGCCGAACTCCGCGACCCTCGGCGATATCTACGGTCCCCCTGGGCGAGCGTCCCCAACCGTCCGCTGCGCAAAGCGATTGGCGCCGTTCTTGCGAAGGAACCTTCCACCATGGCAGCCAACTGCAAAACTTCCGCCTCCGCAAAAGATGCCCGCCGTTCGCGTACGCCCGCGCCGCTCGGCACCGTCCCCACCGAGGGTAGCGAATGCATCTGGATGCGAGCCGGTGTCCTTTCCTATCGATTGTGTGACCGAGGCTTCGACTGCGAGCACTGCATGCTGGATGCAGCCTTGCAGCGCGACCGCACCGGCGAATCTGCGGCTTGGACCCAAGGCGGCTGGGGGCCCTCCGGCTATCGTCTGTTTCCCCAGGACCGTCGGTTCAGCGCGACCCACGCTTGGGTCGTTGAGCTTGGCCGGGCCTCCGTGCGCATCGGCGTGGACGCGCTGGTGGCGTGGCTGCTTTCCGAGGCCAGTGCTATCAAGCTGCCGACACCCGGCACATCGGTCGCGCGGGGCGAGGCTTTGGTTACGGTAACGAGCGGCAACGGCAAGCTGACGCTGGCCGCGCCTGTCTCCGGCAAAGTCCTGGCCCGCAACGAAGCCGTGCGCGCCTGCCCGGAGCTTGTCCTATCGGCACCGTACGGCGCCGGTTGGCTCGTGGATCTCGCGGTCGAGCCGGCTCAGCGAGACAAGCAGCTTTCGCCCCTGCTTTGCGGTTCCGAGATGGAGCATCTCAGTCGTGGGCACTTGCACGATTTCCATCACCGCGTCGACGCGCTCCTCGCTGCACGGCCGAAGGGCATCGGTGCGACCATGGCTGACGGCGGCGCGCCGCTCGGTGATCCACGCTCGATGCTCGGCGCTGCCCGCTACCTGAAACTCGTGCAGGAGCTTCTTCTCTGAGCCCACCCGGCCCCGATCCCAACACAGTCAGGACCGACGAGTCTAGCGGTCGGCAAAGTGATAGCGCCTCGAAGCCACGGCAAGCGGGCAGCATGGACGTCGCCTTCTACCATTCGGCGAGCGCTCGATTGCTCGTGCCGCTGCTGCTCACCATCGTGGTCGTCGTCTCGGTCTATGGTTTTCTCGGCTTCCGCGCGATGTCGCAAGAGTGGAATGAATCAGTTTATTCCTACGCGCGAAAATTCGGCGAGCTGGCAAAGAGCGCCACGAAGCACGGCATGCTGGTCAACCGCAAGGACGACGTTCAGTACGTCGTGCAGTTGATTGGCGACAGCCCGGGCGTGGAAGCGCTGAACATCTATAACAAGCACGGCAGCGTCGCCTTCTCGCACGACCCGACGAAAATCGGGCAGCAAGTCGACATGCAAGCCGAGGCGTGCGTGGTGTGCCACGAAAAAGGCGCGCCGCTGAAGGCGGTGGACACGGAAAATCGCACGCGTGTCTACCGCAACAGTCTGGGCCACCGGGTGTTCGGCGTCATCGTGCCTATCGAAAACGAACCGCAGTGCGCGCAGGGCGGCTGCCACGGTCCGGTCACCGAGCAGTCGATCCTCGGCATCATGGACGTGCAGATGTCGCTCGAATCTCTGGATCTCGCGCTTGGCGATGCCCGCCGCCGATCCTTCTGGCTGACCTTGGCGGTCATGGTGGTGGTCAGCGGGGGAACGATCGCTCTTGTGTATCGCATCGTTCGCCGGCCGGTCGTCAAGCTGGTAGAGGGCACGCAGCGGATCGCCCAGGGCGACCTGGACACGCGCATCGACGTCACCTCGCGCGACGAGCTTGGACAGTTGGCCGCCGCCTTCAATGGCATGACCGCTGATTTGCACATGGCTCGTGAAGAAGCCAACCAGTGGTCGCAGCAACTGGAACAAAAGGTCGTCGAGAAGACGGCCGAGCTCGGACGCATTCAGCGCCAAGTTCTGCTGATGGAGAAGATGGCGTCGCTCGGCAAGCTGGCCGCCACCGTGGCGCACGAGCTGAACAATCCCCTGGGCGGCATTCTGAACTACGCAAAGCTCGTCGAGCGAGTCCTGCGCGACGAGACCCTCGACGAGGCCGGGAAACGCGACGTCCAGCACTACCTGACGGCCATTCAACAGGAATCGCGGCGCTCGGGCGACATCGTACGCAACCTGCTGCTCTTCGCGCGTCCGTCGCGCACCCGCTTTGCGCCCGTGCGCATGTCGCAAATTATCGATCGCAGTCTGCTCCTCATCAATCACCGCTTGGCCATGTCGTCCATTCGCTGCGAGCACCTTCCGCCTACGAGCGACGATCTGCTTACCTGCGATCCGGACCAGATCCAGCAGGTATTGGTCGCCCTGCTGGTCAATGCCATCGAGGCCATGGAAGAAGGCGGCGTGCTTCGCCTGACGGTCACGCCCCAACCGGACCTCATTGAATTGGTGGTGTCCGACACGGGCGTCGGCATTCCCGAAGACGCCATCGGCCACATCTTCGAACCATTCTTCTCCACCAAGGACAAAGAAAGCGGAGTGGGCCTGGGCCTGGCAGTCGTCTACGGCATCGTACGCGGCCACGGTGGCACCATCGACGTCACATCCGAGCCAAGCAAAGGCGCTACATTCACGGTTCGTCTGCCGCGCAACCCCGCGCCCACCGACCATGCCACCGAGGATTCGAATGTCTCCACAGAAGGCTAGCATTCTGATTGTCGACGACGAACTCTCGGTGCGGGACTCGCTCCTGCACTGGTTTCGCAAGGACGGCCTGATCGTGTCCACCGCCGCCAACGCGACGTTGGCCCTGCAAGCGCTGGAACAGGGCAGCTACGACATCGTCCTACTCGACATCAAGATGCCAGGCATGGACGGCATGGAGCTGCAAGGGCGCATTCACGCGCTCGCGCCCAAGACCATCGTCATCATGATGACTGCGTTCGCCTCGGTGGACACCGCCGTGCGCGCTCTCAAGCAGGGCGCGTTCGACTACGTGACCAAGCCGATCGACCCGGACGAGCTTTCCCACCTGGTCGCGCGGGCACTCAAAGAGCGCCGCCTGGAAGCCGAGAATTCACAACTGCGCGAAACCATCGCCGAGATGTCGTCGGCCGACTTCGTCATCGGCGAAAGCCCGGCCATGCACAAAGTGATGGAGCTGATTCGCCAGGTGGCGCAGACCAACGCCACGGTCATGATCCGCGGCGAAAGTGGCACCGGCAAAGAGCTGGTAGCGCGCACCATCCACGCCAACAGCACCCGCAAGTTCTTTCCCATCATTCCCATCAACTGCGGCGCCCTGCCCGACAGCCTTCTCGAAAGCGAGCTGTTCGGCCACGAGAAAGGCGCCTTCACCGGCGCCAACTTCCGCCGCAAGGGACGCCTGGAAATGGCCGATGGCGGAACGCTCTTTCTGGACGAAATCGGAACCATCACGCCCAAGATGCAGGTGGATCTTCTGCGCACCATTGAAACCGGCGAAGTCATGCGACTCGGCGGTTTGCGCCCGGTGGAGGTCGATTTCCGCATCGTCTGCGCAACCAACGAAGACCTAGAGAAAATGGTCGCCGACGGGCGCTTTCGCCAGGATCTCTATTACCGCATCAACGTATTCAGCATCGCACTGCCGCCACTGCGCGAGCGGCTGGATGACATCGGCACCTTGGCGCGGCACTTCCTCATGCGACTCGCTTTGCAGATGGACAAGCGCGTTTCCGACATCAGCCCGGAAGCCATCCAGAAGATGATGGCCTACAACTGGCCCGGCAACGTGCGAGAGCTGGCCAACGCCATCGAGCGGGCCATGGTGGTGTGCCGTGGCAGTGTCATTCGTCCCGAGGATCTACCGTTTGCCTTGCCCGAGACGCAAGCCACCTCGACGCCTGCCGGGGATTCATTGGCCGACATGGAAAAGGCACACATTGCCGTCATCCTTGCACGCACCCGCTGGAACATCAGCCAATCCGCGGACTTGTTACAGATCGATCGTGCCACCTTGTACAACAAGATCAAACGTTACGGTCTGCAGCGCGGTGAAGCCCGCGACGCCGACACCAACGGCAACAAACCCGCATAAACCGAGGGACGGTGTCGGTGGTCCACCTCGTCCCCATATGCCTTCCCGGATACGCCGGCTTGCTCGATGACGTCGGCGGCCGTATCGCGAAGGTGTTCTCCACGAAGGTGGCCGTTCGCCCACCGCGCTTCGATCCGGAATTGGCGTTCGACAGCTCGCGCGGGCAATATCACTCGACGGCAATTCTGGAAAGGCTGCTGGCCGACAGTGGCAACGGCGACGACCGTATCCTCGGCATAGCCGGCATCGATCTATTCATTCCCATTCTAACGTACGTATTCGGCGAAGCGCAGCTCGATGGCCGCGCCGCGGTCGTGTCGATCTATCGCCTGGACAATGCTCGTTATGGTTTGCCAGGCAACGCTGCCTTGTTGAGCGAACGTCTGACAAAAGAGGCCATCCACGAGCTCGGGCACACGGCGGGGCTCGTCCATTGCCACCAACCCGTGTGCGTGATGCGAAGCTCGACGTATGTCGAGGACATCGACGTCAAGTCCGCCGACTTCTGTCTCGACTGTTTGAAAGAGCTGCGCAAGATCGCGGTTCGGATTTGAAGCACGTCACGGGTGGCTTATGCACCGACGTCACTCCCGGCGTGCCGACGTGCAAGGGTGGCCACGGCATCGGCCCAGGCGTCGCTGGAGTTGAGAGACGGGACAAGAGTCAGCGCTTCGCCACCTGCAGCAAGGAATTGCTGCCGCCCTCGAATTCCGATCTCCTCTAGCGTCTCAAGGCAGTCGGCGACGAAAGCAGGACAAAACACGAGCAGTCGCTTCTTTCCTTCGGCCGCGAGCTCGGGAAGCACGACATCCGTAAACGGCTCGATCCAGGGCGTGCGGCCGAGCCGCGACTGGAAGCTCACCCTCCAGGCGCCAGCGGCCAAGCCCAATCGTGCAGCCAGAGCTTTCGCCGTGGCGAAGCACTGGGCGCGGTAGCAGTCGCGATTTGCGGATCCCAGGGTCGCGCAGCAGTCTAGGTTGGCCAGACAGTGCCTTCCACTGGCGTCGCTCTTGCGCATGTGACGCTCGGGCAAACCGTGAAAGCTGAAGAGCACGCAGTCGGGCTTTTCGCTTTTCACAAGCGGAGCGCCCTGTGCAGCGAAGGCATCCAGAAACGCCGGGTCGTCGTAGAAAGGGCCGACGATGCTCAGGATGGGCGGCGACCACGGCAAGGCGGCCAGGCGCATGACCTCTGCCAGCGTCGACCCGGTGCTCGATGCCGCTCGCTGCGGATAGAGTGGCAACACGACGACGCGGTCCACCCCAGCGGCGCACAGCCTTTCGAACGCGGCCGCCATCGACGGGTTCTGGTACCGCATGCCGAGCTCGACAACCCACTCGGGACCGAGTCTCTTCCTGACCGCGGTCAGCAAATCGTCGCTGTGCCAGCGCAACGGCGACCCTCGATCGGTCCAGATTTTCCGATAGGCAGCCGCGCTCTTGCTCGACCGCAGCGGCAAAATGACGCCGTTGAGCAAAAGCCAGCGGCCCACAGGCGACATGTCGAGAACCCGCGGATCGGAAAGAAATTCGCGCAGGTAGCGCCGCACTGCCGTGGGCGTGGGCTGGTCCGGCGTGCCCAGGTTGCAGAGCAGAAGGCCCGTCATCGACAGAACTATTGCACAGCGCTGCCCGAGGTGCAGCCGCCCCGCACGCAACGTGGCTCAACTTCCCGCGGCAGACGCCGATAAGAAAGGCTTGGCCGAGGGGAAGCATGCATCTGTCCGACGAGAAAAACGGAAGACATCACCAGTCCGACGAACGACGACTCCACCCGCGCACGTACCTCGGCCTGCCAGTTCGGGTACACTTCGCGGGCGAGCCGCGCACGATCACACTCGAGCTCGTGGACATTTCGCTGGGTGGCGCGTCCTTTCGCACCTCGGGCAGGCGACCTCGCCGGGGGCAATGGCTGGCCCTTGGCTTCGTGACCGGAGAACGCCAAGTTTGTGCTGCTCGCGGCCGGGCGGTGCGCGTCGATGAATGCGGCTTCGCCCTCGCGTTTGATGCCGTGAATTCGGCCCTGCGAAGCTTTCTGGAAGACCTCTCGAACCACGTCCAGCGCGCAGCCTAGGCTCGGTTACCGCCGTCCGACGACGCTCCGCATGGCAAAGTCGCCGACTCAGCGTCTTAGTGCCGAGCGTGAATCTCGCGCGGCCCGCATCAAAGGGGGAGACTACTTCCCGTACCCGGCAGCGACCACGTTAGCCTGGATGGCGTCATCGACGGAATCCGGCGGATTACCCGAGGTGATGCACCCTTCGAAGAAAATTCCTTTGCCGTAGTTGCTCCCGTCGCCGCCCGTTCCAAGGATGATGGCGCCGATCTTCTTCATTGGAGTGTAGCCGGGCGGACGTTTCCCGTCCCACATGGTCTGGAGCGTGCCGGACTGCGCGTTGCCGGCCTTGATCCCCATCGTGTTCCCAGAGGGACCCTTGAGAAAGGCCGTAACTAAGGCCCACGTGATGGAAGCATTGGTTGAGCAGACGGCGCCCGGCGTGTCGCACTCGAACATCCCGTTTTCGAGATCCGCTCCGATCCAGGGGCCTTTGCCGGCTCCGCCCTTTTGGAACTGCGTGGAGTTGCCCCAGTAGATGGCCTCCATCGTGGCACTGCCGTCGTCCTTCCCGGACGTTTCCGCATTGCCGTAATCGAAGCAGCAGGTCCCGCTGTACATCGTCCCGTCGAGTACCGCGTACATAGACTCTGGGTCGTCGCCCTTTGCGAGGCCGGTGGTGGTGATATTCCTGTAGCCAACGTTGGATCCGGGGTTGTCGACGTAAATGCCGTGGGCGGTATGACCGTTGACCTTGATCTGACCCTTGGAAGCATCGGCTTCGTCACTGCCGTTTGCCATCCACAGTGACGGTCCCGCCTTGGGGAGGTCATTCTTCTTGGGAGACTGGTCGTAAATGAGCGATATCGTGCATGACGTACCGGTGCAAAAAGTGTCTTGCACAGATATGTCGACGTAGCCGCCTGCGGCGGAAACTGACACATCCGTCGTCTTCCCGTCTGACTTTCTCCTGAGCTGGTAAAGGTGGCCGCTGTACGCCGAGTACAGCGCGCGAACCGTGCTGTGGGCTGCGACACAGGGCGTGTTCGCCGCCTGATAGATGTCGCAAGGTGCGGTACCCGTTCCGCTCGCTCCGGCGCTCCCGCCGGTGCCCGCAACCGTTGTGCCGCCGCCCGAGCCAATGCTGCCACCGGAAGCCGGCTGACTGCCAGCCGTTCCGCCCGAGCCAATGCTGGTGGTTCCTGCCCCGCCACTCGCGCCTCCAGCCGGTCCCGCGCCACCGGCAGAGCCCGCCCCACCGCCCGCACCCGTGGTCGTGGTCGTCGTCCCACCGGAGCTGGTCGCGGATGTTCCACCTTGGCCGATTGCGCCGCCCGAGCTTGAGCTGCCGCCGCTGCCGCCTGCACGGGCACCGCCCGATGCCTGCTCAGAGCTTCCACCCGATCCTGAGCTCCCGCTCGATCCTCCTGCCCCGTTGTTTTCCCGCGCTGGTGCGCACCCGATGCTGGCCGACAGCGCAATCACAGCCGAAAATGCAATCGTTGATTTCATCACTTCTGCTCCTGTGAGAACAAGGGGATCAGGGGGAGCCCGATACTTCTTCTAATTGTTACTGGGGACAGGTTGTTGTCACAGAATAGTCGGTCGCGGCAAGAGCAGACCAATCACGGCAAGCGCCAACGGCGCATCGAATCCGCCGGCAGTTTGCGGAAGCCCCGGCTCGGCGAGGGTACGCGCCTAGCCGAAGTCAATAAATGTACATCAAACGAACACGGCTATTGAACATGGTTTGGTACCAGGTCGTGACGCTGCCGTCGCTCGGCTGGAAGAAGGCGCGCGCATAGCCAACTTCGCCCTTGATGAAAAGCTGTCCCGCCAAGAGATACTGAAGCGCCCCGAAGCCCTGCAGGTCCGAGACGTAGTCGTTGACGCCGCTTCCGCTTGCAAGGTAGTCGTCGGTCTGCGTAGTCCAGTTGAGGCCCACGCCGGCCATTAGCAGGTCAGAGATGAACGACAGCCTCACATTGGCGAATGCGCCCACGCTCTTCGTTGTGTAGGAATTCTCCTTGATTGGCGCCGCCATGGAGTTGGTGTCGTCCTGGCGACCGATGGCAGCGTTCAGACCGAATTCGACGATGGGGTCGACGACAAACTGCACTGAGCCGCCGGCGCCTTTGCGAACGGTGCTTGCCACCGGATCCTTCTTGTGCATCGTCTCGCCCGGACTGGCACCGACATCCTGCATTACGGCGGTGCGCTTCTGGTATTCGGCCCCCACCTTAAGCTTGAGCCAACCGATATCGAAAATCGCGGTCGGGCGGCCGCCGAGGTAGTTGGAGTCGGAGCCACCCGTAGTTCTGTTATCTTGGTAGTTGTCGGCGCCAACCTTGGCGAGGACCTCAAAGCGTAGGTAGTCGGTCGCATAGAGGTGAAAAGCCGCGTCTCCCACGGCCAGGCCTTCGGTGGGCCGATCGCGCGTATAATCGACCGCGTAGAGAGTAGGAACGTTCAACGCTGGGCTGGCGGGGGGGTTGTTGCCCGCCGCGCCAAACATGCCAGGCCCTAGGCGTTCGAAAGTGTAGGGATCCATGCCCATGCCCAGGTGATAGATTTCCCAACCTTCGAAGCGGCCAACTTTCACGTCCCAGATATTCCAATGGCCGAATCGAATCCAAAGATCGTCGGTGGTGATGGGACTTGTGTTGCACACGGTGTTTCCCGGATCCGCGGTCTGGCAGAGATTGCCCACCAATTCGATCTGGCCCTGGATGAAGAATCGGCCGCTGACATACGTCGGCGTCACGCGCAATACCCCTCGGCCCTGCTGAAAGTACATGCTCGAGTTCGGCACCGACGCTACGTCGCGTTTGATCGTCTCGTAGCCAGTGTCGGACCAGAAATTTCCCGAGACGCCGATGCCGGTGTGGCTCATATAGGGCCATTGCAAGCCGTGGAAGGTTGGCTCAAGCCAAAGCGATCCACCATAAAGGCCGCGCAAGCGACCCGGGAAGGAGTTCGGGCCCAAGTGTTCGACGAAAGGGGCCGAAGCTTGCACCGCCGGAATCGGTTCGACGCCCGGCGGAGGTGGTTGCGGCGGCTCGACGACCGCGTTCGAATCGTCAACCACCGCAGTTGCGGGCGCTTTGTCGATGACAGGTTCGGCAGACGCCGGAGGCGCGTCAGCCGGGGTGGCTTCCTTGGACATGTCGGAGGGCGAATCGGTCGGCTCAGCCGACGGAGTTTCGTTGGGCGCAGCCATCGCAATCGGGGTGGCGACTGCCATGGTACCTGCCAAGGTGAGCAAGGTTGGAAAAACGGCGAGAGGCGCAAATCGATACAGCCGAAGACGCGTGCGTGTCATGGAGCGGTATCCAAAGCGAGATTCGAGACGCCGTCAAGCAAAGGTTGCGCTCGAATAGCGCCGGGAAATCCTGGAGAGAGCTCGGCGGACACAAACTACCGACTTGATATTGTCGATGAGGCTGGCGATTTGTCACGCCCCGACCCTGGACAGGGCGGCACTGCCCTCCGTCCCGACCCGCCTGGACCCTTTCCCTTCCTGAAGACCTGTCCACAAATTGGACGGGTCTTCAGGAGCCGAGCCAAAGGCTCGGCCGCAGGTGGGGTGAAGTCCGCGAATTTACTTCGCGGACGAGGGGCGGGCCGCGGACCGCCCCTTAAAGGCCCGGCCTGCGCGCCCGGTATCGATCCGGCGATGGCGCTTTCCAAGGCGCCGACGCGTGCGAGATCGTCGGCCCCGGACGGTGAGCCGATTGCTTTCGCGGGCAATCGCGGACTCTTTCGGTCGACATTTGCCGTGCCCATCGTAGGCTCTTGGGTATCGCATGAGCATGCGGTGGGGAAAGCGCGCTGCGAGCGGCTGGCTTCAAGCCGGTTCCAGCATGCTCGTGCTGGGGGCGACGCTGGTCGCCGCCGGACGCAGCAGCTTCTGGCAGCAGCTGGGACACCTGCGGCTTCCTTGGCTGGTTTGGGCCGCCGCCATCCTGCTCGTGCAATTTCCCATCATGGCAGCGCGCTGGTGCCTATTCGCGCGAGTTCTCGCCGTGCCACTGTCATTTTCGCACGCGCTTTCCGAGTACGTTCTCGCAACCCTTCTCAACCAGGTTCTGCCATTCGGCGTTTGGGGTGATGTGACTCGGGTCGTTCGCCACGCCAAAGCGCCCGACCAAGGAGACGGTCACGGCTACACGGGCGCCGCACTTGCCGTCGTGCTGGAACGGGCGTCAGGGCAGCTGGGACTTTGGCTGGTCGTGCTGGCGGTGTTGCCGACCTGGACCCTCCTTGTTCCGTGGCGAGCTTCGACGAACCGGGCCTTGGGCACGCTGGGCCTTGTGACTGCAGCTATCGCGGCCGTTGGCATCGTTCTTTTGCGCCGCGTGCGCGCTTCGAAAATCTGGCAGGCCAGGGCTCGCGAGAGCCTTCGCGCGCTGGTCGCTCCGCGCATGCTGGTGCTTCACCTTCCGCTGTCGCTTCTGCTGGTGGGCCTGCATACCAGCGCCTTCTTCTGCATTGCACACGCCTTCGGCTTTGCTCTGTCGTTCGAGCTGGCAATACGAGCGGTTCCGCTGGTTCTGGTAGCGACCACCCTGCCCTTCTTTCTCGGTGGCTGGGGCATCCGTGAGGCGACCGTCGCCGGCCTTTACCACGCAGCCGGGCTCGCCAGCGCCAATGGTGTCAGCATCGCCATCGTTTACGGCTGTCTCAGCTTGCTTACAAGCTTGCCCGGCCTGTGGTCACTCCGGCCCAGGCTCGCCGGGGCGCCTTTGGTAAATTCAGGACTGCCTCATGAACAAGCCCTTCGGCAATAGCGATCAGACCTTGTCCGACTACGTGACCGAGCTCTATGCGCCGGAGGACGAAGTTCTGCGAGAAATTCGCGACCGTTCGGCGAAGGAGGGCTTGCCCGACATTCAAGTCGCCGCGCTCGATGCGCGCCACTTGGAAATCCTGGTGCGCGCGTGCCAGGCCCGGCGGGCGATCGAGGTCGGAACGCTGGGTGGCTATTCCGGCGTGGCCATCGTGCGTGGCATGGCAAAGGACGGATCACTCGACACCATCGAGCTCGAACCCAAGCACGCCGAAGTCGCGCGAGAAAGCTTTCGCAAGGCCGGCTTCGCCAAGCGTGCGCGCATTCATGTGGGTAGCGCCGCGACGATTCTGCCGCGGCTCGCGAAGCGTGGCCCTTTCGACTTCTGTTTCATCGACGCCGACAAGGAAGGCTATCCGCTGTACCTCGAATGGGCCGGCGCGAATCTGCGCCCAGGCGGTGTGGTCGCGCTCGATAATGCATTCCTCTTTGGCAACCTGGCCAAGAAGCCCAAGGGCGCCATGGCGTCGTCCATCGAAGCGATGCAGCGAACGCACGCCTTGCTGGCCCATGGTGGGCAGTTCCGCGCCACGGTTCTCCCTACGGGCGAGGGGCTAGCGGTCGGCGTAAAGAAATAACGGAAGAGAGTGGTGGCCATCGACGAGCTGGCGAACCGGCCTCGTCGGCGGAGTGCAGTTTGCCCTCGATGACGACGATTACCGCGGCACCAACACGTCGATCGTGCCTTCGCTTCGCTTCTCATCCACGTGGGAGTGATGGCAGCAATCGTTTAATTACGATTTAATACGAGTTCTCATCGTCGCTGATCTCGCCGTGCGGTTGACGAACGGCATTCTGTGATATATCGTTATTTTACGATGACGAAGTTCAGGGCCACAGCCGCTTGCTGTCCGCCCGCAAAGGAGCAGGCGAATTTTCGCCCGGTCGAAGGCGCAAAGGCCGATCAAGAGCTGGCGAGGCTATCGAAAGCCCTTGGGCACCCGGCGCGCGTCAAGATTCTGCGTATCCTCGTCCGAAGAACCACTTGCGTCTGCGGCGACATGGTCGACGAGCTCTCACTTGCTCAGTCCACCGTTTCCCAGCACCTCAAGGTGCTCAAAGACGTTGGCCTCATCCGTGGGGATGTCGATGGTCCGCGTAGCTGCTACTGCGTCGAGCCCCGCACACTCCGGCGCCTCAGGGCACTCCTAGGGGGAGTCTGATGTTCGCGCCGACCTCGAAGACCGGCGTCGCCGGCAAATTATCCTTCCTCGACCGCTACCTGACGCTTTGGATCTTCCTCGCCATGGGTCTTGGCATCTCGCTTGGCTTCGCGGCTCCAGGATTCACGACGGCGCTTAACCGCATGAGCTCGGGCACGACCTCGATCCCGATCGCCGTCGGTCTTATCCTCATGATGTTCCCGCCGCTCGCGAAGGTGCGCTACGAAGAGATCGGCAAGGTCTTCCACAACAAGCGGGTGCTCGTTCTCTCCCTGGTGCAGAACTGGATTATCGGCCCGATTTTGATGTTCGGCCTCGCCGTCGTTTTTTTGCACGACAAGCCCGAATACATGCTCGGGCTCATCCTCATCGGCCTCGCACGGTGCATCGCCATGGTGATCGTGTGGAACGACCTCGCGAAGGGCGACACTGAATACTGTGCGGGCTTGGTCGCGCTCAACTCGATTTTCCAGGTACTGTTCTTCTCGCTCTACGCCTATTTCTTCGCGACGCTCCTGCCGCGCTGGCTGGGAATCCAAGGCGCCATGGTCAACATCACCATCGGTGAAATCGCGAAAAGCGTCGCCATCTACCTGGGCGTGCCGTTTGCCGCCGGATTTCTCACGCGTCGGGTGCTTGTGGGCCCAAAAGGGCGGGACTGGTACGAGGCTAGCTTTGTGCCGCGCATCGGGCCGATTACTCTGGTTTCGCTGCTCTTCACCATCGTCGTGATGTTCTCCCTCAAGGGCGAAACCATCGTGCAGCTCCCGCTCGATGTGCTTCGCATCGCGGTCCCGCTGCTTGTGTACTTCGTGCTGATGTTCGCGGTGTCGTTTCTCATGAGCAAGCGGGTAGGCGCGAACTACAAGCAGTCCGCCACGCTTTCCTTCACGGCGGCGTCCAATAACTTCGAGCTGGCCATCGCCGTAGCCATCGCGAGCTTCGGCATTCACAGTGGGGCGGCCTTCGCCGCCGTCATCGGTCCACTCGTCGAGGTTCCCGTGCTCATCGGTCTCGTGAACGTCGCCCTGTGGGCGCAAAAACGATGCTTCCCGAACCCGCCGCTTGATGAGGCGTCGCCCGCGCGCGCTGCCGACGGCGCCTCGGTTAGCCTTTGAAGTAATCGTACGTACTCGCGCGCAGGGCAATGCGCGTTTCTAGTGCTTGTTGCTCGGCATCGGTCATGGGGACGAATCCATCGGCAATGAGCAGATTGGCGCGAACCTCGTCCACGGTCGAACAGCCCACCACGACGGTGTCGGCGTGGGTCGCGGCGTAGCGCAAGAAATCGCCGGAAGGCGCCGCACCCACCAATCGGCCGCCGGCAAGGGCCTTCATTCCCACGACGCCCATGGCGCGCTTGCGGGCTTCCACCACCACCGTCGGAATGAATGGGCGATAACGGTGGTCGGCGGGATTGATGGCCACCAGGATCGTGTCGAAGGGAAAGCGTCGCATCGCTTCGAGCAAAACATCTGGATCGTGATGCCCTGTCAGTCCGACGAAACGAAGGCGACCATCGGCCTTGGCTTCCAGTGCGGCCTGCAGCGCACCGCCTTTGCCGCTCAGAACGTCAAGCTCGTCCATTTCCCGCAAGTCGTGCATTTGCCACGTGTCGAGATGGTCGGTGCCCAGGCGACGAAGCGAATCATCCAGCAAACGGAGCGCCCGATCGCGGGTCCGCTCGTGGCATTTCGAGGCCAGCAACACGCTCTCGCGGCTGCCTTTGCCCGCCGCGCGGAAGGCCTCGCCATAGTAGTCCTGGCTTTGCTGGTACGCGGGGGCGGTGTCGCAGTAGCGCACGCCAAGCCGAAGCGCTTCCAGAATTACAGGCACTGCCTGACGAGCCCGTCCAGTCGTACGCAGAATCCCCTCGCCTCCCAGGGACACCGGTAGAACCTGTGCTCCCGTGCCGCCGAGTGTTCTTGTCACAGTCGTCGAAGTCATGCAGAGGCCCCCTCATTCACGCCGGTCGCTACTCCACCTGCTAGGCTTGCGCGACGCTATTCGCGCTTGAGCATGTCTGAGAACGCGGCCCGCGGAATCCAGTTCCTTTCGAGCACCAGCTTTCCGTTCTGATAGTAACGAAGATAGGGCACCTGCCGATTCTTCAAGACGTCCTCCTTGAACTTCATGATGCTCTCGAAATCAGGCAAGAGGTTGTACTCGATGGTGAAGATTGCAGCTTGATCCGCAAAGTCCGGTAAGTAGGACGCCATGTCCGCCCATTGCCCGCACCAATCCTGGGTCATGATCACCACGACCTTGGGCGCCGCTAGTCGCACGCTTTCGGGGAAATCGCCCTCGCGCAGCAAGGCGTCGAGTTGGTCTTTGGTCAATGCCTTGATGGCGGACATGTTGCCCCATTGGATGTTCAGATGTCGCGGCGGGTACAAGGCAACCGACTATCGGGCCGGTATGAAGTTGCGGTAACCACAAGCGGCACATCCGACGTTTGAGCGGCGCTTGACAATCGGCGGGTTTGAGCGGAAAAGGCCAACGACTGAAAACTGAATATCCTCGGGTGCCCCACGGGGCATAACAGAGAAGTCCGGTGAAATACCGGCGCGGTCCCGCCACTGTAACTGGGAAGCGATTTCCGAAGAGCCACTCGACGAAGTGTCAGGGAAGGTTGGAGAACGCGCTGAAGGCAAGAGCCTGCTAGACCCATGAGCCAGGAGACCTACCCGAGGCGCAGCGACAATGTGTGCTCCGCGTGGATACGGAGATCTCTCGTGCCTCTCGGCGCGTGACCTCTTGCTCTCCCGTGGCACAGGAGGTTTTTCTTTGTCCATTCCGATTACCGGCAAGGTCCTGGGGAAGATGCAAGTGTCCCGCCGAGTGATCCTGGTCCGTCACGGCAGCATTGATGCTGGCCAAGGCGGCCGCTTCGTCGGCAGCACGGACGCGCCCCTCAGCGTCGACGGGCAAGCGGAGGCCTTCCGTTTGGCCGCACCCGTCGCAAAGCTCATGCCGGCCCGCTGTTTCAGCAGTCCGATGCTCCGCGCTCGCGAGACCGCGGCGTCTGCCCTCGGCCCGAATGGTCCCGAACTAGCAATCGACGCTGACCTGCGCGAGGTGAACTTCGGACGATGGGAGGGGCTGACCTTCGAGCAAGCGAGACACGACGACCCTGCTGCCGTGGATCGCTGGGCTGCGGGCGATCCCGACTTCGCCTTTCCGGGCGGCGAGCGTCTTGCCGACTTCCTCGGCCGCGTCCGTGGCGTAGGAAGCCGACTGGCTAGCGAGGTCGGCAATACCGTCGTGGCCTTCACCCACGCAGGCGTCATTCGTCATCTCATCTGCCACTTTCTCGGTCTGCCCTGGCGCAACTACGTTCTGTTTGACGTCCGCTACGCCTCCTTCGCCGTCATTGAGCTCTTCGACGACAAAGGGGTCCTCACCGGGTTGAATCTCGGCCTGTCGAAAGAACCATGAGGTCATTCTTCGCAGCATTGCAGTTCCTTACCATCGTGCCCCTACCGGCGCAGTGGGCCGGTGGAGCTGCGAAAGACTTACGTAGAAGCGTGCCCTTCTTTCCAGTCGTCGGCCTGCTCGTCGGCGGCGCGATGGTCGCGCTCCACGCGCTCCTGGCGCCGCGGCTACCTGCAGCGGTGATCAGCGTGCTCATCGTCATTGCCATGGTGGTCGTTTCCGGCGGCCTGCACCTCGACGGCCTGTCGGATACCGCCGACGGTTTCTTCAGCTCTCGTCCACGCGCGCGGATTCTCGAGATCATGAAGGACAGCCACTGCGGCCCCATGGGGGTCGCTGCGGTGGTCTGCGTGCTCACGCTCAAAATTGCCGCAGTTTCAGCAATCCCGATGCGTCTTAGCCAGGCGACCTTGCTGTTGATGCCGCTCGCCGGCCGATGTGCCGTCGTGTTTGTCATGGCCCTCCTCGGCTACGCGCGGGCCGAAGGCGGCACCGGAGCGGCCTTCGCCTCCGGTCATCCACGCTGGGAGGCCGCCGTGTCCATCGTCGTGCTCGCCAGCGCGGGCTGGCTGACTTGCGGTTGGCTCGGCCTCGCTACGGCGGGCGGCAGTATCCTCGTGACTCTGCTGCTTGCCGCCTATTCTTGGAAAAAGGTCGGTGGCTGGACGGGCGACACCCTCGGCGCCACCTGCGAGATTGTCGAGATTATCCCAGCTCTTCTCGCCGACGCATGGATTCGAGGAGCATCATGACACAGCAGCCGCTCCCAGCGAGACCGCAGGCGCGTGGATCGCTTGACAGCGCGGTTGGCGATCTTTAGGGTGCACCTGTTTCTGACAACTGAATAGCATCGCGAGTCAGAGGGAAGCTGCCTCTGAATGGGGAAGCCGGTGTGAATCCGGCGCGGTCCCGCCACTGTAAGGGAGAAGAAGGTTCTCGTGACACCACTGGGGTACAGCCCCGGGAAGGTGAGAACCAACGCCTACGCGACTCTGTCGCAAAGCTCCTAAGCCAGGATATCCACTCGCGAGCAACGTACTTCCAATGTCCTTCCGCGGAGAAGGCCAGGGCCGGCAATCAGGCCGATGTCGCCCCTTCTTCCGCGCAGGCAGAAGGGGTTTTTCGTGTGGTCTTCTCGACCCGACACGGGCGCGCGGTACGCCCGGCGAAGGGTCTCTCGTCACTTCAAGATGTCCATCGCGCTGCTTTTGGGCGGCGCCGCCGAGCTGTGCTCATGGACGCTGCGGGCCCAGACGGCAGCGCCGCCGGTCTACGAGACCGTCGTGGTAGCCGAGCCGCTTGACGAGCGACCGCGAGAGGATCTCGCAGCCTCGGCCTCGGTCATTACGGCCGATCGAACGCCGCGCGCCGCCGAGTCCGTCCCCCAACTTTTGTCCGAGCAGCCGGGCGTCACTATCACCCGGCTAGGTGGCATGGGCTCGACCGCTACCATCTCGCTGCGCGGATCGACCTCGAATCAGGTTCTGGTGTATGTCGACGGCGTTGCCCTCAACACGGCGACGGGCGGCGGGGTCGATCTCGGCGCGGTCCCACTTGGCGATATGGCGCGCATCGAAATCTATCGCGGCATGAGCCCGATCCGCTTCGGCGCATCCGCCATTGGCGGAGTCGTTTCCATCACCACTGTGGTTCCTGACGAGAATCGCGTCGAGCTCGATGCTGGCGGAGGCTCCTTCGGCACCTACTACGGGAACGGGCGCGTCGCATGGAATCGCGGACGCTTTCACCTGTACACGGGCGTTCACGCACTAACCAGCACCGGTGACTTCCCCTACCTCGACAACCAAAACACGAATCTCACCACTACCAACAACGCGTGGGTCGTCCGCCGCGACAACGATCTTCGTCAGGTCGACGGGACAGCCAAAGCCGTGCTCGATATTGGCGACCGTCGCCAGCTTGCGACGTCCTTTGCATTCTTCGACCGCGACCAAGGCCTTCCCGGGATGGGCAGCATCGCGGATCCCCACGCTCGCCTCGGCACCTTGCGCGCAACCGGCATCGTGAGCTACGAGTCCACCCACGATCTTGGACTCGCCAGTCACCTGCGTGCCTTGGCCTACGGCAACTACGCGCTCACCCACTTTGACGATCCCCTTGGCCAGATCAACGCCAGCAAGACCGATGCGCACGATCGCACGAGCACCTTAGGCGGTACCGTCGACTGGCGTCGCATGGTCAAGTCGTGGCTGATCCTTTCGGGGGTCCTCGACGGTCGCTACGATCGCTTCAGCCCCAGCGATTCTTTGGGCAGCGTCCCAAGTGGCGCATCGGCTACCCGCTGGTTCGGCGCGGCCGGGCTGGAGAGCGACTTTTGGATCGAGCCCATCACCTTCGACATCATCGCCTCCCTTCGGGTCGAAGCCGCGCACGACGAGACCTGGGGGCGGGATTTCTTCGGCAATTTCCCGCCCACGTCAACGCCGGTAAGCCATGTGCTGCCCATTGCGCGACTGTCGCTCGTCAAAGAAGTAGCACCCTGGGCGTCGTTGCGTGCCAACGCCGGCCGCTACGCGCGTTTTCCTTCGACGACGGAACTCTATGGCAACACCGGCTACTTGCAGGGCAACCCGTTGCTCAAGCCAGAGTCGGGACTGAATGCGGATGCCGGGCCGGTTCTGTCGTGGTCAAGGGCAACAAGCAAACTGTCGTGGTCGACCGACGCCTTCATGAGTTTTGCGACAGACCTCATTCAATTCCGCTTTGGCAACGGTCGAGCACGTGCAGAGAACATTGGCGGCGCTCGCATCTTGGGCGTCGAGAGCAGCGCTACCCTCGAAGTCGGCGAGCATGTTCGGATGCTCGCGTCGGGAACGCTGACGGATTCGAAGGACACGTCAGCAATCGTTTCAAACAACGGTAGGCAATTGCCGCTGCGGCCACGCTATCGTTTCTATGCGCGACCAGAATGGCGTTCCATCCGAGTCGCATCGCGAGTCAGCGTCGGGATTTATGCCGATATCGATTTTACCGCTGGCAACTATATCGACCCAACCAACCTTAAACCCGTCGCCGCGCGCCTGCTGTTCGGCGCCGGCGTCTATGCCGATCTGCCCGCCAACCTGTGCGTCCGCGCCAGTGGTTGGAATCTGGCCAACGAACAAATCAATGACCTAGCCGGCTATCCGCTGCCGGGACGCGAAGTGTACCTGACCCTCGCTTGGTCGTCTGCAAACAACAAGAACAAGGAACAACACCCATGAAGCGTCGAACGTCATCCTATCTGTACTTTTTGACCGCCATCGGGGCGCTCATGCTTGGCGCCTGCGGCGATGATACGGGCAAGATGCCGATCTACGACGCTAGCATCAGCGAGACTGGAACGAGCGTCAGCGCCATCGATGGTTCAGCGGGCCTACCGAGCGGCATCGTGGTTCTAAGCAGCGACTATCAGACGTCGGCGGTGTCGATTCTAGACCGCGAGGGCACTCTCGTAATTGACAATTGCTTCAATTCCAACACGGGCCCCAATGGAATCAGCTTGACCCTGTCTGGAGACCTGGCACTACCCACACAATCCGCCATCGGCGATGCAGTCGTCATCCTCGACCGAGGTAATTCTGTGCTGACCTGGCTTGACCCACCGACGTGCGCGCCACTGCGCCAGCTTGCCGTGGGAACCGGGTTCGTCTCGGATCCCCATGACTACGTCGCCTTGTCGGCAACCAAGGCGTACGTCGTACGCTACAACCAAAACGCGGCTGCAACGCTGGCGACCGGTGACTTCGACGACGGCAACGACCTGCTGATCATTGACCCGACTCAGCCGAAGATTGTAGGTCGCATCGACCTCAAGCCATTTGCACCCGTCGGCGTGCTACCCGACGCCGACCGTGCCATGCTGATCGACGGAAAGGTTTACGTTTCCCTGAACGCGATCAGCGAGAATTTCAAGACCTACGGAGCGGGACGCATCGTCATTGTAGATCCCGCCCAAGACCAGGTTGTCGGCACGATTGACTTGCCGGGTGTCAAGAACTGCGGAGCGCTAACTTACTTGCCGGCAGAAAAGAAGCTTCTCGTCGCCTGCACTGGCGACTACGGCGCGGGAGACCAGCAATTTCAAGGCTCTGCGATCGTCGCGATCGACGTGTCGAGCACGCCACCAATGGTTGTGGGACAAGTCGCCGCCGCTGCCGTCGGCGCCGTGGCTTTTGCCAATAGCACCCTCGCCGCCTTCGACTCGAACACCATTTTGGGCGTGCAACTGGGCGATTTTTCGAATACGCCGCCGGACAAGGTGTGGACCGTCTCGCTCGCAGGCACGCAACCGACAAAGCTGTTCGACTCCACCGAGGGAATTACCATTGGCACTATCTTGGTCGACAGTGCGCGGCCTCGCGTTTTCATCGCGGACGGAACGACAACCAGCGTTGGCCTCATCCGAGAGTTCGATCTGGTTTCGGGCAGCCTAGTGGCCGGCAAGGCTACAGCAGCCAATCCGTCCCACAGCCTACCTCCTCGCGCCCTGGCCTGGTACTAGGGCAAAAGCCGTGAACCTCCTCGCAAAAACACGGGCCGCCATCACCGACGTGAACCAAGGGGCTGCCGCGGCAACCCAACGCTTGCTCGACGCCAAGACCAAACCGCGCCGCAGTCTCGGGCGACTGGAAGATATCGCGTGCCAGCTTGCCGCCATCCAGGGCATCCCGAATCCGCCCATGCCAACCAAAGCGGTGGTCGTGATGGCTGCGGATCACGGTGTGGCCGAGGAAGGCGTGAGCGCCTTTCCGCCGGAGGTGACGTGGCAAATGCTGCTCAACTTTGCGGGCGGCGGCGCGGCGATCAACGTACTCGCTCGGCACGCCGATGCGCGCATGGTGGTGGTCGACATGGGAGTCAACGGACCGGCCGAGGCGGTGCCGGGCGTAATGTCGTGCCGGATTGCACTCGGAACACGCAATTTTACCAAAGAACCTGCCATGACCCTTGCGCAGGCCACAGAGGCTCTGGAGCGAGGCATTGCCATTGTCGACGAGTTAGCCGCCAGCCGAGTGGATCTCATTGCCATCGGCGAGATGGGCATTGGTAATACGACCGCAGCGACGGCCCTAGTTGCGGCGCTGACCGGACTACCGGTCGAGAAACTGGTTGGCCGCGGGACCGGCATCGACGACGTAACCCTCCAGCGCAAGATCGCAGTCATCAAAAGGGCCCTCGCCCTCCATTCGCCCATCGACAAGTCTCCCGAAGAGATTTTGGCGCGCCTGGGAGGATTCGAGATCGCCGGACTGGCCGGCGTGGTGTTGGGCTCCGCCGCGCGAGGCATTCCAGTCGTGCTCGACGGCTTCATCGCCGGGGCGGCAGCCTTGGTCGCCGCGCGACTGCAACCGCTCGCAGCGAAGTATGTGATCGCCTCGCACGAGTCGGTCGAGATCGGTCACAAGGTCGTCCTCGAAGCGCTTGGTACACGTCCGTTGTTCAAGCTGGACATGCGCCTCGGCGAAGGTTCGGGCGCCGCCTTGGCCTTGCCCCTGATCGACGCGGCGGTACGCATCCTGCACGAAATGGCAACATTCGATTCAGCCGGGGTTTCGGATAGCGGCAAGTAGGAAGGAGTCGGTCATGTCTGAAGACGATCGCCAATCTCGCCACCAAAGCCAAATGCAGCGCAAGAAGGCCATCATCGATGCCTCGATTGAGGCGGCGGATGAGGAGCGAGGCTTGCTGCTGGTGAACACTGGCACCGGCAAGGGCAAAAGCAGCGCAGCCTTCGGCGTGCTCGCCCGCGCGCTCGGCCACGGACTATCGTGTGCCGTCGTTCAGTTCATCAAGAACCGTTCCGACACGGGCGAAGAGGCGTTCTTCCGCAACCATCCAAGCGTCCGATGGCACGTCATGGGTGATGGCTTTACCTGGGAAACCCAAAACGACGAGAAGGATCGCGCGTCGGGACGGGCGGCGTGGGAGCAAGCGCTCACCTACTTGCAAGATAAGCAAACGGCGCTGGTCATCCTGGACGAGTTCACGTACGCCATGAGCTACGGCTGGATTTCCCTCGACGAAGTACTGGCCGCGCTGAAAGAACGCCCCCGCATGCAGCACGTGATCGTGACCGGCCGCAGTGCCGCCGCGGGGCTCGTCGAGCAGGCGGACACCGTGACGGAGATGACCCTGAAGAAGCACGCCTTTCAGGCTGGTATCAAGGCCATGCCTGGTATTGAGTGGTAGACGGCATGAGCACGCACGTTTGCCGCGCGGCCCTTATCAGCGCTCCCGCATCGGGGCAAGGTAAGACCATGGTCACCGCGGCGCTGGCCCGCCAAGCGGTCGCGCGCGGCGAGCGCGTTCGCGTGTTCAAGACCGGACCCGATTTTCTCGATCCCACCATTCTTGCGCGGGCCAGCGGCGCGCCCGTGTACCAGCTCGATCTTTTCATGGGCGGCGAAGCCCACTGTCGCGCGCTTTTGGCCGATGCTGCCCGCCAGGCCGATCGGATCCTCGTCGAGGGCGTGATGGGCCTGTTCGACGGCGATCCGTCGAGCGCCGATCTCGCCCAGCGGTTCGGCCTGCCCATCGTTGCCGTGATGGACGGCAGTGCCATGGCGCAGACCTTCGGAGCCTTGGCGCACGGACTTCATACCTTCCGGCCCGGGCTTCACGTTGCAGGGGTGGTCGCCAATCGAGTCGCGGGCAAGCGCCACGCAGAGATGCTGTTCGACTCATTGCCGGCCGACATTCCGGCCCTCGGTTGGCTACCGCGTGACGAAGAGATCGGGTTGCCCGAGCGGCACCTCGGCATTGTCGGCGCCAGCGAACTAGACGACCTCGACCAACGCCTCGACCGCGCCGCCCGAGCCTTTGACAGCAGTGCTCTGTCCATGCCCGAGTTTCACGTCGCGGAAGAGGCTCGCCCAGCAATTCCGCCCATCTTGGAGAAACGCCGAATTGCCATCGCACGCGATCGCGCCTACGCCTTCATTTATCCCGCCAACCTGGACGTCTTGCGCGCCCTCGGCGCCGACTGTGCGTTCTTTTCGCCACTCGACGATGCGACGCTGCCGGCGTGCGATGCCGTGTGGCTTCCCGGCGGCTACCCGGAGTTGCACGCCCGGCAACTGGCCTCGAACACGCGTATGCGCGAATCGTTGCGCGCCCATCACACGGCCGGCAAACCGATGCTTGCAGAGTGCGGCGGCATGATGAGCCTGTTCGACGAGCTGCAATTGCCCGACGGGACCGTTCATGCCGGCTTTGGCCTCTTGCCGGGACGCACGCGCATGCAGACGCGACTCGCAGCGCTCGGGCTTCAAGCCGTATCGCTGCCCGAAGGTGACCTGCGCGGACACAGCTTTCACTATTCGGTGTGCGAGACGCCGCTTCCGCCAATTGCTCGTGGTACGAACCCCAATTCCGGCCCCACGCAAGAGGCCGTCTATCGGCAAGAACGCCTCACCGCGAGCTACGTTCACTTTTACTTTCCGTCGAATCCAAGCGCCATCGCTGCGGTGTTCGCATGACACTCCGACCGCCCCCCGTCGCACTCGCCGTCCTCGTCTCGGGATTGTCCCTTCTCGTCGCCTTGGCGACGGGACTGCTCGCTGGATCGTCGGGCTGGGGCGTGCCGTCGTCGGACATTCTTTGGCTCATTCGCGTGCCGCGAGTTCTCGCCGCGTTCGGCACAGGCGCAGGGCTGGCGCTGGCGGGCGCGCTCATCCAACTCGTCACCCGCAATCCGCTCGGCGATCCGCAAGTACTCGGCATTACCGGCGGAGCTTCGGTCGGCGCCGTGCTTGCCGTGCTGCTGGTTCCGGCCGGTCTGCACTTCGGCATGGAAATCGGGGCCATCCTCGGCGCCTTGCTGAGCATGACGCTTGTCTTCTCGCTGGCCTGGCGAAGCATGGGACGAGGCCTTTCGCCCACGGCCCAACCAGGCACGGTAGTCGTATTACTCGTCGGCGTCATGGTTGGCTCTGCCAGCGCCGCAGTCGTATCATTTATCCTGACAGTGGCCACCGACTCGCAGCTGCACACCATCGTCTTCTGGCTGCTGGGCGATCTCAACGGCGCCACCTTGTGGTGGCCCGTGTGGGCCGCCGTGCTGGTGGCTTTGGGGCTCGCCTGGCCGAGCGCCCGTGAGCTTGACTGGTTAGCGCGCGGCGATGCCTGGGCGTGGACCCTCGGCGTCGCGGTGGGACGCCGTCGCCGGTTGGCCATTCTTTCGGCCTGCCTTGCCACCGGAGCGGCGGTCGCCACAGCGGGCAGCATCGGCTTCATCGGGCTGGTCGGACCGCATGTAGTGCGCTTGCTCGGGCTGCGCTCGGCCCGCCAGCTATTGCCTTTTTCTGCCATCTTCGGCGGCGTGTTCCTGGTGATGGCGGATACGGTAGCCCGCACGATTGTGGCGCCCACCCAACTTCCGGTTGGGGTGATTTCGGCAGCCGTCGGTGTGCCGCTTTTTCTCATGCTGATGTTGCGGAGACGCGCATGAGGGCGAACCCGCACCGGCCACCGTTGCCTTTGACCTTCGACGGTGTCGCGCTTCGTGCCGGCGGCCGAGCCGACGGGCGACTGCTGTGTCGCCAGCTGAATCTGCAGGCAGCGCCCGGCGAGCGTTGGGTCCTGCTGGGCCCTAACGGCGCAGGCAAGTCGACGCTGCTCATCGCGACCGCCGGCCTCGTGGCGCCGTCCGAAGGAAGCATCCTCTTTGGCGATCGGCCACTCGACACTTGGCGCGCCGAAGAGCTGGCCCGCGCCCGCGCATGGTGTCCGCAGTTCTGGATGGATCCCTTTCCCGTCACCGCCTGGGAGACGGTGGCTTGCGCGGTGCTTGCCACGCAGCCGCAGCTTTCTTCCGCCACCGCGGAAGAGGTTGCCCGAGACTGGCTGCGCGAGATCGACGCTGCGGCCTTTGCCGACCACGACGTTCGCAAATTGTCCGGCGGCGAACGACAGCGTGTCGCCCTGGCCACCGCGTTCGCTCAGGGCGCGCCGTCGCTCCTGCTCGACGAGCCGACGTCGCATCTCGATTGGCCGCACCAAGGCCTGTTGCTAGATCTGCTCAAGCAATGGTCTGCGACCCAAGGAACCGTGCTCGCGGCGCTGCACGATGTGAACCTGGCGTGGCAGCTCGCGACGCATGCGTTGCTCTTGGATGGCAAGGGCGGCGCCATCTGCGGATCGCGCGAAACCGTCCTGACCGGTGAAGCCATCGGCGCCGCCTACGGGGTTCCGGTGCGTGTCCTCGACGAGGGCGATTCGCGTTTGTTCCGCGTGCGATTGGAACATCAGCCATGAAGATCGTTCTTGCTTCTCTGTTGCTGTCCGGATTCCTCAGTCAAGCGCGTGCAGAGGTGCGCGTCACCGACGACGCCGGCCACACGGTGACGTTGGCCAGACCCGCGCGTCGGGTGATTTCGCTCGCGCCCAGCGTGACCGAGATGCTCTTCGAGGCAGGCGGTGGCGATCGCTTGGTAGGCGCCGTCGAGTTCAGCGATTTCCCGGCTGAGGCGCTCAAGGTGCCTCGCATCGGCAACAACCAAAAGCTCGATCTCGAACGTATCGTCGCTCTCAAGCCGGATCTCATCCTGGTGTGGTTCCACGGCAATGCCACCCGAGAGGTCGACGCGCTCGCATCGCTCGGTATTCCCATGGCTCACCTGGATCCGCTGCGGATCGAGGACATTCCCGACGCCATCGAGCGCATCGGCGTCCTCATCGGAACCGAGAAGGCCGCCCACGAAGCCGCCCAGCGATTTCGCGCCCGCCACGCTGCCTTGCGCGCCCGCTACGCCGATCGCCCTGCGGTGCGGGTCTTCTATCAAATCGCGGACAAGCCCCTGCTGACCATCAACGATCACCAGATCATTGGCGACGTTCTTGTCCTGTGCGGTGGCAGGAACGTCTTTGGCAAGGAAAAGCAGCTGGTGCCGCAGCTATCGACCGAAAGCGTGGTGGCAGCCAATCCCGACGTCATCGTGACGGCCAAGCTCGGGACACCGAACGGCGGGGGCCAGACTCCAGTGCGTGCGCCAGGCGACTCTCGCCTGGCCCTGTGGGCGCGCTTCTCGGAAATGACCGCGGTGAAGAGAGGCCAACTGTGGCTGATTCCCGGCGATGCGATCAGCCGCTCCGGACCGCGCCTTCTCGACGGCGCACAAGCCATCTGCACGGTCCTCGACGAGGCGAGAAAGTAACGTGATGAGCTCGCCCGAAGAGAGGATCGCCGCACAACCCAGAATCATCGTCGTAGGCGGCGGCGCTCGGTCGGGCAAGAGCCGATTCGCCCAGGCCTACGCCGAAAGCCTTGGTGCGAAGCGCATCTTTATCGCCACGGCACAGGCGTTCGACGACGAAATGAAAGACCGCGTCCGACGCCACCAGGACGAGCGCGGAAGCACGTTCGTGACCATCGAAGAACCCGTGCACTTGGCGCAGGCCCTGGGGCAGGCGGGAACAGCAGACGTAGTGCTGGTGGATTGCCTGACACTGTGGCTTTCGAACCTCCTGCTGCAAGGCCTCTCGTGCGACGCTATTGCTCACGAAATCGAAAAGGTTCTGGCAGTCCTGCGCCTCCGCCGTCATCAAACTATCCTCGTCAGCAACGAGGTCGGCATGGGCATCGTGCCTGAGAGCCCCATGGGGCGGGAGTTTCGCGACATCGCAGGGATTGCCCACCAGAGATTGGTCGCCGAGGCGGACGAAGTGTACTTGGCAGCGATGGGCCTCGTCGTGCGCTTACTTCCGTCGCCGGTCACCGCGCTCCGCCCGGGCGAGCTTCCCGAATGAGAAGTTGAGCGCGGGCACGCGTAGTTAGGCGTGCCGTGGACGGATCGTGTCCTTTGTCCTTCCGCCGACCATGCCATGTCGATCCTTCTTGCCATCGGCAGCCGAGCGTGAATAATTCGGACTGCGTTAGTCATACTTAGAGTTTCGAAGGCCAGAGGTCACGAACCCAGAGCCCGGTCGCGAGGTCACTCCCCGCAGCCGGGCTTTTTCAGTTTTAGGGCTTCGGCCAAGGAGAAAGCGGATGCATCAGGGAAAAACGGTCGCCATCTTCATCGTGTTGCTCGGAGTTACTTCAGCTCGCGAGGCGCTCGCACAGGTCGAACCCAACGCGGCGGCAGCGCAATTGGCAGAGCCAATGCCACCGGCGAGGGTGGCCGAAATGCCTTCTGCTGCACCCGAGGATCTCTCGCCCCAGACCGAGCTGCCACGGGAAACGGCAATCGAAAACCCGCTCGGGCGCGCCGCCGGCATGGCAGGAAGTGCGTTCGGCGGCTACGGCGAGCTCACCCTCAACGTGCCGAGCAATGCGCCGGGCGTTGTGGACCTGCGCCGCCTAGTGCTTTTCTTCGGCCACAACTTCACCGATCGGATCCGCTTCTATTCGGAATTCGAGGTCGAGCACGCCGTGACCTCGTCCACCGACCAGGGCGAGACGGAAATCGAACAGGCTTACCTCGACGGTTTGCTTACTCGGCGAATCAACTTACGCGGTGGCCTCATCTTAATGCCGATGGGCATCGTCAACGTCTACCACGAGCCGCCGAGCTTCAACGGCGTCGATCGTCCCGACGTGGACCAGTTTGTCATCCCGAGCACCTGGCGCGAGCCAGGATTCGGAATCTTTGGGGAAATTGCCGAAGGCCTGCGCTATCAGCTCTACTTCGTGAACGGATTCAACGCCAATGGCTTCACGGCAGAAGCCGCGGTTCGCGAGGGCCATCAGGAGGCGCAGCTTGCCCGCGCGGGTGACTGGGGCGCCATCGCACGCGTCGACTACGAACCGGTGCTGGGAACCGTGATCGGCGCCTCCGCCTATGGCGCAAGCTCAGGAAACACGCTCACCTCCAGTGTCGGCAAAGTACCGGTGGAGATGTTCGATATCGATGCCAGGTTTCACAAAAAGGGCTTCACCGCACGGGCCGAGTTTGCGCTTCTACTGATAGGCGACGCCGACAAGCTTAATCAGGCACTTGCCGCGGGCACGCCGGAACAACAGGCGGCCGGCCCGATCGCATCTCAATCGCGCGGCGGCTACGCGGAAGTGGGATACGACATCTTGCGAGTGCTGGCGCCAAGCTCCGATCATGCTGTCAATCTCTTCACGCGATTCGACTACGCCGACACGCAGGCCGTCGTGCCAGACGGTCTTACGCGACGGTTGGAGTTTCGGCGTTACTCGCAAATGGTTGGCGTCGTATACAAGCCGATCCCGCAGGTCGCGCTAAAGATGGACTACAGGCGGCACTGGCTCGGCAATGACGAGGCGTTCAATGAGTTTGCCTCGGCCATTACGTGGCTGTTCTGACGCTAGAAGGAAGAAATAGGATGCAGGCTTTCGCTCGACGAGGATTTCAGCTTCGAACGGCATCACTCGAGACAAGGGTTGCTTACACCGGATTTCTGGTGCTCATGCTCCCCGCCGTGGCGACGCTGGTAGCACTGGCCTTTGGCCGGATGGGGCTCGATCCACAGGCCATCGCCACTCACTACCGTGGCGGCGAAAGCGAGATGAGCTTCCCCAAGACCTTCTGGCAGCTCGTCGAAGTGAGTCACTTTCACCTTTTCACCATCCCGGTGGTAGTGCTCATCCTCTCTCACCTTCTTTACGGTACTCCCGCATCCGCGCGACTGCGCGTGTGGCTGACAACCATCACCTTCGGGGGGGCACTTCTGGACGCGGTCGGGCCGTGGGCTGTCCGCTATCTAGCGGCTGGCTTCGCGTACGTCCTGATTGTCGGCTGGATGTTCCTTGGCGGGGGGTGCT
>ODAK010000939.1_pt1 | contig 32849 bp, 32 predicted proteins | sample 1539591 | NCBI WGS metagenome assembly ODAK01 (sample SAMEA3539303, study PRJEB22396) | soil metagenome | biome: tundra; feature: field; material: soil | place: USA | collected 2010-05 | depth 0.15 m | reverse complement strand
GCGCACCACGGACATCGCACACCGTCGACCATAGTCAGGGAATCAGCAGATGCTCTCCCGGCACGAGCACAGAGGACCCCGCCTCATTTTCCAACCTCTGCTCCATGCCGGCCGCGTTGCCGCCGCCCACCCGTGCCGCGATGGACGCAAGCGTGTCACCGCTGCGGACGACGTACTCCTGGCCGGCGGTCGGACCCGCTCCGGCGATCGTCCTGCCCCCCAGTGCCCGGATGGGCAACATCAGGAGAACCAGGAGGACGACCACCACGACGCCCAGGATCAGGCGACGACGCTGTACACGCGGTGAGGGTCCGACCCGCTCAACTGGCGGGGGCAGAACCCTCAGCCTGGGATAAAACGCCTCGTACTCCAGCTCAAGTGCGACCGACATCGCATCTCCTCCTTCGAACACCTGTTTGCTCTTTCCACAGTGGACCACGAACATATGTTCGCTGTCAAACAATTTTCCGAACGCCTGTTCGCTCCGCACGTCCACCAGAGTAGGGACGGGGTGTATCAGGCCCTCGTCGACACGGAGGGGACCGGGCAGGTTGGTCCCTTCCCACCACCGACCGAACAGGTGTTTGCTTTAGGGTTCCGAGGCAGCTATCTTGAGGAGGCACGAACGGACGTTCGCCCCGCCTGAGGGCTGGTGGAGGGCAAAAGGAGAAACCGATGGCCGAAGTCCTGAGCGGAAAACGGCAACAGATCCTCACCTTCATTGCCGACAGCCAGCGTGACCGCGGCTACCCCCCCTCGGTCCGGGAGATCGGCGAAGCAGTCGGATTAGCCTCGTCGGCTACGGTGCACACACATTTGGCCGTCCTGCAACGCGAGGGCTATCTGTCCCGGGATCCGAGCAAGCCTCGAGCAATCCAGGTGCACTACGACCCGACCTCCACCAAGAGCATGGCGACCTCGGCGGTGCGCAATGTGCCGCTCATCGGCGACGTGGCGGCCGGCACGGGTGTCCTGGCTCAGGAAAATGTCGAAGAGCTCCTCCCCATGCCCGAGCAGTTCACGGGCACCGGACCCACGTTCATGCTGCGGGTGCGCGGAGACTCCATGATCGACGCCGGCATCTTCAGCGGTGACTTCGTGGTCGTCCGTCAACAGCCCGAGGCAGAGAACGGTGACATCGTCGTTGCCGGTATTCCGGACGACGAGGCCACCGTAAAGACGTTCAGCCGCCGCAACGGGCAGATTGTCCTGACCCCGGCCAACGCGGCGTATGAACCCATGGTCTTCGAGGGCGGGGATGACGTGACCATCTTCGGCAAGGTCGTCACCATCGTGCGCCAGTTGTGACCGCGCCGAGCGCCCGCGCGTTCCCGCAGACCGTCGTTCCTACTTGAGCAACCGGGACAAACGCCGGTCGGCCAGCACTTTCCCACCGGTCTGGCACGAAGCGCAGTACGTCATCTCATAGGACTCGAATGAAACGCGACGCATGGCGTCACCGCAACCAGGGGTCGGGCATGGTTGGCCGAACCTTCCGTGCACGGCGAAGCGACCACCCAGCTTGGCCTCGGAAAGGCCCCCCGTACGCGTGCGCTCGAGGGCAAGCGCCTCGTCGAGCACGGCGGTTGTCGCCGCAAGCAGGCGCTCCCGCTCCTCGGCACTGAGCGAGCCCAGGGATGCGAACGGGGAGAGGCGGGCACGGTGCAAGATGTCGTCACCCCATCCACGCCCGATCCCCGCCACCACCCGCTGATCACGTAGATCGCTGTGCAGGCGTCGCGTGCTCGTGCTGGTCCGAATCAACTCGGCGAACTCCGGCGAATCGGGCTCGGGCCCGAGTCCTTCGAGCGGCCCATCGTCACCCGGAGCCAACACCCACCACGATGCCTTGCGCTGCGTCCCGTACTCACGCACGAGAATCGCCCGTTCCCCTGCGGCGACCGGCGCCTCGACCCCGAGGTCGGACGGGCCGGAGAAGATGAATCGGACGACCGAGCCTCGCGGCCGGGTTGCCTTCGGGGGTTCCTCGACATCCACTCGGCCTGCTTGCGAGAGATGCACGACGATCCGGGACCCGCCGGCAAAGGTCCATACCAGATACTTCGCCCGGCGCGTGATGGCGTTCAGAGTCTGTCCGTAGAGATCCTCAACCTGAGGCGAGAACGTCTTGAGCGAGGAAAAGCTCAGCAGCTGCGTCTTTTCCAGGGCGCGACCCGTCACGAACGTCTCGAGCCGTTCGGCCAATGCCTGCATTTCGGGAAGCTCGGGCACCTTGGCACAATGTTCTCATGACCTACACCCACGGGCACCACGAATCGGTACTGCGCAGCCATACCTGGCGCACGGCGGAGAACTCCTCGGCCTACCTCCTCCCCCATTTGCGGTCCGGGCAGTCGCTCCTCGACATCGGATGCGGTCCAGGAACGATCACGGCCGACCTGGCCGAACTGGTCAGCCCAGGTCAGGCGGTTGGTCTCGATGCTTCGAGTGAGGTCATCGCACAGGCGGAGGCGTACGCCGAGAGCCGGGGCGTGCCCAACCTGCGTTTTGAAGTTGGTGACCTCTTCGCCCTGAGCTTCGACAACGCCACATTCGATGTCGTCCATGCGCATCAGGTCATGCAGCACCTCGCCGATCCCGGAGGTGCCCTGGTCGAATTGCGCCGTGTGCTCCGCCCCGGTGGGGTGCTGGCCGTCCGGGATAGCGACTACGGCGCCTTCGTGTGGGCTCCCCCAGACGCGGCGCTCGACGGTTGGATGGAGCTGTACCTGGCCGTCACCGGGCGTAACGGGCACAACGCCCGCATCGGCCCTTCACTGCTCGGCCTGGCCCAGGCGGCCGGCTTCGACGATGTCACCGTCTCCAGTACGTGCTGGACATTCGCCGATCCGGAGTCACGGCGATGGTGGGGCGGCCTTTGGGCTGATCGGGTTCGCTTCTCGCGCTTCGCCGAACAAGCCATTGGATACGGGCTCCGCGACGCCGAGGACTTGGATCGTATTGCTCAGGCCTTCGTGCGTTGGGCTGCATCACCCGACGGCGTGTTCGTGGTGCCGCACGTGGAGATACTCGCCCGCCGCTGAAGAGCGCAGCCCCGTCAGTCCAGCCAGAGCTTGTCGGTATAGATGTCGGTGCCCGGAATGGTGGGAATGAACGGCAACGCGGCGACCACTCTCCCGAGCCCTGACTCCTCCAGGCGGCGACGATGCTCGACGATGACCGGCTCCCACGCCACCTCGGGGGGCGTGCTCAGGAACCACAACAACAGCGTCCGGCTCTCGCGTGCTGCCTCGCGTGGCACGTCTCCGGGAGCATCGATCTCCAGGGCGATCGGCGTGAAGGCGGCCACCAGGTCTGCGTCGGACCCCGGGAGAAGGGCGGGAAGGTGCTCCGAGTGAAGCCATTCCCACAACGCCTCATTCGTGATGCCATCGGCGCGGTCGATGAAGACGGGGACGAACCCCCGGTACGGGTGGTCGAGCGCCACCTCGATGGGAACCCCATCAGGGTCGCGTCGGAACTCCCAGCAATAGTTGTAGAGGAGCGTGTGCACATGGTCCCGCTCTCCGAACATCCGCCCCGCGGCGTGCAACGCGTTGACCTGACGCAATGCCCAGCGATTCCATACGGCGTGATAGCCGTCCAGCACCCAGTACACGGAGACGTACGACCCCCGCTCCCGCGTGCCGGTGATCTCGGAGGGATCAGGGTCCCGGAGCGCCTTGAGCTCCGCCGTCGCCACGAAGCGGCGACCGGCGAAGTTGTAGGGACCCACCATGCAACCGGAATAGAAATGGTCCCGCTCGTACCAACGGTTGTAGGCCACCTCGTGCCCCCTGTGCGGTTCCACGATGGTGAAGAGCATCGATCCGAGCTTGACCGGTTCGGCTTCCGCCCCTACTTCGATGGGACGACGCTTCTTTGGGGCAGCATCCTCAGGCATGAAACCGGAACCTAACAGACCCGGTCAGACCGTCCCGCTGCCCAGCATCGAACCGGTGGGGGTCACGGAGCCGCCCGCCGGTTCGACGGTGAGCGCAAGGGCCGTAGGGCTCCGGGATCCCGCGGACGTAAACGTGGCCTGCTGAGGTGACTGTCCCAGGATTCCGAGCGAGATCGGGCGTCGATCGAACACTCCCCACAGTTGGTAGGTCTTGTCGGATGGGAGTGCCGGCAAATTGGACTTCACCAGATAGCCCTGGCCATTGGGAACCACCACGAACTCTGCCAGTTGGCGGTGTCCCGGCGTCACCACGCTCACGACCTTGCGGCCCGGCGTGTCGAGCGCAGCCACGACCGCCGTGTGCGCGCTCGTCCCGACCGCGTTCTGGAGCTGTGCAATTTGATGATCGTCATGGACGAGATTCACACCCAAGACGATGGCAACGGCTGCGGCCGCCACGGCGATCGAGGCGACCGTGAACAAACGGTTCCGCACGGAGCGATGCGTGCGCGCAGAACGAGGCGTGCGGAATGCACGAGTTCCCGTATCGTCTCTGCGCGCACCGTCGCGCACGAGCACCGGCATCGGTGGTACGGCTTCATCTGGGGGGGGAGGGAGGCGACTGGCAATGCTCTCCCACAAGCCCTCCGGGAGCGGTTCAACCGAATTGCCCAACGCCGCCGCCACTTCTCGATGCGCGTCGACTTCGGCGCGGCAACGCGGACACTCCGAGAGGTGTGCCTCGATCTGCTCGTACTCGTCGCGGTCCACCGCGTCGAGGGCGAACGCGCCGAGAAGCTCGCTGACTTCGTCGTGTGTCACGCGTCGACCCCCTGGACCCCTGCCTCGACGAGCACGGCCCGCATGCGCCGCATGCCATTGCGGATGCGGCTCTTTATCGTCCCTTCGGGCTGGTCGAGGAGCTCTGCCACCTCGACATAGGTGCGCCCGTCGAAGTAGGCGAGCTCTATGGCACGCCGTTCTTCGACGGGAAGTGTCCCGAGCGCCTCGGACACCTTTTCGGCCAGGGAGAGATCCCACACCTCGTGTTGCATGTCGTAGGCCGCGCTCGCCGTGCGGCGTGCGTCCTTCGCCTCACGGAGCCGACGCGAGTTGAGCGAACGGATGGCATCGACGGCGCGGGCATGGGCCTGCGCGAGAAGGAAGGACCGCAGGGTGCCCCGGGTCGGATCGAAGCGGTCGGGCTGGTTCCAGAGACGAAGGAAGACCTCTTGCGTCACATCTTCAGCCTCGGGGGCGCTGTTGAGCACGCGCCGTGCCAATCCATAGACGGCGCCGCCATGCCTCCGGTACACCTCGGCCAGGGCTACCTCGCTGTACCGGGCAACCGAGGTGACGAGCTGAGCATCGCTCACATCTCCGATCTCTTGCATGTAATTTCCTATTCGGATCTGTCCCGAGATACAGATGTTTCGGCATTTGACCCATCCGGGCTTGGCCTCTGGTCCGAATAGTAGGTGCTATGAGAACGACGATCGATTCCTACCGACACAGGGCGGGGCGGCTGAACCTCGAAGGCATCAACTTCGATGACTTCAAAGACCAACCCCTCCCCGGAGCAGCGCTCCGCACCCTGCGCTACATGCACGACGTGGAGCACCACACCGTGTGCTACCTGCGTGACCTGCTCCTCACCCCGGCGCACCAGGACCCCGAGATCACCTCGTTCCTCTCGTGTTGGGTCTTCGAAGAGATGTGGCACGGCCAGGCCATCGGCCAGGTACTCGAGGCCCACGGCGAAGCGGCCGGGGCGCCCCGTATCGCCGCGCTGCGCGAGCGGCACCAGCGCAAGGAAGCTGTGACCACCCTGAGCACGATCGCCTCGGCCGCCTTCGCCGGACGGGCCTTCATCGCCTTGCACATGACCTGGGGCGCCATCAACGAGTGGACGACGCAGGCCGGCTACGGCCGGCTGAGCGAACGAGCCGGCCACCCCACGTTGCGCGAGCTGTTGGGACGGATCATGAAACAAGAGGGCGGGCACATCGACTTCTACGCCTCCGAGGCGGGTCGTCGGCTCTCGGAGAGCCCGCGTGCCCAAAAGCTGACCCGGTTCTTTCTCAGCCACACCTGGCGCCCTGTCGGCTCGGGGGTAATGCCCAAGAAGGAAGTCGACTTCTTGGTGGACTACCTCTTCGACGGCCCAGAGGGACAGGCCGTGGCCGAGCGCATCGACCGCCGGGTTGACCGCCTACCGGGCCAAGGCGATCTGCACTTGCTCACGACGGCAGTGACGAAGCTCTCCGCACAGCGTGCGGCCGCGTAGCGACTGGCACCAGACCACGGCGCTGCTCGCGGCACACGGTCACGCAATAAGCGCGGCGAGGACGTCGCGGGCCTGCTCCAACTGGGCGCGCGTCACGTGCTCGTCGGGGTGATGGGCCAAGAGTGGGTCCCCGGGACCGAAGTTCGCGGCGGGAACGCCGTGCTCCCAGAACGACGCCACGTCCGTCCACCCGACCTTGGCCCGGGGCGCGGCGCCGGACTTCGTCACCAGCGCGGCGAGCAACGGATGGTCGAGCGCGGGAGGCGCTCCATCGGCGCCGTCGATGACCGTCCAGCCATCACCCTCCCCCTCATTGAAGGTTCCGGCCAGAAGCCGGCGTACGTACGCCTCGGCGTCGGCCAGATGCCGGTCGGGCGCGTAGCGAAAGTTCAACGTCACGCTGGCAGCGTCCGGCACCACGTTGCCCGCCACTCCCCCGTCGACCGCCACCGCCTGGAGTTGTTCGACATAGGTGCATCCGTCGAGCACCACCGTCCGGCTCTCCCACCCTGCCACTGTCTGGAGCAGCGCGCCGAGTCGATGGATGGCGTTGCGGCCGGTGAACGGTCGCGCCGTGTGGGCGCGCACGCCGCGCAGCGACACCACGACCCTCATGGTGCCCTGACAACCGGCCTCGACGACCGCCCCCGTCGGCTCGCCCAGGATGGCCGCGTCTCCCGCCAATAACTCAGGCCGCTGTTGCCAGAGCGCCAAGAGCCCGCTCTCGGCCCGCCCCACTTCCTCGCAGGCGTAGAAACACCAGGTGAGATCCATCAATGGTGCCGGCGTGGTGGTGGCCAGTTCGAGCATGACAGCCAGGCCACCTTTCATGTCCGACGCTCCGACGCCCCACAGCGTGTCGCCGTCGAGCGTCGGTGCGGCGTTGTGATTGGGCGGAACCGTGTCGAGATGCCCGGCCAGGACCAGACGCCGGGCATGGCCACCCGTCGTGCGTGCGACCACGTTGTCGCCGAGGCGGACGGTGTCGAGCCACGAGCAGTCGCGGAGGCGCTCCTCCACCAGATCGGCCAAGACGCCTTCGGCATGACTCAGCGAGGGAATCCCCATCAACTCCGCCGTGGCCCCCAACAAATCGGTCCCCATCAAGTGCTGGCGCCATGTTCGCGCAGGACGGCGTTCAACTCCGCCTTGTTGTGCCGCTCCCCTTCGTTCAGCCGTTTGATGACCAACACGCAAGGGATGAAGAACTCGCCGCCGGGATACTCCCGCCGGCGACTCGCCCGGATGGCGACGCACCACGGAGGCACCACTCCCCGGCTGATCTCCTGGCCGGTCTCCGCATCGATGACCGGGATCGAAGGATCGAGAAAGCTGCCTGCACCGAGGACCGACCCCTGTCCGACCCGGGCTCCCCCCGTGACCATGCAACGGCTGCCGATGAAGGCGTCGTCCTCCACGACGACAGGCACCGCGTTGGGGGGCTCGAGCACCCCGCCGATGCCCACCCCACCGGACAGGTGTACCCGTGCGCCGATTTGCGCGCACGACGCCACGGTGGCCCAGGTGTCGACCATGGAGTCCTCCCCTACCCAGGCGCCGATGTTCACGTAGGACGGCATCAAGACGACGCCGCGGGACAGAAAGGAGCCCCAACGCGCCGACGCTCCCGGCACGACACGCACCCCGGCCGCAGCGAAGTTGTGCTTGAGCGGCAACTTGTCAGCGAATTCGAATGGGCCGCACTCGATCGTCTCCATGCCGCGGAGCGAGAACAGCATCAGGATCGATTTCTTCAACCATTCGTGCACGACCACTTCACCGCTGGCCGCGTCCACCTCCGCCACGCGGGCCTGGCCCGAGTCGAGAAGGTCGATGGCCTCCTCCACGATACGCACCGCGTCGGTGTCCTTCGGGGAGAGCTCGCTCTTGCGTTCCCACAACTGTTCAATGCTCGCTTGGAGATCTGCCATCCGGCTCACCCTAATAGCGGAGGGTCGATACGTTGGAGAACGCGCCGCCCGAGGCGGGACGCTCAGCCGGCGCCCTCGAGGCGCTCGGCCACCAGTTCGAGCCGATCCATCGGTTGGACCACGGCCACCCGCACGTAGCCAGCGCCGGCGGCGCCGTAGAGGTCGCCGGGACTCACGAGGAGCCCGGCTCGTCGCGCCAGGTCTTCCGCCATGGACCAGCCGTCAGCCCACCGCGCCGTCGGCACGGGCACCCACAGGTAGAAGCCCCCCTCGGGGAGCTCCACCGGGCAGCCCGCTTTCGTGAGCACACCGGCCAGGAAGACCAGCCGCTCCCGGTAGCGCTCCCGTTGCGCCTGGACGTGCTCGTCATCGGCCAGCGCCACGGCACCGGCCGCCTGCGCGGGCCCAGGCACCATGAGGCCGGCGTGTTGCCGCACGCTGCGGAGGAACGTCACGAGATCGGCGTCGCCGGCGAAGAACCCCACACGCACGCCGGCCAGGTTCGAGCGCTTGGAGAGCGAGTGCACGGCCATCACGCCGTCGAACCCGCTTTGCAGGACCGAGCGCGCCGGGCCCTCCCAGGTGAACTCGGCGTAGCACTCGTCGGAGAAGACCGGGATGCCGCGGGCTCGACCCCAGTCCGCCTCGGCGCCGAGGTCGCCCAGGCCCCCGGTGGGATTCGAAGGCGAGTTCGACCACAGCACAAGGGCACGGGCCGTGTCGGGCGGCTTGATCGCCTCGAGGTCGAGACCTCCGGCGTGCCCCGGGAGAGGTGGCACCGGCACGGCCCGGCATCCCGCCAGCGCCGCTCCCATGGCGTAGGTCGGGTACGACACGGCCGGGTACAGCACCGTGTCACGATCGGGCTGGCGCAGCCGGAGGACGTGGGGCACCGACGCCACCAGCTCCTTGGTGCCCACGCAGGCCGCCACAGAACCATCTGGTACGGGCCCGAGCCCGAAGCGTCGCTCCAACCAGGCCGAGGCGGCGCCGATGAGGGCCGGGCTCCCGGCCGAGGCCGGGTACCCACGCTCGCTCCCGGAAGTCGACAAGGCTTCGACCACGGCCGGTGGTGGTGGGTCGCACGGCGTGCCGACAGAGCAGTCGACCATCCCACCGGGCAGCGCGGCCGCCAGCTGGCCCAGGGCCGCGACGCGGTCGTAGGGATAGGGCGGCAGGTGGAATGGGACCCGGACCGACGTCATCGGCTCGCCACGAACTCGGCGAAACGCGCCTTGCCCACATCGTCGAGGACAACCTGCAGGATGGCGAACTCGTCGCTCTCGGAATGGCCGATCACCTCTCCTTCGCGGTGTAGTGCGGCCAGCACATCCCCACGGGCCCACGGCACGACCAGCTCGACGACCCGGTCCGAGCCCCGCAAGCGGTCACCGACCACCCGCAGGAACTCGTCCACCCCTTCGCCGGTGCGGGCGGACAGCAGCACCGAACCGTCCAGCCGATGGGCCAGGGCCTTGGCCTCCAGCGGTGCCCGGTCGGCCTTGTTCACGACGACCAGTTCGGGCACGTCCGCCGCCCCGATCTCCTCGAGCACCGTGCGGACGGCGGCCATCTGGCCCTCGGCGTTCTCGGCCGTGCCATCGACCACATGGACGAGAAGGTCGGCCAGGCGCACCGAGGCCAGGGTGGTGCGGAATGCCTCGACGAGTTGATGCGGCAGCTTGCGCACGAAGCCGACCGTGTCGGTCACCAGCACGGTCTCTCCACCGGGCAGTGCGAACTGCCGGGTGCGGGGGTCCAGCGTCACGAAGAGCCGGTTGGCCGCCGGCACGCCGGCGTCGGTCAGCGCGTTGAGCAGTGTCGACTTGCCGGCATTGGTGTAGCCGACCAGCGCTAGCTCGCGATGGCGCCCGCGGGCGCGGCTACGGCGTTGCAGCGAGCGCGTGCGGTCGACTTCCCGCAGGTCGGCCTCCAAGCGGTGCATGCGCCGCACCAGCCGCCGGCGATCGACCTCGAGCTGGGTCTCACCGGGCCCCCTGGTGCCGATCCCTCCCGCCTGCTGGCTGAGGCCACCACCCCGGCCCCGCAAGCGCGGCAGCCGGTAGCGCAGCAGGGCCAGCTCGACCTGGGCCTTGCCTTCGGGGCTGCGGGCGTTCTGGGCGAAGATGTCAAGGATCACCGCCGTGCGGTCGATGGCGGTACGCCCGAACACCTTCTCCAGGTTCCTCTGTTGGGCCGGACTGAGCTCCTCGTCGAAGACGACCGTGTCCGCATCGAGTGTGCGGCTCAGCGCGGCGATCTCCTCGGCTTTGCCGCGCCCGATGAACGTGGCCGGCTCCGGGGAGTCCCGCCGTTGCACGACGCGCCCCACCACGTCTGCCCCGGCACTGTCCACCAGCTGCGCCAGCTCGTCGAGCGCCTCGTCGACCGCTTCGGGAGAGATGCCGGGGAAGATGACGCCCACCAAGATGATGCGCTCGCGGAACGACCGGTCGATCAGCGTCCCGGGCAACACGTTCGTCAAGAGAGCATCCCCGGGTGGATGTCGATGTCGGCCACCTTGCGCACCGGACCTGCAAGGAACGCAGGATCCTCCGCGCCTGCACCCAGCGTGACCTCGAGCGTGCCGCCGGGGTTGCGCACGCGCACCGGCCCACTTCCGTCGAGCACACCCCAGGCCCGCGCCGCTGCCGCCGCGGCCACGCTGCCCGTCCCGCAGGCGAGCGTCTCGCCCGCGCCGCGCTCCCACACCCGAAGGTCGAGGAGCTCTCCATCGCCGTCGGACACCACGCTGATCCACTCCACGTTGATCCCTCCCGTGAAGGCGGATTGCAATTGGGGCCCGAGCACCGCGATGTCGACGCTGGCCACCTCGGGGCCGCACAGGACGAGATGCGGGTTGCCCACGTCCACCGTGCGAGCCTTGCGATCCGCGAAATCCTGGGGCTGATCGGGCCCGAGCCTCACGGGGCCCATGTCCACGCTGGCGCGGGCCCAGCCGGGTACCTCCCCCGCCACGAAGTCGATCGTGCGGCGACCACCCTTGGTGGCCACCGTGAAACGCGGTGGAGCCACGAGCGCGGCATCGACGGCGGCCTGGGCCAGGCAACGAATGCCGTTGCCGCTCATTTCGGCCTCTCCCCCGTCGGCGTTCCGCAGCTCCATGGAGAGGTCGCAGCCCTGGCGACCCGGGCCCACCCGGATGATCCCGTCGGCCCCGATCCCCCGTCGGCGGTCGCAGAGCAGGCGGACCTGGCCCACCGAGAGGTGGAGCGAGTCGCTGGGATCGAGGACGACGATGAAGTCGTTTCCCGCCCCTTCGTGTTTCGTGCAGTGCACTCCAACAGTCTCGCAGCTCACGGGCGCGGTTCGTGCGCCCCCAGGGCCTGGTCCAGCAGCTGGGCGGGGCCCACTTCGGGATCGGTCCACGCGATCCGGGGATCCCGCCGGAACCACGCCGCCTGGCGTCGGGCAAAGGATCGGGTACGGCGCACCGCTTCCTCCATGCACTCGCTGAGGGGGACGCCCTCTTCGACGTGGGCCAGCAACTCCCGGTAGCCCAGAGCCTGGCGAGCGGTCCGCGAGATGCCCCCGGGGCGACCGGCCAACGCCTGCACCTCGTGGAGCAGGCCCTCTTCGACCCAGCGGGCAAAGCGCTCGGCAATGCGCCGGTCGACTTCTTCACTCGCCATCGTGATGCCGATCATGGCCACCGGCGTGGGCGGGTAGCCCTCGAGGCCAGGCCCGAAGGTCGAAAAGGGCCGGCCGGAACCCAGCGTGACCTCGAGGGCGCGCACCACCCGGCGTTGATTGGTCGGCTCCATCCGTCCGGCAGCCACGGGATCGAGCGTGGCCAGGCGGGCATGGAGATCGGGTACGGCGACCCGACCCGCAGCCAGCTCCTCCTCGAGGGCCGCTTTGACGTCCGGATAGCGGCCGGGGAACTGCAGATCGTCGACGACGGCCCGCAGGTAGAGGCCGGTTCCCCCTACCAGCAGCGCGTGGTGCCCCCGGGTCGCAATGCCCTCTAACGCCTCGCGGGCGGCCCGCTGGAACTGGGTGACCGTGAACTCCTCGTCGGGGTCGACCAGATTGAGCAGATGGTGCGGCACCTCGGCCTGCTCGGCCGGGGTCGGCTTCGACGTGCCCATGTCCATGCCCCGGTACACGCACATTGAGTCGACCGACACGATCTCGACGTCGCCTCGCCGCCGTGCCACATCGAGGGCGGCCTCCGACTTCCCCGACGCGGTGACACCGAGGAGTGAGACGACGGTCAAGCGCCGGCCAGCGGGATCCGCACCCGGTGCCGCGGCCGTGCCGTGACCTCGAGCAACCGACCCGAGAGGTGATGCGGATGCCCGGCGGTGATGACGACCTTGGCCAGGGCGCCCGCGGTGGGCGTCCCGCTCATGCCCGGCGACGTGGGCGCAAAGTGGACCAATTTCCCTTGCCGGGTCCGCCCCGACAGCATGGCCTCGTCGCGGCGGCTCACCCCCTCGACCAACAGCTCCTCGGTCCGCCCGACCCGAGCTTGATGGCGGGCCAACGACGATCGGTCGACCACGGCCTTCAGACGCTCGAACCTCTCCGAGATCACCTGCGGCGCGATGAACCCGTCCTCCATGCACGCGGCCCGTGTTCCCGGCCGGGGCGAGAAGATGAACGTGTAGGCACTGTCATAGGCGGCGCTGGCCACCACAGCCAGCGTGTCTTCGAAGTCCTTCTCCGTCTCACCAGGGAAGCCCACGATGATGTCGGTGGTCACGCCGAGATCCCCGATGGCACGTCGCGCCGCCGCGAGCCGTTCCAGGTAGCGCTCCGCGCTGTAGCCGCGGCGCATGGCCGTCAGCACCCTGTTGCTGCCCGATTGGAGGGGCAGGTGGAGCTGCTCGCACACTTCGGGCACGGTGGCCATGGCCTCGATCGTCTCGGGACGCAGGTCCTTGGGGTGGGGGCTCGTGAAGCGAATCCGGCCGATGCCCTCCACTGGACCGACAGCCCGCAAGAGGTCGGCGAACAGAGGCCGGCGCCGTGTGATGTCGCGGCCGTACGAGTTGACGTTCTGCCCCAGCAGCGTCACCTCCGTCACCCCGCGCCGGGCCAACGTCTCGACCTCGGCCACGATGTCCTTGAGCGGACGGCTCACCTCGGGACCCCGCACGGTCGGCACGATGCAGAAGGCGCACGAGTTGTCGCACCCCATCTGGATGGTGACCCAGGCCGCATAGGGCAGCTCGCGGACGGCGTCGGGGGCCATGAGGTGGTTGGAGATGCTCTCGGGCGTCGGCGCATCGAGGATCTCCATGACCTGACCCTCACGTTCGGCCCGCCGCAACAATTCCGGCGCGCTGGTCAGATTGTGCGTCCCGAACACCACGTCGACCCATCCGACCTTGCGCTGGATGAGCTCACGGTCCTTTTGAGCCAGGCAACCCCCGACGGCGATCTGCAATCCCGGCTTGGCGTCCACGAGGGTCTTGAGGCTTCCAAGCGTCCCGTACAGCTTCTGGTCGGCGTTCTCCCGGATGCAGCAGGTGTTGAACACCACGACATCGGCCTGCTGCAGATCGTCGGTCTGCTGCATACCATCGGCCACGAGCATGCCGGCCAGGCGTTCGGAGTCGTGCTCGTTCATCTGGCACCCGAAGGTGCGGATGATGAAGTTCTTGGCCATGACCGAGAGTCTACGCCCCCCATTCGGAGGATCTCCGTGGCCCGGCGCCGGCGACGGGATCGGGGCTACGGCAACGGTGCGGCGGGTCCGTGGCACTGAAGAGCAGGCGGGGTGCCCGTTGAACCAATGTCGCCGGTTCTGCGTCATAGTTGTCGATGGGTTGGTTGGCGCGCGCCGGAGTTGGGCTGGCATCGGTTTCCGTGCTGTTTCCTTGGTACCTGGGTCCCGTCGCGGCGGCCCCCATCCCATTTGCCGCAGCGGCCTCCATCACCGGGGTGGTCTCGACGCCCTCGGCCCACCAAAAGAACGGTCTCTGCCTCGTATCGGGGGCGCCGTCAGTGGTGCCGGGATCGTCGCCACTGATCGTCGCCCCTCACCCCATCGCCGTCACGCTGGCGTGGCTCCCGGGTCTCAATGCCTCCACCTGCTCGACGACGACGACGCGAGCCGGCGCGCCGGTGGCACGTGCCTTGGCACGCGACATCACGCACTCCCCTTCGCTCTCTGGCCGCGCGGTGTTCCACTGCCCGAACGACGACGGCGCCAGCGCAGTGCTCTCCTTTGCGTACGCGCGCCATCGCATGTCTGCGCCGATCGTGGTCGGTCTCAGCGGGTGCCGCTTCGTCTCCGCCTCCGGCAAGCTGCGGCGCTCGACCACGACCGCCATCAGCACGAAATTGGCCACCCTGGCACCGTGCGGATGGAAGGCGTATTTCACCGATGCAACCGCTACGTGCTGACGCTCACTCCGGGCGGACCAGGCCTGTTTGAAACGCCAGGACCACTGCCTGCACCCGGTCCCGAAGGTGGAGCTTGGTCAGCATGTGGCCGACGTGTGACTTCACGGTTGCTTCCGAGACGTACAGACGCTCGGCAATCTCGGCGTTGGAAAGCCCCTCCGCAACGGCGAGGAGAACTTCCAGTTCCCGTTCCGTCAGGTCGCGCAGGACCGGCGGAACCCCATCACCCTCTTCTGTGCCCGATGACAGATCAGGGAGTTGATGCGCGTACTCCTCCAAAAGCCGTTTGGTGACTCGCGGGGACACGACGGCGTCGCCGTGCGCAACGGTCCGGATGGCATTGACGAGCTCGCTCGGTGGAACGTCCTTCAACAAGAAACCACTCGCGCCGGCGCGCAGCGCACTGAAGGCATACTCGTCAAGGTCGAACGTCGTCAGGATCAGAACACGCGTTGCCGCACCGGATTCGACGATGGCGCGCGTGGCTTCGATGCCATCGAGTGAAGGCATGCGGATGTCCATGAGCACGAGATCGGGCGCGTACATTTCCACGAGCCGGATTGCGGCGTGGCCGTCCTCGGCCTCTCCCACGACGGTCATGTCGGCCTCGGCTTCGAGGATCATCCGAAACCCCTTGCGCATGAGGGCCTGATCATCGGCCAGGACCAGCCGGATCGTCATGTCAGAGCCGGCGCGCGACAGAGGCGAAGCGTCGTCGCAACGCCCCACCCTCCGCTCGGGATCGGTCCCGCACGTAGCGCTCCCCCGAATGCCGCCGCTCGTGCCGCCATGTTGGGAACCCCGTGCCCCCCGTGAGCGCTCTCGAATGACCTGACCGAGGTGGGAAGCGACGTCTGTCCGTTGTCCACGACACAAAGGGACACGTCCGGGTCATCGAAGGTCAGCGTGACCTGTACCGCGTCGGCCGAGGCCGCGTGCCGCAACGTATTGGTGAGCGCCTCCTGAATGATGCGATACGCCGTGAGTTCAGCTGCTTCCGACAGTTCGAATGGGGTCCCCTCCCAGGTGATGCTCACCCCCAGCCCGGTGGCGCGCACTCGCTCGACCAGTGCTTCGAGCTCGTCGAGCCGTGGCTGCGGCGGATCAACCGGGCCACGCGCGGTGTGCAAGGGGTCGGATGCCCTCGTTTCGTCCCGCCAAAGTCCCAACATGCGTCGCATGTCGGTCATGGCCTGACGGCCGGTGTTTGCCACCTCGCGCATGGCCTCGGTGGCTCGGTCCGATTCCTGACCTCTCGTCACACATGCCGCATCGGCCAGTGTCACCATCACCTGCAGGTTGTGGGAGACCACATCATGCAATTCTCGGGCAATCCGGGCTCTCTCGGTTGCTGCCGCTAACGATGCCTGTTGGTCACGCTCGCGCTCAAGGCGTTGCGCCCGTTCGGCCAGCCAGTCGATCTGACCACGCAGCGCCCTCACGACGGCGCCGGTGAGGAATGCGGCGAAGTTCATTCCGGTCAGGAACACCAACGACTCGAAGTGGGATCCGACCGGGTCCCAGTGCACCGTCGCCGCGATGACACCGACTTGGAGGATCAGCAACGAGACGACGACCCGGACCCACTGGGACACGGCGGAAACCGAGTACAGCGCGACCAGGAGCGAGGCATCAGCCAATGCCGGGGTGCTCGTCACCAATTGCACGACAGCCACCGCCGAGATGAAGAGGAACACGCAAAATGGCACCCGCCGCCGAAGGAAAAGAGGGGCGGTGAGCGCGGCATCGAACCCGATGTTGGTATGAATCGGGCCAGCCTGGAAAAACCAACCGGAGCAAAAGAGAAAGAGGCCCACGGCGACGGCGATATCGACCCATCGGGCGTACCGCGCATCCCAGTTCGTCAACGATTCCCAAACCCGCCAGGCTCCGTCCATCTGCCGGGCGCTGTCGCGGTGCGTTGGACCGGGTGGGTCGGCCCCATCGTCGTGGCCGGAGACCCGGCTCTTTGACCCGCCGACTCCCGCGAGCGCGTCTCTCATCGCGGCCCTCCGCTCGTGGACCCGTGGCGGCGCCGAACGCAGGACGATCTGACCCGAACCTTGGTAGAAGTCGAGGTCACAGGCCCGCGGGACGGCCGGAGACGAACACCGTGGGTGACGTCGAAGGGTCGCACATGAGGCACAGTAGGAGGTGGGAACGCCGCGATCGACCGACCTGAGGATGATCGTCGACGCCCAGCGTCAGCCCTGGGTCGGACCTGGCACACGAGGTGACGCTGCTTGTCCGTCCCACTGAAGGATGAGAGTGCCCCGCCCGCAATCACTCCCAAGACGCTCGCCTCGCCGGAGGGCAGGGGTTACCGTGTGCCCATGGGCGCTCAGACATGGGCGATCCCATCCCGGGGCGCAAATTAGGTGATCTTGTCGTGGTGAGCGAGTGGGGCCTGGTTGCATCTTCCCACGGTCACGGCATGGGTGGCCTTCCCCCGATCGTCCTGCTTGCGGCCGCCAGTGCCGTCGCGTACGGGTTTGCGGCCGTGCTGCAGCACGGCGTGACGGCGAAGCAATCCCCGGATCAGGGGATGCGACTCGGCCTCGTCGCAAGCTTGGCCCGCCATCCCCTTTGGCTGGTGGGCAATGCGCTGGACGGCGTCGGATACGTCCTGCAATTCCTGGCTCTGCGACGGGGTTCGCTTTCGCTCGTCGAACCGCTCCTGGTCTTGAGCCTCGTGGTTGCGCTGCCCGTAGCGGCCCGACGCGAGCATCGCCGCATCTCCCGGATGGCGATTGCCTCAGCGGGCGCTATCGCAGTCGGCCTCGGACTCTTCTTGGGAGTGGCCCGGCCCGGCATCGGCCATCCTCGCGCCACGGGAGAAGCCTGGATCGTCCTGTCCCTCATTGTGGCCATCGTCTGCGGCGCAGCCGTCGTCCTGCGTAACCGGACCACCTCACCGAGTCGGGCCGCGGTCCTCCTGGCGGCTGGGTCCGGGGCGGCGTTCGGCTACACGGCGGCCCTCACCGAACGCACCGGCCACCTGCTCAACATGGGCGTCCTCCACGCCCTGGCGAGCTGGGAACCCTATGCGCTGCTCGTTTCGGGCGCGGTCGCGCTCCTCCTCACGCAGGGTGCCTTCCACGCCGGCGCACTTCGACTCTCCCTTCCGACCCTGACGGTTGCACAGCCGCTCGTGGCCATCGCCATTGGTCTCGTCTGCTTCGGGGAGCACATCGACACGCACGGGCTCTCTCCGGTCTTCGAGATATTCGGCTTGGCGCTGGTGACCGCCGGCGTTTTCGCACTGGCCCAGACGCCGGCGATCGCCGCACTCGAAGATGCCGTTCCCACTGGACAGGCATCTCATCCCTGAGGATGACCCTCACCGACCCATATCATCCCGAGAGCCGTTGTCAGCACATGGGCCAGTCCTTAGCCTCTGCCGTGTGCCCGATATCGACCAGGCCACCAACCGTGATCTGGCCGTTCGTGCTTCCGGACTGACCAAACGCTTCGGCGACCGGACAGTGGTGGACGCCCTGGAGCTCGCGATGCCCAGAGGCTCGGTGTGCGGATTCGTCGGGCCCAAAGGCGCCGGGAAGACCACGACGATCCGCATGCTGCTCGGGTTGATACAACCCTCCGCAGGCAGTGGCACGTTGCTCGGCGGAGACCTTCGCGAGCCGGAGAGCTACCTGCACAAGGTGGGGGCGCTCATCGAATCCCCCACCGCCTGATAACGTGGGCGCGCACCCACTCAGACAATGTCACGGCACACCTTCTCGGAACCTGACGATGTGACCTGATCGATGGACGAGCAGGATCGGTCACACAGAACGCCCATTTCCCTGTTCGGACGGTACGGCCGCGCCGGTCAGCTCGGATTGGTGGGCACCGCGCTCGTCAGCGTCGCGGGATCACTTCCCGGCTCGCCGTTCGCGTTCAAAATGCCAGGGGCTTGGTTTTTCGGCGTCCCTTCCATTACTTCTGGTGGCATCGAACACGCGCGGGCATTGTTGCTCTGGTCCGAGCTCACGTGTGGATTCATCGGAATCCTCCTCTTGTGCCGCGCGTGGCTCACCGTGTGTCGCGTCGTGAGACGGGACTCGGAGGAGCGGACCGGGGGGCTGGCCTGCCTTCTTGCGCTGTGGTCCGCCCCCCTGCTCATCGCCCCACCGATGTTCAGCAATGACGTCTACAACTACGCCGCCCAGGGGGAGATGGTGAGCCACCACATCAACCCCTATCTCTATGGGCCCGGGGTACTGGGCGCCTCTCCGTTCGCCGCTCTGTCGCAAGGCATTTGGATCAATACCCCGTCTCCTTACGGCCCCCTGTTCAATGGTCTCGACGGTGGTGTCGTACAGCTCACAGGCCACCGAGTACTCGCCTCGGTGGTGATATTGCGCCTGGCCGCCGTCATCGGTGTGGCGCTCATTGCGGCCTTCCTGCCGCCCTTGGCCCGGAGTTATGGACACAACGGCGCAGTCGCGTTCTCACTGGGGGTCCTCAACCCACTGGTGCTGCTCTTTCTTGTCGCGTCGGGGCACAACGACGCGCTCATGATCGGTCTCCTCGTCGCCGGTCTCTTCATCGCCCGACGGCAACATCCCATTCTCGGAATTGTCCTCTGCTCGCTCGCCGGTGCCATCAAGGCGCCCGGCCTGCTCGGGGTCGTCGCCATCGGATGGATGTGGAAGGACGAGCGCCTCCTCCGGCGTCGATGCCGCAACCTGGCCGGAGCCGCCGCGATCGCTGCCGCCACCTTCGAGGGGCTGTCCTTGCTTTTCGGGCTGGGATGGGGATGGGTTCGCACCCTGGGCGCGGCAAACACGGTGACGACGTGGGTGACCCCGTTCGATCTCATCGCGAAGCTGCTACGGGCATTCTCGAGAGTGACCCACGTCGACGTGTCGTCGGCCGTCTTCCTCGACGTGGCGCACATCGTGGGCCCCGTCGTTGCCATCGCTCTCGGTGTTCGGGCGTTGCTGCAGCTACCGGAGATCGGCATGCCCCGAGCCATCGGCATCAGCCTCCTGGCCATCGTGCTGTTGGGTCCGATCGTGCAACCTTGGTACCTCCTGTGGTCACTCCCGCTTCTGGCCACGAGCGCCGGCCCGAGGACTGCATCGGCGATAAGGGTGCTGTGCGTCTCGGTCTCCCTCGTGGGGGTGCTGGGTCTCGGACAGCTCACCGGCGAGTTGGGTTCACTGGGGCCCCTCTACGAGCTGCTCTTCGCCCTGATGTTGGCAGGAACCGTCGTCGCAACCGGCACATCAGCAGGCGACGAAGGTGCCTCGTGGCCGTTCACGTTCAGGAATCTGTCGTGGCGGCCGTTACCGACATGGCGCATGCAACGAGTATGAGGATGCAGTCGGTGACGACGTCGTTGGCCACGAGCGGGGAGATGCCGTCGGCGACCCCCGCTCCCCTTGGCACTGCATCCGCTCTCCGCGTCAATTGGGCGGTGATCATCGTGATCGCCGTCGCGGCGGCGAGCGTCCTCGCTCTCCAGGCCTTCCTTCACGGCCATTTCTCCGCCCTGGACGAATACGACGACGGGGTCTACTTCGGGGCCTCGATCGAGCTGTTCCACGGACTGCTCCCGTACCGGGACTTTGCCTTCATCCAGCCTCCGATGATCACGCTGTGGATGCTCCCGTTTGCCGCGGTAAGTTCAGTGACGGGAACTGCGGTCGCCATGGAAGCGGCGCGCTTCTTCGTCGACCTCGTGTCGGTGACCAACGTCGTGCTCGTCGGCGTGTTGGTACGACGGCGCACGACGTTTCAGGTGATGGCCGCAACAGGGCTGATGGCCTTCTCGCAAGGGACCATCCGCTCGTCACAGACCATCTTGCTCGAACCGTTCTTGGTCCTGGCTTGTCTGATCGGCCTTCTCTGCCTCGTCGACGGAGAGGGCATCACCTCTTCCTCGCGGCGACTCTGGTGGTGCGGGGCATTTTTCGGGATGGCCGGGGCGACCAAGGTGTGGGCCATCCTTCCCTTTGCGGCGGTGGTGATCGTTCTTTCCCGTCGCGGCCATCGCTCGCGACGAAAGGTGATCGGAGGGGCGATCGTTGGATTCGTGGCCTGCTCCTTTCCCTTCATCATCGGAGCACCAGCGTCCTTCTTTCAGCAGGTCGTCCTCACGCAGGCCGTTCGCAACGCCGGAGGTTTCCCGTTCCCTCAGCGCCTGGCGGACCTCACCGGGATTCCGATGCTCTCGACATCCATCGCGAGCGGCAATGGTCTGGGTTTCCTGGTGCTATCCCTCGTCCTGATTGCTGTCGGCACCGCAGCAGTCGTGAGTTGGCGACGGCGCCGTGATGCACCCTGGCTGCCTCTTGAGCGCGTCGCCGGGTGGAGCACCCTCCTCGTCGGATGCGCGCTGCTGGTATCGCCTACCTACTACTACCACTACTCGGGCTTCATGGCGCCGTTCAGTGCTCTTCTCGTGAGTTCGATGATGGGCCACCTCGGTCCCCGTTTCCGGCACGTGGGTGCGCTCCTGTCGAGCACCCGCAAGGCAGTGACGGGTGGTGCAGTAATTTCCGCCCTCACACTCCTTCTGGCGCTCGTCATCCATGAGGTGGCCAGTCTTCCGGTGGCGCCGCACGTTGGCGACACCGTGAGTGACGCCATCCCGGGTCATGGATGCGTCCTCTATTCCGACCCGGCGCTCGCGCTTCTCGACAACCGCTTCACCGCCGACATCAGCGGCTGCCCCAGCGTCATCGATTGGTTCGGTCAGGAGCGAGTCCTCGATGATGGCCGTTCGGTCACCGTGTCGGACACGAGCAACAGGCGCCTGCAAGAATTGATGAATCATTGGATTAAATCCTCCGATGGGGTGGTCCTCCAACACGGCAATCTCGGCCTCGACAGCGCCAACGTGAGCTACCTGCGACATCACTTCGATCGGGAGGAACATCTCCCCCGCGGGCTCAGGATCTACGTACGAGATTCTGCCCGTGCGTGATGGACGGGCGGAGGAGAAGTCGCCGAACAGGTTCTTTCAACGCCGTGGAGCTCCCGGCTGCACCGGGAGCTCCACGTGTGGCCGCGACGGCATCGGACGGCGGCGGATCAGCCGGCGGGTGTGGCCGGGGTGGTCGTAGGGGCCGCGCCACTTGGTCCCGAGCTCGAGCCGGACCCGGACCCCATGTTCGGGCAGTTCTTGGTCGAGGAGGACGTGCCACTCGAGCCACTGGAGCTGCTCGGTGTCGTCGTGCTCGTCGACCCCGAGGAGTTCGTCGAAGAATTGCTTCCCGTCGATGAACTCGTGCCGGATCCACTGGCGGCCGTGGAGTTGGTCGAGCTCGTACTCGGGGTGCTCGTGGCCGCATTGGCGACCACCGCACCCCCGGCGACGAGGCCGCTGGTGAGGGCACCGATCGCAAGCGCACTGCGGAGTCGGAGTCTCATGGTTGTAGGTCCTTCCTTATTGATGGTTTTCGTGCTTCCCCACATGAGGGAACACCATCACTGTGCGAAATGGATCTGTGGGCCCGGCCATAGGCCAGTTACAACCCGATAGGAGTTCGCGTTGACCACAACGATCCTGCGGGCACGCGGCAATGAGGACCCCCGCCCCGCGTCTGCCGGGGCGTGACGACCCACGGTCTCGGCGCCGACTCCCTTACAGGGACGCCCGCAGGGGTTCGTCGATCGGGACGGCATAGAGCTGATCGCCGAGTTGATCGCTCACGATCCGAACATCTCTCTGTGGCGCTGGAACGGCCGTGCTCCCGTCCTCTGGTTGCGCGAGCGTCGCCAGGCCCGGCCGGTCGCTGGTGTCGTCGCTGTCGGATCCGCCGATGACTCGCACATGCGCCACCGCCGGGCTGAGTTCACGCGCAGGGTGTTGGGCCAGACTGTCAAGGTGCCGGAGGGCTCGGCGTCGCCGGAACGGCCCTGTCGGCGACATCCGGCTGCCCGGTCCCTCATCGCTGTCCACCGACCATCGCTGCGAGCGTTTCATGGTGCATATTTTCGCAGAGCGCGGCGCCGGGACCGCGGACCGTACCAGCGTGGGGCTCAGACGTTCACGGACGGGCGACGGGCAGCTCCGCGTCCTCGCCGTAGACAATTCCCCGACGGTCCGCCCGGAGCACGAGGACCCGACCGGTCAGCCCCGAGTCCTCCAGCGCCACCTGTGCGCCCGCACACACCTTCTCGGCCGACGATTCGAGGGTGACACCCAACAGTGATGGACCGGCACCCGACCAGCACGACGCCAGCGCGCCGCAGTCCACGAGGGCGGTGAGGAGAGCAGGGGCCTCTGGAAAGAGGGTGGCGCGCGCGTCCTGGTGCAGGCGATCCGCCGTCGCGGCGGCGGTCAACAACGACGGCTCCGCCAGGCCGGCCAGGAGAAGGCCCATCCGGCCCAGGTTGAAGAGGGCGTCGTCACGCGAGACCGTGACGGGCAGGACCGCTCTCGCTTCGGCCGTGACCAGGGCTCGATCGGGGACGATCACGACGAAGGCCAGCTCGTCGCTCAGGGGAAGCTGGGCCGCCGTGGGACGGCCGTCGACGTACGTGGCCGCGACCAGCCCGCCGAACACGCTCGCAGCCGCGTTCTCGGGATGGCCATCCAGACCGGCCGCAACGGAGAACGGGTCGTCCGACCCGGCCGCGGCGGCCGCGGCGGCTGCCAGCGCGGCCGACGAGCCAAGGCCCCGCGACACCGGGATCTGCGAGCGGACAATCACCTCGATGCGGTCGTGGCCAAGGATGGAAGCGGCCACCCGCACGGCGAGGTGCGACGCGTCATCGCAGAGGCCGGCGCCCTCCCCCTCGCTGTGAATGCGGAGAGACCCTGCCGGCTCTATCTCCACCTGGACATAGCAGTCCAACGCGACGGCGAGCGCATCGAATCCGGGCCCCAGATTCGCCGACGAGGCGGGGGCTCGGGCGCGCATGACCTCAGAATAGGCGTTGGAGCAGGGTGGGCTTCGGAAGTGCTCGCTGCAGGCGGACCGGGACCACCGCCCGCTGCCGGCCCAGCGCGATGACCACGGACCCGAGGCGCGTGCCCCCGCCGGCACCCGCCCGGATTTTGCGCCCCGGGACCAACGCCCGGCGTGCGCTGACGCCGGGCCACGTCAGCATGGTGACCGTCGATGCAGCCGTGGCGGCGACGGTGTGGCCGGCCACCCTGACGTCGGCCACCTGCTCCCCCGCCCTGATGACGGGCGCGGCACCAATGGAGACACCGACGTGGTCGGCCAGGTTCAGGGCGAGGTAGCCGGCGACCGCCAGAACGTCCAGCCCGGTCTGCCCCGTCACGGCGGAAAGAATCATTGCGTTCTTTCCTTGCACCCGACGCATGACCGCCACGACGTCACAACCCCCGGCCGCGGTGGTGAAGCCGGATTTGACCCCGATCACACCCTGGAACCCCAGCCACGGCGTGTACGTCGAGATGGTGCCGGCCACCGGCAGCGTGACCGAGGGCATCCTGACGATGGAGGCGAATGTCGGATCATCCATGTCGAGCGCGGCCACCTTCAAGAGGTCCGCGGCGGTGGACTGCGAGCCCTGGTCGAATCCGCTGGGATCGGCGTAGTGCGTGTGACGCATGCCAAGCTGCGTCGCCGTGGCATTCATCTTGGCCACGAAGGTCGGGATGTCACCCGCGTCCCAACGTGCCAGGGTGTCCGCGAAGTTGTTGGCCGAATGCACCAGAAGCCCCTCGAGCAACTGGCGCTCGGTCAGGACCTCCCCCACCGCGACCTGCGCGTTGGCTTGATCCTCGACCGTGTCGGTCTCGAAGTCGTCGAGGTCGGTTTCGGTCATGGTGAGCCGAGGCCCGTCCTCGTCAAGAGGGAGAGGATGGTCGCGGAGGATGAGATAGGCCGTCATCAACTTCGTGAGGCTGGCGATGGGCACCGCCTGCTCCGGCCCCGAGGTGACCTCGACGCCAATCGACGGCACGGCGATGGCCGACTGTCCCGTGGCGGGCCATGGCAACGACACCTTCGACGCCGCCACGTAGACGCTCGTCGGCATCGTTGCCGTCACGGAGGCCACGGGTGCGGCGCCACGGAGGCGGATGGCGGCCAGCCCCGCCAGCGCGAGCACGACCGCCAGGGTCGGCACGCCGACAACCCATCGCCGTCGTCGGCGCGGACGGCGGCGATGCGGGGATGAGAGCCGAGGGGTCGGGCCCAATGGTGTCCCGGGAGCACTCTCAGCCCGACGCGCACCCGACCCGAGCGGCTCCGCCATGACCGGTGGCGGGTGCGAGGGGCTCAACTCATCGCATCGAACTCGTCAGGGGTCATCAGCACTTGACGCGCCTTCGAGCCCTCGCTCGGTCCGACCACTCCCTTGCGCTCGAGCAGGTCCATCAATCTTCCGGCCCGGGCGAAACCCACACGGAGCTTGCGCTGCAGCATGGACGTTGACCCCAGCTGGGATCGGACCACGAGGTCCATCGCGGCAGCGAGGTACTCGTCATCGTCGTCGTCAACCCCCTCGATCCCCCCGGGTAACCCTTCGATGACGTTCTCGATGCCCACGACCGGCTCGGTCATGCCGCCCTGCGCCTGCCAGTGATGGACGACGTCCCGCACCTCTTTTTCAGAAACCCACGGCGCCTGGAGACGCCGAGGAACATTCGATGAGGCCGTGAGCAAGAGCATGTCCCCCTTGCCGACCAGACGCTCCGCGCCGGCTTGGTCCAGAATCACCCGGCTGTCGGCGAGCGACGACACGGACAACGCCATCCGGCTGGGGATGTTGGCTTTGATCACTCCGGTAATGACGTCGACGGACGGGCGCTGCGTGGCCAGGACCAGGTGGATGCCGACCGCCCGGGCCATCTGGGCGATGCGCACGACTGAGTCTTCGACGTCGCGCGCCGCGACCATCATCAGGTCGTTCAGCTCGTCGACCACGATCAGTATGAAGGGCAGGACTTCGGGAAGCTGTGGCGCGTCGTCGATCTCGTCGTCGCTGTAGACAGCGGGATGGTCCGCCCCGAGCGCACGCGCCGTCGTCTCGGCCACCCGCCTCTTGTCGGACGGGGGCCCTGACGGTGCGATCTCGCCCGCCGCCAGAGCCAGGTTGTACCCGGTGATGTCGCGCATGCCGTTCTCGGCCAACAGGTCGTAGCGCCGTTCCATCTCCTTGACCGCCCACTGGAGGGCGTTGGCTGCCTTCTTCGGATCGACCACGACCGGGCTGACCAGATGCTGCAGGCCGTTGTACTGGCCGAGCTCCACCCGCTTGGGGTCGATCAGCATGAGCCGGACCTGCTCCGGGGTGCTGCGCATGAGCACCGAGGTGATGATGGAGTTGATGCACGACGACTTCCCGGCCCCGGTCGCCCCGGATATGAGGATGTGGGGCATTTCGGCCAAATTGGCCATGACGGCACGGCCTGCGATGTCGCGGCCCATGGCCACTTCGAGCGGGTGGGTGGCCGTCTTGGCTTCGGCGGAATCGAGGATGTCCCGCAACGCCACGAGCTGGCGGGTCCGGTTGGGCACCTCGACCCCGATGGCGGACTTGCCCGGGATCGGGGCGAGGATCCGCACGTCGGGCGACGCCATAGCGTACGCGATGTCACGCGAAAGGCTCGTCACGCGGGCCACCTTGACCCCCGGCCCCAGCTCAAGCTCGAAACGGGTCACCGTCGGACCGACGGTCTTCCCCACAAGCGTGGTGGCCACGCCATGCGCCTCGAGGGCGGCGACCAGTGTCTGCCCCGCTGCTTCGAGTTGGCGCAGATCGTGACTCAACTGCTTGGTGGCCGAGAGGGTCTTGATGTCCGGGAGCACCCAGGAGCCGCCGGCCCGCGGCACTGCGCCCACCACGGCAGGGACCCGTGCGGGCCCCGACTCGGGTTCTGCATCCGGGGCAGACTCGGCCGGGCTCAGATCGAGTTCCGGCTCCTCTTCGGGCTCAACCGGAGGCTCGGGCGCCACCTTGACTCGCTTGGACTTGACCGCTCGCTCGTCGGTCTCGTCGACATCGATCTGCGTCCCGCTGTTCCACAACGAGGCCAACGTGGACCCGAGCGCGGCCGCCCCCGTGCGCACGATCCGCCCGAAGGTGGCCAGTGACACCCCCGTCGCGATGAGGCCGGCCACGAAGACGAGCGCGACAAAGAGCACCCCGGAACCGGCCGAGCCGATACCAGCATGGAGCGGCCGACCCACGACGGCGCCGACCCAGCCACCCGCTTGGCGCAGTCCGATGGATGGCTGGAAGGGCGGGTTGTCCTTGGCCAGCTGCCCCAGACCACAGAAGCCGATGACCCCGAGGGCCGCGCCGATACCGGTGCGCAGTGGCTCCGGTCGGTCCCGCTCCACTAACAGCACGACACCGGCCCCCGCGGTGACGATCGGGATGAGGATGCGGGTCCAGCCCAGCACGATGGCCAACCCCGTATCGACGTCATGGCCGACCGGGCCCAACGCATCGCCCCAAATGGCCAATGCGAGAAGCACTCCGAGGGTGACCAGCCCGATCGACCACAGGTCGGCGGAGTGGCGGCGCAGCAGTGAAGGTGGCGCCGGCGCTGCCCGCTTTCGGGGTGCAGAGTGCGCGCCTCGCGAGGCCGTCTTGCGGGCGGGGGTGCGCGACGCGACAGGTCGGCGCTTCGTTGTCACCACAGTAGAAGGGAGATTACCCCTGGTCCCGCCCCGTCCGGGGGACACTCCCTTGGAGAGACGAACATATGTTCGCTATCGTAGGCTCTATGGCACTGCGTTGGAGGTTGGCAGACAGCGACGAGGTCGGCACGCTCTTCCCCGACGAGCAGGCTGCGACCCGCCATGTGGGGAAGGGCGCCTACGCCGGCCTGGAGTTTCTCCACGTGAATGCCCGCACCATCGTCAACACCGTGCCCCCCGAGAGCCTCATGCCCTTCCGGCACACGATCAACGCCTACCGGGGTTGCAGCCATGCCTGCAAATATTGTTTCGCCCGGCCCACCCACGATTTCCTGGGTCTGAACATCGGCGAGGACTTCGAAAAGCGGATCGTGGTGAAGATCAACGCGGTGGAGCGGCTGCGGGCCGAGCTCCGAGCACCCAAATGGAGCGGCGAGCCCATCGCTATGGGCACCAACACCGACCCGTACCAGCATGCGGAGGGGAAGTACCACCTCACTCGGGGCATCATCGACGTCCTCTCGGAGGCACACAACCCGTTCAGCATCTTGACCAAATCGACGCTCATCCTGCGGGACCAGGCCCCCCTGGCCAGAGCGGCAACTCGCACCGAGGTGGCCGTCAACTTCTCCGTGGGCTGCCTGGATCGCTCCGTGTGGAAGCTGACCGAACCCGGCACCCCGCCCCCCGATCAGCGGCTGGCGGCCCTCCGCCGTCTGACCCAGGCGGGCATCTCCTGCGGTGTGCTGGTGGCACCCGTGCTGCCCGGGCTCTCCGACTCCGGCGACCAGTTGCGGTCGGTGGTCGAGGCGGCGGCTGACGCCGGAGCGGTCTCGATCAGCGGGGTGGCCCTGCACCTGAGGGGCAGTGTGCGGGAGCACTACCTCGAGTGGATCGACCGGGTGCGGCCGGACCTCTCGGCGCTCCACCGGGAACGGTTCCGCGCCGGCGCGTACCAACGGCAAGGCGAGCGGGACCGCATCGCCGAGGTCGTCCGCGCGACCGCACTGCGCTGCGGCGTGACCGGACGGGCGCCCTACTCCCCGGTGGCTTCTGTGACGCCGGTGGAGATCACGCCCACCGAGCAGCTCTCTCTGCTGTAGGGGGATCCGCACGCGGGCGGGCGTGCCCCCGACCATGCGCAGGGACCGGGGTGTCAGACCATGAGGACGACAGGGACGATCATCGGGCGCCGTCGCGTGCGGTCACCGACGAATTTGCCCAGCGCCTTGCGAGCGTGACGGCAGAGAACCTCGCTGTCGCGGGCGCCGTCGTGCAGCGCGTTCGTGACCGCGGCGCCGACCACAGCGCTGGCCTCACCCAAAAGGTCCTCTGCTTCGGGTGCGTGCACCCAACCGCGGGTCTCGATGACCGGTACTCCGCTCAATGATCCCTGGCGGGTGTCGACCGTGACCACCACCATGACGACCCCCTCCTCGGACAGCTTCTGCCGGTCTCGCAGCACCCCATGGCCGATGTCGCCCACCGTGCCGTCGACGTAGACGTAGCCGGCCGGCACCTTGCCGTCGCGCCTGATGCCGTCGGACGTCAGTTGCACCGCGTCGCCGTCCTCGCACAGGAGCACCTTCGAGGGGTCGATTCCCATGGAGAGGCCGAGCCGCACGTGGTGCACCATGTGCCGGTACTCGCCGTGCACGGGTACAAAGCATTCCGGTCGCGTCACCGACATCAATGTCCGCAGTTCACCCTGCTTGGCGTGGCCACTGACGTGGACCGCCTCGGCTCCCGTATGCACGACTTCGGCCCCGCGCCGGTACAACTCGTCGATCACGCGCCCGACCGACCACTCGTTGCCGGGGATCGGATGGGCGCTGATCACGACCACATCGCCGTCGCCGACCTGGAGCCATTTGTTGTCCCCCGTCGCCATCAGTGAGAGGGCCGACATCGGTTCACCCTGGGAGCCGGTCGAGATGACGCACATTTCGCCCGGGGGCACGGTGTCAACGTCCTCTATGTCGACGAGCGCTCCCTTCGGCACGCTGATGATGCCCAGCCGGGTGCCCAGCTCTACGTTCTTGCCCATCGAACGCCCCAATGTCGCCACCTTGCGACCGTTGGCGACGGCGGCATCGATGATCTGCTGCACCCGATGCATGTGGCTGGCGAAGCAGGCCACGACGAGGCGCTTTCCCTTGTGCTCGGCAAAAACCCGACGAAGAGTGATGCCGACCGAGGATTCCGACTCGCTGAAACCTGCCTCCTCGGCGTTGGTGGAGTCGGACAGGAGCAAACGGATGCCGTCGGTGCGCGCCAACTCGCCCATGCGCGAAAGGTCGGTCCGGCGGCCGTCCACCGGCTGCATGTCGATCTTGAAATCGCCCGAATGGAGGATCACCCCCTGTGGCGTATGGAAGGCGATGGCGAACGCATTGGGAACCGAGTGGGTGACCGGAATGAACTCCACGTCACACGGCCCTATGCGACGTCGCTCGCCGTCACCGACCGAAATGAACTCGGTGCGATGGCCCAGCCCGGCCTCCTCGACCCGGTGCCGGGCCAGCCCGACCGTCAGCTCGGAGCCGTAAATGGGGGCCTGGAGGTCACGCAGCAGGTAGGCCAGCCCTCCGGTGTGATCCTCGTGGCCATGCGTGAGCACGATGCCGTCGACCTTGTCCGCGCGTTCGCGCAAGTAGGTGAACTCGGGAAGCACCAGATCGACTCCGGGCATGTCGGCGTCGGGGAACATGATCCCGCAGTCGAGAACGATGATGCGACCGTCGACCTCGATGCAGGCACAGTTGCGGCCGATCTCACCAAGCCCGCCCAGAAAGACGACACGGACGGGGGACGCCTTCGGGCGTGATTTCTGCTTTTCAGGCAACCGGTTGGCCCGTTGCGGTCGGGGGGCCATATGCACCCAGGATCTTGGCGGCCTGCGCGTCGAGTTCGGCGGTCGATTGACCCATCGGCAGGCGGCACTGTCCCACGTGCAGGCCCATGGCCCGGCAGATCGCCTTGGCCGGGAGCGGGTTGGGATACTCCTCGCTCGACTGGAAGTCGATGGCGTCGAGCAGTTTGGCATTGCCCGCGATGGCCTCGGCCAGATCGCCCCGGAGAAACGCCTCGATCACGGACTTGAACTGTGGCCCGATCCAGTGCGAGGCCACACTGATGGTGCCGACGGCGCCGACGGCCAACAAGGGCAGCGTCATGACATCGTCGCCGCTGTAGATCTCGAAGCCCGCGGGCACCCGGGCCGCCAGGTGCGCAGTGCCGGCCGGGTCCCCGGCGGCGTCTTTGAGCGCCACCACGGATGACACGTCATGAGCCAGGCGCACGATGGTGGAGGCAGCGATACGACGGCCGGTGCGCACGGGGATGTCATAGAGGATCACGGGGAGCCCGCCTGCCGCCTCCGCCACCACCCGGAAGTGCTCGTAGAGGCCGGACTGCGAAGGGCGGTTGTAATACGGCGTGACGACGAGCACCCCGTCGATGCCGCAGGACGAGGCCTGTGTCGTGAGCCGCACCGAGTGCCCGGTGTCATTGGACCCCGTGCCGGCGATGACGGGAACGGTGACCGCCGCCGCCACGGCGCGCCACAGATCCAACTTCTCCTCGTCGCTGAGCACCGAGCTCTCACCCGTCGACCCGCTGAGTACCAGCCCGTCGCTCCCGTGGTCGGCCAACCAGCGGGCGAGCTCGACCGCCCCGTCGATGTCCAGCTCCCCGGCATCGTCGAACGGGGTCACCATGGCGGTGATCACGCGCCCGAACCGCGACATGGTGGGCGAAGTCTCCATCAACTGATCACGCTACCAGTCGACCTCGCGGTCGGAGGGCAAGCGGGGGCTTGTCGTGTGCTCCTCAGACGACCTGTCGCTCGACCGGCGACCCGTCTGCGAACGCATCTTCCTCCTCGGTCGAGTCCGTGAGGTGCTCAAATGCGATGACACCCATGTCGGTGAACTTCTCACGCAGCCAGCCATCGGCGGCGTCCAGCAAGCCCAGCTTTCTCAGATTGGGCACGATCTTGGAGAACAAGAGGATCTGGAAATCGTCCCGATCGGGTGCCTGGGAGTACACCTTGACCACATCGGCCGTCGGCACCTCGAGGCGTTCCCAGACCTCCTGCATGATCAGTCGGTCCTTCATGCGGATGGCCGCCTCGAAGGCGAACTCCTGCCGCTCGCGGAGCTCGGCCGCGCTGAGTTCCAGGTAGTACTCCTGGAGGCTCAGCACGCCGAAGGCAACGTGCCGTGCCTCGTCGGCCATCACGTAGCGCAACATCTGCTTCAGCAGGGGCTCGGTGGTCATGGAGTGGATGAATCCGAAGGCGGCCAGGGCGAGTCCCTCGACCATGATCTGCATGCCGAGGTACGTCATGTCCCAGCGAGAATCGCTCACGATGTCGTCGAGGAGCAGGCCCAGGTGGCCGTTCATGGGGTAGTGGCCGGACAGTTTGGTGTCGAGGTACTTGGAGAAGACCTCGACGTGGCGTGCCTCGTCCATGACCTGGGTGGCGGCGTAATACTTGGCGTCGATCCAGGGCACGGTCTCGACGATCTTGGCCGTGCACAGCAACGCGCCCTGTTCGCCGTGCATGAACTGGGAGAGCAACCAGTTCTGGTTCTCCACACCGAATGTGAGCCACTCCTTGTCGCCCCACGAGTCCAACACGGTGCCTGAGAGATCGGCCTGGCCCCACAACATCTGGTCCTGGTTGGCCTCGGCGTTGTTCATGACGACCTTTTCCTGATCGACATCGATCGACCAGTCCAGGTCGGTCTGGCCGTTCCACTGCGCCTTCTTGGCTTTCTCATAGAGCTTGTCGAGCTGGGGCTTCGCCCCCTTGTCGTAGTCCCACGTGAACTCGGCCGGGCAGTTGTCGGGCACGCGGTGGAACCCTTGGTCCTCGTAATGGCCCACGAAGCTCAGCACGGCCTCGAGATCGTTGATCTTCTCGCGCCCGATGAGCTCGAGATTGGTCTTCATCATGGCGCGGCCGCTGTCGTCGACGGTGGTCATTGCACTGCCCCCTTGGTGACACGGGTGGAAGGAGTCGATTGGTGAGGCTGGGTCGAGGATGGCGTGGTGGCCCGGAGGGCCAGGATGCCGGGCATGACGAACGTACGCACCAGCGCACGCGTGTCCTCGGGATCGCCCAGGTCGGTATCCGGAGCGGGGTCGGCCAGGTAGGCCAGGACGATGCGTACCGCCCACTCTGCCGCCCTCGAGGCCTGATCCGGAGAGAGCCAGCGGGCAAAGAACGGCGCCGCGAAGTCGCCGGCGGTGAAGAGGATCTGGTCCATGCCGGCGAAGGTGAGATGAGGCAGGATCACCCCGGGCTCGTGGAGGAGCAGGTACTCCAGGGCGGGATGCGCGCCGAGACGGTGCGCCGACTCGACCATGCCGGCCACGAGGACATCCTCGAGATCCGTGGCTTCCCCCATGACGACGGCCAGCAATGAGAACAGGCGAGCCACTTCGGTTTCCACCACGGCCGCCACGATGGCGTCCTTGCCCCCGGGGAACGTCCGGTAGAGGGTGGCCCGGGAGAACCCGGCCTGGCGGGCAATGTCATCAACCGTGGTCTTGGCCAGCCCCTGGCGCGCCAGGCAGGTCAGTGTGGCATCGACGATGCGGACCCGGGTGGAGGAGCGATCGTCACCCCCCAGGTGGTGCACGTTCTTTCGCCCCTGACCCGGGGCCGTCACCAGGGTCGGTCCCGACCTTCCACGTGCGGCAGCCACTGCTGAAACAGTATGGCGCTCTTTGTCTCAGTGTCAATCAGTCCCCGTTGC
>ODAK010000938.1_pt1 | contig 32875 bp, 28 predicted proteins | sample 1539591 | NCBI WGS metagenome assembly ODAK01 (sample SAMEA3539303, study PRJEB22396) | soil metagenome | biome: tundra; feature: field; material: soil | place: USA | collected 2010-05 | depth 0.15 m | reverse complement strand
ATTTGCCGAGACAGATCACCAGGACGTCGCGCGGGATGCGGAAATACTCGATGGTATGGCCGAGCGCGAAGCTGTTGGGCGGAATGATGCAGGTGTCGGTCTTGCGGTCGACGAAGCTGGTTGGCGCGAAATTCTTCGGATCGATCACCGCCGAGTCGATGTTGGTGAAAATCTTGAACTCGTCCGCGATGCGCGCGTCGTAGCCGTAGCTGGACAGACCGTAGCTGATGACCCCGTCTCGCCTTTCGCCCTCCTCGAAGGGCTCGATCATGCGCTGGGTCGTGGCCATGTGGCGGATCCAGCGATCGGACATGACGCTCATGGCGTGGGGGAGACTCCAGGTGAGGCGATAAGGTTTGTTGGTCCAGGACAGGCCATGCCCGGGTGTAAACCAGGTGTCAACACGCGGACGTTGACCAACGTGATAGCGGAGGTGGGGCAGCCCCGGCGAAGGCCTCGACCGCGAGCGAGACGGGGCGTGTTCGTTCGCGGTTTGCCGAAGGGGCGATTTGATTTGCCATCGATCAACGCTTTCGTTAATATAAATAACATTTTAGTCATCGGACGCGGAATGCCCTGGGAAGATCAAGGACGCCAGGAACACGGTTGGTTTGGCGACGGTACCAGCGCGGTTGATAAGACCTCAGACGCGTCGGCTCGCGATAAGTTGTTTCAACCTGGCGCGCTGTCGCAGCGCATTCAGGCGGTGATTCATGGCGCGGTCGGGGCGTTGCCGGCGGCGTTACGCAATCATCCGGCGGCACGCCCAAACGCGGCGGCGGTGGATCGATTGACCACGCTGATGACCGCCTGGGACGGCGGCGCCGGCCTCGATCAGGCGAATTTCGCCGCCCGCTTTTTCGATCGCGAGGCTGACGATCCCATCGTGGCGAAACTACGCGATGCCGCGGGCCAGGCCAGTGATGCGAAGAGCCACGATGACCTCCGACAGGCATCGGGGTCTCTGGCCGACGCGCAGAAGTTCGTCGGAATGGATCGCTGGCATCGGTTCCTGGCGGATGCGCGGAATCTCCTCACCGATCACAAGGTTATCGGTGGAGCGATAGCCGCCGCCGGTGTAGCCGGAGCACGAGCGAACTCGGAGCCCGGATCCGCGATCGGAGATACGACGGGGTCGGCTCGGTCGACGCAAAGAGTTCGACCGATCTCGGCCAGTTCTGATGTTGTCAAAAATGACGAGCGGACCTCGTTGGTAACGCCGGTCAACTACTTCACGAACGAAGTCAACAATTCCACCGCCAATGCACTTGGAATGAGCCGAAACCAACTCAGAGGCGCGATTCATTCTCTCAAAAAAGCCAATGGTCTCGGCGGTGCGGACAATGTTATCATCCATATTCCGTCGGGCGATGTCTACTTCGGCCCAGACTTCATCGGCAACCTGAATGACGAATGAGACCAGAAGGTACACGAAATGACCGCCCCCTCCTCGTGTCATGCGATATTGGAACTGGTTGGCGACAACCTCGATCCAGACAAATTGCGAAAGCTCTTTTCCATAAAGCCAAAACTTGCCCGGCGAAAAGGCGATGAGCAAGGACGGCGTCCAGGCCGCCCAACCGCGTTCGCGCGGACCGGATACTGCGGATTCTCGACGCTTGCGCATGTATCGTCTGACAACATTAATGACCATCTGGAGTTTTTGATTAATGAGATTACGAGAAATTTCGATCGAATTCAAGCCATCGTGATGGCGGATAAACTGACGTGGCAAATGGTGTGCTTCTTTGACCTCCCTCCGGCAGGTCCGAAATCCATCCTTCGCAACAGTGTTGTCGCCAGGGCGAGCCAAATGGGTATCGGGATCGAGATCGATACGGGTGATGATGCGGTCACTTTCGTTGTTGACGGTCTTCCGGCCGGGAGATGACTGTCACCTCAGCGGGCAATTCGGATGTATTTCCTTCCGACAGGACAGGAGCATCGTCAACCGGAGCGGCGATATTGAAGTCTTGGCCGCCACAATGACATCGAGTGGCAACATGTTGCGATTGAAAGTTTCCCAATTCGCGTTGGCTGCCTGCTGGCTGGGCACCGCGCTGTCGCCCACCGCGAGCCCGACAGTCGCGCAAAATGTACCCGGCAAAGACGTCGCCGGATGCTCTCGCGACATAATCGGAATGATGGTTTCACCTGATGATTCCCGCGTGGCCTTCGTACAAGAAGAAGTTTGCAGCGACGGAGCCTTCCAAACTACCATCCTCGATTACGTTCAGTTGGTGCGACGAGGAGTGGAACCAACGCGCGAAAATGATATTTTTGCTGTCGAGGAGCATGGGGTAGCCAAATACCGCCCTCTCCTCCAATGGCTGTCGTCTCACGAATTGCAGATCACTGTCCCAAATAAATCTCTCATAGGCCTAAGGAAGAGTCGCTACGAAGCGATCGAGGTTGTCGTCAAATTCAATCCCGACAACCCTGTTGAAAGGGAGCGATTCCTCAAAGAAAACGGGCTGTCACCAGATTGAACCCAACTCCCGGCCGAGAACGTATGGAATACAAAACTTGGCTATGAACTGTTTTCCTCCGGTCGGATAAGAGCATCGTCGACAGGCGCTGCGATATTGAAGTCTTGGCCGCCACAATGACGGCAAGGGGCTACGGGTTGCGATTGAGAATTCACAAATGCCGGTTGGTTGCGTGCTGGTTGGTCGCCGCGCTGTCGTTTACTGAGAGACTGACAGTCGCAAAAAATGTCCCTGGCAAAGACGTCGCCGGATGCTCTCGTAACACCATCGAAATGTTGGTGTCACCAGACGACATCTGGGCGGCCTTCGTACAAGAAGAAGTCTGTAGCGATGGAGCGTTCGTAACCACCGTCGTCAATTACGTGCAGGTGGAACGGCGAGGTGTGGAGCCAACCCGTGAGAACGATGTTTTTGCCATCGTCGATCATGGGGCTCTCGATGACCGACCAATCCTCCAGTGGCTGACGACGCGGGAATTGCGGATAATGGTTCCAAACAATGCTCTCATAGGCTTGCAGAAGGGCAGCTACCAGGAGATCAATGTGGTCGTCAGATTTGAACCTGACGATCCTGCCGACAGGCAGCAGTTCCTGAAAAGCCTTGGGCTCGACCCGAAGTGACCATCCGGCGGCCAACCCTGCCCTGACACGGCGGCGGTGTGGACCGGTTGAAGACACTGGGGACAGCCTGGAATCGCGGTGCCAGCCTTGAACGGCTCGATCGCGCCCTGTGTCGTGCTCATCCGGCCGATCCCGCGGTTCGACATCTCGCTCATGTGGCACGGCAGAGACTCCGCGTGTTAAGTGACGGCCCCTGGGGAACGGTTCATGGTCCAAGCCGCGGCGCGGCCGGGTGTAAATCCGGTGTAACGCCTGGACCGCTCGCGAGACGGACCATGGACGATCGTTAAGACGGACCGACATGACCCACGCCGCACCCTCCCAACCACGCCCGGATAGTCTCCCCATCGGCCGCCCCTCGCGGGACACCCGGGTCGACATCATCCGCGGCTGGTTGCAACTGACCATCTTCGCCAGCCACGCGGCGGGCTCCTGGATCGGCGCCTGGCTGATCCACGGCGCCTGGGGCCTGTCCGACAGTTCCGAGCAATTCGTCTTCCTGTCCGGCCTCATGCTGGGCTCGGTGTTCGCCCGCAAGTCGGGCCGCGAGGGTTTCCGCGCCGCGTCGCGCGACATGGCGGTGCGGACCTGGCGGCTCTACCGCACCCATCTGATCACCTTCTTCCTGTTCGCCGGCTTGATCATCGCCGTCACCGACACCGGGCTATGCCCAGGAGAGGTGAAGCGACTGGGCTGGAGCTTCCTGGTGGCCCATCCGGCGCACGCGATCGCGGCGGCGCTGACCACGCTGTATCAGCCGAACTACATGGACATCCTGCCGGTGTTCATCTGGTCGATGGCCTTGCTTCCCGCTTTCGCCTGGCTCGAGCGCCGGATCGGTGCGTGGGCACTCACCGCGCCGTTCGGGCTTTATCTGGCGGCGTGGCTGTTCGGGCTCACTCCGCCGAGCCTGGGACCGGATACCGTCATCGGCTTCAATCCGCTGGCCTGGCAAATGCTGTTCATGCTGGGCGTGTGTCTGGGGCGCCGGATGCTCCTGAACGGACGAGCGCTCCCACCGTCGCGCCCGCTGACGATCGCGGCGGTCGTGGTGCTGGTGGTGGGCCTGCTGCTGCGCCTGAACTGGTTCGGCGCGCTGCCGTTCGATCTGGGCATTCCCGAGAGCGCCTGGATCATCGGCAAGGATGAACTGGCGCTGCCGCGTGTGGTGCATGCGCTGGCTCTGGCGCTGATCGTCGCGCGACTGATCCCGCGCGAGGCGCCGTGGATGCACACGCCGTTGGGCCGTTGGCTGGCGGCTTGTGGGCGACACAGCCTGCAGGTGTTTTGCCTGGGTCTGTTCCTGTCATGGGCAGTGACCGCGGCGTTCCGGTTCTGGCCCCATGGCGTGACGTTGCTGGACCCGCCGCTGATCATCGCCGGCTGTGCGATCCTGCTGTGGTTCGGCATGTGGCGGGATCGCGGACGGAGTGGCGAGCGTTCCATCAGAAATCTGAGCCCACCGATCGCGTCGAGCCGTCTGGCCTGAAACCTAAAGAGATCTTGACCGGTCGCCGGAACGTTCCGCGTAGCTTCCTGAAGCCACAACCGTCGGTTCTGGCGAGGAGGATCGGTCTGCTTCGGACAGACCGCCATGGGTGGGGTGCGCACGTAGAATGAACGGCCGGTTCGCGCCCAGTTCGGCCGCTCGCGCTCACCTGTGCATATCGCACAAGCAGACAATTGTTTGAGACCCGTCGGTCATCGAGTACAAATAGAGGATGGCAGGGGATTATTCGGTAAAGGGCGACCGGGCGCTCAGCTCCGGTGACGAGGATAAGCTTGGATTTCGTGAGGTTGCCAAGCGGATCGCGACTTCGCTCGTGGATCGCGCATCCGAGGATGGTCTGGTTATTGGGGTCGAGGGGGCTTGGGGTTCGGGAAAGTCGAGTCTTTTATTCCTAATAGACGATGAACTCGGAAAGCTCCCTAAGGAACGGATGCCTACCGTTATCAATTTCCGGCGGTGGCTGATTGGCAATCGAGACGCGCTGATCACCAGCCTGTTCGGCGAGCTTTCCAGGCAGCTTGATCAAGTTGCCTTGAACGCGGATGACGCAACTCGGATATCTGTTGCCAAAGCCAAGGAGGCAGGCGAAGCGCTCCGGCGATTCATGAGCGCCTTGAGTAAGGCAGGGTCTGCGATTGAGGTTGCCGGCGACGCCTCGGGATTGGGGCCAGTTAAATGGCTTGGTAAGCCCGTCAAGGCGGTCGGAGAATTGGTGGGCAAAAAGCCAACCCCACCTCAGCTCTCTGAGCTGAAGGACAAACTGGCTAAATCGCTCTGCGAACTCGGCCATCGGTTCATCATTACCATTGACGATGTGGATCGGCTTGAGCCCGCGGAGGTCATTGAGATCTTGCGACTCGTGCGCTCGGTGGTTGACCTTCCCAACGTGATCTATTTGCTCTGCTATGAAAGCGGTATCCTGGCGCACAGCATCGAAAAAGCAGCTGGCGTAAAGAGTGGCCAGTCATACCTGGAGAAGATTGTTCAGCTGACGGTGATGGTTCCTAAACCGGAACCGTTGCAGCTGCGTCAATGGTTTACCGATGATTTACATCTGATAGCGTCGGCAAAGGATGAAGACGAACTTTCAAGGCTAAGGGTCGTCATCGACTACGAGGGTGGCCAACAGCTGCGGACACCAAGGTCGGTCGTTCGCGCGCTGGATGCGGTGCGGTTCTTCTGGCCGCCGTTACGCGAGGCGATGGCCGATCTCGCCGACCTTGTATGGCTTCAACTTATTAAGGACGGAAATCCGGCACTCTACCGCTGGATCGAGCAATACTGCGCTACCGCTGCGGCGGTTTCGTTAGGGACAGCGCGCGTTGAGGAAGCGGAAAAAGCGCGGGAACTCGCCACGCTGCTCGCAACGGTAGCTGACGGTCACTTTGATGACTTGATGTATCGACACAATTTTGCAGATCAGCTCCCAGGTGTCGAAATAGGCCTTTCCGAGGACGAAAAAGGGTTCAAAATATTCGAGCGTGTCAGTGACCTGGACCGTGACGAGGCCATTCGGAAAAGACGCCTTGCTAGCCCCGATCACTATCGCCTTTATTTTGCGCTGGCTGGCCCGTCGCACGCACTTACCCAAGACAACTTTACATCAATGTGGGCTGCGGCTGAGGCCGGTGCGGAACAAGCGGGAGCGGCGCTGCTGCATCTTCACGAAGAACATGCGGCGGGGTCGCTCACCAAAGCTGATCTCTTGCTAGAGCGCATTAAGAGCAGTGCCAACGGAACCTTGGCGCCAGGGCAATGCGAGAACCTACTCGTCGCACTCTCGCAGGTGATGGACGAAGCGTACCGACGCCACCCATTCGATCAGTTTTGGTTCAGTTCGTTGTGGGACCGGGCCCAACGGCTGATACCGTTGCTCCTCTCCCGTCTTGAGCCGGCGCGCCGTGATGCCGTGGTCACGGCAATGTTTGGCGGAGGCGCGGCCATCGGTTGGCTGACATCGCTGTTCCGGCGCGAGACGTTCGCACATGGCCGCTACGGCGATAGGCGGCGTTCGGAAGACGAGTGGCTTTTCACGACCGCCGAGTTGGACCGGATCACCGAACTGATGCTCCGTCGCTATCGGGCGATGTCCGCAGGTGACGTCTTTGGTTGCCCTGACCCGATCAGCCTTCTAATCGCCTGGTGGCAGGGAGGAGATGAACAAGGGCCGCGTCGGCTTCTTGAAGCGAACATTGTTTCAGATGAAGGCCTCGTCGAGACGCTTGAGCACCTAACCAGCACGATAGAAAGCAGCGACCGAGGCAGGTTTGACGTTCTGAAGAAAGATAATCTCGCTCCTTTCATGGATTATGAGAATGTTTCGCAGAGGATTCATGCTCTGAAGCAGCATAGTGATCTCGGCGCTCGTGCTAGGCGGCTTGCAGTCGCGTTCGATGATGGGACTAAGTACTAGATACCCACTATCCAGCCACAAACCAACGCGTCGAACACCTCAGGCGAGGTCCGCTACCGCGCTACAGCTCAGCCAACGCGGACCGTCTGCTTACGGCCAGTGTCTGCCGTCTGGGCCGCAGCCGTGAAGTTTCCATAGCCCATTTTGTAACTACGGGCGTGGGTTCAGATCGCGATTGTGAGTTGCAGTTCGCGCGGTCGTTTGGCTCACCGAGTTAGCAATGCACAATCCAAGGTTATAATTCAATCGATGCATTGCCCCATCGGACAGCTCGCATGAGCTGCGGGCAGGTCCCACTTGCAAACGAACAAAGCAACGCGTCAGAGACGGGCGAAACGTCCAATCACGCCCCCTTGAACTGGCCCTTCCGTTTCTCCACAAACGCCCGCCGCGCCTCCTTCGCGTCCTCGGAATGTTGCAGGATCGGACTGGCGTTGGACGTCAGCGCCATGGTGTTTTCCAGCGTTGTGTCCACCGCGGTCCGCATAATGCGCTTGCTCACCCACTGCACCAGCGGCGGAATGGCCATCATCCGCGCGCACAGTTCGCGAGTGGTCTCCTCCAGCTTTTCCGACGGCACCAGATGGTTCAGCATGCCCCACTGGAACGCCCGCTCGGCGTCCAGTTGCCCGGTATAGACGAACTCCAGCGCCCGCCCGAGGCCGACCATCTTCGGCAGATAATACGAGCCGCCGTTCTCGATTATCTGTCCGGCGTTGTGGTAGCCGATGAAGCGCGTCCTTTCGCAGCCGATCCGGATGTCGCAATGCAGCGCCATGTCCATGCCCGAGCCGACCGCCGGGCCATTGAGCATCGCGATGGTTGGCTTGCGGATCAGCGAGATGTCGCGGTGCAGGTCGGTGAACCCGTGGTAAAAATGCTGCCGCGTTCCATCCAGCCCCTCATGCGGGCTGCGATTGCCGGGGAAGTTCTCCCCGACGACGTCCGCCGAGGCACTGGAACCAAGGTTCGCGCCGGAGCAGAACGCGCGGCCCACGCCGGTCAGCACGATCACGCGGATGTTGGGATCATCATCGCCAGCCCGCATGTACTCGCCGACCTTGGCGACCGTCCCATTTTCCTGGGCGGTGCCGACCAGGGCGTTCATCCGCTCCGGGCGATTGAATTTTATCCAGAGGATGCCGGAGTCCTCGGGTTCGTAGAGCAGGTAGTCGACCAGCTTCGGTGCCATGGGATGTTCCCTCCATTCTTGACGCCGCGCGCCGCGACGCCTTCACGGGGCACGGAATTCGATCGCGACGGACAGGACTATAGGGCCGCGATCCTCCGATCGAGAAACTTGCCGGTTACCGCAGCCGCGGCATCAGAAGGCACACCACCAGAAGGAGTGGGGCGCGACACATGCGACAAAACGGCCTGGCCGGCGCGACAGGCACGCGACACTCGCTGGGTATACACGCCGCGTCGGAGCAGAGGTCGCCGCGGAAATGGCAAGACTGCCGGAACTGCTGAAGCAGGAGATCACCATGCGCCGTATCGGTCTCGCCATCGTCATGCTCGCGGCCATTCCGGCTGTCGCCATTCCGCTGCTCGCTTGCGTCGTCGCCATCACCGCTCCCGCCGCCCTGATCGCGGGCGTCGCCGCCATCTCCAGCCCGTCCCATGCCGAGCATGATGGCCGAACGGCGGCGGTCTCCGACGCGACCCCGCGGATTACGCGACGGTAGCGCGAATTTCTGGGCCACCGCTCTCAAGGCGTCGACCTGGCGAAACTGAATTTTGTGCGATCCGCGTGAAAGCGCCGCATGCGAAACGAGGGACAGGACGAAGCATGCGACCCATTCGAGCCGGACTGGTCATTGCGACCGGAATGGCCGCCGTGCTGAGCGTGGTGGTGGCGACCCAGGCGATGGCGGCCGCCGTGGCCACCGAGCAATACACCGTGACTCTGGGCACCGGCCTCCGTGGTTTCACCGCCGATTTCCCCGCCCAAACGGTCAACCCCAACACCGGCGTCTTCACGGGCTCCAACGTCAATGACACCTCGAACCGAACGACCGTGCCCGCGTTCGACCAGCGCTACGGTGTTTTTCAGAACATGGGCGGGATCGTCGCGTTTTACGGCTACCCGTTCGAGGCGACATTTTCGGTTGAAGGCGCCACCGACACTACCGGCGATAAGGTCGTCGCCCATGAGGACGTCGCGGGAACCATTCAAATGTTCGTGAACGGTTCGTCGGTCGCCTCCACACCGTTCAGCGTGTCGTTGAACCCGAGCTGCACCGCCAGCAACAACACATTCACGGTCATTCTGTGCCCGGATCAGCAAAAGCAGACGTATTTCTCCAGTAGTCTGCCGGTGGCGATTAACGCCGGCGATACCATCAACTTCAAGTATAACATGACCGAGACGAATATTTCCTGTGAGGTGCTTCCGATTGGCGGTGGCACGCCCGGCGTTTGCATTTCTGGTAACACCGGGATCACCGACCTGAACAACATCAAGGATCCGGAATGGGGGGGCACCCTCGCGGTGACGTATGATTACGTGCCGGAGCCCGCTTCCCTGAGCCTGTTGGGCTTCGGACTCGCGGGCCTTGTTGGCGCTCGTCGGCAGCGGCGCCGAGCCTGACGAACGGACCGAGCTGATTGGCCGGTGCGCCGTCGCGGCTCAGGCGGCTCGTGAGCGTCCAGACTGTCTGATCGAATCCAGCGCCTTATCCACTTGCGCCGCGGTCGCGGCATCCTGGTTGAACGCGATACTCAGCGTACCGCCCTCGGATCTCACGATCCGGCCGGAAACCGTTCCGCCAGCCGGCAGGCCAACCTTCACGGTGGCGCCGGATGGCGAAACCGCGTCGCAGATCAGCGCGATGCCGCCGCGGGAAATGTCCCGTATCTTGCTCGAGATTTCATCACGCCCCGGAATCAACAACGAAGCCCTGGCATCGCCCGCGGGGATGCGTTCATAAGCACGCCGATCGCCGGCGTTCGCATTGGCACCCGCCATCGCGGACAGGAAGTCATTGACCTCAACGCGCAACGTATCCGCAGTCTGACCGACGGTGCCAGCCGCGGCGAGTACCGTGTGGCTGGTGGTGTCCGTCCGCTCGGCGATGGTCAGCACCTCCTGCATGGACCGCGCCGCCCCCGCGGTGGCCATGGTGACGGTCTGAACACTACCGCTGATCTCCAGGGTCGCGGCGGCCTGCTGCTCCACCGCCGCGGCGATCGCGGCGGCCTGCTGCTCCACCGCCGCGGCGATCGCGGCGGCGACGGATTCCACCTGGCCGATCGCCTCGCCCACCTCACGCACCGCATCCACCGCTTCGCTGGTAGCGCCGCGGATGGCAACGATCTGGGCGCCGATCTGCTCGGTCGCTTTCGCGGTCTGATTGGCCAGAGCCTTTACCTCCCCGGCGACAACGGCGAAGCCCTTGCCGGCGTCTCCCGCTCGCGCGGCCTCGATGGTCGCGTTCAGCGCCAGCAGATTGGTCTGTCCGGCGATGTCGGTGATGATCCGCACCACATCACCGATCCGATCCGCGGCCTGGGCCAGGCCCGCCACCTTCGCATCGGTGACGGTAGCACGGTCCACGGCCTTGGTTACCGCCGCTGTGACGTGTGCGACCTGATTGCTGATCTCGTTGATGCTGGCGGCCATTTGTTCCGCCGCCACAGCGACGGAATTAAGATCGCGAGACGACGAATTCGCGCCCTCAACAGCACTGATACTACTCTCGCGGGTTTGTGTCGCCGCCTCGGCCATGTCGGTCGCGGCTTTGCTCATGTCGGACGCGGACTTGCCAAGGCTGACCATCACGCCGGCGACGGTGGTGCCAAAGTCCTGCGTGTACTGGTCCATCACCGCCTTCTGGCGGTCCTTATTCGCCTGTTCCCGCGTATTGAGCGCGACGAGCCGGCCGTTCTCGATCGCGCCCTGTCTGAACACCTCGACAGCGTCCGCCATTTCACCGATTTCATCGGCGCGGCCGACTCCCGGGATTTCGATCGAGGTCTGGTTGTCGGCCAGCCGTGTCATCGCCAGGGTCATCGCTGTCAGCGGCCTGACCACGCGTCGTATCACCATCACGACCGAGCCAATCGCCACCACGAGGCCCAATATCGCGAAACCGGCCGTGACCGCGAGACCGGTGACGGCCTCGGAAGCTGCCGCGGCGGTATGTGCTTCACTCGCCTCCCCTGCCGCGTACATCACCTTCAGCAGGGTGTCGATCTGAGGCGATGTCTTCGTCACATAGTCCGAGGCGGTGATGCCATATTTGCCGCCGTCTTCGTCGAGCTTTCTCAAATCGTCGTTCAGTTTCAGGAACGCACCAAAATACTGCTCTTTCGCGGCGGCCATGGCATTCCGGATCGCCGGAAAAGTCCCTGGCTCGCTCGTGAGGTTTTCAAGCTGTTGCCACAGAACCTCGACACGCGCGCGAAAGCCGGCGCTCGCGGCGAGGGTGGCGGCGGAGAATGGTTGCCCGGAGGCGATCGCCTGGGAGACGGAGGACCGCTCCCTGCCTGCGAAATCCCGCATCCGCCAGCCGATCTCTTTGACGGTCGCCAGGCGCTCGAGTGCCGGATCAGTTGCCGCGGCACGATACAAAGCGCTGAACCACACATTGAGTGAGGCATCCACAGAAGCGGTGATGGTCGGGATGAACGTCTTGAGAAGCGTCTCGTCACGCCGGTCCCGCGGTAGTACCAGAGCCTGATCGGCCATCGCGCGGTACTGGTCCGCTTTGGCGGCCGTGCTGTCCAGCGACAAGAGCAGGTCCTGCTTCAAGGGGAAATCCCGCGATTTCAGTTCGGCCAGGCCGGGCTGGAACAACTCCCGCGCCGCCTTGCGGCTTGCTTCGATCTGGCTGAGCAGCGCCGGCGTCGCGGCCGCCTCGGATTGCAGTCCATTGTTGGTGTATAGCCGCTCTAGCAGGACCTGAAACAATCCCGCGACGAACATGTTGGCGCCTTTGTCGAATTCCCGACTGTCGCGCGTCTGCTGAAGGCGCTGCCACGCGCCCACCGCTGACCAACCGTATCCCGCGATCAGCAGGCCCGACAACAGACTTACCGCGGCCACCAGCGTCACCTTGATCGTGAGGCCACGCCTGGCTCCCTGCCTTGCCGACTCTTCGTTCATCGGTGGGATCTTTCACTCGGTTTGCGCGGATCGCGGCAGGCGCGACATTGGGGAACCAGGGTGAACAAAGAATTAATTCCAGGAGCAAAATCCGCTGATCAAAACAATTATCCGGTTCGCTCGCGCGCAACACGGATGATCGGAGGATTTGTTCGCCTGAGCACTTTCCATGAGCGTCCGGTAAGCGGACACGTTCGTGATCTGTTCAATGTCACCCTGTTCGCCAGCCCGGAGCATTACACAAATTTATGTCTTTCCGTATGTCATGACCAAGGCACAGGACTTTATTACGGTATTGTATTACATGTTTGGCGGTCTGGCACCACGCTTTGCCGGGTCTGATCCGACGCGGTGGTGCATCACGGCTGATATCGTGTCAGTTTCGAGAAAGGATCACACTGTTGTGAAGGACACTTCATGGACGCGGGATTTCTGGGGATCGGTAACATGGGTCTGCCCATGGCCGGCAAGCTGCTGGACGGCGGGCACGGCCTGACCGTTTTCGACATCAGGGATGCGGCGATGCGGCCGCTGCTGCAACGCCAGGCGAGGCGGGCCGCGTCGCCGAAAAACCTCGCCGATCAGTGCGAGATCGTCTTCGTCTCGCTGCCCACCCTGGCGGCGTTCCGCGCGGTGGCATTCGGCGACGACGGCCTGGCCAAGGGCTCGGCGATGAAGCTGCTGGTCAACACCTGCACGGTCGGCGTGCCCTTCGTGCGGGAGATCGAACAGGCAATGGCGACGCGAGGCGTCACGGTGGTCGATTGTCCAATCTCCGGCGGTCCGCCCGGGGCGCGCGCCGGCACGTTGTCCGTCATGGTCTCCGGCGACCCGGCGGCGGTGGAACGCATCAGGCCGATGATTTCGTTATGGGGCCGTACGCTCACCATCGCCGGCGACAAACCAGGCGCGGCGCAGGTGCTGAAGCTGACCAACAACATTCTCTCGGCGGTGGCTCTGGCGGCGACGGCGGAGGCGTTCGTCATGGGAGCCAAAGGCGGGCTCGACCCCGAAGTAATGCTCGCCGCGATCAACGCCGGCAGTGGCCGCAACAGCGCCACCGAGGCGAAGTTCCCCGCCGCCGTACTGACCCGGAGCTTTGATTACGGCGCCGAAATGCATATATTGATGAAGGACATCGACCTCGCCATCGCCCAGGGCGAGGATCTGGGAGTGCCGATGTGGGTGTGTCAGGCGGCGCGGCTGGTGTTCAAACACGCCATGCATCAAGGAGCGGCGAAGGAGGATCTGACCGCGATCGTGAAATACGTGGAACGCGACGCCGGGTTCGAGCTTCCGAAAACGCGATGAGGTAATGGCCAAATCAGATCGGTCCGTGGCGACGCTCAGTCGCCGCGGGGCGATGACCGAGCGTACCGGCACCGCTCGCCGGCGCATCGCGATCGCTCCGTTGAACGAGCACCACGCCCGACGTCAAAACCCCGCGAACAGCGGCGTCGACAGATAACGTTCGGCGAACGAAGCGGCGATGCCGACGATCAGCTTGCCTTCGTTCTCATTCAGCGCCGCGAGGTCGCGCATCGCATGCAACACCGCACCTGACGGAATGCCGATCGGCAGGCCTTCGATGGCCGCGCAACGACGGGCCGCGGCGAATGATTCCGGCTCGGACACGGCGCGGACCTCATCCAGCAAAGCGCGATCAAGCACCGCCGGCGTGAAACCGGCACCGATGCCCTGAATGCGATGCGGGGCTGGACTGTCACCCGCCAGGACCGCGCTTTCCCGCGGCTCGACGCCGATGATCCGCAAGCCGGGCCTGCGGGGTTTCAACGCACGGGCAATTCCGGTCAGTGTCCCTCCGGTCCCGACGCCGCCCACCACGAGATCGACGGTTCCCTCGGTATCCGTCCAGATTTCTTCGGCGGTGGTCGCTGATGCGCGGCCGGGTTCGCCGGGTTGTCGAATTGCCGCGCGATCCAGGCGCCTTCGGTGCGCGCCAGGATGGCCTCGGCACGCACGATGGCTCCGGGCATGCCCTGCTTCGCCGGAGTCGTTTCGACCTGTGCTCCCATCAGGTGCAACATCTTGCGCCGTTCGACGGATGCGCCCTCGGGCATTACCACGACCAGCTTGTAGCCCTTCGCCGCGGCGACGAACGCCAGAGCGATGCCCGTGTTGCCGGACGTCGGCTCGATTATGGTGGTTTTACCGGGAGTGATGTCTCCGGCCTGTTCCGCCGCCTCAACCATTGCCAAACCGATGCGGTCTTTGACTGAGCCAAGCGGGTTGAAGAATTCCAGCTTCAGTGCGATGTCGGCCCGAAGCCGGTCCGCCTGCCTCAGTCTGGGCAGCCTGACCAGCGGCTCCCTCCGACCAGGTCCAGGACACTGGCGAATATGCGGCCGCGCGCCAACAGCGGGCGGGTGAATGTTGGCACCGGCGGCTTTGGCGCCTGGCTGGCGGCGCGTTTGGTACGCGTGCGGGTGCCTGACATCCGCCTGGGCCGCTCAGATCATGAAGTTCAAAGGCTCGCTCCCGAAAGCGGATTGCCGCGGATATCTTGCAAACTCGTCATGGTCACAATCCCTCCATCGGGAACCGTATGGCATCGAATATGCGCCGGTCGCCGGGTCGGATGTCAGCTTCCTCGATCATCCTGCCGCGCCTGACCCCGCAGTGCCGTTACATGAGTTCCGTTCGCCGCGCCAACCTCCCGGCGCCGTCACCGCATGCCACCGGCCCTTGCGGGATGCGTGCATCGCGACGTAAGCGAGCAGCCACGATATCCTGACGCGGGAGAACAGGTCGATGTCCAGGAACAGAGCGCCTCACACGATCGCCGTGGCGAACGGCATCGGCGAGGACAGTGCCTTCGGAGCGGTGACGCCGCCAATCTACCTGTCCAGCACCTTTACGTTCGAAGGCTTCGAACGGCCGAGGCAATACGACTACACGCGTTCCGGCAATCCAACGCGTGACCTCCTGGCCGGCACCATCGCTCAGTTGGAAGGCGGCGCGGGGGCGGTCGTCGTTGCGACCGGCATGGCTGCCGTCGACCTGTCAATCGCCAGTCTGGAACCAGGTGACCTCATCGTCGCCCCGCACGACTGTTACGCCGGGACGTGGCGTTTGCTGAACGCGCGACGGGCGAAGCGGCAATTCAACGTAATGTTTGTCGACCAGGCCGATGAGGAAGCGCTGGCGGCCGCGCTGGCGCGATCGCCGAAGCTGGTTCTGATCGAGACCCCGAGCAACCCGCTGATGCGTGTCGTCGACATCCGGAAGATCGCCGCGCTGGCGAGGGAAGCCGGGGCGAAGACAGTTGTCGACAACACCTTCCTTTCTCCGGCGCTACAGCAACCGATCAGACTCGGCGCGGATCTGGTGGTGCATTCCACCACCAAGTTCCTCAATGGTCACTCCGACGTGGTCGGCGGTGTGGTCGTCGCGGCGGCCCAGACCGACGCGGAAGCGCTGCGGTACTGGGCTAACGTGACAGGTGTGACCGGGTCGCCATTCGACGCGTTCCTCACGTTGCGCGGCGTACGCACGTTGTTCGCGCGCGTCGAAGCCCAACAAAAGTTGACGGCGTCGATCGTTGAGTTCCTCAACAGCCACCCCGCCGTCCGGGTTGTGCATTACCCTGGCCTTCCGACTCATCCTGGGCATGACATCGCCAAAACCCAGCAGACCGGCTTCGGATCGATGCTGAGCTTTGAAATCGACGGGGACGTCGATGCGGTCCGTCGATTTCTCGAAACCGTGGAAATCTTCAGCCTGGCGGAATCTTTGGGAGGCATCGAAAGCCTGGTGTCCCATTCCGCCACGATGACCCATGCGAGCATGACCCCGGACGCCAGAGTCGCTGCCGGGATCAACGACTCTCTGGTGCGGCTTTCGATTGGACTTGAGAACGAGGGGGATCTTCTGGCCGATCTCGCGCGCGGCCTCGATGCCGCGATGGAACGGGCTGGATAGAAGATCGCCCAAACCGAAACGCCACCGGCACCTGAACTCAGATCACTCCTTCTTCAGCCAATTTCTCGACATCGGATTTTGACATCCCAAGCATCGAAGTCAGCAACCATTCGTTGTCCTCGCCGTAGCCCGGAGCGCCGCGATTGGTCGGACCGCCGATATAGGCCGGTGTGCGGGAGAACTTCATCGGCAGCTCATAAATCGGCCAAGTACCGATTTTAGTGCCGGTCACCTCGGTCAACCACTTCAGGTGCCGCAACTGCGGATCGTTGTCGCACCGGTCCTCGGAGTTCTGACAAACCCCCGCCGGAACGCCGGCATTCTGCAAGGTCGCCATCACATCCTCGGCGGTTTTCGTGACGGTCCAGGCACCGACGGCCGCGTCGAGCGCATCCTGATGCGCCAGCCGACCGGCGATTGTGGCGAACCGGGTTTCGCTGATCCCCGCCAGTTTCGCCACGACCTCCCACTGCGCCTCGGTGAAGCAGCCGATCGCCACCCAGCGGTCCTTACCGAGGCACCGGTACGCACCATGCGGCGCCGCCGGTTTATAGGGCGACCGATTGCCGTATCGGCGCCACTCGCGATCGTTCGCCGACCAGTCGAGCACCGTCGCACCGGTCAGAAACAGCCCTGACTCGCACTGCGACGCATCGATCCACTGGCCTTCGCCCGTCTTCTCCCGGTGATAAATCGCCCCCAGCAGCGCGAGCGCGTAGCCATACGCCCCCATCCAGTCGAGATACGAATAGCCCCACCCGACCGGCATCGCCGGCTCCGGCAATCCCGACATATCGGCCTGCCCGCCGAACGCCGCCGCGACCGGACCGACGGTGCGCATCCGGCCGTAGGTGCCATGCGCGCCCATGCCGGATTGCTGGATGTAGATGATGTCGGGCCGAATGCTCTTCATCACATCGTAGCCAAGCCCGAGCCGTTGCAGCACGCCGGGCGAAAACCCCTCCGCCACGACATCGCAGATCCGCACGAGGTCTTTGGCGATCTGCAAACCTTTCGGGTGGCGAATGTTCAGTGAGATGCCCCGCTTACCGGCATTCTTGTTATTGAATTGCCCGCCCATATCGGGATCTCTCACCCCCGGCAGAGGCCCGGTCGCGGCATCGCGCGCCGCGCGTCCGCCAACCGGCGCCATCGCCGCGAGGCGCGTATCGGGATTATCTTTCCATTCGACCTTGTAACTTTCCGCCCCCATCGCGGCGAGAAACCGTGTCCCGCCCGCCGAGGCCAGAAACCATGCGAAATCCAGAATCTTGATGCCCTGCAACGGAAATGGCTTGCCATGCAGCGCCGAGACAACCTGACGCTCATACGGTTTCGGTTGCGCGGGCACAAACGGAAGCCGCTCCGCTTCGCTCAGTACCGTTTCAGTATCCTCGCCGACCAGAGGCGCCCGCCGGCCAACTTTCCAACTGGTTTTGGTCGCCAGCCATTTGCTGGTCGGGTAGCGGAACGATCGCCCATGCTCCGGATGGTACACGTCCGCGAAACTGCGGCGTTGCAGCCAGTGCTCATCGAGCGCGTTTTCATGCGGCTTGCGGATGGGCGCCCATAACAGGCCGGCATTCTGCGCCTCCAGCCACGGCATATCCTTATACGTCCACGCCCGCACAAAACGCTGCACGACGTCGAGCATATGCGCCCGCGCCTCATCCGAGGGAGTTGAACCAGGCACCGCGCGCGCTTTCAGATCGACATCCGGGCCGGGCGGCTGCAAATCCGCCTGCATGTTATATTTGCTCAGCAGTGGCACGAGATTCTTCAAATCCCGCGCCCCCATGCCGTGCGATATGAACCACCGCCCATCCTTCGTATGCACGATGCTTGGCGAGGCATTGGGCGTTTCCAAAGCATGCCGGGCGGCCAGCCGCCACAACGGCACCCGCCGCATCACCCAATGCATGATGTCCAGCTCTGGGTTTTTCGACACCGCTTCATGGATCGCCACCGAAACGTCCTGGCCAAGCCCTGTGCGGTGCCGGTTGATCAGCGCCGCGATCACACCGGTCGCGAGTTGCTCGCCCGCGATGTGATACGCATGCCAGGCCTGCGGCGCGATCGGCGGCGTGTCGTATTCCAGGTTCGGATCGGGATCGTAACCGCAGTTCATCATGATCCCGCCCAACGCGAGATGGATCAGATCGGAGCCGTGAAAATCCTTCCATGGCCCATCGTCGCCGAACGGCGTCATCCGCGCGATCACCAGTTTGGGAAACCGCTTTTCGAGTGCGGCGCGATCCAGACCCAGAGCGGCATGCAACGCGCCGCAACTGGAGTCCAGCAGCACATCGGCACCTTCCAGCAGGCGCAGCAACCGGTCCTGGCCGGTCCTCTCACGCAAATCCAGCACGACGGATTTTTTGTTGCGATTGTAGTGCCAAAAGAACAGCGAACGATCCGGACCCGGTTGATCGTCCAGATACGGCCCGATGCGGCGTGTCGCGTTGCCCTCGGGCGGCTCGATTTTGATGACTTCCGCACCGAGGCCGGACATCAACAGGCCGGTATACTCCGCCCGCTCATCCGCGATCTCGATCACCCGTACCCCATCGAGCATTCCTGGGCCGGCATTTCCCATCGTCTCGCCGGGACCCGTGGCGATTTCGCTTGCGTCGATCATTTGTTTAAACTCCGGTGGGCCTTGTACGGGCCAGCATTTCCAGCAACGTCTTGTTGACACGATCGGCCGCCTCATAGGCGACCCAATGGCCGGCGCCCGGGATCAGCCGCGTATCCGCCTCGGGCCGGCGCGCCTTCATCGCGGCGGCACGCACCGCCCCATGCGGGTCCGGCGGCGGATCGCACTCCCCCCATATGCCGTTCAACGGCGAGACCACGGCGTCGAGTGCCCGCAACACCGCACCGCCACGCGAAATCGGCGGCGTTTTCAGTCGCGAGCGGACCGTATTCCAGTCCTGAATCACCAGCGCGAGATCATCGATCTTCGCCGGATCGGCGATCATCAGGCGATTGAGATTGATCCGGTGCGTTTCCCGCCGCGCCTCGCCTTCAAGATGGCGGACTTTCTCCATCTGTACCGTGGCACCGGCGGCGGCGACGCCGGACGCGCCAATAATTGTAACGGAACGAATACGCTTCCCGCGCAGCGCCCCAACGCAGGCGGACATGGTCGCGCCGAACGAAAACCCCACGACGTCATAGCTGGTATCGGTGCCGATGATCTGGTCGATCCCATCGGCGACGATGCGAGTGATCGATTCAGCGGTTTCTTCAGGCGGATAATCCGACTCGCCGAGGCCCGGCAAATCCGGCACCAGCACACGGTAGCTTTCAACCAGCGCCGGAATGTTGCGCACCCAATGTCGCCAGGACCCGGCACCGCCGTGAAACAACACCACCACCGGCGCGGTGCCACCCGACCTGGCCCACAAATGCCAGATCATTCTGCCATCGCCGCACGGCGTTTCATACCGCGTGGCCTGGCGTTCCAACCCATCCAGCACCGCCCGCGGATCAGGCATCGCAATGTCGTTCATTAGCACCTCGTCCGTCGCCGGGGCGGCAGTCTACAAACACCGCGCGTCATCACCAAATCAGCCGATCGGATGGAGTTGGCTGATCCGCAGGATCACGCCATTCGGATCGGTCAGACTGGCAAACCGCTCGACGCGCATTGACCAGTGACGTTGCGCTTCCGTGATCTCCGGCTCAATGGCGCGGGTTTTCGGGAACAGGCAAAATCCATCGTCGGTCAGCAATGGTTTGGCCAGGCGCAGCAGCACAGGCAGCGGCGCCAGTGCACGGCTGACGACCAACGGCGCGGGAGGCAATTTCACGCGCTCGATCTTCGCCGCGTGGACCCGAGCAGGGGCACCAGTGACCATCACAGCCTCCCGCAGGAACGCGGCCTTGCGTTGGTCCTGTTCGATCAGATCGACCTCGATACCGAACGCGATCGAAAGGATCAGGCCTGGGAATCCGGCACCGGAGCCAAGATCGATCGCGCGCGACGGCAGCGGTCCCGCGATCGAGCCCAGTTGCAGACTGTCCTCGATGTGGCGCGGCCAGAGCAGCGGCAGATCGGCGGCGCTGATAAGGTTGATGGTGGCGTTCCACTTACGCAGCAACGCCTCGTACGCGGCCAGCGCGGGTGTCACGGGGTGGCCAGGACGGTGGTCCGATAGATCGATCGCAAGGGCATCTTGAAGTCGACGCTGGTCAGCGTAATCAGGTCATCGGATCCGAGCACGACCGGTTCACCGGGCCACTGACCGTTGGCTTCACGCCGCAGCAACTCCGCCACCACCCGAGTGCTGTGCACAACCAAAATCTCAATCACGCTCGGGATCGACGCGTAGGTCCACACGTTCGCCCAGGTCTCAACTTCGTTACTGGGCGGCAAGATTTCGATCAGCAGAACCGGTTCCGGAAACATCACGGCCGCCGATGGTGGCGCGCAAGTGACGCCGATATCCGGGATGCGGTAATTCCGGTTCGCCCGTAGCCTGGGAACGATCCCAGGCTCGGTCGCCACGCGGCACGGTGATCCTCGATCCAACAGATGATTGCGTAACAGCGCCGCGAGCTCAGCCTGGATGGCGCCATGCGCATCGCTCCCCGGCGCCATCGCCACCGGCTCGCCGTCGATCAACTGCCACGACCGCACCGACGGCTCGGCCGGCTCCCATTTCAGGAACTCGTCGAGCGTCATCCGCGCCTGTGGCGGCTTGCGAAGTGTGACCATGGCGCCATCATAGCGGCTTCCCTGGTCACGCGGAACCGTATGACCAGGGTCACTCACCAGCGCTGGCATTTCGGCGATGCCCGAGTCGCCTGGGAGGGGCAGCGACCTCGCCCCTCCCCGCCTGGGCCCGCTTCAATCGATCGCGGCATGCACCAGGTTGGATACGCGGTCCAGCCGTGACGAGTGCCACGGATCCTCCTGCATGTAATTCGTCAGATAGGAGAACGACACGCCGCTGGTCGGATCGGTCCAGGAGTATGACGTTCCGGCACCGCCATGACCGAACGTGACCGGCGCGCCGATGGCGCCGAGTCCGCGGATGCGCTCGCTTTCGCCGCGCACGTGCGGGCCGAGGCCGCGATGCATCGGAATGCCATCCATCTGAAGATCGCCCATCTCCGCCGTATGGTTGCGCGACACGTACGAAATCAACCGCGGCGAGAACAACCGCACGTCGTTCAGCCGCCCGCCATGCCCGAGCATCTGATAAAATGCCGCCAGGCCCCGCGCCGTCGCGTAACCCCCTCCACTGGGCATGCCCGCCGCCTTGAAGTCCGCCGAATTATCCCGCGCCTCTTTGGAATAAGTGTCCGCGCAACGAGTTTGTTGCGCTTCCGGCACGCCAACGAAAATATCGTTGGCGAGACCCAACGGCTCCAGCACGCGGGTGCGGATCACGTCGCGATAATCTTGCCCGGTCACCGCCTCCAGCACCATCGCCTGCGTCAGATGCGCGGCGCGGGCATGGTATTGCAGCCGCGTTCCCGGCGTCCAGTCGAGCGAGAAGTCGCAGACCTCGGCCCGCATTTTCTTGTGATCGGTCCAGGTCGCCTTGGTCACGTCGCCGCTGGGGAAACCGCCGCGGTGAGACATCACCTGCTCCAGCGTGATGTCGGCTTTGCCGCGCGCGGCGAACTCCGGCAGGAATTCGCTGACCTTGTCCATGAAGGAGAGTTTGCCCTCTTCCACCAGTGTCCACACGGCGGACGAAGTCAGCACTTTCGTTTGGCTGAACAGCAGGAACAGCGTCTCGTTGGTCGCGGGCAGTTTGCCGCCCTCGGTCTTCGCGTTACCGTAGGTGCGGAACAGCGCCAGCCTGCCATGCCGCGCCAGTGCGATCTGCGCGCCGGGATAACGGCCCTCGTCGATGTGCGAACGGATCAGCGCATCCAGATGATCCAGCGGCTTGCTGGCGAAGCCCAGGCTCTTGAGGTCGCCGGTCGGCAAAGGGTAGGTCCCGGACATGGTCGCGTCTCCCTGAGGTTGCGTTTGGCGCGGGATGCTACGCTTGGTCACGGTTGCCGCCAACCGGCGGGGAAATCATTCGCGATCCAAATCAGGCCGGGGCGAGCAACTCATCCAACGTGAGCAGGCAGGCTTCCGGCACGGGCAGCGGTGGCAGACCATCACTGGTCTCGGGCGGTGGGGCGTACCTTCAAACTGGATCGACTGGAAATGCGCCGCTGTACCTGTATGGGCAGTAACTGGAGGTGTTCAGACAGGGCAAAATGGCAACATGTTGATTGGTACGGGATCAGGTCGCCCAGTAAGTGCCACCCCAGGTTTTCTGTTGCTGCCAACGACCACGGACGCGCCAACCGGAACAGTTGGAGCGTCTGGTCAGGGCGCCGTTATCATCCGATACTGATAACCACAAGGCTTGTCACTCCGAAGGCGGTGGCACGTGGTACTACGCGGATGGGACGCCATGCACGTGAAATGCCGTGTTCTTATAACCAGCCTGCTTTTGCCTGGCGCGGCGCTGGCATCCCCACTGCCGTCTGATCCAGACCACGAGGCGACGGCGGCGACCATTCAGGACCTCACCGGCGCGTGGGTAAATGCGCGTGCCGAGGCCAAGGTCCGGGAATTGACAAAGCCGGCCCAAACCGCGCCCCCCGAGAGATAATCAGTGACGGGCGGCCTGGCTGAGTGCTCCTCCACCCATGGTAAGAAGGGGAGGTATCTTCTGCCTTCAACAAAGTGGGCGGCGGCCCGCGGTCTTCCTATGTGCACCGGATTCAATTCATTTCGGCGAATCGCCTGGTCAGGTTGAAGTCGCGACGCTCCCATGGATCTCCTCTCTGTTCGTCACTCCACCAAGGCTTAACAGCACTTCCACGCTCCGTAACTATATGACCAAAATGGCAAGCCCGGTCCCGTGATCGCCGGTCGGAGTGAGATCCGGAGTACGTAGCGTTACCACGGCTTTTCCAACGTCAATGGGCTCAATCTCTCCAAGAATGACGCGGTCCTGAAGCCACGTCCTGGCGGCCCGGCCGTTGACCTCGATCACGCATTCAGCCGCGAAGCCGTGGCGACTTTCATGAACAAATGGGACCATGACTTTTAAGCATTGCGGATTCCATGCGGGGATAATGCCATGCCAGGAGGGAGTTTTCGTCGTCGTCCAACGGAACTGCCGCGGCGGGCGATCTTCAAGGCTCCACCAGCCTTCGGCCGGCCCCGACCCAGGAGCACCGAGACGGCACGCCATCAAGGATGGCCCACACCGGCGGGCAAGTTCCGCGAACACTCCATTATGCGGCGTGCGTAGGGCATGGATGGACCCGCCGCCGCGGTGGTACACCAGGCCAAGTCCCCCGGCAATGCAGGCGAACGTTTGGTCAGTGTATGTGCTGACATGGCCGTTACGCGGTGCTACGTACCACCAATTGCCACGCAGCAGGCCAATGTCCGGTGGCTGCAGGGTTTCACCGAGGATGATGCAGCCTTCGTCCTGCAACATCGACCGCATGTCTTCGGCCATTCGCAATGGAAACGGCGTGTGTTCGATAACTTCGTTACAAGTTATGATATCAAATTTTCCGATCGGACGTTCCGGTAGCGAAAATGGATCGTAACTCTCGACACGATGGAAACCGAACTCGGACATGGTTTCGGCGAACACCCCGCTCCCGGCCCCGTAGTCCAGAATTTTGGCATCTTCATGTCCCGCCAAAAGGTTGGCCATCATCCGGCCAACCGCTTTTGGTCTTATCGAGAGGTAATCGGGATCGATCAATATGTAGTCGTCATTGTAGATGAACCGCGCGAAGTCCGCGGGAGACCAATCATCGAAGAACGAGGTGAACAGAAAACCACAGTTCTCGCAACGATGCCAGGCGACATGGACTCCGGAGGGACCGAACATATAGGCACCGACGCACTTCTGGAAATCCACGACATCGAAAAACGCCGCCGGCCGCCGGCAGATTTTGCAGGGAAGTTCCGCGGCCGCGGCGTTTTCACGCGTCAGGCGGGGAATCGCCGTCAATTGGGCCTCGAGTTTCCGGTCCATACCAGTAAAGCTCCGCCAAATTGGCCTGGGGTAACCAGTCAAAATTATCAATCGCGGATCAATATCGAGCCCGCCCTTGGCGGTCGCCGCGTTCTGGCGGCGGATGCCGCGGCTATCGCAACTCTCTTGGAACGTCTGACAATCCGCATCGGTCAGCGATACTGCCAGAGAACGTTTTTCAGAGCCAGCCTTCGATTTGCCGCGACCCCTCCCGGTTGCCGCCAACGCCCAGACCCGGCACAAAGCCCCCAACAACCGAAGGGCAACCCCCCATGGCCGAGATCCGCACCACCCATCTCATGACCCTCACGCTGTCCGTGGCCGGCATGCAGCCGATCGGCGCCACCCCGAACGGCAACCGCCGCGTCGGCCTCGTCGCCGGCGGCAAGTTTCAGGGGCCGAAACTCAAAGGCATCGTGCTGCCCGGCGGCGCCGACTGGGTCATCGGCCGGCCCGACGGCTCGACCACGCTGGACGTGCGGATCGTGCTGGAAACCGATGACGGTGCAGCGGTCGGCATGACCTATCGCGGGATGCGGCATGGCCCAGATGCGGTGATGGAACGGGTCAACTCCGGCGTATTCGTTGACCCGTCCGAGTATTACTTCCGCACCACGGTCGCGTTCGAAACCGCCGCGCCAAAATACGACTGGCTCAACCGGATCATAGCCATCGGCACGGGCAGCCGCCCGCCCGGCGGCCCCGTCTACGAAATCTTCGAGGTGCTCTGACATGACATCCCCCCGGGCAACAATCGCTTTCATCGGTCTCGGCAACATGGGCGCGCCCATGGCCGCCAACCTCGTCAAAGCCGGCCACACCGTCACCGGGTATGATATCGTTCCGGCCGCGCTTCAGGCGCTGATCGCCGCCGGAGGCAAGCTCGCGTCCAGCGCCGCGGACGCCGCGAAAGACGCCGATGTCGTCATCACCATGCTCCCCGCCGGAGAACACGTCCGCGATGTCTGGCTCCACCAGGGTGGCCTGATCGAGGCGGTGAAATCCCGCGGGCCGCTGCTGATCGATTGTTCCACCATCGACGTGGAAAGCGCCCGCGTGGTAACCGCGGCGGCCGAGGCGGCTGGCCTCGCCATGCTCGACGCCCCGGTCTCCGGCGGCACCATCGGCGCGCAAAACGGCACGCTGACCTTCATGGTCGGCGGCGCCGAGGATGCCTTCGCTCGCGGCAAGCCGATCCTGGAGGCAATGGGCAAAAACATCTTCCACGCCGGCGGACCGGGCGCCGGCCAGGCGGTGAAGATCTGCAACAACATGATGCTGGCCATCAACATGGTTGGCGTGTCGGAAGGCTTCCTTCTGGCGCGAAAGCTTGGTCTGGACTGGAACAAACTGCACGAGATTTGCTCCACCGCCACCTCCAACTCATGGGCCTTGTCCCAGTACTGCCCAGCGCCTGGGCCCGCGCCGGCGGCACCATCCAATCGGGATTACGCGCCGGGGTTCATGACCCAACTCATGGTCAAGGACGTGAAACTGTCGCAGGCGGCGGCCGAGGCGACCGGTTCACCAACTCCGCTCGCCGCGTTGGCCCTCACGTTCTATGAAAAAGCGATGCAGGCCGGGGATGCGACCAAGGACTTCTCGGTCGTGTTCCGCTGGTTGGCGGGGCAGAAGCGCTGATAACGGAGGGACCAGGCCATGGCGTCGGACACATTCAAAACGGCGCGTGATTTCCTGGTGGCGCATCGCACCGACTACGCCACCGCCTACCGCGACTTCCGCTGGCCCGATCCAACCCACTTCAACTGGGCTTTGGATTGGTTCGACGCCGAACTGGCCCGCGGCGACAGCGCCAACCGGCCCGCGCTGACCATCGTCGGCGAGGGCGCCGCATCCGTCACCTTCGCCAAACTGTCGGAACGTTCCAACCGCGTCGCCAACGGACTGCGCGCGCTTGGCGTGAAGCGCGGCGACCGCGTGTTGTTGATGCTCGGCAACGTGCTCCCGCTGTGGGAGGTGATGCTGGCGGCCATGAAGCTCGGCGCCGTGATCATCCCGGCAACGACTCTGTTGACGCCGGTCGATCTCGCCGACCGATTTGAACGCGGCCGCGCGCGCCATGTCATCGCCGCCGCCGCCGACACCGCGAAATTCGCCGAATTCAAACAGGACCTGACACGGATCGCGGTCGGTGACGCGCCTTCGGGTTGGCAACGTTACGACGATCTTCTGAAAGCACCCATCGCGTTCACGCCGGATGGCGAAACCAACGCCGACGATCCGATGCTACTCTATTTCACTTCCGGCACGACCGCGCAGCCGAAGCTCGTGCTGCATTCGCATCGGTCCTATCCGATCGGCAGTCTCTCGACGATGTTCGTGCTCGGTCTGCTGCCGGGCGACGTGCATCTGAACATCTCCTCGCCCGGTTGGGCGAAGCACGCGTGGAGTTGTTTCTTCACGCCGTGGAATGCCGGCGCGACGGTGTTCATCGCCAACCAGCCGCGGTTCAACGCGCGCGACGTGCTCAACGTGATCGCCGCCAACAAGGTCACCTCGCTCTGCGCCCCGCCGACGGTCTGGCGCATGCTGATCCAGGAGGACCTGAAAGCGGTGAAGCACAGCCTGCGCGAGGTGCTCGCCGCCGGCGAACCGCTGAACCCCGAGGTCATCGATCAGGTGCGGGCCGCCTGGGGTCTGACGATCCGCGATTTCTACGGCCAGACCGAAACCACCGCGCAGATCGGCAACTCGCCGGGTCAGCCCGTGAAATCCGGTTCCATGGGCCGTCCGGCGCCCGGCTATCGCATCCGCCTCGTCGATACCGAGGACAAGGACGCCGACGAGGGCCAGGTGTCCATCGCGCTCGATCCCGCGCCCGCCGGTCTGATGCGCGGCTACCAGCAGGACGACGGCACGATCGCCGGCCTGACCGGCGCGGTTTATCATACCGGCGATGTCGCCTCGCGCGATGCCGACGGCTATCTGACGTACGTCGGGCGCGCCGATGATATTTTCAAAGCCTCCGACTACCGCATCAGTCCGTTCGAACTCGAAAGCATCCTGATCGAGCACCCGTCGGTCGCCGAGGCCGCGGTTGTGCCCGCGCCGGATCCGATGCGGCTCGCGATCCCCAAGGCCTACGTATCGCTGGTTGGCGGCGCCGTGCCCGACCGGGCCACGGCGCTGTCGATCTTCCAGCACATGCGTGGACGGCTGGCTCCATTTAAACGAGTCCGGCGGCTGGAATTCGCCGATTTGCCGAAGACCATCTCCGGCAAGATCCGCCGGGTCGAACTGCGCCGCGCCGAGGAGGACCGGGCAGCGGCGGGCACGCGCGACGCAAACGAATTCCGCGAAGAGGACTTTCCGGAACTGCGGCAGACTTAGGTCCGTCCGTGTCCCGCTCCCGCTACGCCCTCGCGGCCGTTTTCTATGCCTTGTTGATGGCTTACGCGAGCACGTTCATCGGCGTTGCCGCGCTGAATTTCGTCCCGATCGATCCATCTGAGGCGCTGTCCCGGTTGATTCACGTTCCCTATGTGGAAAACGGCTCCGACCAGCGCTCCGACTGGATGGGCAACGCACTGATGTTGGTACCGTTCGGGTTTTTAGTGACGGGGCTGCTATCCCCACGTACGCGCGCTTCGATGTGGTCGATGGTTTGCGCCGCACTCCTGTGCTTGGTGTGCATTCTGGCGGTTAAATACGCGCAGTTGTTTTTCCCGCCGCGGACGGTGACCCTCAACTACATCATCGCCCAAGGTCTTGGGACGGCGGTTGGAATTCTGCTGTTTGGCGTGCTTCAGAAGCCGCTCGCGCGGCTTCAAACCAGCATGGACGGATTGGAGAGCCTGAGGCTGATGCTGCGGATTTATACCGCGGCACTGATCGTGTTTTTGCTGATGCCGCTCGACTTCGCGTTGAGCGCGGATGACTTCCTCGCGCAACTCGACCGTTTGCCGGACTCATTTACCGCGATCAGCGGCGAGGGACGTCCGTTGGTAGTGCGGGTCGTGGTGATCCTGGGCGGCATCCTGGCCATGGCGCCCGTTGGGGCGATGCTGACAATCGTGGAACGTGGGCGGGTTTACGTGGGACGCACCACGGGCGACGCGACATGGATCGGGTTTTGTGCCATGGCCGGCGTTTACGCCGCGACGTGCCTGTTGCTGAGCGGGTCCCCGTCGTTGGCCGCCGTTGGCTTTCGCACCGCCGGGATCACGCTCGGCGCCTGGACGATGCACTGCCTGACGCGGCGAAGTCCGAACCAGATCAGACAGGACATGGCACGGCTCGTTCCAGGGGCGGTGCCGGTTTATCTGGTGATGGTGGCCGCCGTGAACGGTCTGCTCTCGTTCGACTGGACCACGCCATCGGAGGCGGCGGATGCTTTCTACATCTACGGACTGATTCCATTATATAATTACTATATTGTTACTAAACCGCAGGCGGCGAAGAACCTCATCGGCCATGCCGCCTTGTATGCGCCGATCGGCGTCATGATCTGGCTGCGCGCGAAGCGTGAGGGTGGCAAGGCAGCGGCTTTTGTTCTCGCGGCATTGCTGTCGGCGATCGTGGAGGCGGGCCGGTTCTTACGCCCAGGATTGGTACCTGACGTTAACGCCGTGCCACTCGCGGGGACTACTGCCTGGGCCGCCGCGAAGGCGATGCCTTCGGTGTGGCGCATGGTTGGAACGGTGGCGACGAGCCTCGCGGTGCCGCTTCCCCCATCCTCGGGTGCGATGGGCCACGGCGACGACAATTGGCGCGACCGCGTGAACCCACCGACGGGGCGGCACGTTCAGAACGAAGCGATCGGGGACGTAGAGGAATATTGAGTGCCAAATCGCAGTCTCGCGCGAACGACCCCGATCCGCCTTAAAGCCCGACACAAGGGGATGCCGCTTCGACGGCATTGCCCGCGGACGCCAGAGGGACGATCGGCGGCGATCCGCCCAGATCGGAACCCACTCCGGCTTTCAAATGATTGAAGGCTGACCGATGCCCGGCGCTATCCGGCTGATCTTTCCCCGGCTGTCGGCGCTTGCGTGTTTCACGCTCGCCATCTGGGCGGGCCGGTATTATCCGATCCCGATCTGGCCTCTGGCCGCGGCGCTGATATGCTATGCCGCCGCGCTCTGGCGCTGGCCGGCGCTGTTCCTGGTCGTTGTACCCGCGACGCTGCCCGCGCTCGATCTGGGGATCTTGACGGGCTGGACGATGATCGGCGAATCCGATCTTGTCGTTCTGACGTCGATCGGCGTCCTGCTTTGGCGCGACCCACCCTCATGGCCCGATCTGTTTCCGCGCGGGCGAGCCGCCGCGGTCCTGCTGTTTCTCATCGCGTCGTTCGGAATCAGCGCGATAATCGGGGTTCTGACCGTGACCCAGGGCGGTCCCCTCTCCGACAACCCCTATTTGCGTCCCGACAACGCGCTACGCCTGATCAAACCGCTCGCCGAAGCGTTGGCCCTGCTGCCGTTCATGCGGCACCGTCAACGTCAGCATGGCGACATGGCGGAGTGGCTTGGCTGGGGCATGGTCGCGGGCGTGAGCGCCGTCGCGTTGGAGACCATCGCCGAGCGCGCGGCGTTTCCCGGGGTGCTCGACTTTGCCTCCGACTACCGGGTCACCGCGGCGTTCTATAGCATGCATATCGGCGGGGGCCACATTGGCGCGTACATCGCGATGGCGGTGCCATTCCTTTTGGGCGCCGCGCTGACATCCCGCCGGTGGTATACGCGTGTGGTGCTGTTGGCACTGGCCTCGGTGGCCACTTACGCCCTGGTCGTGACCTTCGCGAGGACCGCTTACGCCGCCGGATTCGCCTCGCTGTTGACAGCGCTTTTCGCATGGCTGGCACTTCGCCCAGGTGGCTCACCAGGGCGTACCGGATGGCTCGTGCCAGTGCTGCTCGTCATCCCGGTCGGGGGCGGGCTTCTCATGGCGGCCTCGTCCGGTTACATGCGGGAACGTTTCGGACATTCATCATCCGACCTGGTCACGAGGGAACTCAACTGGCGAAATGGCTGGGCCTTGCACGACGGCGGTATTTGGCACTTCGCCGTTGGCATGGGGCTTGGGACCTACCCGCGGCTGAATTTGGCGAAAGCTGTCGGCGATAAGCCTGGCGATTTCCGGCTCGTGGGAAATGGCGAAAACCGGTATCTCACGATGACCTCGATGTCGCCCTTATACATCGGGCAGAAGATTTTCTTCCGTCCGTCAGGGCCGCTTCGGTTGGAGTTTCGCTGGCGTGCGTCGTCGGCGGATGCAACCGCGGGCATCTCCATTTGTGAAAAGATCCTGCTTTATTCCGACAATTGTCGCGGCCAAACCGTGACATCTCACGCGCCCGGAACCTGGGAGGCGGTTTCGATCGTTGTCTCCACGGATGGCCTTGGCGTGAAGGCAGTGCATGGCCTTCCCGCGCGGCCGATGGAGCTGTCGTTGTTCAACGCGACACCCGGAACGACCATCGCATTCAATGGCCTGAGCCTGACGGATGCAAAGGGCCGGGAAATCCTGGCCAACGGAGATTTCCGGGAAGGAATGGGCCGCTGGGGGTTCTCAAACGACGACCATTTGGTTTGGAGAATGAAAAACCTTTATCTGATGCTGCTCTTTGAAACCGGATTACTCGGCTCGTTCAGCTTTCTGGTGTTATGCGTCGGCGCGGCCCGCGGTGCCGCGCGATCGGTCCGCCTGGGCGATGCGATGGGCGCCGCGTTGATCGGGTCGATCATTTCATTCCTGATCTCCGGACTGTTCGATAACCTTTTCGAGGCACCGAGGCTGGCGACGGTATTCCTGCTGGTATGCATGGGCGGACTGATATCATGGGAGCGAAAACATCAGGCGCGGATTCGCGACCCGCGAATGCCGGCGGCTGTCGCGGAATGGTCGCCGGTGCCGACCGTGGGAACACCGATTGGCGAGATCGAACGTTATTGATGGGCGACGGAGTGCTGGATTGATGTCCCGAGTGTCGGCCGGACGAATGTTGTCAGTCTGTGGAATGTGGTTATGCGGCCTGTCCCTGGCGTTGCTCGCGTCGCCCGCTGCCGCCTGGGCGCAGCAGGCACAACAGGCGCAGCAGGCACAAATCGTCTTGCCGGACCTGATGGCGGTCGAACTTCCCGCCGGCGTCACCGAACTGGCCCCAACCGATCCGCCGCTCCGTGATTTGTTGACGTCGGCCACCAGTGGGCAACGGCATATCACCACGGATCTGCACCGCAATCTCGGAGCCGGCGCCGCGCGCGTGACCTGGAGTGCCTGGAATGGCGAGCCCGGAACCGGAACTCCGGCGGCCACCCGCGCCGCGACAGTGTTCGTTCTTCCCAATGGTATGACCCAGGTCGGCGTGTCGGGTGACGAGAACGCGACCGCGGGCAACAACGCCGTTCATATCGCCCGCGACGGGAACGGCCGCGTTCATATGGTATGGGTCGATGCCGGACGCTCGGGGGGCGTGACCGGAGCGGTCTACCGGCGAGGCGTCATCGGCGACGATGGCACCGCGCGATTTGAAACTCCGCCGATGCCCCTCGTGATCGGCACGCCGGCGGACTGGAACGCCTACCCCGGGCTCGCGGTCAACGGGAACACGGTCGATGTCGTGTGGCAGGGTGGCGGCAAGGCCTGGACCCGGCGGCTCACTCTGGATCGATCCGGCTATGCATGGGGCCCGCCGCGCGACACCGGCGCGAAGAGCGACGGGCGCGATATCGGCCCATCGATCGCCACGGACGAGAAGCGGGTTCACATCGTCACACCGTCCGGCGTCTATGCGTTTTCATTCGACGGCGGCCAAAGCTGGAGAACGGAGCCAATACCCATCCCGCCGGGGCATAGGCTGAAAACCGCCTCGCTGGCGCTTGATTCGGCGGGGATCGTGACGATCGCCTTCAGCAGCATGATCAGAGATCCGAAAGACACCAGCAAGAATGAGGGTTCCGGCGGTTACTGGCAACTGCGGATTGTTCAACGAACCCCGGACGGACTCTGGAGCAGTGCGAGCGACGCACTGGCGGAGTTCCCGATCTGGGGCGAGCCCTTCCCGCGGCAGGACGTGCTCGCCGACTGGGCCAGGGTAAGCGTTGACCGTGCGCGCGGTATTCATCTGACGTGGCATGGCACTGCCGCGTCCCATATCTACGGAAACGATCAGGCGAATTACGCCTGGCGGCCGGCCGGCGGAGATTGGCGCCAACCAGTGCCGCTGTTTCCACCCGATGCCGCGCGCGGAATTAAATTCTCATTCGCGCCGTCGCTCACGCTGGACGGCGAACGGGCGCTCGCGACGGTCTTTTACGACGTCTTCAATGGCGAGCGATGGGCCGGCTTCGACGCGGTTCTGGTGCCGCTTTGGGATGGCATTCCGAGCGGAGCACCTCTGCCGATTTCTCAGTTCGTTCGGGCGTCGATCGAGCGGAAGACACCGGAATTCGCCCTGAGCGCGCGGTTTCCCGCTGCCGCTCCAACGGTATTTCGCGGGCCGGACGGGCGGACCTGGGTTGATATGCTGGAAACATTGATACCGATGGGCGTCCCAGACTCGCCAAAATTAATCGTGTGGCACCGTCTCGACGTAAGCGGCGCGATGAAACATTGAGTGAACCAATTCGCTTCCGCGGCGCCCGAGCGACCTTAACCCTCCGCGGCGGCCTCGAACGCGCGCATGCCTTCCTCGATCACCGCGCGCGGCAGGTCCTGCGTGATGAACACGATCCGGCTGGTGCGCGGGTCACCCGCGGGACACGCGCTGAGCAACGCCGGCCGATGCAGCACATGCTGCACC
>ODAK010000935.1_pt1 | contig 32918 bp, 31 predicted proteins | sample 1539591 | NCBI WGS metagenome assembly ODAK01 (sample SAMEA3539303, study PRJEB22396) | soil metagenome | biome: tundra; feature: field; material: soil | place: USA | collected 2010-05 | depth 0.15 m | reverse complement strand
GTGTTTTGCCTGGTGGAGCTAAGCGGGCTCGAACCGCTGACCCCCTGCTTGCAAAGCAGGTGCTCTTCCAACTGAGCTATAGCCCCGCACTACGGCGCTACCAGGGTACCTGGGGCCGCGCGCCGTCGTCTGGTCGGTCAACGCCAGCCGCAGGTGGCGCCGGGGACCCAGGCCTGGGGGCAACCACCTGAGCACTCACCGCCTCCCCTTGCTTAAGCACTGGGCCGCCCGATGTCTCCGATGGCACTAACCGCTCCGGCGCGCCCAGCGCGGCGCCCAGCAACTCGGGCAGGCCGGCGATGCTGTCCAGCAGGTGCGTCGCGCCGGCCCGGCGGAGCCTGTCCCTGGTATGGATCCCGGTCAGGACGCCAGCGACTATGCCCGCTCCGGAACGCTTGCCGCCCAGCACGCCACTCTCGGTACCGTGCGCGACCACAGCGTCGCTGACGTCGCGGATGCCCAGGCGGAGCATCGCCGATAGCACCAGATCCGGCGCCGGGCTGCCCCGCGGCACATCATCCGGGCAGATAGCGAGATCAACGCGGTCCCACCAGCCGAGCGTGTCGAGCACCAGGCCGAGCACCCGCCGGGAAAAGCCGGTGGTCAGGCACACTCGCGCGCCCATGCCGGTCAGTTTGTCGATTGCCTGCTCAGCTCCCGGCACCGCAGTGAGGCCGGTCCGGTCGACGGCAGCGCTGAATGAGCGATCGAAGGCCAGCTGAGCGGCCTGAGCGCGGACCTGATTCTCGGGGAACAGGCTTTGCAGCACATCGATCGTGGCGCGGCCACGGGCCCGGTGCACCTGGGCCATGCAACGGGCGTACGCCGCCGTGCCGGTCACCACGCCTTGGGTGGCGATGGCCTCGGAGTACGCACGCTCGACCATGCCATCGTCGATCACGGTGGTCCCGATCAGGCCGCAGCAAACAAGTGAGACCATCGGGGCCTCACTCATCTGCTCGCCTCCATGTGGCGCCATCGCCGGTCCCGCAGGAGGTCAGTTGTCGCTGGTTGTCGCCTCGGTCCACAGGTCGAGTTCGGCTCGGTCGGCCTGGACCTTCCGCCATACAGCCAGGACACCGACCCCGACAAGGGCCAATAGGACCAACTTCTTCACGGTGCGCACCCCTCAAGCTTGGCCAGCGGCGGAATCCGGCCATTTCAGATGACCAGGTTCCCTGAGACTCCTGAAGCCTAGCAAGCCGCTCGGTCAGCGCGGCCGGGCTACGCGAGTCTCGTCCCACACCGGGCCGTCGGCCTCGTAGACATCGCCCGCGGCCCCGAAGACCAGGAAGCGATCGAACGAACGGGCGAACCAGCGGTCATGAGTGACCGCGAGCACCGTGCCCGCGTACGACCCCAGGCCTTCCTGGAGCGCCTCGGCGCTGGCCAGGTCGAGATTGTCGGTCGGCTCGTCGAGCAGTAGCAGGGTCGATCCGGCCAGCTCAAGCAGCAGGATCTGCAGTCGCGCCTGCTGCCCTCCGGACAAGCTGCCGAACGGCTGACGGGCGCAAGCCTGCAGCTCATAGCGCGCCAGCGCCGACATTGCCTCATTAACCAGCAGCGCATGTTCGGTCATGATGATCTCGAGCGGACTTCGTCCGGCCAGATCCGGCCGGAAATGCGTCTGGGCGAACATCCCCGGCACCACCCTGGCTCCGAGGCGCGCCAGTCCGGTATGCGCGACGTCGCCCCCGGCGAGCAACCGCAGGAAGTGGGACTTGCCGGACCCGTTGGAGCCCAGCACGGCCACCCGCTCGCCGTACCAGACCTCCAGGTCGAAGGCGCACATGAGGCCGGCGAGCTCGAGCTTCTCGCACATCACCGCCCGCTTGCCGGTACGGCCGCCGCGCAACCGCATCCGGAGGTTCTGCTCCCGCGGCGCCAGCTCGGGCGGCCCCTCGTCCTCGAACCTGCGCAGCCTGGTCACCGCCGCCTGCAGGCGTGAGGCCATGTCCGCGTTATAGGCCGCCTTCTGCCGGTACATCCGCACCAGCTGCTTGATCTTCTCGTGCTCCTCATCCCACCGCCGCCGCAGCTCATCCAGGCGGTCGATCCGGTCCCTGCGCGCCTGCGCGTAGCTGGCGAATCCGCCGCCGTGAACCCAGACGTTCCCGTCCTCGACGGTGACGATCCGCTCGGCGCAGTTCGCCAGCAACTCCCTGTCGTGGCTGACCAGCAGCACTGTCTTGGCGGTCGCGGCCAGCTGCTGTTCCAGCCAGAGCTTGCCAGGAACATCCAGGTAGTTGTCCGGCTCGTCGAGCAGAAGGACCTCGGCCCGGCCGCGCAGCAGCGACTCAAGCACCAGCCGTTTGCGCTCCCCGCCTGACAAGGTGCCCACCTCGCGCCACCGGCAGCTCTCGTAGGCGATGCCGAGCGCAGCGACGCAGCAAGCATCCCAGTGCACCTCGGCCTCGTAGCCACCCGCGTCACCCCATTCGGCCAGCGCCGCCGCATAGCGAAGCTGCGCTGGCTCATCCTCGCGCTCCATCATCGCCACCTCTGCGGCGTCCAGCCTGGCCGCAGCCTCCCTGACCCGGGGCGGCGCGACCGACAGCAAGAGGTCGTGCACGGTGGGCTCGTCCGCACCACGCCCGCCGGCAAACTGCTGCATGATGCCCAGGCCGCCGCTGCAGGTGACCGTGCCTGCCTGCGGTGCGACATCGCCGGCGATCAGCCGGAGCAGCGTGGTCTTGCCCGCCCCGTTCGGGCCGATCAGCGCAGCCTTGGTGCCGTCGCCGACCCGGAACGAAGCATCGTCGAGGAGCACCCGGCCATCGGGCAGCACGTGATTAATATGTGCCGCCTCGACGTGGCCCACCCGAATCCTCTTTCCCCAGGCTTCTCCTGCGGCCGACAATAGCCGGATGGACCCCCAGGATTTCAACCCAAATTCGCGGCTGCGAGCCTCCGATGCCGACCGGGACCGCGCGGCATCCGTGCTGAGCGAGGCACTGGCCGAAGGCAGGCTGACCGCGGAGGAGCACTCAGACCGGCTCGATTCGATCTACGCGGCCAGGACGCATGCGGACATCGTGCCGCTCCTCGCTGACCTGCCAGCCAGGTTCGAGAGCAGCTCGCCGGCACTGCGGTCCGGGGGATCCGTGGCCCCAGCGGACTGGACCCGGCCGATCATCGCCATCTTCGGCGGCGCTTCAAGAAAAGGCGCCTGGCGAGTACCGCTGACTACCGTCGCGGTCACCGTATTCGGCGGCGCCGACATCGACCTGCGCTACGCGACCCTGCCCGCCCGTGAGATCACCATTAGGGCGTTCTCAGTATTTGGCGGCATGTCCATCACCGTGCCGCCCGAGATGCACGTGATCGACTCCGGCATAGCCATTTTCGGCGGCCGTGATGTCTCTGGCGAGAGCGCCTTGTCGTCCCGGCCCGATGCACCGGTGCTCCGCCTGAGCGGCGCATGCGTCTTCGGCGGCACCGCCGTCAAGCACAAGGAGCGCAAGAACAAGCGCCCGTGAAGTCTGTCAGCCGCAGGTTTCCGGCACCGGCGACTGGCAGCTGCCTAGTAACCCTCGGCGGGGTCGACCAGTCCGATCAGCGGGTCACCCACGGCGAACCTGGCCACATTCTGCTTGATGCGCCGGGCGAGCAGTCGCTCGGCCATTTCCATGGTGTCCGCCGTATGCGGCGTAATGATGCAGCGCTCTTGCTCCCACAGCGGGTGCCCGTCCGGCAGCGGCTCGGGATCGGTCACGTCGAGCGCCGCGCCGCCGATGGCGCCCTGGCGCAGGGCCGCGACAAGTGCGCCGGTGTCGACGTGGCGCCCCCGCGCGACGTTGACCAGCCAGGCGCCGGGCTGCATCTGCGCCAGCTGGGCGGGCCCCATGATGCGCTCAGTGCTGGGCGTCAGGGCAAGGGCCAGGAATACCACCAGAGCGTCGGCGAGAGCCTCGTCCATCCGGGACGTGTCCACGGTACGCGCGGCGCCAGGAACCGGCTCGGCGCAGCGGCGGACAACGGTCGCCCGAACCCGCCACGGGGCGAGCAACTCCAGCAGGCCCGCGGCGATGCCCCCGCCGCCCAGGATCATCACCGGCTGGTCGTAGAGGCTCACCCCGCCGGGCTCGCCCCACGACCGGGCGGCGATGCGACGGGGCAGCAGGCGCAAGCCCGCGAGCGCGAGGGTCAGCGCGTGCTCGGCAACCGGCTCGGCGTAGGCGCCCTTGGCGGACGTCCATGTCCGGCCCGGATCCAGTAGCCCATCGGCCACCATCCGCTCGATGCCCGCCGCCGGGAGCTGTATCCAGCGGGCCGAGCCCGCCAATGCCAGCGCGTCCCGCAGACCGTTGAGGTCTGCGGGGTCGAGCCAGACAAGCGCGTCGGCCTTGGCGTCGATATCGGCCGGCTCCCCGCCGCCTTCCCTGATGGCCCTATCCGCGAACTCACTGCGAGCCGGGCCGATTGCCACCCGAGGTACTGTCACACCTGGACATTAGTCGCGCCCCGCGAGCGGTGCCAGCGCCCCCGGATCAAGAGGGAATCACGTCGGAGCGGCGATGTCATGCGGCCGCACCGCGGCTCGGCGCCGGACCGGATCGGCGAGGGCAGCAGTGAGCTGGTCCAGGGCCTGCACCGTGTGGGCGCTCACCACCGCGTCGCAGTGCGGCCAGGCTGCCGCCATGCCCCCAGCCAGCGGCTGGTAACGGGCACTTTTGGTACGCGGGTTGACCCACACGATACGGTGCGCGACCAGCGACAGGCGCTCCATCTCACGACTGACAATCCCGGGATCGCCGGTATCCCAGCCGTCGGAGATGATCACTACCACCGCGCCCCTGGCCACGCCGCGGCGCCCGAAGGAGTCGTTGAAGTCCTTGAGCGAGGTCCCGATCCTGGTTCCCCCGAGCCAGTCGGGTGCCGCCTGCCCCGCCAGCCGCAGCGCCGCGCCAGGCTGCGACCTCGACAGGGCGGGGGTGAGCCGGGTCAGGCGGGTGGCGAAGCTGAATACCTCCGCCTGGGCACCCCCCGCCGCGCAGTAGAGAAGCTGGATCATGGCCCGGGCATAGGGCTCCATCGAGCCGGAGATGTCGCACAGCACCACGAGCCGGCGCGGGCGGCGGGCCGGTGCCCGCGAGATCAGCCGGAATACGTCGCCGCCAGTGCGGCGGGCCTGCCGCAGCGTGGACCGCATGTCCGTGCGCGGGCCAGCCGACCTGCGCCGGTAACGGCGGGAACGGCGCGGCGGGACAGCCAGGCTGATGCCGCGCATCAGGGCTGCCAGCTGCAGCAGTTCCGCGCCGGACAGGTCGGCGAAGTCCGTCGCCGCCAGCCGCTCGGTGCTGCTGCCGAGGTAGCGGTTCTCAGCCTCCTGGCCTGGCGCCTGGCTGGCCTGCTCGGGGCCGCCGGGCTCACCGGCGTGCGGAGCCCTCGACCGGGATCCGCTGGCATGCAGTTTCGCTGCCCTGGCCGCCTGCGCGAGCAGATCGTCCGGGGCTCTGGGCAGCCGGGACGCCATCGGGGCGGAGTCCTGGTCGCCGCGCTGGTCCGCCGGGTCCGCCAGGCCGCCGAACACCTGGCCGAAGACAGCCTTCAGGATCTCGGCGTGCTCCTTACTGGACACAAGTGTCGCCAGGGCGCACAGGTAGAGCGAGTGGCGCGTCGTTGGCCTGGCCAGCGCGGTAGCAGCCGCGAACCGCTCGCAGCGCCCGGGCCCGACCGGCAGTCCGGCCAGCCGCAGGGCAGCGCCGAACCGTGCGGCGACCTCGGCCAGGTCGTCAGCCATCACCGCTGACCAGGTCGGCGAATCCGGCCTCGCGAGCCGCCCGCAGGTCCTCGGCGTACTTGAGCACTGCGCCGGCGCTCTGCCCGGCCGCCTTTTCGTCGAGCTGCTCAGCGCCGAGGACATGCAGCGCCGCCGTCCAGCTGATGGCCTCAGCCACGCCTGGCGGCTTGGCCAGGTCCATCTCCCGCAGCCGGGCGACGCCGCGGGCTACCTGGGCGGCCAGCGGGACAGCCGCGGCGGGCACCCGGCGGCGGATGATCGCCGCCACCCGGCTGATGTCCGGATAGTCGATCCAGTGGTAGAGGCAGCGCCGCTTGAGCGCGTCATGCAGGTCCCGAGTCCGGTTCGAGGTGAGCACCACTACTGGCGGGAACGCCGCCCGCCTGGTCCCGAGCTCGGGGATGGTCACCGCTGATTCGGCCAGCAACTCGAACAGGAATGCCTCGAACTCATCATCGCTCCGGTCGACCTCGTCAATCAGCAGCACGGCGGGGCGAGGTCCCGGATGGTCGATGGCGGCAAGCAGCGGCCGGGCAAGCAGGAAGTCGGCGCCGAAGAGGTCAGCCTCGTGCGGGGTCTCGCCCCTCGCCTCGGCCAGCCGGATCGCCAGCAGCTGCCTCGGGTAGTTCCACTCATACAGCGCCTCGGCCGACGTCAGGCCCTCGTAGCACTGCAGCCTTATCAGTCTTGTGTCGAGGGCATCCGCCAGGGCCTTGGCGGCCTCGGTCTTGCCGACGCCGGGCTCGCCCTCCAGCAGCACTGGCTGGCCCATCCGCGCGGCGAGGAACAGCGCGGTGCCCAGTGGCTCGTCGGCCAGGTAGTCGGTGGCGTCAAGGGCGCCCAGCAGCGCGCCGACGTCCGGTAGCTGCTCCGCAAGCTCGCTCATGCGCGGCGGCGCCGGAGGCCGGCAGCGATGGCCCGTTCGCATCCGGGGCCGCTCAAGTACCACATGCGTCCATCATGCGACAGCAGTGGCGATGCCCTGGTCACGGCCACCGGCCCCGGGCGCACCAGCCGGGCGCCGGTCACGTGATCGCCAGGTCGGTGCGCAGGGGGCGGCCCTGGATCGCGGACCAGACGTTGGCCGGGGTCAGCGGCATGTCCGCGTGCCGCACCCCGAACGGTTTCAGTGCGTCGAGCACCGAGTTGACGACGGCGGCGGGCGATCCCACCGTGGCCGACTCGCCGATGCCCTTGGCGCCGATCGGATGGTGCGGTGACGGGGTGACGGTCGCGCCGAGTTCCCAGGACGGGCACTCCACGGAGGTCGGCAGCAGGTAATCCATGAACGAGCCGCCCAGGCAGTTGCCGTCTTCGTCAAAGGCTATGACCTGCATCAGGGCCATGCCGACCCCGTCCGCGAGCCCGCCATGCACCTGGCCTTCGAGATCCCCCCGGGGGATGGAGCCGCTGGCCAGGTCAACCCAGGTGACCTGGCCAGCGGCTGGCTGGTGCTGCGTCGGCTGCGGCTACCGCGGCTGGTGCTGAGCGGCTACCGCGGCTGGCCCTGATCGGGGCCGCGCCTGGTCACGGGCCCAGTCGCGGGGGCCGAGTACTCGGCGATCCACTCGTCCTTCCACGACTGGTCGTATTGCTGGGTATTGCAGCGCGGCTGGTAGACCGCCGTGAGCTCGCGGGTTATCTGCTCGCGGTGGGACCGGCCGCCGCCGGGCACCTCGTACGTGCAGATATAGACCTTCCACTTGGAGCCAGCCCGTCGCACCCAGCAATGCGCTCGCGGGTGCTGAAAAGGAAAGCGCTCCGCAGAGAGATCGTCGCAGTGGCCCACGTAGATGACCGCGTACCTATCCGGGCTGGTGTCCGGATCCGGCTTGTACATGATCGCGAAGACTGCGGGCGCCGACGGCGGAGTCCAGCCGCCGAGCAGCCGCGGGCCCTCGAAGGGATACCCGGCCAGCGATCCGAGCCTGATCATCCGCCGGTGTCCTCAGCCTCGCTGATGGCCTCCACCCGCACGACCGGGTATACCGGGAGTCCCGCCCGCGCGACTGCCGCCGTGAACTGGATGGTGGCCTTCTCGATCGCCTCGTCGCGGTCGCCGGCCTGCACCACGAGCTGGGCGCCGTAGCGGCTCGTCCCTATCCCGGTGGCAATCCCATCGCTCGCGGCGACCGCATCTGCCAGCTCGACTATCTGCTCGCGCGACAGCGCCCGGTCGCCTTCGGCTTCGATGCCCACGCTCCATCTCACCGGATGCTCCTCACTCGGCGCCGGCTAACCCAGCGCCGGCAGCAGGGCCGCTAGCTCTTCAAGGCTGCTCAGATCATGACCGGACAGGATCAGGTCAATATGCGGAGCGGCCACCATCATCCCGAGCGTGCTCGGCCGGAAGTCTGGGTTGCTGCCCTTGTGCGGGTTCATCCACACCACCTTGTGACTGAGCCTCGACAGCCGTTCCATCGCCGTAGCCAGGACGCCAGGATCGCCGCGGTCCAGGCCGTCAGAGCAGATCACCACGACGCCGCCGCGGCACAGGCCCCGCCGCCCCCAGTCCCTGACGAAAGTGTCCAGCGAGTCGCCGATCCTGGTCCCGCCCTCCCAGTCAAACACCGCCTTCGCGGCAAGTTCCAGCGCGTCATCGGGCCTGCGGCTCTCCAGCGCCCTGCTGATCCGGGTGAGCCGGGTGCCGAAGCAGAACACCTCGACCTTCGCCGCCGCGCGCTTCGCGGAATAGGCGAACTGGAGGAGATTGCGCGAGTAGTCGGCCATCGAGCCGGAGACATCGAGGATCAGGATCAGCGGCCGCAGCCGCACCTTGCGCCGCCGCCAGAACAGCTCCGCAGGCTCGCCGTGCATGCGCATCGACTCCCGCACCGTGCGGCGCAGGTCGGGCGAGCGACCTGAGGACGCGGCCGCGGTCCGGCGGGTCCGCCGTCTGGGCGGGGTCAGCCGGATCCTGGCCATGATCCGCCGCAGCGCCGCGAGCTCCTCGGGGCTGCAGGCGGCGAATGACTTGTGCCTGAGCGTTTCCGCGTCGGACGCCATCAGGCCGAGCGCCGCTTCCTCCTGGCGCCCGCCGGTCTCCGGGCCGGTGCCGGGCACTTCGAGCACCGCCTGGGTTTCCGCGGTCAGGTGCGCCTTGACTTTCAGTGCTTCCCGGACCGGATCGGCGGTATCGAGGAAAAACCGCCGGAAAACCTCGTGGTACACCGGGATGTTCTCGCGCCGGGTGACCAGCGTGGCGCGTCCCGCCCAGTACAGATCCAGGAGGTCGGAAGGGTCCAGCGGGGTCATCGCCGCGCAGTAGGTCACGACATCTCCGGAGCCGACCGCAAGCCCGGCCGAGCGAAGCTCGGCTGCGAAGCTCACCAGCATGCCGGCAAACGGAGCGCGGTCAGCCACCGGATGTGATCTCTTCCAGGTTGTCCCGCACAAGGTCGAGATCGTCGCGCTCTTTCACCACGGCACCGAGCGTGTCCTCGGCGACATGAGTGTCCAGGCTGCTCTCGCCGAGGAAGTCAAGGGTGCGCGCCCAGTCGATCGTCTCGGCGACCCCTGGTGGCTTGGCGAGGTCAAGCTCCCGCAGCCGGTGGACGGCAGCCACCACCTTGCGCGCCAGCGCCTCGGACACGCCAGGCTCCCTGATGAGCACGATCTCCACCTCCCGCTCGGCGGGCGGGTAGCCGATCCAGTGGTAGAGGCAGCGCCGCTTCAGCGCATCGTGCAGTTCGCGTGTGCGGTTGGAGGTGAGCACGACGATGGGCGGCGTCTCCGCCTTGATCGTGCCGATCTCCGGGATGCTGATCTGGAAGTCGGAGAGCACTTCGAGCAGGAACGCCTCGAACTCGTCGTCGGCCCGGTCCACCTCATCAATCAGCAGCACCGCCTGGTCACCGGCGCGGACTGCCTCCAGCAGCGGCCGCTCCAGCAGGAACTTCGGGCCGAACAGCTTGTCGACCGCGTCGCTGTCAGCGATCTGATGCTCGGACAGCGCCCTGATGTGCAGCATCTGGCGGGCATAATCCCATTCGTAGAGGGCCTGGTTGGTGTCGATCCCCTCGTAACACTGCAGCCGGATCAGCTTCCTGCCGAAGACGGACGCGAGCACCTTGGCGACCTCGGTCTTGCCTACCCCTACCTCGCCCTCCAGCAGGATCGGGCGCCGTAGCGACAGCGAGACGAACAGCGCGGTAGCCAGCCCCCGATCGGCCAGGTAGCCGCCTTCGCGCAAGATCTCGGTGAGCTTACCGACGGTCTCCGGACAGTCCATCCAGCGCTCTCCTCGCCGTCGGCGTGCTCGTTATCAGCGGGCCTCCGCCGGGACCTGCGCCGGGCCGAGTACCAGGTCCCGGATACTGCCGCCCTCCGGATTCAGCTTGCCCTCGCGCTCCAGCGTGCGCCGCCACGCGGTGCGCAGGTCGCCGTCGGCGCCGGCCATGCCGTCAAATCCGACGTCCGCCATTCTCTTGCAGGACTTCGTGGTGCCGCAGGCCTCATCAAGATCCGCGCTGGTCTGTCCCTGCGCACTCCACACCCCGCGAAGCACTTCGATAGCCTCATCCGGCTGATGACTCATCTCCAGCTACCTTTCAGCCGGTGCGTGTCCTGATGTGTCCTAGTGGCGTCCTGGCCCGACTCTAATTCCTGCGGCCAGCTCGTGCGACAGCGGATTAAGACTTCTCTTATTGGGCCGCTGGGCTGCTGGGCCCCGGGGTGACGCTCCCGCATCGCGTATCGTCATGCCGGTCCACGGAAAGCCGCCCCCTGGAGACGCTCATGCCGCGAAGCCTCTCGTCCGTTGCCGTCTACTGCGGGTCAAGCCCCGGGGCTGATCCCGCGTTCACGGCGGCTGCGGTATCGCTCGGCCGGCTGCTGGCTGACCGAGGGATCCGGCTTGTGTACGGCGGCGGACACGTGGGGCTGATGGGAGTCCTCGCTGACGCCGCCTTGCGCCAGGGCGGCGAGGTGCACGGCGTGATCACCCGAGCGCTTGAGGAAAAGGAGGTCGCCCACCGCGGCCTGACGGCACTCGAGGTCGTCGAGACGATGCACGAACGGAAGGCAGCGATGGCCGACGGGTCAGACGGTTTCGTCATGCTGCCCGGCGGCTTCGGCACCTTGGATGAGTTTTTCGAGGTAGTGACGTGGACCCAGCTCGGAATCCACGCCAAGCCCTGCGGCATCCTCAACGTGAATGGCTTCTTCGATCCGTTGCGCGAACTGCTTGAGTCGGCTACCCGCCAGCGCTTCCTTCGTCCCGAGCACCGGGACATGGTCGTGATCGAACCCGACCCGGTAGCGATGCTCGAGCGGCTCAGCTCGTGGCGGCCGAGCACTGCGGACAAGTGGCTCGACCGGTCCCAGCGTTGAGCCCGGAGCGCCAGCCAAGCCGGAGCAATGATCTTCGAGCTGGAAGAGGTCTAGGGCAGCCAGACGGCGTGATCGTGGGCGAATACCACGCGTGCCGGATCTAGCTGCTGCAGCCGGTCCAGCCACGCCGGGGGTACCGGCAGCGGCTGCGAGTGACCATCGCGGCTCGCCCGCCAGGCGAGCACGTCGGCACTGTAGGCGGTCGCGGTGTCGTGGCTCTGGCCGGCCACAATCACAGATCCATCCTGCCTGCGTACGACAAGCGACTGATGTCCCGCAGTGTGACCTGGCGTCGGCATGATCAGGACGCCGGGTAGTATCTCGGCCTCGCCGGCCAGTTCCTCGTACCGGGTTCCGGGTGGGTCGATCAGCTCAGGAAGCGTGTAGTTCCCGGCGCGGCGTGCTTCCGCCAGTTCGGTTGCCTGGGTGAAGACCGGCCGGCCAGCCAGCAGCGGGTTACCTCCGCAATGGTCAAAATGCAGGTGGCAGTTGGCTACCAAGGTGATGTCGTCCAGCAGCGCGCCGGCGCGCTGCAGCGCTTGCGCCAGCGGTCGGCGGCGCGGCCGGTAGTGGGCGTCGACATCAGGATGGCTGCCCATCCCCGTGTCGAAGAGCAGCAGGCCAGCCGGATGCTCGACCAGGTAACCCAGGCACGGCTCCGCGCGCGGCATCCCCGTACCGGTCTCTTCCTGAGGGCGCACGAAGTAGCCGAAGTCCACTCGCCGCACAGCTACGTCATTCATCCCGCCCAGTATCGCTGGAGCAGCAGCGCACGGGTATCGACTTCTGCGCCGGGTATTCAAATAGCCGGATTAAACCGAACCGTTGGGGGAACGAATTTGGCGCTGAGGACAAGGATGCTCATCGGCTCAATTCGATCAAGGATCCGGGGTCCGGATGGAAGGCGAAGCCAGAATTTTCGCCAAGGTCGAGCACGCCCGGCAAGTCGAAGATACTCTCTGCTGCGGCTTGGCTGGTCAGTTGCGGTACTCGGCGTAGTGGGCGTGGTGGCCTTCTCAGTGCTGTGGGCGATCGGAGAGCTTGACATCGAACAGGGCCTGAGCTTGATTTTGGGTACCGCATTGGCGACGATTCTCTCAGGCGCAGCCGCCTACGGCTCTGGGGTCAATGTGGGACTTGGCGCCGAGCGGCTGGAACTCGCGGCGAGAGGTGCAGCTGGGCCGCCCTCTCTGCACAAGGAAGACCGAACCGACCACTGACCCTTTCTCGGGATAGCGGTGCGCGCCGGGAACGGGTCTGGCCCATTTCGCCGGGCGCAGCTGGCATAAACAGCGGCGTGGTCTCGCCGCAGCCCGGGCAGACTTGGCGATCGCACGGTCCTCCGAGCTGACCGGCCACGTCGCCGGAAACACGCTCCGGACCCTGTTCTCCACCGCACCCCTCGTCCTGGCGGCCCTAGCAATGGGATTCCGGCCCACCGTCAGCCCTGTCAATTGGCTCGCGGTGATCGGCATCGTCACACTGCTGCGGTCCGCGATCTCCTGGCTGCTCGCTCGCCGGGAGCGAGGCCCTACGGAGTGTAGGGCGCCGGGCCGACCGTTTTACGGCTGACCCCACCTTGACCTGGGTGGGCCTGGGACGACTTGAACGTCCGACCTCTTCCTTATCAGGGAAGCGCTCTAACCGGCTGAGCTACAGGCCCGTGCCTATGGCATCCTAGTGCCTCACGAAGGGCACGCCGGGCTAGGCTACCGTACGCCCGCCCGGACAGCTCGGTCAGTCGGTCTCCTTTAGCGTTACCTCGACGCCGCCTGCGAGGTGCGCCACCAGGTTGTAGATGACCGCGCTGACGGTGGCAAGGGCGGTAATCAGGAAGACGTTCACCGCGCCGACGAGCATCGTGTAGCCGATCACCCTCGATGCCGAGAACCATCCGCCGCTGGCGTCGGCGCCAGTCGAGCCTTTGCTGGACGTCACGTTCGAGATGGTCGTCTGGATCGAGTGGAAGACGCCGAGCTTAGTCAGGACGAAGTAGAGCACTGACACGGCGACGAACAGGATAACCCATCCGACCAGGGAGACCATGAAGCTGAACTTCATCACCGACCAGGGCTCGATCCTGGACATGGTCAGCTGGGCCTTGCGCGTCTGCTGTGCGGCGCCCTTGACCCCGGCGCCAGCAGCCGCAGCCTTGGGCGGCCGTCCGGGCTTGGCGGCGCCGGTCTTCGGCCGTATCTGGAACGGGGCAGTAACCCTGGCTGTCATCGGGCTGGACGACCTTTCGCCCTTCGGGGGCCGCGCGGGCTTGGCGGCGCCGGTCTTGGACCGCGCGAGGAACGGGAACGGGGCGATCAACTTCGCCCCGAGGCCGCGCGCCGACGGCGTCTGAGCCGGGTAGGACGGCGTCATCCCGGTCTCGCCGCCCAGGTACGCGGGCCCGCCTTCAGGCGTGTTTCCATTCGGGTAATCCTGGCGGAGCCCTTCGCCGTCACCGGCTGGCTCGCTGACGTAAGCGGAATCGGGCACGTAGGGCACGGCTTGCGCCGGGTAGGGCTGATTCTCCGCCCTCGTTGCATCAGAGCCGTTGGCCGCCCCGTCGGCCAACCACGGCTGTGGCTCCACGCGGTGATCCACCCCGTCCTCCTCCGGATCGTTGCTTCTCATGAGGTTATCCCCAGATTGGGAATACGGCCCCCCATGATCTGACTGTCATCCGCGTTAACACCTACTAGACGCCGCAAACCTGCACTACGTTGCGCCGCGCTGGTCACGGCCATGTGTCAATCACCCCGGGCCTCATTATCCCCGGAACTTTCTGTCATAGTCCGGTCACTATCTGCACCGTTACCGAGGCTGTCGTCCTGGGCGCGGTTATCCTGGCCAGCCTCATCTTCGCTACCGCCGAGGCCAGAGCCGTCGGCCGGGGCCTCATCGGCCGGATCGTTGTCATCAAGGCCGTTGCCTTCCGGGCCGCCATTGGCGCCAACCAGCGGCTCAGCGTTTCGCGCGACGGCGACCAGGCTCTGCCCTGCCGCCAGGTTCACCAGCCGCACTCCCATGGTCTGCCTGCCCGACTGCTTGATCTCGGCGACGGAGGTCCTGATCACGCCACCTGCTGAGGTGATAGCGAATACCTCCTCCTCAGGGAGCACCGTCAGCGCTCCGACAAGCTCGCCGCGAGCCTCGACGATCCTGGCCGTCAGCACGCCCCGTCCGCCCCGGCCCTGGACCGGATACTGGTCGACGGGGGTGCGCTTCGCATATCCGCCCCCGGTGGCGACAAGCACGTCCGCACCGTCCCGCACCACGTGCATGCCCAGCAGCTGATCGCCGTCGCTGAACCGCATCCCGATCACGCCCGAGGTCGCCCGCCCCATCGGGCGCAGTGCCTCATCGCTCGCGTGGAACCTGATCGCCTGCGCGTGCCTGCTGACCAGCAGGAGGTCCTGGTCGGCGGAGACTAGCCGGGCGGCGATGACCTCGTCATCCTCCCGCAGGCTGATCGCGATGATGCCGCCGGAGCGCGGTGAGTCGAAGTCGGTCAGCCGCGACTTCTTGACCAGCCCGGAGGAGGCGCCTAGCACCAGGTAGGGGGCGACGGAATAGTCGCTGAGCGCCAGCACTTCGGCGATGCGCTCGTCCGGCTGGAAGGCCAGCAGGTTGGCCACGTGCTGGCCGCGGGCATCGCGGCCCGCGTCCGGCAGCTCGTAGGCCTTGGCCCGGTACACCCGCCCCTTGTTCGTGAAGAACAAGATCCAGTGGTGCGTGCTGGTGACGAAGAAGTGCTCGACGATGTCGTCGGTGCGCAGCTGAGCGCCGCGGACGCCCTTGCCGCCGCGCCGCTGCGCCCGGTACAGGTCGGTCTTGGTCCGCTTGGCGTAGCCGCCGCGGGTGATGGTGACGACCACATCCTCCTCGGCGATCAGGTCCGCCATGGAGACGTCGCCGTCGTAGGCGATGATCGCGGTGCGCCGGTCGTCGCCGTACTTCGCGACGATCTCGCCGAGTTCAGTGCTGACGATCTGCCGCTGCCGTTCCGGTGAGGCGAGGATCGCCTCGTATTCGGTGATCTGCGCCATCAGCTCGTTGTACTCGTCGGTGAGCTGCTGCCGCTCCAGGGCGGCGAGCTTGCGCAGCTGCATATCCAGGATCGCCCGGGACTGGATCTCGTCGATCTCCAGCAGCTCCATCAGGCCTTGCTGCGCGGCCGCGGCGGACGCGCTGGCCCTGATCAGCGCGATGACCTCGTCGATCCGGTCAATCGCCTTGATCAGCGCGATCAAGATGTGGGCGCGCTCCTGCGCCTTGCGGAGCAAGTACCTGGTGCGCCGGACGATGACCTCGATCTGATGGGTGACCCAGTGCCGGATCAGCTGGTCAAGGCGGAGCGTCCTGGGCACGCCGTCGACTAGGGCGAGCATGTTCGCGCCGAACGTCTCCTGCAGCTGGGTGTGCTTGTACAGGTTGTTCAGCACGACCTTGGCGACCGCGTCTCGCTTCAGCACGATCACCAGCCGCTGGCCGGCCCGGTTGCTGGTCTCGTCCCTGACGTCCGCGATGCCGGAGACCCGGCCCTCGCGGACCAGCTCGGCGATCTTCAGCGCGAGGTTGTCCGGGTTGACCTGGTAGGGCAGCTCGGTGACGACCAGGCAAGCCCGGCCCTTGCGGTCCTCCTCCACCTCGACAACGGCCCGCATCACGATCGAGCCGCGGCCGGTGCGGTAGGCCTCCTGGATGCCGCGGCGGCCCACGATCAGGCCGCTGGTGGGGAAATCCGGGCCCTTGATCCGCTCGATCAGCGCCTCAAGCAGCTCCTCATCGGAGGCCTCGAAATTCTCCAGGTACCACTGGGCACCGGCGGCCACCTCGCGCAGGTTATGCGGGGGGATCTTGGTCGCCATGCCGACCGCGATCCCCTCCGAGCCGTTGACCAGCAGGTTAGGGAACCGGCTGGGCAGAACGACCGGCTCGGCGGACCTGCCATCGTAGTTCGGCCTGAAATCGACGGTCTCCTTGTCGATGTCCCGCAGCATCTCCATCGCCAGCGGGGCGAGCCTGCACTCGGTGTACCTGTGCGCCGCTGCCGGGTCATTGCCGGGCGAGCCGAAGTTACCCTGGGGGTCCACCAGCGGCATCCGCATCGCCCACCACTGCGCCAGCCGGACCAGGGCGTCGTAGATCGCGGAATCGCCGTGCGGGTGATAGTTCCCCATCACCTCGCCGATGACTCTGGCGCACTTGAAGTACCCGCGCTCGGGCCGGTAGCCGCCGTCGTACATCGCGTACAGAATGCGGGTATGGACCGGCTTCAGCCCGTCCCGGACGTCGGGCAGCGCGCGGCCCACGATGACTGACATCGCGTAGTCGATGTAGCTACGCTGCATCTCGACCTGGATGTCGACGGGCTCGGTGCGGTCGTGCCCCTCCGCCGGCGCGTCAGGCGTGCTCACGTCGGGCACTGTCCTTCCCCTCTCTCAGCCGCACGGCCGGACCCTGCGTGACCACGAAGGGTCCGGCCAGTATGCGACGCGGATCTTACGAACTCATGAAAGACCCGGTCAGATGTCCAGGAACCGGACATCCTTCGCGTTGCGCTGGATGAACGCGCGCCTAGCCTCGACGTCCTCACCCATCAGCACGGTGAACAGCTCGTCTGCCTGGGCCGCGTCGTCCACTGTGATCTGCCGCAGCACCCGTCGCGCCGGGTCCATCGTGGTTTCCCACAGCTCGGTCGCGTTCATCTCGCCGAGCCCCTTGAACCGCTGCACGCCATCCCGCGGCCTGGGGTCCTTGCGGCCGTCGGCGATGCCAGCGTCGATCAGCGCATCGCGCTCCCGGTCGGAGTAGGCGTACCCGGGCAGCACCCCCCGGCCATCCCACTTGATCTTGTAGAGCGGCGGCTGGGCCAGGTAGACGTGGCCGGCCTCGATCAGCGGCTTCATGAACCGGAACAGCAGCGTGAGCAGCAGCGTCGTGATGTGCTGGCCGTCCACGTCAGCGTCGGCCATCAGGATAATCTTGAAGTAACGCAGCTTCGTGATGTCGAACTCGTCGTGGATCCCGGTGCCCAGCGCCGTGATCATCGACTGGACCTCGTTGTTCTTCAGCACGCGGTCGATCCGGGCCTTCTCGACGTTCAGGATCTTGCCGCGGATCGGCAGGATCGCCTGGAACAGCGGGTCCCTGCCGCCCTTGGCCGAGCCGCCAGCCGAGTCGCCCTCGACCACGTAGATCTCGCACTTCTCCGGATCACCCGACTGGCAGTCGGCCAGCTTCCCCGGCAGCCCTGAGCCGGTCATCAGGTTCTTCCGGGTCAGGTCACGGGCCTGCCGCGCGGCGATCCGGGCCCTGGCGGCCTGGGTGGCCTTGATGATGATGGCCTTGGCCTCGCCCGGATTGCGCTCGAACCAGTCCCGCAGGTGATCGTTGCAGACCCGCTGCACGAACGACTTGGCCTCGGTGTTGCCGAGCTTGGTCTTGGTCTGGCCCTCGAACTGCGGCTCGGCGAGCTTGATGTGGATGATCGCAGTGAGGCCTTCTCTGACGTCCTCGCCGGACAGGTTCTCGTCCTTCTCGCGCAGCAGCTTCTGCTCTTTCGCGTACCTGTTCACGATCGAGGTCAGCGCTGCGCGGAAGCCCTCCTCGTGGGTACCGCCCTCGGCCGTGTTGATGGTGTTGGCGAAGGTGTGCACCGACTCGGCGTAGGAACCGGTCCACTGCATGGCGATCTCAGCGGAGATCCCTGGTGCCTCGTCGCCGAAGTCGATGACCGACTCGTGCACCGGCTCCTTGGACGCGTTCAGGTAGCGAACGAAGTCGGCAATGCCGCCGTTATAGCGATAGCTCGCGACGTTCGGCTCGCCGGTGTCGTGGTCCGGCCGCTCGTCGGTCAGGATGATGGCCAGGCCGCGGTTGAGGAACGCCATCTCCTGCAGCCGCCGGGACAACGTCTCGAAGGACCACACCATCTCCTCGAAGATGTCGGCGTCCGGCCAGAACGTGACAGTGGTGCCGGTCTCGTCAGACGGCTCGCCCCTGGTCACTGGCCCCGCGGGGTGGCTGACCCGGTAGGACTGCCGCCAGACGTACCCGTCCCTGCGGATCTCGACATCGAGCCGGGCCGACAGCGCGTTCACCACCGAGACGCCGACGCCGTGCAGGCCACCGGAGACCGCATAGGACTTGCCGTCGAATTTGCCGCCCGCGTGCAGTGTGGTCAGCACCACCTCGAGCGCGGGCCGGTGCTCCACCGGATGGTCGTCCACCGGGATGCCGCGGCCGTTGTCGATGACCCGGACACCGCCGTCGGCCAGCAAGGTGACCTCGATGCGGTCGCAGTAACCTGCCAGTGCCTCATCGACGGCGTTGTCGACTACTTCCTGGACCAGGTGGTGCAGCCCGCGCTCGCCGGTGGAGCCGATGTACATTCCGGGGCGTTTGCGGACAGCCTCCAGGCCTTCGAGGACCGTGATCGAGCGTGCGTCATACGACAAGGTGGAAGCTCCTCCTGGGGCCGATCGGCACAGAGGCACCGCAGCCCCCGCCGCCGCCTGCCCTGGTGCGCACCACCATTTTACCTGGGCTTACCGTCAGCATCAGCCGTACGTATCACGTGGGCCACGTCCGCCCCTGACTCGCCACTGACCTGCCTGCTTCGGTGCCGCAGGCCCGCGTACCTTTACTCGTTGCACCGCGCCGTCCCCGAGCTCGGAATTGAGCCGGCGAACCAGCTGAGCGGCCAGCAGGCGGACCTGCGTCGCCCATGCCGTGGAGTCGGCCGTCACCGTCAGCTCGCCGTCGGCGAGACCGTCCGGCTTGGTATGCGCCGCCAGATCAGGGCCGACAATCTGCGCCCAGCGCCCGAAAACGGACCCGGCGGCCGCGGCCAGCTGCCAGCCCTGCTGGTCGATCAGGCCCTCGATTGCGGAGTTCAGCGGCTGCGGATCATCCCTGCGCGGCCGGCGCCGGGACCTGGGCGCTGCGGGCAGCCCGGCTGCGTGCTCCTGGCCAGGGCCGCCTTGCTGGCTGCGCGTGCTCCCGGCCTGGCCTGCGGACTGCCCGGGCCGGTTGCCTCTCGCCAGCGAGTCAGCCCGGGCACTGGCGAGGGCCTCAGCGGCCAGCCGCGCCCGCTCCGATTCGTCAGGCACGGGTCACCTCCCCGCCCGCTACCGCGAATCTCGCCCCGGCCAGCCGGGCCGGGACGTCGGCGGTCACCGCGGCGGTGACCAGCACCTGCTCGGCGCCGACGACCAGTTCGGCGAGCCGTTCCCGGCGGCCTTCGTCAAGCTCGGCGAAGACGTCGTCGAGCAGCAGGACCGGATCCTCGCCGCCGCTCCGCAGCAGTTCATAGGCGGCGAGCCGGAGCGCGAGCGCCAGCGACCAGGACTCGCCGTGGCTCGCGTAACCGCGCGCGGGCAGCTCGCCGATCCGCAGCTCAAGCTCGTCCCGGTGCGGGCCGACCAGGCAGACGCCGCGCTCCAGCTCGGAGCTCCGCGCGCGGGCCAGCGCGGCATGCAGCTCGGCCGCGATCTGGCGGGCGTCCATGGCAGCGCCGCTGCCCGCTTCGTCTCGGCCTGGATTGAACGGCTGCCGGTAGCTTATGCCGGTTTCCCTCGCCTGACCCGCCACCTTGCCATAGGCCGCGGCGACCAGCGGGCAGATCGCCCCGACCAGGGCCAGCCGGCCCGCAGTGAGCTCGGCGCCCGCCCGCACCAGCTGCTCATCCCACGCATCCAGCGCGCTGGGCACCGCGCCCCCGCGCGCCCTGGCGGACTTCAGCAGCGCAGTGCGCTGCCGCACCACCCGCTCGTAGTCAGCCCGCACGCCCGCATATCGCGGCCTGGTCGCGACCAGCAGGTCATCCAGGTAGCGCCGCCGCTGGTCGGGATCGCCCTTGACCATGGCGAGGTCTTCCGGCGCGAACAGCACGCACCGCAGCGTCCCGAGCACTTCACGTGGCCGTGGCACCGGCACCCTGTTCAGCCGGACCCTGTTGGCCTTACCCGGGTTGACCTCGATCTCGATCAGGCTGTCGCGGACCTCGGACGCCACAGCCGCCCGCAGGATGGCCCGCTCCGCGCCGCGGCGGATCAAGGGCGCATCGGCTGACACCCGGTGGCTGGCGAATGTCGCCGCGTAGGCGGCCGCCTCCACCAGGTTGGTCTTGCCCTGCCCGTTCGCGCCGGTAAATGTCGTCATTCCGGGCCCCAGCAGCACGTCCGCCGCGGCATAGCAGCGGAAGTCGGTGAGCGCGAGCCGGGTCAGGTGCACGGCTGTGAGGTTACATCGCGCTGCCGTCGGCCGGCCCGCGCTGCGCGGACGCTAGCCGCCGAGGCGGATCGGCATCAGCAGGTACCGGTAGTCCGGGTGGCCATCGGGACCCGGCTTACCTGTGATCAGCGCTGGCTTGCCTGGCAGGGTGAAGGAGATGCGCACTGTGTCGGAGTCGAGCGCCGACAGGCCGTCGAGCAGGTAGGCCGGATTGAAGGCGATCGAGAGGTCATCGCCCGCATAGCTGGCCTCGAGGACCTCCTCTGCCTGCGCTTCGTCGCCCGTCCCCGCTTCAAGGAGCAGCTGGCCGGCTGAGAACGCCAGCCGGATGGCCGTGTTGCGCTCGGCGACAAGGGCGACCCGCTTGACGGCCTCGGCGAGCAGCACAGTGGGGAGTTCCGCCGAAGATGTCAGCTCACTCGGCAGCAGTGCCTGGTACCGCGGGAACTCGCCGCCCAGCAGCCGCGTCGTGGTGCGCCGCCCGGCGCCTTCGAACCCGATCATGCCGTCTCCACCCGGCCCGTCGTCACCCGGCAGCGCCAGGGCGATCGACACCTCGGCGCCCGACGTCAGCGAGCGCGCCGTCTCGGCGAGCGCCCGGGCCGGAACGAGGACCGCCGCGGACAGGTCCGGCCTGGCCGGTGTCCAGCGCAGCTCGCGGACGGCGAGCCGGTATCGGTCAGTGGAGATCAGGGTCAGGGTCTCGCCCGCGATCTCGATCCTGACGCCGGTCAGCGCGGGCAGGGTGTCGTCCCGGCCGGCCGCCGTCGCCGACTGGCTGACCGCCGACGCGAAGGCATCGCTGCCGACCGAGCCCGCCGCGGGCGGCATCTCCGGCAGTATCGGATACTCCTCCTCAGGCATCGTCAGCAGCGTGAAGGTCGCGCTGCCGCAGGTAAGCACGGCGCGGCCGCCTTCGGAGGTGATCTGCACCGGCCGGGCCGGCAGACTGCGGCTGATCTCCGCCAGAAGCTTGCCCGAGACCAGCGCGCTACCCGGCTCTTCGGTGCTCACGGCGACGGTGGCCTGCGCCGAGACGTCGTAGTCGAAGCTGGACAAGGTGAGCTCGTCGCCCGCGTGCAAGCGCATCCCGGCAAGGACAGGGACCGTGGGACGGGCCGGGAGAGCCCGGGCGGTCCACGCGACCGCGTCGGCGAGGACGTCGCGGTCGAGCTGGATCTTCACAGGAAGACGCCTCCTGTTCTGGCTGTCGTGCCGATGAGCGGGCCAGCGGCAGAAGCTTCGCGGCGTTGTGCCTGCTTGGTACTTGGTATCTGAGTGAAATAAAGAAAAGTAGTCGTCATAGGGTCGGTGGAAGCTGGGGACATCTGACATTTGCGCAGCTGAGCGGCCTTGCGGGTGTCCACAGGCCCTGTTGCCGGCCGGCCCGCGGCGGTGACCGCGCTGTGGAGCGGTCCCGGCCAGACACGTGACGCCAACTGGTTACCCCCCGGCAAGCTGAGGTTTTCCTCCGGCTGTCCCAAGTCCGTCCACAGGGTTGTCCACAGCCTGTGTGCGCCGATTGTCGTGCCAGGCACTGTTATGGGAACCTTCACCCTTTCAGCGCCTGCTGCTTGATCCGGTTGGTCAGCTCGGTGACCTGGTTGTAGATCGAGCGCCGCTCAGCCATCAGCGATCTGATCTTCCGGTCCGCGTGCATGACCGTGGTGTGGTCCCGGCCGCCGAACTGCTGCCCGATCTTCGGCAGCGAGAGCTCAGTGAGCTCACGGCACAGGTACATGGCAATCTGCCGGGCGGTCACCAGCACCCGGGACCGCGACGTCCCGCACAGGTCATCGATGGACAGCCCGAAGTAGGAGGCGGTCTGGCCCATGATGGTCGAGGCGGTGATCTCAGGCCCCTGCGCCTCGGGGATCAGGTCCTTCAGCACGAACTCGGCCAGCTGGAGGTCGACGGACTGCCGGTTGAGGCTGGCAAATGCGGTGACCCTGATCAGCGCGCCCTCAAGCTCGCGGATGTTGGTGGAGATCCTGCTGGCGATGTACTCAAGAGCCTCGGGCGGCGCGTTGAGCCGGTCCTGTACTGCCTTCTTGCGCAGGATCGCGATGCGGGTCTCCAGCTCCGGCGGCTGGACGTCGGTAATCAGTCCCCATTCGAACCGGCTGCGGAGCCGGTCTTCCAGGGTGACCAGCCGCTTGGGCGCCCGGTCGCTGGAGATCACGATCTGCTTGCTGGCGTTGTGCAAGGTATTGAAGGTGTGGAAGAACTCCTCCTGGGTTCCTTCCTTGTTCTCCAGGAACTGGATGTCGTCGACCAGCAGCACGTCGACGTCCCGGTACCGCCGCCTGAAGCCGTCTTGCTTACCGTCCCTGATCATGTTGATGAAGTCGTTGGTGAACTCTTCCGAGCTGACGTAGCGGACCTTGACGCCCTGGTAAAGGCTCTGTGCGTAGTGACCGATGGCATGGAGCAGGTGCGTCTTGCCGAGCCCGGAGTCCCCGTAGATGAAGAGCGGGTTGTAGGCCTTGGCAGGTGCCTCGGCCACCGCGACAGCGGCAGCGTGGGCAAACCTGTTGCTCGAGCCGATCACGAAAGTCTCGAAGGTGTACTTGGGGTTCAGCCGGGCCTGTGCCGGACGGGGGCCGCCGTGGCCGGGCCCGGCCAGGCCAGCTCCCGCGGCGTCGCCAGGCGCTCCGGCAGCGGCCGGGTGCCGGGCACCGGGCAGGCCCGCACCCGGGTGCGGGAAGCCGGGCCCCTGAGCCGGGCCGTCGGCGGCCGTCGGCCCGCCGGTGAACGGCGGCCGGCTTGGATAAGCCTGCTGGCCAGGGTAGGCCTGCTGGCCGGAATATGCCCCGGGGGCCCGGTAAGCCTGCTCGCCTGGGTAGGGCTGCCGGGGCGGGTAGGCCTGCTGGTCGGCAGCCGGGTAAGCCTGTTCCTCCCCGCTGGGGTAGGCTTGCCGGCCCGAATAGGGCGGCTGCTCGCCGGAATAGGCCTGGGACCGTGAGTAGGCCTGCTGGCCCGGGTAGGCCTGGCCGTCTGGGTAAGACTGGCCATCCCGGTACGGCTGGCCGTTCGGGAAGGCCCGGCTGAAGCCGGTGTCCGCACCAGGAGCGTCGGCTGCCTGGCGCGGCTCACTGGCACCAGCGGCCAGCTCGCCGCCCGCTGGGTCCGGCGCGCCCGCGGCGGGATGCGGGGCGGCGGGTCCGGCGCCCCCGGCCATGACGGCGGCAGGATCGACAGTGACCGCGAGCTGGATGCTCCGCCCGAGTTCCCTGGACAGCGCATTGGTGATCAGGGCCCGCAGCCTGGTCTCCAGCTGCTCCTTCACGAACTCGTTCGGAGTGGCGATCAGCGCCGTATTCTCGACTAGGCCAAGCGGCCTCGTCAGCTGCAGCCATGCCCGCTGAGCTGGCTCGATGTGCATTTCGGCAAGCTCTTCCAGAGACCGGGCCCAGACTTTCGCGAGGTCTGTTTCGCTCATCGGCAGGTCACCTCGCGCCCCCCACATGTGATCAACAGGTTTATCCACAGGTTGTGCACGTTGCATATTTCCGTGCGTGGCCGCTCATCTGTCGTCGGGTTTGCGGGAGGCCGACGATCACCAGACCCCGGAGCCCCGCGTCCGGGACCGCTGTCCACAGCCTAGGGCCCGGCCTCCGCGCCCGTTCGGTAAACAGAAAGTGTCACCCGCGGTGATGGAGCGGGCCGGCGGTAGTGGCGGTGGGCCGCCGGTTTGACCATCAGCGGCCTGGCCGCGTAGCGTTCTGAGGTCCGGCCACACCCGGCGCCAGTTCAGCGTGGCATCAGCCAGGCGTGGCGGCCTGAGACCTGCACCCGTATCTGGAGTCCCCAGTGAGCAAGCGTACGTTCCAGCCGAACAACCGCCGCCGTGCCAAGACGCACGGGTTCCGGCTGCGCATGCGCACCCGGGCGGGTCGCGCAGTCCTCGCCGCGCGGCGCCGTAAGGGACGCGCGCGGGTCAGTGTCTGACCAGCGCCTGCGGCGAGCGGTGAGCCCCGGTGCTGCCTGCCGCCTCCCGGATGCGTCTGCGGTCGGAGTTCGCCCAGGCGGTCCGGGCGGGCAGCCGCGCCGGGCAGCCGTTGCTCTCGGCGCATCTGCTAGCCCGCCCCGGTCACCATGAGCCGGCCCGGGTCGGCTTCGTCGTGAGCCGCGCCGTGGGCGGTGCTGTCGTACGCAACCGGGTCCGCCGTCAGTTGCGCCATCTGGCCCGGCGGTACCTGGGCTCGCTTCCTGACGGTAGCCTGTTGGTGGTACGCGCGAATTCCCGGACCGCGGCCGCACGCCAGGCGGATCTCGCCGCCGAACTCGACCTGGTAATCGGAGCATTGCTTCGGCGGCAAGGTAAGGCGCTGCTTCGGTGACCAATATGGCACAGCTACCAGCAATGGACCGGCCGTCGGCCGTGGCCCGGGTACTCGTTGTGCTCCTCACCGGATACCAGCGCTTCATCAGCCCACTGCTGGCACCCCGGTGCCGGTTCTACCCGTCCTGCAGTGCCTATGCGCTGGAAGCGGTCCGGGTGCATGGCGCACTGCGCGGCTGCTGGCTGGCTGCCGCCAGGCTCGGCCGGTGCCATCCGTTCCACGCGGGCGGCATCGACCCGGTGCCGGCCCGCGCTGCCAGGGCGGCGGGAACAGTGCCCGGTGCAGAAACCCAGACGTTGCCGCTCAGATCGCAAGGGAGCTAGCTGGTGGGCAATCCACTGAACCCCCTCTACGACGCCGTCGCCTGGGTGCTCAAACAGATCTATGCCGGCCTGAGCCCGGTGTTCGGCGCGAGCAGCGGCTGGACCTGGGCGCTGTCGATCGTCATCCTCGTGGTCCTGATGCGGCTGATCATGGTGCCGCTGTTCATCAAGCAGATGCACACCACGCGGGCGATGACCGCGCTCGCCCCGCAGCTGACGGCCCTGAAGAAGAAGTACAAGAACGACAAGCAGTTGCTCAACACCGAGACGATGAAGCTCTACCAGGAGGCGGGCGTCAACCCGCTGATGGGGTGCCTCCCGGTCGTCGCCCAGCTGCCGGTGTTTTTCGCGCTCTTCAGCGTCCTGCGGGCGATCGCGGAGTGGACGGTCGGGCAGACGCCGAAGTACGGGCTGACCAGAGAGATGATGGTCAGCGCCAAGCACGCGAAGATCCTCGGTGCGACGATCGCGGACAAGTTCCTGTTCTCGCACGGGGTGCCGTTGCACGCCAAGGCCGTCATCCTGGGCGCGGTCCTGATCAGCATGGTCACGACCTACCTGACAGTGCGGCAGAGCATGAAGCGCGGCATGATGCCGGCGGCCAGCCCGGACAATCCGATGGGCCAGTCGCAGAAGTTCATGGCGTACATCATGCCGCTGTTCGCGCTGTCCGGCCTGTACTGGCCGTTCGGGCTGGTGCTCTACTGGGTGACCACGAACCTCTGGACTCTGGGCCAGCAATACATGCTGCTGAAGAGGTACCCGACGCCGCCGGGCGGCGCAGCCACAGCCGGATCTCCCGGGACCGCGGGTGCGCCTGCCCTGCAGCCGCCACGGCCGCCTGCCCCGCCCGCGGTCAGCCCGAACGGAGCTGCCTCGGCGAACGGCACCAAAGGTGCGAAGGCCCTGCCCGGTCAGGCCAAGCCTGGCGCGGACGGCCGCAAGCCGCGTAGCCGCACGGGCGGTTCCGGTGCGGCGGGTGCTGCTGCGGGCGGGTCGTCCGGGCGGGCTGCCCAGCCGCCCGCCAATGGCGGCGGGATGCTGCGCAAGTTCGGCAAGGGGCGGGCCGATGCTCCGCCCGAGCCGGTGGCTCCCGAGGTTAAGCTCGTCCGGCAGCAGCGACAGCGACAGTCACGCAGTAAGCGCTCTGGCAAGCGGTGAGAGCGGGGCCGGAGCCGGGCTGCTGCCCGCGCGGCCCTAAGTTGCTGTAGCACTACTCGAGGACCCGAACGTAGGAGGGCCTGGTTGTGAGCCATCGGGACAACGCGGTCGCTGAGCCTGGCGGACCGGCTGAGGAGCAGGATGCTTGGGAGCAGGGCTCCGGCCAGGAGCCCGAAGCTGCCACAGCCGGCTTCGTGGCGAGCGATCCCGGCGATTCGGGCTCTCCGGATCTTGCCGGTCCGGAGTCTGCGGCGGACGCAGACGGGCCGGCCGCAGCGGGAGCCGGGACGCAGTTCGAGAACGGGGCGGCTCCCTCAGGCGGGACGGACGCGGAAGCCGGGCGCGACGCTGACGGCATGGACGCGGAGGCCGGCCGCGACGATGACGGCGACGGTAGCGACGCGGAACTCGATGAGGGCCAGCAAGCCAGCGCCGGGGAGGACCGGCGCGAGGTGGCCGACCTCGAGCTGGAAGGCGAGATAGCGGCCGACTACGTCGAGGGCCTGCTGGACGTGGCGGATCTGGATGGCGACATCGACATGGACGTGGAGGGCGACCGCGCCCTGGTGTCTGTGGTGGGCGCGACGCTGGACGAGCTCGTCGGCCCGAGGGGCGAGGTCCTGGAAGCCCTCCAGGAGCTGACCAGGCTGGCGGTGCACCGGCAGACCGGAATGCGCACCAGGGTCATGCTCGACGTCGGCGGTTACCGCCAGCGGCGCCGCGCCGAGCTCGCCGAGACCGGCCGGGAGGCCGCCGAAGAGGTCAGGCGGACGGGCGCGCCGAAGAGGCTGTGGGCAATGAACCGGTTCGAGCGGAAGGTCGTGCACGACGCGGTCGCCGCGGCCGGGCTGCAGAGTGAGTCGGACGGCGAGGAGCCCGATCGCAAGGTGGTCGTTCTTCCTGCGGACTGAGTCAGGCGGGCCGGTCGCCGGGCATGCTGACGGGCTTCCGGACCAAGCACGGGAGCTCTTCGGCCCGGCCATCGGCGTCGCCGGGCGGTACGCTGCCATGCTGGCCGGGCCGGGGCTGGAGGGTGGCCTGATCGGGCCTGCGGAGGCCGCGCGGCTCTGGGACCGGCATCTGATCAACTGCGCGGTCGTCGCGGACCTGGTGCCGCGCCCGTGCTCGCTTGTGGACCTCGGTTCGGGCGCCGGGCTGCCCGGCCTTGTCCTGGCCATGCTGCTTCCCGATGTGCAGGTTGTATTGCTGGAGCCGATGGCCCGGCGGGTTTCGTTCCTGGCGGAGTGCGTCAGCGAGCTTGGCCTCCGCAACGTCGCGCTGCAGCGCGGCCGCGCCGAGGAGGTCGCCGGGCACCTTGCGGCGGACGTGGTGACGGCGCGCGCGGTCGCTCCGCTTGACCGGCTGGCCGGCCTGGCTCTCGGCCTGGTCCGGCCGGGGGGCCTGGTGCTGGCGATCAAGGGAGCGGCGGCGGCCCAGGAGGTGACGCGGGCCATGCCGGTGCTCCGCCGGCTTGGCGCAGCCGACGTCGAGGTCGTCATCGCCGGTGCGGGCAAGGTCCGTGACACCGCGACAGTGGTGCGGTTCACGGCTGGCCCGGCGGCTGGCTACGGCGGAACGCCGGACCGGGCCGCAGCGGGCCGGACGAACGTGGCCGCCCGCCTGTCGGCCAGGCAGCGGCGCGCGCCGCTGTCCGGCGGCCGGGCCGGCCGCCGGAAGAGCCCGGGCTAACCGCCCGGCCCCCGGGCGGTTAACTTAGCGGTAAGAGTACCGGCGGCGGGCCGCCGGAGACCGGGCTGTGGCGCGCGTGTCAGCAACGCGGACGGCGCTGTGCGGCGGAGCAGCACTAACTGTGCGCGGGCGGCCAGGGATGTGCCGGCGAGGCTGACTTGCCGGGGCTGGCAGCGGAACGGTGGCGCGGCAGCCGCAGCGGATGCGGGAAACCTCGGCGCTCGCGGCGCGGGGCGGGAGGAGAGGAAGCTTGATGATGGCCCCCGGACCTGGCCTGGGCTGGCCGGAGCAGGCTGGCTGGCAGGGCCGCCCCGGGCGGCCGCCCCGGGATGACGGTGCGCCCGATCACCCGCGGGACACCGGGCCGGCCGAGCCTTCCTGCGCAGCCGGGCGCCCGGCGCCGGGCGGGCACGGGACAGGCGGGTCCGCGATGGCATGCGGGCTTGGCTGGCCTGTTGCCAGGCGGGTGGCGTTGCGGCCGGCCATGGAAAGCGAGGGCCGCGATACGGTCTCATGGAGCGGCCGCGACGATCCGGCCCGTGCCGCGGGCAATCGGGCGGCCGCGCCGGACAGCCCGGGGCAGGCCCGGCAGGCGCGCCACAGCACTGCGGACGCCGTTTCACGTGGAACCACCGCGCATCGCGAGGGCGGCGCTGCGGTCTGGCAGGAAGACGAGACGGGGCAGGAGAGCGAGACTGACATGGCTGAAGGTCGTGCGCCGGCGAGCGCCGATCAGGAAGTTCCGGGCCCCGGAGCCGAGGCGGGCGCCACCAGGGCGCTGGCCGGCATTGGCCGCCACGCCGGTCCCGCGGCCGGCCTCGGTACCGGCGAACCCGGCCTCGCGGGGCCGCCGGCCGGGGGCGTCGCGCTTGACACTCCGATCGCCCGCGCCGCCCGGGCTGCACTGTCCGCCCGCGGTGGTCAGGCCTGGCCACGGCCGAGGTCGTGCCGGATCATCACGATCGCGAACCAGAAGGGCGGTGTCGGCAAGACGACGACAGCGGTCAATCTCGCCGCCGGCCTGGCGCTGCATGGCGCGAGGGTCCTCGTCATTGATCTTGACCCGCAGGGCAATGCCTCCACCGCGCTTGACGTCGAGCATCATGCCGGAGTCGTGTCCATCTATAACGTGCTGGTGGAGGGCCAGCCCCTGGGCGCGATCGTGCAACCGGTGGCGGGCATCCCGCAGCTCTATTGCGCGCCAGCGACGATTGATCTCGCGGGCGCGGAGATTGAGCTAGTACCGCTGGTGGCCCGGGAGTCGCGGCTGGCGAGGGCGGTGGCCGGATACGACGCCTCAGACCTGGACTACATCTTCATCGACTGCCCGCCGTCGCTCGGGCTGCTGACCCTCAACGCCCTGGTCGCGGCTCCTGAGGTGCTGATCCCGATCCAGTGCGAGTACTACGCGCTTGAGGGGCTGGAGCAGTTGCTGCGTACTGTGGAGCTGGTCAGGAGCCACCTGAATCCCGGCCTGGCGGTCAGCACCATCCTGCTGACCATGTTCGACGGGCGGACCCGGCTGGCCTCGCAGGTCGCTGACGAGGTCCGCCAGCACTTCGGCGAGATCGTGCTGGGGCCAGTTATCCCGCGCAGCGTGCGGGTCTCCGAGGCGCCAAGCTACGGGCAGTCCGTGATGACCTACGATCCTGGGTCAACTGGCGCGGTCGCCTACATGGATGCGGCCAGGGAGATGGCCCATCGGAACGCCAGGTCAGGCAGGACCAGCTGAAGCAACCAGGCCAGGTCGGTGATGTTGGTCAAATTTGTATTCGATTTATGCCCTGGAAATGGTCATCTATCGTTACTTCTGCCAGCCGCCCTGGCGAAGGGGATAGGGTCTGTAGCCGAGCGGGGCCGCTACAGTATGGCTGCGGGGCATTGAGCAGTTCCTGATATGACGAAGCTCAGCTGGCGGTCCCGCGACCGGTAGCGGGGGCGCAGAACGAGGAGAGGCGATGCCTCAGCAGAAGCGGGGCCTGGGCAAGGGCCTTGGCGCGCTCATCCCGACGGCTCCGTCGGCTCCCGGGACCCGTGCCGCTGGCGTCCGGGCCGCTGGCGTCCGGGCCGGCGGGGATCAGGCTGACGCGGGTGCTTACTTCGATGAGATCCCGGTCGGCACGCTCAGCGCTAACCCGCGCCAGCCGCGCCAGGTCTTCGACGAGGAATCCCTTGAGGAACTGGCCGCCTCCATCCGCACGGTCGGCCTGTTGCAGCCGGTAGTCGTCCGCGTGGTGCTGCCGGGCCGCTACGAGATCGTGATGGGTGAACGACGGTGGCGCGCCTGCCAGCTTGCCGGGCTTGAGCTCATCCCGGCGATCGTGCGGGAAACATCCGACGACGACCTGCTGCGTGATGCGCTGATCGAGAACCTGCACCGCGAGCAGCTCAATCCCCTGGAAGAGGCGGCTGCGTACCAGCAGCTGCTGGACGACTTCTCGGCCACGCACGACGAGCTGGCCCGGCGGGTTGGGCGATCCCGCCCGCATATCTCGAACACGATCAGGCTGCTGAACCTGCCGGCCGGGGTGCAGAAGCGAGTCGCTGCGGGTGTACTCAGCGCCGGGCATGCCAGGACGCTGCTCGCTGTCACCGACGTGGGCGCGCAGGAGCATCTGGCCCATCGCATCGTCGCGGAGGGGCTGTCCGTGCGGGCCGTCGAGGAAATAGTCGCCCTCGGCGCGCAGCCAGCGAAGGCGTCCCGGCGGCCAGCTTCCCGGCAGCCGGTCGCGCCTGGGCTGAAGAAGCTCGCGGACCGGCTGTCGGATGCCTTCGATACCCGGGTCAAGGTCGAACTCGGCCAGCGCAAGGGCAAGATCGTGGTCGAATTCGCCTCGCTCGAGGATCTGGACCGGATCGTGACCGCGATGTCGCCTGGCTGGGCTCCGTCGAGAAGCGCGTAGCCGCGGTGCAGCTGTAGCGAGCCCGGCGCCCCCAGCCCTGCGGTGAGTTTCACGTGAAACCTCATCCGGCCGCGGTGCTCGCCGGCCAGGGTCAGCCTGGGAACGGAATGCCACCGGCGCCACTCGGACAGCGGCAGCGCTCAGGCGAGGACCGCGCTGGCATGCTCGCGGACACTGGCGACGAACCCATCGACGTCACCGGTGCCGGTATCAAAGGCTGTCATCCACCGGACAAGCTGTTCCTGGTCATCCCAGACATGGAAGCTCCAGTCCCGCTGCAGCAACTCGATGAGCCCGGGTGCCAGCGCCGCGAAGACTGAGTTCGCCTCGACCGGCTGGTGCAGCCGCACACCCGGGATCCCGATGACGCCATCGGCCAGCCGCTGCGCCATCTGGTTGGCGTGCCGGGCGTTCTGCAGCCACAGCTGTCCGTCGAGCAGCGCGGCGAACTGTGCTGCCAGGAACCGCATCTTCGATGCGAGCTGCATCTGCTGCTTACGCTGGAAGGGCGCCGTGACCCCGAGGTCAGCGTTCATCACGACGACAGCCTCGGCGCAGACAGCGCCGTTCTTGGTTCCGCCAAAGCTCAGAACGTCGGCGGCGGCGGCCAGGTCAGAGAGCTGGCAGCCGAGGGACGCCGCCGCGTTGGCCAGCCGGGCGCCGTCGATGTAGAGATACAGGTCATTCGAGTGACAGAACTCGCCGAGCGCACGTAGCTCGGCCAGCGTGTAGCAGGTGCCAAGCTCTGTCGCCTGTGCGACGGCGACGGCGCGCGGCTGCACCCGGTGGGTGTCCCGGAGTCCGCCGAGGCGGGTAGCGACCAGCTCGGGGGTCAGTTTGCCAAAAGGCGCGGGCACTGGCAGCAGTTTGCTGCCCAGCATGCGTTCTGCGGCCCCGCACTCATCGACGTCGAGATGCGCGCCTTCCGGGCAGATGACTGCCTCGTACGGGCGCAGCATCAGGCTGAGCCCGAAGACGTTGGCGGCCGTGCCGTTGAAGACAAAGTAGACGCCGCCCTGGGCGCCGAAGGCCGCCGCAAGCTGATCCGCTACCCGCCTCGTCCAGGGATCGTCGCCGTAGGCGACGGTGTCGCCGGCATTAGCCGCACCGATCGCCTGCAGCACCGCCGGGTGGGCACCGGCGTGATTGTCGCTGCCGAAGCTCTTGCGGACAGAAGTCACCGGGTACTCCTTCATGTGGATAGCGGCCTGATCGAGCCTAGCCACTGCAACCATCGGCCGCCCGAGGCGGCCGATGGGGCCGGGCAATGCGGCACAGGTGTCCCGTTCGTCTCGGCAAGCCCGGCGAATCCTGGGTACGATGTCCTTAGCCCTGGCCGGGGGCGCGCGCCCCAAGGGACTGCGGCCATCCTGCTGGCCGGCCCTGGCGGGACCGTAGCTGTAGCGATCTCAGAGGTGCCCGTTGTCGCGCCGTCTTGCGAGCATCACGCTAGACAATCTTGACGATCTGCCGATCCGGTGCCGCCGCTGCGTCTTCTGGGAGCTCGATCCCGTCAGCTTCGCCCGGGCGAACGAGGAAGGCGATCCGGCGCTGGAAAAGGAAGCCTGGATCTCATCGGTCCTGCTCGAATGGGGAAGCTGCGGCAAGATCTCCTACGTCGACGGGGTGGCGGCAGGCTACATGCTGTATGCGCCGCCGCATCTGGTACCTCGCTCCATCGCTTTCCCCACCAGCCCGGTCAGCGCGGACGCCGTCCTGCTCATGACCGCCCATGTCCTCGGCGAGTTCGCGGGCGGCGGCCTCGGGCGGATGCTGGTCCAGGGGGCAGCCAAGGACATGACCAGGCGCGGGGTGAAGGCCATCGAGGCTTTCGGTGACCTCAAATGGAAAGGCACCTCGTGCGTGGTGCCGGCTGACTACCTGCTGGCCGTCGGATTCAAGACGGTCCGCCAGCATCCGCGCTACCCGAGGCTCAGGCTAGAGCTCAAGACCGCGCTCTCCTGGCGGGAAGATGTCGAGGTAGCTCTCGAGCGGCTGCTTGGCTCGATGACACCGGAGCGGGCCCTGCGCCTGGCCTAGCCGGCCGTGGCCGAACCGGGATCGGGCGGTACGCCGCGGTGGCGGCACTGGTATCCGGCCCGCGCCGGGCCGGCTCCGGCCGGGATCTGTCCGGCGACGTAACGGCGAACCGGGCCCTGCGCCAGCAGAGCCCGCTCCGGAGTTATCTGAG
>ODAK010000934.1_pt1 | contig 32923 bp, 31 predicted proteins | sample 1539591 | NCBI WGS metagenome assembly ODAK01 (sample SAMEA3539303, study PRJEB22396) | soil metagenome | biome: tundra; feature: field; material: soil | place: USA | collected 2010-05 | depth 0.15 m | reverse complement strand
GTCGCGTCGTGAGCGGATAGCCACGCAGACGGATCTTTCGCCAAAATCCGTGGCGCGTGCCGGAAGCGCCGTACCCTGAGCCAGAACCCCAGCGGTTCCGTGGTTGGTTTTTCCGCCTGGTGTTCCACTCCCCCAGGCGTCGTAGGCCGTTGTAGGCCGTTCTGACGCGTGCTGGTGAGCAGGAAGCCTGTTGGATCCCGGCAGGTGGCACATTTGAACAGTTGGAGGAGTCCATGGTGCGAGCCGCGCGCCCAGGCACCGATCGTGGCGAAGCCTCGCACTGGAGCGAACGAGCAGGGGCCCTCCTCGCCGCCGTGTTCCACGCCGGAGCGCTCGAGCAACGGCCGGTCCGCGACGTGCTGGCCGCCGTCAACCGGCATGATCCCGACGAGGCGCGGGCCTCGCTCGCGCGTCACGGGGCCGATCGGGCACTCGATCTCCTGGACGGCATCGGCGCCACCGAAGGGCGTGAACAGAGCGGGATCTGGTCCACGGCTTCGGGCGTGCTCGCCGGTTATCGGACCGATGCCGCTCTCGCCTCGGCACAAGGCCGGATCCTCGATGCAGCCGAGCTCGTAGGCAGCCGGGCGACACTGTACGTCTGCGCCGGCAGCGAGCATCAACGACACGCCGCCCCCCTTGTCGCAGGACTGCTCCGCGAGGTGCGGTCGGCCACCTATCAGTGCTCGCTTGCCGCGACCGTGGCCGGGTCCGGCGATGCAGGCAATGGCTGGACGGGAGGGTCTCGGGCACCTTCAGCGCCTCCACTTCTTCTCGTGCTGGACGAGTTGGCGAACATCGCGCCCCTCCACGACCTCCCGACGCTCGTTGCGGAGGGTGGCAGTCAAGGTGTCGTGACGTTGGCCTGCCTGCAGGACCTTGCACAGGCCCGGGCACGGTGGGAGCGAGAGGCGGACGGATTCCTGTCGCTGTTCGGGACCAAGCTCGTGTTTCCCGGCATCGGCGACACCCGGACCCTCGAGGCAGTCTCCCTCCTCGCAGGCGAGCACGAGGTGCCCACCACCTCGATCACCCGCGGGCCGCGCCGCAACGGGCTCGGCGGCTTTGCCCGGGGCACGACCCGGACCGTGTCGATGCGCAAGGACCACATCCTTCCTGTAGACGCCATCGCCCGGGGACATCGGGGATGCGTGCTCGGCATCGAGGGCGCGGAGCCCGGTTTCCTGCAGATGACGCCCTGGTACTCGAGCTCACCCTGGCGCGAGGCCGTCATGGCCGGCCGCGCGCGCGTTCTGAAGCGGCACGGGGCGGTCGTATCCGCTACTCCGGTCCGAGCGGTCACCTCAGGTCGCGACCGGACGGTCGGCTTGCACTGAGCCGTTCCCCTTTCGGTCCCGCTCGCCCGAGACCAGAGCAGTTCCCCGACCCGCGCCGGCCTGGGGGCGCCCCTCAGCGAGACCGGCCCGGCGCTTCCAGCGTGCGGCCACGCCGCGGCGCCGCCAGTTCGATCGTCCGGATGGCGTTGCGGAGCTTGAGCCTCGTCTCTGCGAGGTCGGCGGCGGCGGCAAGCCCTAGGGATCGCAGCGTGCTCCGATCCCCAACGGCATGCGCGTGGTCGTCGATCGACCAGCGGAGGCGGAAGGCCTCGATCGCCGTCGCTCCGGCGCGCCACGCCGAGCGATCCGAACCGCCCGACCGGGTCGCCCCGAGCTCCGAGACGAGGTGCCGCGGCCGGGCGACCTCTGCTGCTCGCCCGAGCCGTTCACCCGCTGAGCACTGTGGCGAAACGATCGCCACGTGGACACATTCGGTGGGCGCGACACCCGCGACACCGTTCGGCAGTGCGCCCAACACAACGAGCTGGCCACTCGGGCCCGGCCCTGCGCGCCACCCTGCCAGCCGGCCTGCCAGCCGACGCGCCTCGACAACCTCGTCGGGCGAGCCGCCGGCGTCCCGGACCGAGGCACGCAACGAAGCGACGACCGCGTCGTCGCTCGCCACCACGAGCGGCCGCTGCCCCGATTCTCGGCCCCGCTGCCAGGTCTCGAGCAGTGCCTCGCGCGCGGCGGGGCCATCGGCGACGACAAGGACTTCGCGTCCAGCAAAACAATGCCTTTCCGGCACACCCGCCCCGCTCACCGCGACGCTTGGCGCATCAGAGCGGCCGACGTGCGCGAACCCAGCGAGATCGGGCGCAAGGATCGCGGCCGTACCGAACCGGGCACCGAGCCCTGCCGATGGTGCGACCAGGATCACCCGGCCTCCGCCTGCCAGCGACGACTCGACGACCGACGCGAGCTCCCACGGCCCCATGCGCTGCGCCTCGGCCACGACGACGATGCCGGTCCGCGGGCGACCCGGCGGCACGTCGCCGACCGCCGTCGTCTCGATGCCGGTGACCGCCTCGAACGAAGCCGCGGCCGGACGGCCGGACGCGACCGCGCTGACAGGCGCGCCCGGACGCGACGAGATCCCGCCGATCGCGTCGAGAGCCGCGAGCCGCCCACCGGGGCGATAAGCCAGAAGCTCAACTGTCTCCGGGTGGTCGCGTACGAGCTTCGTGAGCTTCTCGTGGATCTCGAGAATCGCAGGCGTCGTGTAGAGAGGCTCGGCGACACCTCCCGGGATCCCCCGCCCGGAAGTGCCCTTGAGGGCCCGGCCGGGCGAATGGGACGGCACCGGGACCGCGATGACACGACCCTCGGCCACGAGATCTTCCACATCACGCTCGACCTCTGAGACCGGGGCGCCAAAAGGCAAGGAGGCACAACGCGCCCGGACGAGATCACCTCGCCTGCACGTGCCGTCCCGGGCGGTAACGCCGTGCTCGCCGAGGGCTCGCTCGGCCCACGGGCTTTCGAGGCGGGCCTCCGACTCACCCGTGGCGACCGGTTCTGGCCAGGCGGCGGGCAAGCGCCCGGTGACCGCGGCAAGCCGGGCGTCGGAGACACCGAGCCGGTACGAGCGTTCACGCCAGCCCGCCACGAGCTCGTCGTAGGGGGTCCCCAGATCCTTGTCCGGCCTCGTCTTCACCGAAGCGATGCGCGCAGCCCGTGGACCGGACCGACCCGCTTGCTCAAGGGCCGTTTCGATGTCGGCCGAGCGACGGGAGAAGGCTCGCCTAACGCTCGGGTCGATGCCGGCTAGGTCGGCCCAAGCGCCTTGGAGCTCGCGCCAAGAGACACCCAAGCGGCACGTGAGCTCGGAGCGCAGTTGCGTCTCGTAGAGGTCGCGGGCCGTGCCCAGCTCGAGGAAGAGCCCACGGGCGTCGAGTGCCGACCAGCGGCCATCCGGTCCCGGCGCGAGATTCGCAACGAGCACGTGGCTGTGAAGGTGGGGATCAGGTGCCCGGCTGGTCCGGTGGAGAAACGCCGCGGCTGCAAAGCCGCCGGCCGGCACCGACGACGGTGTCTCGCCACGAGCCAAGCTGCGCCGGACGCGGGCGCCACAGCGCTCCAGGTACCCGAGCGCGGCCGCCGCCGCTTCCTCGTGGCCGGCGCGCACCTGGCTCCGGACCTCCTCGGGACCGAGCGCATGCAGCACGCTCACCGACTTGGGGGTCGAGTACGTGCAGTCATAGGCGGCGACGCGGACACTGTCGTGGCGCGCCGAGAGCACCTCGCCCGTGACCGGGTCGACGCCGGCGAGCAGCGCACGCAGCCCAGGGCCGTCCACCGTCCCGACCAGGCCGAGCGCCGCCGCTGCCTGCCCGATCCAACGCCCCTCGGGCTCGACGAGGACTCCGGCTTCCTCCCGGCCGGAAGCCACGGTTGCCAGGTAGTACCCCTCCCTGCCTCGAGCCAGTTTGGCGACGCTCAGCACCCGCCCTGGTTACGCGCAGGGCCGACCGCACCACCTACCGGTTCGGGACGGGAACGACTACCGGCTGTAGCGGTCCAGGGCCCGCCGTGCAGCCCTCGCTCCCGCGTCGACAAGGGTCGGCGGCTCGAGCACCTCGGCCTCGGGTCCGAGCAGAAGGAGCAGGCGGCCGAACCAGCCATCCGCGTCGCTGACCGGGATGGTCGCAACGAGACGGCCGTCCACGGTCTCCTCGAGGCCGTGGATGACGAGTCCCTCCACGGCAAAACGCGCCTCGGACGGCAACACGACCGTCGCCATCACCGCCTCGGACGCCCCGAGGAGGGCTTCGGGCCTCGACAGCGCGTCGCGCTCTGGCTCGGAGAGCGAACCGACATTCTCGGCTGGCTGGCCGGCCGGCCGCACAGCCTGCACGCGATCGATCTGGAAGCGCCGCAGGCCACTTGCCCGGTGGCACCAAGCGTCCAGATACCACCTCCCTTCTCGGACGACGACCTGGTACGGGTCGACGAGGCGTGTCGAAGGCTCCGTCGCGGAGGCGCCGAAGTAGTCGATCTCGACCTGCTCGCCCGAAGCGACCGCCGCCCGGAGCGGGCCGAGCCATCGCGACGAGTCGACTTCCACGGCAAGACGTGACGATCCGAGCACTGCCTCAAGCTTGATGAGCGCGCTGGCGAGGTCCCCTTCGTCGTCGGCGCCCGGCACGGCGAGCAGCGCTCGGGCGGCCACGGCGAGGGCGAGGCCCTCCTCGGGGGTGAACCGGCGGGGATGCGCTAGCTCCCGGAGGCCCTCGGCGACAACACGGTCCTCGTCGATCAACAGGTCGATCAGCTGGTCGGGGGTGTACGGCGGCACGCCGCAACAGGCAGCCAGCTCGAGGTCGTGGAGCAGCTCGGTCGCGCTCACCGAGAAACGGTCAGCCAGATCCGCGAGCCGCGCCTCGCCCACTCTCGCGAGGTACACCAGGATCGCAAGCAGCCGGTTCAGCCGGTCGCCGGCCGTTGCCTGTGGCGCCGGCAGCGCGCGCTTGAGTGCCACAGCGTGATCATCGGGCGGGCCCGCCTCAGGCGGGGCTGCCTCAGGCGGGGCGGCTGCAGGCGGGGCTGTTGCGGCCGTCGGGGGCGCCGGTGTGCCCGGCGACGAGCGGGGGGCGCTCGCCGGGTGCGTTGCTCGCCGCGGGCGTGCCAGGTCTTCGAGTCGGCGGACGACGGCCGCACGCAGGTCCGGAGGGGCGAGCACCTCGGCCGTGTCGCCGAGACCCATGACCCAGTCGACGAACGCGCTCTGCTCGGGCGCGACAATCCGCAGGCGCACGACGCCGGACGGCTCCCAGGCCTCCACCGACCCGGCACCGAGTGTCGCGACCACGCTCCGGGCAAGCCGCGCGTCCACGACCATCGTCACTTCCACCGGGGGGGGCTCACAACCCTCGGCGTCATCGCCGCGTGGGCCCGCTGACCTGGCTCCAAGTTGCCATGGGAGGAAACGCACGGCTTCGGGCAAGTCGAACCCGGCCGGCAGCTCGAAGGCTTCGGACTCCCCGGGGACCGGCGCGTCCTCGAAACGGTCGACCCGGAATCTACGCAGCCCCGCGTCAGGCGCGGTCTTGTCGCGTCCTACGAGATACCAGGCCGTGAACTTGAAGGTGAGCCCGTACGGCTCCACTTCGCGGCGACGTCCCCTGTAGCCGAAGCGCACGATCGCTCGGTCCCGTACGGCTTGGTGAAGAGGTCCGAGAGCGGGCAGCGACGGCAGGACGGCGATCGGCGGGAGGCCCGGCTCAGGAACTTCTCCCGTTGCGCCGAGCTTGGCCACCGCATCCCGGCCTGCCGCGCCACCGAGTTGCACCGCGGCGACGGCAAAGCTCAGAGCCTGCTCCTCCTTCGGGTCGAGCCGAAGCTCGGGAAGGTAGTAGTCCTCCGGGTGAATGCGGTATCCGAGCTGTTCCTCGCCTGCCAAGGGCTCGACGCTGATCGGGATCCCGAGCTCACGAAGCGCCCGCTTGTCGCGTTCGAAGGCCTGGCGGCTTGCCTCCTTGCCTTCCGGGTAGCCCACCACCGTAGAGGCGATCTCTCGCAAGGCGAGTGGGCGTGACGCCTCCAGGAGAACCAGGACCAGGTTCGTCATCCGTTCGAGCCGGTCTGCTCTTCCTGCGTTCGCCACCTGTTGCATGGTAGGCCGAGACAGCCAAGGGACCTACCTTCCTACCTCCCGTTGCGCGGTCCGGGTCGCGACAATCCCGGCAGTGAAGCACTCGAGGGCATGCACAAAGTGCACGGTCCTCGGCGACCAGAAGTTGTCGAAGCCGTGTTGGGTGAGCGGCAGCTCGGCATAGGACACAGGCTGAGTGCTACGCGCCCGCAGCGCAGCAACGAACGCGCGGGCGCTCTGGACGGGGACGAGGACATCGTTGCGGCCGTGGACGACCAGGAACGGAGGCGCTGACTCACTCACCCTCGAGATCGGCGACGCCGCCGCGAACGCGTCCGCAGCGCCCTGCTCGAACACTCGCCGTTCCAAGATCGGCGTGAGGTTGGCGTTCCCGATCTTCTCGGGATCTACAAAGTCGTAGACGCCGTAGAGCGGGATGCAGGCCGCAACCGTGGTGTCCTCGTCCTCGAAGCCTGGCTGCCAGGCCGGGTCGTTGGCGGTCAGCGCCACGAGCGCCGCAAGATGGCCACCGGCCGAGCCTCCCGACACGAACACGAGACTGGGATCGCCTCCGTACTCGGCGATGTGCTTCTTCACCCACGCGAGCGCCAGCTTGCAGTCGAGGACATGGCGAGGCCACCTCGCCTTCGGGCTCAGGGCGTAATTGGCGGTCACGCACACAAAGCCCCTCTCGGCGAGATGCTTGAGCATCGGGATGCCCTGCTCGCGCTTGTCGCCCATCACCCACGCACCGCCGTGGAAGTACAGGAGAACCGGCGCTGCGACAGGCCCTTCAAGTCCCGCCTTGCGATAGATGTCGAGGCGATGGGCGTGGACCGCGTCGTCGGCGTAAGCGATGTTGCGGAGCCGTTCGACGCCTCGTGGCCGGATCGGCAGGGCCAGGACGACGCGGCGGGAGTCTTGCGGGCTCCAATCCCACCGCGGTACGACCTGGCCCGCCTCGACAAGTGCCGACTCGAAGTACCGACGCGACCGCAGGCCGGAGGCGAATTGTGCCACGAGGCCCGCGCACGCTATCGCGGCCAGCGCAAGGCCCACCCAGCCCGGCCAACTCCCGAAGCCGCCCCCTGACCCGCAGCCGACCGTCACGGCGACAACGACAGCAACGAAGTGCAGCGGCGCCTCGCCGACGATCCAGCTCGGGACGAAGGAGAAGCTCGAACCCACCGGGCCGCGAAGCGGCAGAAGGGAAGTCAGCGAGAGTACAAGCGCCACGACACCGACCGCGAAGCACGCCCAACTCACGCTGGCATGTTATCGATGAGCACAGTAGGGACTTTCGGCCCTAGGGTTCATGGCGAGCCGCGGCCAAGATGCGGTGGGAAGGTGACGATCGGAGTCACGCGTCGGTGGAGGGGGAATGAATTTGCTCGCAGCGCTCGTGCACCTAGGCGGGACCGGCAAGTACATCAGCTGGGGAGTGCTCCAGATCTCGCTCTCGAACCTGATCATCATCGCGGTGATGATCATCATGCTGGTGGCCGCGATCGCGCTGCCGTTCCCCAAGCATGAAACGAGGCGGAAGTGAGCACATCTCCCGCCGAAACCCTTGCTGCCGTCGCCGAGAAGGACACCTGGACCGGCAAGATCCGCGAGAAGGCGGTCGAGGCGCTCCCGCCGGAGCGCCTGCTGCCGGACCGCCAACCCGCCTACGTCGCCTCGTGGAGCTATGTCTTCGGAGCTTTGTCGATCGGGGCGTTCATCGTCGTGCTGCTGTCGGGCGCGGTGCTCGCCGTCGAAGGCCCGGCATGGTGGCACAAGTCCAATGTCGGGCTTTTCGTGAACTCGCTGCACATGTGGAGCACCGAGTTCTTCTTCATGTTCATGGTCGTTCACCTCTGGGCCAAGTTCTTCATGGCGGCGTGGCGCGGCAGGCGCAAGGCGACCTGGATCACAGGCGTGATCGCGTTCGCAGTCTCCATCGGGGCGGCCTTCACCGGTTATCTCTCCCAACAGAACTTCGACTCGGAATGGATCGGCACCCAGGCGAAGGACGGCATCAATTCCACGGGCGCCGGTGCCTTCTGGAACGTTCTCAACTTCGGCCAGATGCTCATGTGGCACATCGTGCTGCTCCCGCTGGTCGTAGCGATGGTGATCGGGCTCCACGTCCTGCTCGTCAGGCGCCGCGGCGTCGTTCCGCCTTTTGCTCCGACCGAGGCTCAGCTCGCAAAGGCCGGGCTCACGCTGACCACCACCGTCACGCCCACGGTGTCGCTGCCTCTGTTGCAAGAACCAGTGGAACCTTTGCCAACCGAGCAGCCCGTGCCGCAGGAGCCGGTGGCTGCGCCCGCTTTGCAGGAGCCAACGGCGCAAGCATCCACTCCGCAGGAGCCACCGCCAGGGCTGCCGCAGGAGCTGTTGTGGAACTTGCCGGAGGACCAGACATGAGCGTGACCAGTGCTTCGGACACCCCCCGTGCCCACAGGGCTCGCCGCTTCAGGCAGGACCGTGACGTCGTCGAGTGGCAGGGGGCCTACCGGCGCTACGACTTGGCCAAAGAGGTCCTCGTCTGCTTCCTCGTCGTTGTTCTCCTGACAGTCGTGTGTGCCATCGTGTTCTCGTCGCCCGACGAGCACCCGGTGACCGTGAAGTCGTGGTCGAACGCCGCTCCGGTGGACTTCGCCCAGACTGCGATGACCGAGCTCGACCGAACGAGCGGGGTTGCGACCTACGGGCCGCCGTACACGAATACGCCGGGCGCCGGCCAGATGCTCGGCCCGATCTCTACCGAGCGGTTCTTCGGAGTCAGGATCCCGATCGACACCGCCCAGGACTTCGTGCTGAAGCCGCTTGCGACCCTGCCGGACCGCCCGGCTCTCGGTGCTGCTCTTGCCGAGTACCAAGGCGCTCCGGCCGCGCAACGGGCGAATTGGGACGCCGCCTACGAGAACGTGGTCGCCAACGCGACCTTCTCCAATGGCCAGCTCGTCGTGAAGGGCGGCCCTTACGGCCCGGTTGGCGTTCTCATCGGCAACCTCGAGTCGATGGCACGAAGCGGGGCCCTTGACGGAGCCCTTCTCGAGTCGCCCCAGCTGTACGCGACCAACTACACCAACTCGCTCCTGTTCATCGCGGATGGCACATATCTGGCAGATCAGGCAGGCCTGCGTCATCTCCAGGGAGACCAGTGGGGGATGATGAACGAGACCGGGAACTTCCCGGGGCAGGCCTGGCTCTGGCTCTACACCTTGTGGTACCAGATCCCTCCGATGAACTCCTCCTCCAACGGAGACGTCGAGGTGTGGGCGATCATGATGGTGCTCACGGTGCTGTTGGCCCTCGTGCCGTTCATCCCCGGATTGAGGTCCATACCGCGGTGGCTGGGCATCTACCGCCTCATCTGGCGCGTTCACTACCGCTCGCTCGGCCCCGACATCATCTCGCAGATGCCTCCCGGTCGTCAGTCGCACCGCCGTTAGGGTCGAAGGGGACCAACGGAGGGCTCATATGGCTTTACGAGTGTTCTTGGTAGACGATCACGAGATCGTCCGAAGCGGCCTGCGGCGCATGCTCGAAGCCGACGGCGACATCGAGGTCGTCGGTGAGGCGGGAACCGCTGCCGAGGCGACGACCCGAGGTATCGCGCTCGGTCCCGATGTGGCGGTGCTCGACGTCCGGCTTCCAGATGGCGACGGCATCGAGGTCTGCCGCGAATTGCGCTCGCGGTTGCCTGGAGTCCAGTGCCTGATGTTGACGTCGTTTGCCGACGACGAGGCCCTCTTCGCCGCGATCATGGCCGGAGCGTCCGGGTACGTGCTGAAGCAGATCCGAGGCAATGACCTGCTGGACGCCGTGCGTCGAGTCGGGCGGGGCGAATCCCTCATCGACCCGTCGATGACAAAGCGTGTCTTCGACCGCCTTCGGGACGGGCCCACTCGCGACGAACGCCTCGAGCGTCTCTCGGATCAAGAGCGGCGTGTTCTCGACCTCGTCGCCGAGGGTTTGACGAACCGGCAGATCGCCGACCGCCTCTACCTGGCGGAAAAGACTGTCAAGAACTACGTCTCGAGCATGCTCTCCAAGCTCGGTATGGACCGGCGCAGCGAGGCTGCCGCCTACGCCGCCCGGCTGTCGGAGCGCCAGAGCGCCAGGGAAGCGGCCAGGCGAGCTGACGGGGGTGGCTTCGGCTCCGGTTCCTGAGCATCGGTGGGCCAGGCCAGTTGACCGAGCATCCGGAGTCCGTGGAAGCAGTTGCACACCAGGTGAGAGCCGCGTTGGAGACTGCGGATCTCTCGGCCCTCAGCGACGTCCTCGACCCCAACGTGCGGCGGGGGCCTCCAGGCGACCCGTCGCCTCCGTGTCAGACCCGAGCCGGTCTAGTAGTCGACATCGTCGGGTTTGATCAACGTAGCGAGACAGTCGCTCACGCCGAGGTGGCAGACGAGTAGTCCTCACTGGATTCCAGCCGTCTGTCGACGGACAGTCCCTCAAAACCCGAAGGGGGCTTCGCGCACGGTCCGTTGCGCTTCATCAGCGCCGCTCAGCGAGACTCTCGCGACCTGTTTCCGCCCGTAGAGGAACAACACGAGCTCCTGGGCACCGCCGCTGAGCGTCGCACGAGATTCTCCCCGGCGGGCGACGATCCGCACTCCGTCGGGCCGCTCGAGATCGAGGCCGACACCCCGGATCTTGCGCGTCATCACCCGGGACATCCGACCGAGACCGGCCCAGAGCGCTGCGTCGAGCTGCGGGTCGTTTCTCGGCTCGAAGCTGGGTGCCGCTCGGCGCACATCTTCGGTGTGCACGAAGAACTCGACGAGATTGACGATGTCGTCGAGCGGACGCCACAAGAGAGGAGGCCCGGATCGCACCTTGGCCACGAGGCCCGCATAGCCGTGGCGCCGCAACGCAGATGCCATCGATCCGGCGGTGAGCTCGCCAAGGGGTCCGCCGAGCAGGATCCCGGGCATTGCAACCGGGCGGCGCTCGCGCACGAACAGGTGAGCCGCGAGATCCCGAGTGAGCCAACCCTCGCAAAGCGTCGGCGCGACCTGGCCGGACTCGGTCAGCACATCACATAGACGGACCCGCTCTGATCGAGCGAGGTGAGATGCGGGCATATGGCTTCCTCCCGACGTTGCGCCCTGTGACGGTAGCGGCACACCATCAGCCTCGAGCCTCAATGCGGCTTCGCTCCGTTGCGCTCGACCACCCCCGCCTCGTGCTGCAACAACCATTCCTTCATCCAAAGTCCGCCGCCGTACCCGACGAGGCTGCCGTTGGAGCCAATGACGCGGTGGCACGGGAGCACTATCGCCAGAGGGTTCTTGTTGTTCGCCATGCCGACCGCCCGGCTCGCCTTCGGGTTGCCGATCCGGGCCGCCACGGACCCGTAGCTCTCGGTCTTCGCGTACGGAATGTCCGCCAGCGCCCGCCAGACCTGAAGTTGGAAGGCCGTCCCCTCCGGAACGAGGGGCAGGTCGAATTGCGTCAGCTCTCCGGCAAAATATGCCTCGAGCTGCTCAACGGCCTTGGCCAGCGGGGCGCTGGCCGACTTCCTGGCCGAAGTGGCATCGTGAGCGGCGAACAAGCCGGGGAGGTGAAGCTCGCGAAGGCCTGAGTCGTCGGCGACGAGAAGTATCTCGCCGATCGGCGCCTTGTAGGTGGTCCAGTAGACGGGTCGTCCGGCGTCCCCGGTCCCGGTGGCGGTTGTCTGCTTAGTGCTGAGTGTCATGCCGCTTGCTCCTTCTTCGCCGCCAGGCGGCGGTCGGTCGTGTCCCGTCCGGAGCTCATCGGACCGGACCACAAGTACTGCAACGCATACGAGCGCCACGGCCGCCACGCCTCGGCCATGGATGCGGCGCTGCGCGGGTCACCCGGAAGCCCACGCGCCTCGAGGGCTCGCCGGACCCCGAGATCGGTCGGCAAGAACGCGTCAGGATCACCGAGCGCGCGCAGGCGAATGTATGCCACGGTCCACGGCCCAATGCCGTCAATGGCGAGCAGCCGGTCGGCGACGGCATCCCGGTCGGCACCGGCATCGAGGATCACCTCTCCTGACGCGAGGACAGACGCGAGCGCGATGACAGCTCTCGCCCGGCCAGCGGGCATCGGCAGTTGCTCGGGCGCTAGCGTCGCGATCACCGCCGCGCTCGGGAACAAGCATGTCAGCGAGCCAAACGCATCCGCCAGCTTGCGCCCGTGCTCAGCTGCAAGACGGCCCGCGACCGTACGGGCGCCGGCCACGCTGACCTGTTGGCCGAGGACCGCCCGGAACGCCAGCTCATCACCATCGACGTGCCCCGGCGTCCTGAGACCCGGCATCGCCGCGACCGACGGGCCGAGAACGGGATCGGCCCCGAGCGCCGCCACGACCGCGACCGGATCGGCATCGAGGTCGAACAGCCGGCGCAGCCGGCGGACGGCTGCCGTGAGGTCGCGGACGTCGTCGAGGGCGAGCTGGCACTGCAAGTAGCCATGAGCACCTGCATCGCCGCTTAGCTCGGCTACAGCGGACCCGTTCGGCAAGGAGAGTGTTCGTCGGTAATGCTCCAAGTCGCCCTCCTCGACTCCGGGGATCGCCCGGGCGGCAAGGAAGCCGAAAAGCTGCGCCGGCTGGAACGGGGAACGATAGGCAAGCCTTAGGGCGACGGTGCCCGGCGCGGCCGGCCAAGCACAAGGCGCCCCACGCCGGGCGGCCGAGCGGGCCCTGAGCGCGGTCGGCGCGAGGGCGAAGACCTCTTGGATGGTCTCGTTGAACTGGCGAACGCTCGAAAAGCCCGCCGCGAAGGCGATCTCGGCGGCGCGGAGCGCTGTCGTCTCGAGCAGGATCCGCGCAGTCTGAGCACGCTGGGCCCGCGCGAGCGCCAACGGGCCCGCTCCCACCTCCGCGATCAGCAGCCTGTTGAGATGTCTCTCGCTGTAGCCGAGCCGGCGCGCCAGTCCCGGCACGCCGTCCCGGTCCACGACACCGTCGGCGATGAGGCGCATCGCGCGGCCTACGACGTCGGCACGACGGTCCCATTCGGGTGAACCGGGGGTCGCGTCCGGCACGCATCGCTTGCACGCCCTAAAGCCCGCCCGCTGCGCCGCCGCCGCGGTCGCGAAGAAGCGCACCCTCGTCGGCCGGGCAGGCGGTGACGGGCAGCTCGGCCGGCAGTAGATCCCCGTCGAGGTGACCGCAACGAAGAACCAGCCGTCGAAACGGGCGTCGCGGCTCCGCACCGCCGAGTAGCGGGCGGCGTCGTCGAGTAGCGCCGATGTCGCGGCCCGTGACGGCTCACTCGTGGTCGTCGTCTCCCCCATGCCCCGAGTCTGTCAGGTGCCCGGCCCCGAGTCTGGCGGAAATCGGACAGAGGCATGAAAGCCAGATGCGGGCACTTATGCTGCCAGGATGGACAACCTGGTTGTGCGGCCGATGACCTCGGGCGAGTTCGAGGTCCTCCGATCCCGGCTCGTCCGTGAATACGCGGCCGAGCACGTGCGCGCCGGCAACTGGATCGAGGACGAAGCAGAGGCGCGCGCTGCCGAGCAGACCGACGAGCTCCTGCCCCGAGGCGTCGACACCCCCGGCATGCTGCTGCTCATGGCCGAGACGGCCGATGGCAAGCAGATAGGACATGTCTGGGTGGGTCTTGAGCGCCGCCCCGGCTTTCCGGGTGCCTGGATCTACTCCATCGAGATCGCGCCGGACCAGCGCGGCAAGGGCTATGGCCGCGCCCTGTTGCTAGCCGCCGAACAGGAGACGGCGCTGCGCGGCGTGAAGGCGATCGGCCTCAACGTCTTCGGGCCGAACACGGTTGCCCGCAATCTCTACGAGTCGGCGGGCTACCAAGTCGCATCCCTACAGATGCACAAGGCGCTGTCGCCACCCGGCTGAACGACGCAGCCCTCGTGCGGCTTAGCGTCTCGGGAGTGCGAGTCCTCGTTTCCTGTTCGCTCGGAGGCGCAGGCCACTTCAACCCGTTGCGCCCAGTCATCGACTCGCTCTGCAACAGCGGTGACGACGTGCTCGTTGTCGTCCCGCCCTCGCTCGAGGCACGAGTCGCAGAGTGCGGCTACCGGGTCCGAGTGGGCGAAGAGCCACCTGCAGAGCAGGTAGCGGACATCCGCGACGCAATCGCGACCGCGCCCCAGGCGATGGCTGCAGTCGTTTCGGAACGTGAACTGTTCGGTCGGCTGTGCACCGCGGCGATGCTCCCCGCAATGGAGGCCGCGTTCGCCGAGTGGCAACCAGAGCTCGTGCTCCGGGAGACGTGCGAGTACGCGGCAGCCGTCGCCGCCGCTCGGCGAGGTATCCCGCAGGCTCAGATTGCCATCTCCCAGGGCGAGACGGAAGCCTCCGCGCTCGGCACGGCGGCGCCTGTGCTCGAGGCCTACGAGAGCGGGGTCGTTGGACAGATCCGGTCCTCGCCCTACCTGACGCGCTTTCCCGCCTCGCTCGACCCGACTTGCTACCCGGATACCCGCCGCTTCAGGGAGCTGCCCCGTCACGACGTTGCCAAACTGCCGGAATTCTGGGGCAGTGAAGCGTTCCCGCTCGCCTATCTGACTTTCGGCAGCGTCACCGGGTACATGCCAATAGCAGCAGATGTCTACCCGGTCGCGCTCGAGGCAATGAAGGACCTTCCGCTCAGGGTGCTGCTCACCGTCGGCAACCGGACCGACATCGCCGGGTTGGGCCCTATCCCCGAGAACGTCCATGTTGAACCTTGGGTGTCGCAGGACGACATCTTCCGCGAAGCAAGTCTGGTGATCTGCCATGGAGGTTCGGGAACCACGTTCGGGGCATTGGCCGCCGGCCTGCCTCTCGTGATCGTGCCGCTGTTCGCAGACCAATTCTCCAACGCACGCCGCGTAGCTGCGGCAGGAGCGGGGCTGCTCGTCGAACCGGCGCCTGGCGAGGACGGGCGGCGCCCGGGACTGGTACCTGGAGACGCGGCACGCGTCGCCGAGGCGGTCACGACTGTGCTCGCCGACCCGGCTTACACGCAGGCCGCGGCTCGGATCGCGCGCGAGATGGCCAGCATGCCTCCCGTGGAACAAGTGCTGGAAGCTCTCCGCGCCGAACTGGCCTCGGGCACGTCTCACGAGCACAGCGCCTGAGGCGGACCCGCCCCTCTACTGTTGGCTGCAACCAGGAGGTCCGACCGTGCCACTGCACCCTCACACGCCCGATCCCGGCAACGACGACGAGCTGAGCTTCCGGCCGCAGTTCACCCAGCACGGGGAGGTCGGCGAGGTCCCGCGCCTCAGGCTTGCGGACAAGGGCATGCCTCCCCGGATCGCCTTCCAGATCATCCACGACGAGTTGATGCTGGACGGCAATGCCCGCCTCAATCTCGCGACGTTCGTGACGACCTGGATGGAGCCCGAAGCCGAGCTGTTGATGGCCGAATGCTCCTCGAAGAACATGATCGACAAGGACGAGTACCCGCAGACCGCCGAGATAGAGCGGCGGTGCGTGAACATCCTCGCACGCCTCTGGCACGCCGAAGGCAGCGGCGCCACCGGGTGCTCGACGACCGGGTCAAGCGAGGCGTGCATGCTCGGTGGTCTCGCCCTCAAGTGGCGCTGGCGACAGCGGCGTGTTCTCGCCGGGCTGCCGGCCGACAGGCCGAATCTCGTAATGGGGGCGAACGTCCAGGTCTGCTGGGAGAAGTTCTGTCGCTACTTCGACGTCGAGGCTCGCCTGGTTCCCGTCGGCCCGGAGACCGCCCATCTCACGCCGGAGAGCGCCGCCGAAGCGTGCGACGACAACACGATCGGGGTCGTGGCGGTCCTCGGATCGACCTACGACGGGGCGTACGAACCGGTGGCCGAGATCGCCGCCGCGCTCGATGCCCTCGCGGCGGGAGGCGGCCCTGAGGTTCCGATGCACGTGGACGGGGCGTCCGGTGGGCTCGTGGCTCCGTTTCTCGACACCAAGCTCAGGTGGGACTTCCGGGTACCGCGGGTCCAGTCCATCAACGTCTCGGGTCATAAGTACGGTCTCGTCTATCCCGGCGTCGGCTGGATCCTGTGGAGGGATGCAAAGGCCCTGCCGGAGGACCTCGTGTTCAAGGTCAACTACCTCGGTGGCGAGATGCCGACGTTCGCCCTGAACTTCTCCCGTCCCGGAGCCCAGGTGGTCGCGCAGTACTACAACTTCCTGCGCCTCGGTGCCAACGGTTATCGCGAGGTCCAGGCGACTTGCCGGAACACCGCACAGTGGCTCGCCGCCGAGATCGAGCGGCTGGGCCCGTTCACGCTTGTCTCGCGGGCCGAGGGGATCCCCGTGTTCGCATTCCGGCTGACCGACACCTTGCCTTACAGCGTTTACGACATCTCCGAAGCACTCCGCTCGTTCGGCTGGCTCGTTCCTGCGTACACCTTGCCGCCGGCACTCGACGACGTGGCGGTGCTGCGAGTCGTCGTGCGCAACGGCTTCAGCCGGGATCTCGCGAAGATGCTCCTGGAGAACTTGGAGACGGTGCTGAAGAGGCTGGCGACGTCGGCGGGGCCGAACCGGGGACCGACGGAGGACAAGGCGAGCTTCCACCACTGATGACCCGGGCGTCTCCGGTCACCTTCAGGTCATCCCCCTGGAGCGAACACCCCCTCGTTACCATCGGGGCAAGCCTGATGGGAAAAGGGGAGTCCAATGGACCCGAACGTCACACCTGAGGTCGAGATCCGCGCGAGCGCCCGGCGCCGCAAGACCGGCGTCGCCTTCTGGGAAGGAGGGCACGTGGTCGTCGTCGTGCCAGAGCGCATGTCGCGTGCCACACGGGACAGCTTCGCCGATCAGTTGGTCAAGCAGTTGCTCGAGCGCACCGGTCGCCGCCACGCTTCCGATGCCGGGCTCGCCGCGCGTGCCGCCGCCCTGGCTGATCATTACCTCGATGGCATCCGCCCATCCTCGATCCGATGGTCCTCACGCCAACAGCGACGTTGGGGATCATGCTCGCTCCACTCCCGGGAGATCCGGATCGCGTCCCGCCTCCAGACCGTCCCGGAGTGGGTGCTCGACGGGGTGATCGTCCACGAGCTCGTACATCTCCTCGAGGCCGGTCACACGGCGCGCTTCCACGAGATTGCCGACCGGTACCCGCGCCAGCGCGAGGCCCACACTTATCTCGACGGCTTCGGCCACGGCCTCACGACAGGCGGGTTCCCGATCAGCACCGAGGAGGACGACGCGTCCGAGGAGGCGGCCGCCGATCATGTCGCCGCCTGCGGGTGGTAGCTGGTCGACCATGATGCCCTTCGGGACAGAAAGGCACGACGCCTCGACCCAACACTCAGGGCGGTTGGGTAACTACGATCCGAGACTCAAAGTGAAACAAGACTGAAAGGACGCGAGCGAGCGCCACGAGCGGTTTGAGCGGTTGCGGCCATACACTCTCTGGCGGAACCTGACTCTCGAAAGGAGCTCGTGCCCATCGGCTGCACGCAACCGGCCAGCTATGAAGTCGCGGCCGCGGGACGCTGGTCCTCCCCGGGCGCGCCGAACCGGTCGGCCTGATGTTCCCCTCGTCGGCGAGCGGTCACGGCCCGTTCGCCCGCCTCACGTCGCGTACCCGCGAGGTCATGGAGCCCATCGTCGGAGACAGCGCCAAGACCTCGTCGCCCCCGGGGAGCCCCGAAGAGGTGGGGCTCCACTTGAGCCGGATGCGCCGGCGGCTCGGCCTGGCGACTCTGCTGCTCGTGCTGTTCCTGACGTTCATGGACAACACCGTGATCAGCGTCACCTTGGCGAACGTGCAGTCGACCCTTCATACCGGCATCAGTCAGCTGCAGTGGGTGATCAACGGTTATGCCCTGGTCTTTGCGAGCCTCATGCTGCTGTTCGGGACGCTCGGTGACCAGCTCGGCCGCAAGAAGGTGATGCTGTCGGGCGTCATCTTGTTCTGTTGCGGTTCGGTCGTCGCTGCGTTGGCGCAGAACGCCGATACCTTGATCGCCGGCCGGGTCGTCATGGGACTCGGCGCAGCGGCGTCCGAGCCGGGCACGCTCTCGATGATCCGCCACCTCTACCCCGAGCGTCGATCGCGGGCTAAGGCACTCGGCATATGGGCGGCGGTGTCGGGTCTTGCGCTCGCAATGGGCCCCTTGATCGGTGGCGTCCTGGTAGGGGTGTACTCGTTCCGGGCAGTCTTCTGGTTCAACCTGTTCTTCGGCTTGGTCGCACTCGTCGGCGCGGCGCTGATCTTGCCCGAGAGCGTCAACAGGGTTCGCTTCCGCCTCGACTTCGCGGGATTCCTTCTCGGAGCCGGCGCGCTCGCGGCCGCCTCTTTCGCCATCATCCAGGGAGAGTCGACCGGCTACAGGAACTTCAGGATCGACATGCTGTTCGCCGCCGCGTTCGTCCTCACGATCCTCTTCGTGCTCTACGAACGAACAGTGGCGCACCCGATCCTCGACGTCTCGTTCTTCAAGCGTTCGGCCTTCGCGGGTTGCAATGTGGTCGCGTTCTGCACGTATTTCGGTACCTTCTCGATTTTCTTCTTCGTAGCTCTGTATCTCCAGGACGTAGGTACGAGCTCGGGTTACCGAACCGCGCTCGACTTCGTGCCGATGGCGGCAGCGATGATCGTCGCCTCGCTGTTCGCCGGACGTTGGGTGGCACGATCGGGCCCGAGGCTGCCGATGACAGTCGGTTGTGTGCTCGCGGGAATCGGCATCATCTTGACCGAGATCGTCCTGACTCCGAGCTCGGGCTTGTCGACCCTCGGCTGGACGCTCCCGATAGCCGGTGCCGGGTTCGGAATCGCGATCGTGCCCGTGACCTCCACTGCCCTCTCCTCTCTTCCCGCCCAGAACTCCGGCATGGCAGCCTCCGCCACCAACACCAGCCGCGAGCTCGGTGCCGTCGCCGGCGTCGCGGTCCTCGGATCGATGGTGAACGGCCAACTGATCTCGAGCCTGGTTCGCCAGCTCAACTTGATCGGGATCCCGAAGTCGTTCCAGGACACGGTCATCACTGCGGTCACGACCGGCACGTTCAGCTCCCAGGCCAAGCAATTCAAGGGGACGCCGGCGATCACAAAGATCGTGAACGAGGTGACCCAGGCTGCGTACGTAGCCTTCGGCCATGGCCTCGACGCAGCGCTCTCGGCTGCCGGGGCGATGATGCTCGCATGCGGGATCGTCGCCGCGCTCACGATGCGTGTGCGGATCCGGACATCAGCGGCGCTGCACATACAGTCGCAGGGCTGAGCCCTTCCCGGTTCGAAGGCAAGGACCCGGACCGCCGCTACGCTTGGCAACCGACCTTGCACGGACGCCGTGAACCCAAGTGATGCCTACCGGTTGGAGGATGTCTGGCTGAGCTAAGCGGCCGAGCTGAGCTCGGAGACAGGGAGCCCGTCACTGCCCGCGCAGGCGGCTTGGCGGCCGGACTCCGCTCGCCCGAGCGCGGAACGCCGTTCGCGCGCCGATATCTCACGAGCCCCGGACTGCGCTATGTCGTGCGCCGGATCCTCCTCTCGATTCCCGTTGTGCTCGGTGTGGTCGTCGTCACGTTCCTGCTCCTGCGGCTGATACCCGGCGACCCGGCCCGTACCCTGCTAGGGCTACATGCGCCGTCGGCAGCTGTTGCTGCGCTTCGTCACCAGCTCGGCCTGGACGAGCCGATCTGGCGCCAGTTCTGGGCCTACTTCTACAGGCTCGCTCATGGCAACCTCGGCACGTCGATCTACTACCAGGCCCCGGTCGCCTCGGTCATCGCCCCCGGCCTCCCCTTGACCGGATCGCTCGTTCTCGTCGCGACGTTCTTCACGATCGTCATCACGGTGCCGTTGGCATCGTTCGCCGCGATGCGCCAGGACCGGGCCGGCGACCACGCCGTAAGGCTGTTCTCGCTGATGGGCCTCGGGATGCCCTCGTTCTGGTTCGGCATCATCCTGATCGTCTTGTTCTCGGTCGACCTGCACTGGTTCCCGGTCGGCGGCTACGGCACGAGTTTCTGGGCCCATCTGCATTCCCTCCTGCTGCCCGGATTGTGCGCTGCGATCGGCATCGTCCCGGTCCTCATCCGGAGCCTGCGGGTCGGCATGCTCGAGGTGCTCGGGGCCGACTACGTCGCGACCGCCCGCGCGAAGGGGCTGCGCCCGTCCCGTGTCACTTTCGTGCACGTCGCCCGCAACGCGCTCATCCCGACTGTCACCTTGCTCGGGATCAACATCGCCTACCTGATCGGGGGCACCGTGGTGATCGAGCGAGTCTTCGCCCTGAACGGGCTGGGCAGTGCGATGTTGACCGCGATCGACAACCGCGACTTCCCGGTCGTGCAGGGCGTCACACTCGTCTACGCGCTCGGCGTGATCGTCGTGATCTTGATAACCGATCTCGTCACGGCGCGGCTCGACCCGAGGATAAGGCTCAGGTGAGCGCGGCGATGACACCACCGGTGGGACTGATCGAGCCGGAGCACGAAGTCGGCCGCCGGCCCTCGGTCAGGTCACGAGCCCTCCACAGCCCGACCTTCCTGGCAGGCGCCATCTTGACCACCACGATCGTCGCTCTCGCGCTGCTGGCCCCAGTCATAGGGCGTTACAGCCCGGTGTCACAGGACCTTCTGCACCCGCTCGCGGGCCCGAGCGGGGCCCACTGGCTCGGGACCGACGAGATCGGTCGTGACATCTGGTCCCGCCTCTTGTACGCCGGGCGCACCGACCTGCAGGTCGGCGTGCTCGCAGTGCTCTTTCCCTTCAGTTTCGGCGTGCTCATCGGCACGGTGTGCGGCTACTTCGGCGGTCGCATCGACACGATCGTGATGCGGATCGTGGATGTCGTGCTGGCCTTCCCCTTCTACGTCTTGATCATCGCCCTCGTCTTCGTCGTGGGTGTGGGCACGCACGGGATCTACATCGCGTTCGGGCTGACCGATTGGGTCATCTACGCCCGGACCACGCGAAGCGGGACGATGGTCGCACGAAGTCTTGACTGGGTAGCCGCCGCGGAAGGTGGCGGCCTGTCGAGGACACGGGTGCTGTGGCGTCACATCCTGCCCAACACGATCACCCAGGCCATCGTCTACTCGATGTCCGACATCGTGCTCGTGATCCTGGCCGTCGTCACTCTCGGCTACCTCGGGCTCGGGATCCAGCCGCCCGCGCCGGACTGGGGATCGATGATCAGCGATGGTCAGAACTTCATCCAGACCAATCAGTGGCTGGCCGCCATACCGGGGATGGCCGTCGTTCTCACAGGTGTCGGCCTGTCGCTTCTCGGCGACGGCCTCGCGGACATATTGCGGCCCGAGTGACTCCTCTGTTGGAGGTCGAGGGGCTCGTCGTCGAGATGCGACGGCACCGGGTGGCGTTTCGTGCAGTGGACGGCGTCTCCTTCGCGCTGGAGCGTGGTGGCGCTCTCGCGATCGTCGGCGAGTCAGGCTGTGGCAAGAGCCTCACGCTGCGGGCGATCATGGGCCTTCTGCCGAACAGGGGGCGCCTCGCCTCCGGCCGGGTGATCGTCGACGGTGTCACCCTACGCAGCGACGCGCGGGGTCGAGGACGTGGCCACGGCCAGCACCGGCGCATGTCGATCGTCTTCCAGGACGCCCTCAGCGCTCTCAATCCGGTCGCGACGGTCGGCAACCAGATCGCAGAGGCGCCCAGACACGTGCTCGGCCTCGGGCGCAGCGCCTCGAGAGCGAGAGCGCTCGAGCTCCTCCGGCTGGTCGGGATTCCCGACCCGGAACGCCGCTACCACGCCTATCCGCACGAGCTGTCAGGCGGCACCCGTCAGCGGGTCATGATCGCGATCGCACTGTCATCGGACCCGGCGATCCTGTTGTGCGACGAACCGACAACCTCCCTCGACGTGACGATCCAGACCCAGATCCTTGCGCTACTGGCGGAGCTTCGCTCAGAACGCGGCCTGTCGCTGGTCTTCGTCACCCACGACCTCGGCGTCGTCAGCCAGGTCGCCGAGCGCGTCGCGGTCATGTACACCGGGCGCTTCGTCGAGACCGGGCCCACCGGTGCTGTCCTCGCCGCGCCGAGGCACCCCTACACCAGTGGGCTCCTCGCGGCGGCGCTCGACGTGGACAACCCGGATCGCGAGCCGATCGCCATCCCGGGCTCGCTTCCGGACCCGCTGCGACTCACGAGTGGCTGCAGCTTCCAGCCCCGCTGTCAGTTCGCGACGCCGGAGTGCGTGACGACCGACGTCCGCCTCGAGCGCGTCGGACCCGGCCAGGAGGCGGCATGCCTGCACTCGGACGTGCTCTCGGCCGCTGAGGCAGCTGGCCGCCATGGCTGACGCTCTCATCGAGGTCGACGACCTATCGGTGACGTTCCGCTCCGAGCACGGCCACGCGCTGCGAGCGGTTGACGATGTCACGCTCCGGATCGCCGAAGGCGAGGTACTCGGTCTCGTCGGCGAGTCCGGGTGTGGCAAGACGACCATCGCGAAGTGCATCGCGGGGCGGATCGCCCCGACCTCGGGGGTCGTGCGCTTTGACGGTCGCGAGCTCGGCGCGAGGCGGGCCACAGAGGACCGGCGGGCGATACAGATGGTGTTCCAGGACCCGTACTCGTCGCTCAACCCGCGCATGACCGTCCGTCACGTGCTCAGCGAATTGCTGAGGGTGCACGGCCTGGTGCCGCGGGCGGGCATCGAGGCACGCTGCTTCGAGCTCATGGCACTCGTCGGACTCCCGCGAAGAGCGCTGGACGGCCTGCCGAGCCAATTCTCCGGGGGCCAGCGACAGCGGATCGCGATCGCCCGGGCGCTCGTCGTCGAGCCGCGCGTGATCATCGCGGACGAGCCGGTCTCCGCGCTGGACGTCTCCGTGCAGGCCACGATCCTCCGGCTCTTCGAAGACCTGCGCGGCCGTCTCGGCCTGACCGTCGTGTTCATCTCGCACAACCTGGCCGTCGTGCGGCACTTGAGCGACCGCATCGCGGTCATGTACCTGGGCCGGATCGTGGAGCAGGGCGATCGCGAATCGGTCTTCAGCGACCCGCGTCATCCCTACACCCGGGCGTTGTTGGCGTCCGCGCCGCGGCTTCACCAGGTCGAGCTCGTCCGGCCCATGGTTCAAGGCGAGCCGCCGAGCCCGATCGACATCCCAACCGGCTGCCCGTTTCATCCCCGCTGCCCGCGCGCCGAGGAAATCTGCACACGCGACAGACCGCGTCTCGAGCGGGTCGGCACGAGCGCGGAGCACTTCGCGGCCTGCCACTTCCGCGACGAGACATCTCCCGAGGCTCCGGAGGAACCGTGACCAACCCGTTGCTGGATCCGCCGCCCATTCCGCCCCCCCGTTTCGAACGGCTCGAGCGCGCCGTCGCTTCTCTACTCCAGACTCGCCTCGATATCGTCCTGCCCCAAGCCGAGGCGGTCCTTCCGCTAGAGGCGGCAGCGCGCGGGCTTGGCCGGACCGGCGCCGCCGCGCTCAACCTCAACACGCGCCCATACGGCGCCATGATCGGGCACTGGCTTCGCCAAGCCGGAGCAACGGTGATCGGGGTAGATGTCGAGCCTCACAAGGCCGTCGAGCCGGAGGCGATCGAGAACGCGCTGCGGACGAACCCCGAGATCTCGGTGGTCAGCTTCGTCCACGTCGAGGCTGCGAGCGGGGTCCGCAACGACGCCCCGGCCATCACTGCGCTCGCCCGCGAGCATGGTGCCCTCGTTCTGATCGACGTCGTGGCTTCGACCGGGGCGCACGAGGTGCGGCTCGACGACTGGGGCGTCGACGTCGCCGTAATCGGGCCACAAAAAGCCTTGGCCGGGCCGGCCGGCATCTCGATCGCAGCAGTGAGCGGCCGCGCCTGGCGCGCGATGTCCGACAATCCCGGGGCGCCGCGAGGCTCGGTGCTCTCCCTGCTCGACTGGAAAGAGCAATGGGTCGACTCGGACAAGAGCGCGATTCCCGGCACACCGTCGCCACTCGAGATCCTCGCCCTCGAAGCGGCGGTCGAGCGCGTCCTGGCCGAAGGCCTACAGCGCGTGCAAGGGCGCCATCGCGCGTCCGCCGCAGCAAGTCGCTCCGGTGCGCGCGCTCTCGGGCTCAGGCCGTACGCGGGCGATGCCGACGCGGCGGTAGTCGCGACGACGCTCGTCGCGCCGCCCGGCATCGACGCGCGCGCCCTCGTGGAACGCGCACGCGCCGATCGCCATGTGGCGCTCTCGTCGGGTTTCGGCAAGCTCGCCGGCACGGTCGTACGGATCGACCACACCGGCCAGCGCGCCCGCCTCATGGTCGTGCTCGACGCGCTCGAAGCGCTGGGAGCTGCCCTGAACAGCTCGTCTGAGCTGAACGGCTCGATCCCGGCTGCCCTCGAAGCTGCAGAGCAAGCCTGGTCGGCCGAGGAGGCCCGCTCCCTTGCTTGAACACGGGCGAGCCGGCGTCACCACCGGCGTTCGGCGTCGACGAGGCGGGCACCGTTCACATGGCGGGCGTCTTGTTCGAGCGGCCTCCCGTAGCTGGCCGCGCGCTCAGCCATGTCGAAGACCTCGGCATGCCAGCCATGGGACGCAAGCCACCCGGCCGCCTGCTCGGGACCCGCGGAACGCCAAAGCGCGACGTAGTCGCCCTGCTTGCTCTTACCGTCGGGATGGGCCTCGCGCCATGCTTGCAGGCGCCGGGAGCTGGCCAGCGTGAGGCCCAGCCTGCTTCGCGGCACAGACAGCTCGGCTGCGCGGACGACAAGAGAGTCGCTCGCTTCCGGGGTCAGGTAGGCGAGCAGACCCTCGGCCACCCAGGCGACCGGTCTGCCCGCGTCGAACCCTGCGTCGCCAAGCGGGCGGCTCCAGTCCTCGGACAGATCGACCGGCACGGTGATGCGCTCGCAGGAAGGGCGCCATCCTTCGGCCCGGACCACCTGCTCCTTGAACTCCAGCACTTGCGGCAGATCGATCTCGAAAAGCCGTAGCTTGTCCGGCCAACTCAACCGGAAAGCACGCGCGTCGAGACCTGCACCGAGTATCACCACCTGGCGACATCCCCGTGCGCAGGCGTCGAGCACGAGATCGTCGAGGAAGCGAGTCCTGACGATGACCCAAGCGACCAGGGACATGACGGCCACGACCCTCGGCACCGTCCAGGCGATGCCGTGATCCAGCTGCTCGCACGAAGCCGGCCGCGAGCGGGTCTGTGAAGAGCCGCTCTGTTCGTTCGCTCTCGGCGGCGCGGACGGCCGCGACGCCGACCGCCGTCACCCCGACGGCAGGTAGGACAGGCCCGTCAGCCGACATCAGCTCACCATCTCGTCAAAGGTCGTAGGCAGTCGGGTGCTTCGGCTCGTAGAGCATCATCTCGCCCGCGCCGGGCACCACCAGGGTCGTCGTCATCCCGAACCCGTCGTCCCTGATGTCGCGTGTGAACGTGGCGCCCTTGGCCGTCAGCTCTGCCACCGTCCGCGCGATGTCGTCGCACATAAGGGAGATCTCGTGGTGTTGTGGGGTCGACCACACCTGCCCACCATGATCTCCCGAAGTCGGGTGCACGCCGAGCTCCGAAGGCCCGGCCTTGAAGATGAGCCAACCTCCGTGGGCGCCGACGTACGGCCATTCGAGGACGTCTCGGAAGAATGCCCGAGCCGCCTCGGCGTCGTCGGAGTAGACCATCGTGTGAACCCCTGTGATCATGGTCGCCAGGTTAGGCCCGCCCTCGGAAGCTGGAAGTGCCTCGTGACAAGGTCCGGTCCGAAATCAGCGCGGATGGGGAACGAAACGGCTGCCCTCGGTGTTGTTGCTTGAGGTTCCCGGAGTGGAGCCAGGAAGGGGGGCTTTAACTTAAGCGTGCGAGACGAAACTCATTGCATCCCCGAGGCTGACCAGAAGCCCGGAGGCGCCTCGTAGGAGAGTTGCCCCTACTGAGGTTGGTACTCAGGAACGTTGACGGTGATGCGCCATCAGGGGCATTACGCAGCGGCCAGAGCGCACAAAGCTCGCCTGAGGCCTCAAGTTCCCGGAGACTCAACGGCTTCCTCGGGGTGCAGACAACTGAACAGACCGGTGCCCGCTCCCCAACCAGGGGCGGGCACTGTCGCGTCAAGCTGCGACGAGAGCTCTCAGGCTCCGTTTTCGCTCGAAGAAGCCGGACGGCTACCCTTTGGCACGTAATCGAAGAACCGATGCGTTTCGCCGTCGGCGGTCCACTCGGCGCGGAGACGAGTCCGGCGCTCGACCCGGCGTAGCGCAGAAAGCAAGAAGCGGTTGAGCTCGCGGGCATCGGCTCCTTCCATCCAGCCGTCGACATGGAAGCCGTCGGGCGTTGCGGTGACGCTGCCCTCGACAAGCTGTTCGAGCAGGGACCCAATCGCGCTCGGGCTATCCGAGCTGACGTCGGCGATGAGGTGGAAGGCGGTATCGGGCACGGTGTCAGTCTGTCAGCTCACGGTAGTGATCCCAAGGCCGAAGCCGTGTACACAAGGCCTCGTGCGGGTCCCTCGGCTTGGTCGGAGGAGACGCGGAGCCGGAGGGTGACGAGCGAGATCGTTGTCAGCGACTACGACCCGGACTGGCCCGAGTGCTTCGAGAGGGTCTGCCGCCGGAAGCGTATTGGACCCCGCTGATCGACGGTCTTTGACCGGACCGGAGAACGACGTTTCAGGCGCGAGCCGGGATTGCTCTTGCAACGCCGAGCGCCGCGGTCCACCACAAGAGATCCGCGACCACTGTGTCAAGACGTTGGTCCAGTGAGCTGAACACCTCGGGAGAGAAGGGATCGGCGTTCATAGCAGCGATCATCAGCTCCGGAAGGATGTGGATGGCGTGGCGAAGGGGAGCCATCTCGAACTCGACAGCCACCAGGCGCAACTGCTCTATCGCCCGGGCCCCGCCGACGTTGCCGTAGCCGACGAATGTCACTGGTTTGCGATTGAATTCCGGGAACACATGGTCCATCGCGTTCTTGAGCGAAGCCGGGTAACCGTGGTTGTACTCGCTGGTGACGATGACGAAACCGTCGGCGCGTTCGATGGTTCGGCCAAGACGGGCCACGTCCTCGTCGGGGTAGTCCCGCAGCGAGCGGGCCGGCGGAACCGCACGATCGTAAAAAGGCAGCGGATGGTCCCGAAGGTCCACGATCTCGAGATCGAAGTCGTCACGGCGCCCGAGACGATCCGCCAACCACGCAACTGGTTTGTCCGAGAATCGGCCCGGCCGGGTGCTACCGACAATCACCTGGATGAGTGGCATCAAGCGGAGCCTATCGAGGAAGTGGACGGGTGCCTTCTGCTTCTCTGCAGATCGGCCGAGGGATCAGTGCCCGACAAGCCGGCACCGTCTGGATCTGGTGAGATCTAGCCCATGACGGTTATCAAGATCAATGCAATCACCGTGCCGGACGGCGCCGGGGACGAGCTGGCGCAGCGCTTCGCAGCCCGCGCCGGCGCGGTCGACGGTCAGGATGGCTTCGAAGGGTTCGAGTTGCTACGGCCGACCGACGGGCGTAACCAGTGGCTGGTCGTCACCAGATGGCACGACGAGGAGACGTTCCAACGTTGGGTCAACTCGCCCGCCTTTGCGCACGGCCATGCGGGTGCCGATCGGCCGGCGCCTCACGGGGGTCCTGTGTCGGTCGCCTCCGAATTGTGGTCGTATGAAGTGGCAGGTGGTTCGCCCACCGCCACGATTAGCTGAGCGGGCGGCGGACCCACGAGCCGGGGAGCCACTGTCATGTCTCAGAGAGCCTTCGATGCAGCTCAATTGCCTACGCCACCGACGCAGCTGATGCTGCTTCACGCCATGAGGAGACTCCCTCGAAGGTTGCAATTGTCCATCGGGTCGGAGGGCTCTTTCCTGTCGATCGGATCCAAGGGTTCCGTCCTGTCGATCGGCTCGATCGGCTCGATCGGCTCGGCATGTTCGATCGGCTCGATCGGCTCGGCGTGCTCGATCGGCTCGATCGGGAGCTTTTTCTCCGCCTTTTCAGTACTTTCCGTCGGATCGCTCCTCTCGGTCCTCTCCAGCTTGTCGCGGCATTCGACGATGTCGCACCGGTCCCAAAGCCAGCACCTAGGCGGCCAATGCCTAGGGCTCCTGCGCGACAAACAGCGATTTTCCACGGACCAAGCGCGCGGCTAGCCTCGAATGCGCGTGAGCGCATGAGACAATGACCACTCGACAGGCCGTCAATGAAGTCGCGCCCGAATCGAGCGCCCCGATGAGACTTCGCGTCGACGCTCCGCTCCTCGACGGCTATCTGAGCTACCTCGAATCCGACGCGACCCCCTTCATCACGCCCGGCCACAAAGGCCGTGCATCCAAGCTCGACGCGGACCTCGGTGCGGTGGTCGCAGGCGATGTTCCCCTCTACGGCGGCGTCGACACGGTCAAGTCAGCCCGCGGTCTGCTCGCGGAAGCCGAGAGGCGCTCTGCCCGCTGGTACGGCGCCGACTGGTGCCGTTACTCGACGGGAGGCTCCACACACTGCAATCAGGCGCTCTGCCTCGCGATCGGACAGCCGGGCGACAAGGTCGTCGTAACGCGCTCGCTCCACCGGTCCCTCCTACTGGGCATGGTGCTGGCAGACCTGGAGCCCTGTTGGCTGCCGACGGCGATCGACGCCGCCACGGGCATGCCGCTCGGGGTGGCCGTCGAAGACGTCGAGGCCACGCTCGCGGCCAATCCCGACGCCCGTGCCGTGCTCATAACCGAGCCGGACTACCTCGGCACGCTCTCCGACGTCAGACGCATCATAGAGGTCGCCCACCGCCGCGACGTACCGGTGATAGTGGACCAGGCCTGGGGAGCACATTTCGGCCACCACCCAGAATTGCCGCCGCATGCCATGGCCCTCGGCGCGGACGCGATGGTGACGAGCATCCACAAGCTCCTCCCCGGTTACACCCAAGCGAGCCTGGTGTGCGCCCGCACCCGGCGGTTCGACCGCGACCGTCTGGAGCGGGGGTTCGAGGCGAGTCATACGACGAGCTCCGCCGGATCGGTGCTCGCGAGTATCGACGCATGCCGTGCACTCATGGAGGCTCGCGGTCCTGAGCTGGTGGAACCCGTTCTCCGGGCCATCAAGGCGGCCCGGCAACGCCTACGTGAAGAGGTCCCGGGACTGGACGTGCCTGACGAGCAGTCCTTCATGCCGGGTCGTTTCGACCCTATGCGACTCGTTCTCCTGCTCTCGCGCGTGGGAGCAAACGGCATCGAAATTGAGCACATGCTCATGGACCAGGGACTCCCCTTGGAACTGGTCGACCGTGACACCATCGTGGCGATAGTGACCATCGCCGATGACGAGGGCACGCTGAACGAGCTCGTCAAGGCCCTCGTCCCGGCGATTCACGCGACGTCCGGCCCGTCACGCTCGCCCTCGGTCTCGGTGAGCTGGCACGTCCAGCCGGTCAAGGCGATGAGCCCGCGGGCGGCTTTCTTCTCTGCCCACGAGTCGGTCGCTGCGGACCTTGCCGTCGGACGCATCTCCGCTGAGCTGATCGCTCCCTACCCGCCAGGCATCCCGGTGCTGGCCCCCGGCGAGCTTGTCACCGAAAGGCTTCTCGCCGACTTGCGCGCGGTCGCGGCGCACGGTGTCCGCGTCGCATATGCAGCCGACCCCACTCTGTCAACGATCGAGGTCGTGCGGATCTGAGTCGAGATCCGTGACGCGGCGCCGCAGGTCGTTCAGTCGTCTTGCCCGGTGCTGGGCAAACTGACCCCGCAGATGCCGGCGCAAACCGCGAGCAGCTCGTCTTGAAGCCGGATGTCGTGCATGGAAACGTGCGGCTCGGAAAGACGCTGATGGTAGAAGAAGGCGCCTGACACGAGGGCCTCGGCGTCTTCGGCGACCGCCAGCCATGCCTGGGTGGCCGAACCCAGGGACAGGTCATCGGGCGCGCTCGGACCACCCATCTTCGTGGCCACCCAGCCGGGGTCGACGGCGTTCGACAGGACATCGCCTCGGTGGCGCGCGACTGCCGCGGCGAGCACGGCGACGAAGAGCTTGCTGTCGGAATACGCCTGCGAGCCGTTCCAGCGGCGATGCTCCCATTGCAGGTCGTCGAGGCGCGGGCTCCCACCGCGGTGCATGCCTGAGCTGAGATAGATGAGCCGACTCGGCATCTCGATCCCGGCGGTGAGAAGGTAGGGGGCAAGGACGTTGACGGCAAAGACTTGGCTCAGGCCGTCTGAGGTCACGGTCCGGCGAGATTCGCTGGAGCCGACGGCCGCGTTGTGGATGACGGCGTCGAATCGGCCCATCGCGTTGGCCGCGTCCGCGACCTGTCGTATGCCGGCGATGGAAGTGAGGTCTCCCACGACGACATCGGCCACCTCGGGCAGTGCCCTCAGCGCGTCGGCGGCACGAGCTTGGTTGCGAGCGTGCAACACGACATCGTGATGCTGGTGTGCCAGGAGCTGCGCGGCCCCGAGGCCGAGCCCGTCAGAGGATCCTGTGATCAGTATGCGCGCCATCGGGTGCCTTTCGTGATGGGTCTCCAGCTCGTCCGGTCCCGGCTCACAGGGCGACCAGAAGCGGGGCGAGGGCTTCGAGCGCCCCGGCATCGATCCCTCCACCGTGGGCGAGCGGCTGCACGCAGACGTGGTCCGCGCCGGCCTCGAGGTGGGCGCGGACCCGAGCCGCCACTTCGCTCGGTGTCCCGTGCACGACGAGGGCGTCGACGATCCGGTCACTCCCATGCCCGGCCAGGTCCTCTTCGTCGTAACCGAGGTGCTCGAGGTTCGCCCTGTAGTTGGGCAAGCGCAGGTAGCGCTCGAGGTAGGCCCTCGCTGTGACCCGCGCTTGGCGCGGCTCGTCCTCGAGGACGAGCGCTTGCTCGGGCGCCAGGAGGGGCGTTTCGCCCAGGATCTGGCGGGCCTTCTCGGTGTGCGCAGGCGTTGTCAGGTAGGGGTGCGCGCCTTCGGACCGGTCCCGGGAGAGCTCGAGCATCCGCTGCCCCAGCGCTGCGAGAACCCGGGGCGCCGCGAAGGAACTCCCGCCGTCATGCCTCTGCTCGGCGTCGTCGAGCCCGGCGAGGAAGCCGGCCATCGCCTGCAGGGGGCGCTCGTAGCGGTGGCCAAGCCGCTCAACGGCAGGCGCGTGGCTCACGCCGAGGCCGAGAACGAATCGGCCCGGATGGGCCGCCTCGAGTGCCGCGACCCGCTCGGCGAGCGCCGCCGGCTCCCAGGCCCAGATGCTCGTGATCCCGGTCGCCACCACGAGTCGGCCCGTCTCGGAAAGGGCCTGTTCGAGCACGTCGAAGGACTCTGCGTCAGGGTTGCTGCCTCCCACCCAGAGCGCGCCGTATCCGAGGCGCTCCATTCGGGCGGCGAAGCCACCGGGATCTCGCTCGAGGGCTCCGGGGCCGACCCATACCCCCACCCGGCCAAGGGACTCCCGCCAACCGGCTGGACTCGCTCCCGGGCTGCTCATCACTCCCCTCCATCTCGCGCACGTCCTGCACCCTTTCTATCGCGGGGGCGTGAGGCAACAACGACGCCGGCGGCGTCCGTCGCGCGCCGGCCGGGGCAATTCCCGAGCGCAGCCCGGACTTTCGGTACCCGTGACGTGGTGGGCCGGTGGCGCCGAGGCCCAGGACGCCAGTCAACTCCCGTCAGGAAACCCGCCCCGGTGCAGCACCATCGGATAGTGCGGCAGCGTTTCCGGCTTGCGCGCCGACGCCCGCCACCCGTCAGGGTAAGGCTGCAGCCCTTCGAACAGGGGCGACTCTTGTGCGGTCGCCTCCCCGACCAAGTGCTCGAGCAACTCGCGGAGGCTCGAGATGTTGTCCTCACCGAACCGGACCTGCCACTGCTTTTCGGTCTCGCTTAGGAGCAGGCGGCACTTGTCCTGCGCCGTGCGACCTTTCGCAGTGAGGCGAACCACCTTTCCCCGGCTGGCGGTCGGATCTGGTTCGACCACGACGCAGCCGAGCCTGCTGAGGAGCCCTACCGACATGGCGATCGCTTCCTTCGAAACTCCCGTCAGACGAGGAAGGTCTCGGACGCGCACTCCCGTCTCATCGAGGACACGCAGTGAGTTGGCGCTTGTGGGAAGCGACAAGTTCGAATCGCGCTCGAAGTCGATCGTGAACATGAGCAGTACTTTTGCGAGGAGAACCGACAGATCCGGGCGAGCGACGGCGCCACCTCTTCGGACGACTGGCACTCTCCCGTTCAAACGCTGGAGCCCTGCGAACATATGGATCGAGACCACCGGGAGGTACTGAGGAAGCTCGATGTCGAACCGGTCGACGAGTGCCTCGAGCGACTCTCGGAGCCTGCAGATCTGCTCCTCGCCGAAGCGCCCCTGCCATCGCTGCTCGATCTCATCGGCCAGTGGCTGCCACATCTCCTGAGCCTTCCGGCCGGCACGGGTTGGCCTGACCACCAGATCTGAGCGCAGGGGCTCTGGTCGGTCGTCAGCCGGGTCCGGCTCGGCGACGACGTATCCCACTTTTCATGCCCGCCAAGCTCGTGATGGCGACCAAGCCCTCGACCTCGCTGAGGGGCACGCCATCGGCGTCGATGAACTGCATGAAGTTAGCCCACATTGCCTGCGAGACAAGCCAAGGGCCCCGGCGTGAGTCGGACGCCTGGCCACGTGTCGTCGAGTGTGCAATCCGGTGCCCAGACTCGTTGTCGAACTCGATCGTGAAGGCAACCAGCACCTGCGACAACAGGGTCGGCAAAGCCAGGCGCGTAGCCACGACGCTCACGTCGCCGACCCGAGCAATGACCGCTCAGATGAGTGGGGCGGCGTCATCGGGTCACGAGGGGTGACGAACGGGCGCTCCACGATAGGTACCGAACGACCAGCGGTTGCCTTCGGGGTCGCGCGCGGCGAAGTCCCGAGATCCGTAGTCGGTGTCGTGCAGGCCGGCGATGATCTCGGCGCCGCCAGCCACAGCCCGGGCATGCAGCCCGTCAGGATCGTCGGTCACCACGTAGGCACCGAAGGAGCCCGGCTGCAGCGGCCAGGGGTCATCGTCGTCCGAGCGGGCGCTGCCCATCATGACGCCCCCGCCGAGGGGCCAGGACAGCTGCGCGTGGTCTACGCGATCGCCCTCGCCGTAGACGACCACCTCCTCGAAACCGAAGGCCTCGACAAGGAACCTGATGAGGCCACGAGCATCGCGCG